>Ga0137385_10001997_pt1 | contig 17296 bp, 14 predicted proteins | sample SagtaG_FD_104921 | JGI IMG/M metagenome (GOLD analysis project Ga0137385, IMG submission 104921) | Vadose zone soil microbial communities from Sagehorn Ranch, Mendocino, California, USA - Sage2_R_80_16 metaG | ecosystem: Environmental > Terrestrial > Soil > Vadose zone | place: USA: California...
AAACCATCAACGGTCTCTACAAGGCCGAGGTGATCCATCGGCGCGGGCCATGGCGCAACTTTGAGGCCGTCGAGTTCGCGACCCTGGAATGGGTGGATTGGTTCAACAACCGACGGCTCCCGGAGCCTATCGGCAACGTCCCGCCGGCCGAAGCCGAGCAACGCTACTACGCCATGCTGGAACAACCCGCCATGGCGGCATAACTTAAACCAAATGGCCTCCGGCAAACCCGGGGCAGTTCATTTGCGAATGAGAAAGTTCATTTGGTTCCTTCCACGCGGCGGCAGCAGGTTCGGTCCGGACTGGGCTGAGCGTTCGCACTTTCGCCGTGACCGTTTCCCTTGCTTACCGCGGGCCAACGGTTGGAGTGGCCCGCCGTCTGCTGAAGTATGTTAGAAGCCGACCTACGGAGCGTCAGGCCTTGAGCGATTCATTTGCTTTTGCGTCGCTTAACATTTGGCATGTCGGCTGCAGAGCTGGATTGGCTCGCCGACGGAATACGGGTTGAACCGGTCGACCGATCAGATGGGCTTGGGGTCCGTCTTCCAGCGCCTTCCGGTACACGTCGAGTGCTCCATCGATGGCCTCGATGGTCTGGTCGATATCATCATCAGAGTGCGAATAGCTCACGACCAGTGAGGGGGCTAGCAAGCCGCGGCGGATTGTCTCCTGCAAAAACAGCGCGCGAAAGATCTGTGATGGCGCTCCGTCGTCATCGAGGCAGGTATAGATCAAGTTGGACGTCCGGCCGGCGAGCTTGAAATGGTTGGCTAGTCCGCGACCGCGTGCGCAAGCTTCGACCCCGGCCTTCAGGCGGTCTCCCTGGCGGTGGAGCGTCTCGATGACAGGCCGGTCGCGATAGGTGTCCATGACGGCCAATGCCGCGGCCAACGCATGGGTTTCGGCACCGTGCGTGGTTGACAGCAAGAAGACACGGTCTCGATCATGATCGAGGCCGCCGAGTTTCATGATATCGCTCTTGCCAACCAGCGCGGAGATCGCAATGCCGTTGCCCAGCGCCTTGCCGAACGTCGATAGATCGGCCTCGACCTCGTGATACCTCTGAGCAGAGCATTTCGGCCACCGAAAGCCCGTGATCATCTCGTCAAGAATCAAGAGGGCGCCGTTCCGATCACAGAGTTCGCGCAACCCGGTCAGATATCCGGCGGCAGGCGGCACCTCCTTTTCGGCTTCGAGGATCAGCGCTGCGATCTGGCCCGGGTACTGAGCAAAAAGCGCTTCCGCCGAGGACAGGTCATTGTACCGGAATCCGAGCGTCAGCCGTGTCACATCGAGGGGGATGCCGGCGTCCATCGCCGTCGTGCAGATCGCCCAATCGTCGTAGGAGAAGAAGGGGTGGTCGGAGCACATGGCGACCATATCCCGGCCGGTGTAGGCTCGGGCAAGGCGGATCGCGGCAGTCGTGGCCGTCGACCCGTCCTTCGTGAACTTTGCCATTTCGGCGCCGGGGACCAGCTCGATCAGACGCTCCGCGCACTCGACCTCTAGCGTCGATGGCCGCGTAAAATTTGTTCCTTGCGACAGCTGCTCTGTGGCGGCCCTGACTACAGCGGCAAAGCCATGGCCGAGTGACACGGCGCGCAACCCCATTCCGTATTCGATGAACTCGTTGCCGTCAGCGTCCCAGACGTGGCAGCCGAAGCCCTTCAAGATGAAGCCCGGCGCCAGCAGCGGATATTGATCATCGCCCTTCGCGTAGGTGTGTGCTCCACCAGGGATCGCTGCGCGGGCTCGAAGTCGTAGTTCGCCAGACGCCGGGAACCTGCCGAGATTTTCCCTCGTCGCCGTTCCTGACCAGGAGGAAGAACTCATCTTCATAACCGACCCCGCTACCGCGCGTAATTTTCGAAGGACCAGCTTTCTCTCGCCAATCCCTTGCCTGTCGACCCATTCGATATGGCCAAAATGCCGCATACTTGAGAGTTCTCAATTCGGCACCGTTCGTCGCAAAATTTTCAGCAGTCATTTCGAGTTGGTCGCTCTCTGCAACGAGATGGAAGCGGAGAGCTCCCAGACCGCAGGCTCTGCCCCTGCGCCGTTCCTCAACTGAAGTCATCGCCTCCCATCCCATCGTTATTGAGCTTCGTCAGATTGATGAATGCGGCGTCAGCTAGGCTGAAGGCCGTTGTGTTTCAGGGTTGAGTGCCAAGCATGTCTGAAGCTGAACAACTCAGAACCGCAAGATACGTATCCGAAATCAGCGTCGCGAAAACGGCGAGGCGAGGCATCGACTGGCCTGTTCTCGGTGTCGCTTTGGCGCTGGTTTGCGTCGTCGCATGGGACCTCGCTCTGCTGTGGCTTGCCTTTCAACTTTGCCGAATCGTGTTCCTTTAGAAATCGGTAACCTAACGGTCTCTCCTGCAGCATGATATTCTCAGAAACGATCCTCACCGGAGCCTATACGGTGGACGTCGACAGGCACCAGGATAACCGCGGGTACTTTGCCCGGATATTCTGCGCCGATACGTTTCTGGCGCACGGTCTCAAACCCGTCGTCGCACAGGGGAGTATCAGCTACAACGCGAAACGCGGCACGTTGCGCGGGATGCATTTTCAATATCCGCCGGCAGCGGAGACCAAGTATGTGCGATGCTCCAAGGGTGCGGTGGCCGACGCGATCGTCGACTTAAGGCCGGAATCGCCGACCTATTTGCGCTCTGTCACGGTCAACCTGTCTGCGGACAACGGCCGCGGCCTCTACATACCCGAGCGCTTCGCACACGGCTTCATCACGCTCACCGACGACACCGAGCTGATCTACCTCATCAGCAACTACCACGTACCGGGCGCCGAAGGCGGGCTGTCGCATGATGATCCGGCGCTTGCAATCGCCTGGCCAACAGACGTACGCGTGATCTCGGAACGCGACAGGGCATGGAAGCCCTACAGCGAGATCGGTGCTGAATTGAAGGCGCGGATGAGGTCCGCCGTGCGGGCAGGCACTTAGATCAAGCGGCGGCGCGACCCCGTCAACACGAAGTCTCGCCATATGCATCCCCGAGAACGGCGCCAGAAACCCAAGCGTGACTTGACGACCGTCAATAGCTCCACGCCGACGAGAGCTAGCGTGTCGGAAACTATCGTCGCTTGCTCGGCAGGAGCCACAGAATGTTGGAAGAAGAAGCTACTCGCCCCCTCAACGCCATGGCGCCATCTGTACGGGCAGCGGAGCCGAGTTGCTGCCGCTTCTGCAATACGCCCCTCGAACGCGTGTTCATCGATCTCGGACTGTCGCCGCTGGCCAATTCCTATCTGCGAGATGAAAAAGCCAAGCGGGACGAGCAGTTCTTTCCGTTGCGCGCGTACGTTTGCGGAGAATGCTTCCTTGTTCAACTGGAGGAATGGGAAGCACCGGAGAATATCTTCGGGGACTACGCCTACTTTTCGTCCTATAGCGAGTCATGGCTGCAACACGCCAAGTCCTACGTCGCGCGGGCTATGGAAAGGTTCGGAATCGGTCCTCAGAGCAAGGTCGTGGAGATTGCAAGCAACGATGGATACTTGTTGCAATACTTTGTCGAGAAGGACGTTCCGGTTCTAGGAATCGAGCCAGCTCAAAACGTCGCCGCTGTGGCACGCGCGAGGGGGATTCCGACTCGCGTGGAGTTCTTTGGCGAACGCACCGCCCGCACCCTGAGGCGTGAGGGGTTGCGCGCCAATCTGTTGATTGGAAACAACGTCCTCGCCCACGTGCCGAACCTGAACGACTTCGTCAAAGGCATGAGCATCCTCCTCGAGGATCTAGGCGTCATTACAATGGAATTCCCGCATTTGATGCGGTTGTTCGATGAATGTCAGATCGACACGATTTATCACGAGCACTTTTCCTACTTTTCCTTCATCTCCGTCGAGAAGATTTTTGCGGCGCATGGGCTGACGTTGTTTGACGTGGAGGAACTGCCTACGCATGGCGGGTCGCTGCGGATCTATGCCCAGCACAGCAAAGGATGGCATCCAATCTCGCACCGGGTCGACGATCTCCGGACGCGCGAGATCAGCGCCGGATACGCCGATCTTGATCACTACGATGCGTTTGAAGAACGCGCTATGCAAACCAAACGCAAGCTGCTCGCGTTTCTCGAGGAGGCAAAACGCCAGGGCAAGCGGGTGGTCGGGTACGGCGCCCCGGCGAAGGGAAACACCCTCCTGAACTATTGCGGTATTACCACCGATCATATCGAATATACGGTTGATCGAAGTCCACACAAGCAGGGCTGTCTGTTGCCGGGCACCCATATTCCGATCTTCGAGCCTGAGCGGATCAGCGTGACAAAGCCGGATTACATACTTATCCTGCCCTGGAACTTGAAACGAGAGATCGTCAACCAGCTGTCGTTTGCCCGCAGCTGGGGAGCGCAATTCGTGGTGCCGATCCCGGAGCCTAGACTCGTAGATTGATCCGGGTTGAGTTCGTTAGCGAGGCGAGGGATGGACGACATCGCGCGGCATGTAGATATTGCGAACCTCGGGGAAAGCGAGATGGCGGTCGATCTGTCGGCTGATGAAAGCGGGCAGGCGATTTACGACTTTATCGCAGACATGTATCCGATCTGCCGTAGCATCACGGGAGACGGGGTTCGAAGAACAATTGACTTGATCCGAAACTACATCCCGCTCACAACTTGTGAGGTACCTTCAGGTCTGCAGGTGTTCGATTGGACTGTGCCCCCGGAGTGGAACGTTCGGGATGCATACATAAAGAACAGCGCCGGCGAACGTGTGGTCGATTTTAAGAAGTCGAACCTGCATCTCCTCAGCTACAGCATGCCGGTGCGGGCGCGCATGACACTCGACGAGCTCAAGCCCCATCTTTACTCGGATCCAGAAAGACCTGATTGGACGCCCTATCGCACGAGCTATTACCAGACGACCTGGGGCTTCTGTTTGCCGCACAATCAACTGCTGGCAATGCTGGAGGACGACTATGAGGTCTGTATCGACTCCAGGCTCGAACCGGGCCATTTGACATACGGCGATTTGAGGTTGCTTGGCCGTACTTCAGACGAGGTGTTGATCTCCTGCCATGTTTGTCATCCGTCGCTGTGCAATGACAATTTGTCGGGAATCGGGGTTGCCACGGCACTTGCCCAATACCTTCGGAAGATGGACCATAGATATACCTATCGTTTCGTTTTTGCCCCGGGCACGATCGGCTCGATCACGTGGTTGGCGCTGAACGAGGCACATCTCGGGCGAGTTAAGCATGGATTCGTCGTAACCTGTGCGGGAGATCCGGGGCCAATGACTTACAAAAAAAGCCGCCGCGGCAACGCCGAGATCGACAGGGCTTGGTCCTACGTCCTCGAGCAGAGTGGCGATCCGTACGAGATCGAGGAGTTTTCTCCCTATGGCTACGACGAACGGCAGTACTGTTCGCCTGGTTTCAATCTTCCGATTGGAACCGTGATGCGAACACCCTACGGCAAGTTCGCGGAGTACCACAGCTCAGCCGACAATTTGGACCTTGTTCGTCCAGCTGCGCTGCGTGACACGCTGTCGAAAGCAATTTCGACCATCGACATCATCGAGAACAATGCTTGCTACCGGAGCGAGAAGCCGTTCTGCGAGCCAAAACTTGGCAATTACGGCCTCTACAGCGGGCTGGGCGGTCTTGCGGCCGGAGACTACCAGATGGGCCTGTTATGGATTTTGAACATGTCGGACGGAGAAAACTCACTTCTTGATATCGCCGAACGGGCTCGACTGCCTTGGGAAACGATCAAACAGGCAGCGGCGGCGCTGAGCGGAGCAGGGCTCATAAAATCGATTGTCCCGGACCCGGCGAAGTAGCGCGATGGAGCTGGCTCGGCGTCAGACCGCGGCGGGCCAGAGAACGCGAATGCAACTCTCTGTGACATGATGGGTTGCCATCTCCAGGTAGCGGCCAGCCGCGGCAAGCCGGTCGAGAAGCGGGTGGGCCGAACGTCAGATTGAAGAGAATGTGGGTTGGCACGACGTCATGATCCAACGGCTGTCGTTAGTGACTGGCTGGGTGGCACTAGCTTTCATCGCCTTTGCAACACTTTCTCCGATCCGGGACCGCCCGACGCTGGCGGGGCTGCAACTTGAGCACTTCGCCGCCTTTGCCGTCATGGGGCTCGCCTTTGCCTTGGGCGCGCCGCGCCGCACGTTGCTCATCGCTACCATGATGATCGCCAGTGCCGTCGCTCTCGAAAGTTTGCAATTGCTGACACCGGACCGGCATGGTCGAGTACTAGATGCATTCGTGAAGGCGGCTGGGGGAGTATGCGGCGTCGGCGTCGGCCGCGTGGGAACGCAGGTCTGGTGGGCGCGGGTCGATCGGATCAAGAACACCCTGAAGTCCCAACGACCCGGTACATCGGCATAACGAACCAATTCGCGACACAGAATCGAACACGAGTTGCGGCGGTCGTGACGCCTAACGTCCGCGGCGGGCCGATTATCTCTCGCGTAGACTCTCCTGCTTGTACCTCATGATCGGTGAGAGGACGTAGCTGATGATGCTACGTGAGCCGGATTTGACTTCAACCGTTGCAGCCATGCCTGGAGAAAGGCTGACACGTCTGTTGTCGATGTCCATGTGGTTGCGGTCGAGCGATACCCGCGCGGCGTACACAAGCTCCTGACCCTTCGGTTCGCTGCTGGTTGTCTCCGCACCCGACGACCTTGTGTTGCCGTTCTCTGGCGGTTTGTTGCGGGGAATGGCGTCCTGGGAGATGCTGACAATCGTGCCATGCAGCAGTCCGTAGCGGGTGAAATTGAAAGTGTCGATCTTGATGGCGGCTTCCTGGCCTGCTTCGATGAAGCCGATGTCCTGGTTCGATATCATGGCTTCGACCTCGAGATTACTGTCGGTCGGAACAATCAGCATAAGCTGTTGCGCCGGCGTGACGACGCCGCCGACCGTATGGACAGCGAGCTGCTGCACGACACCGTCGATGGGAGCTGTCAGGCTCTGCAAACCCGTGTGTCGCTCCGCCTTGATGACGTCCTGGGTTAACCCGGCAGCCTTCTGTTCCGCTTTGGCGAGTTCCTCGAACAAGGTACGCTCATACTCGGCGATTGCCTTGTTTCGGGTCTCCATGAGAACGCCAATGGCGCCGTCCGCCTCGCCGAAACGGCTTTGCTGAACAAGTATCTCCTGGCGTTGGCCGACCAGTTCCTGGAGTTCAGTCAAGTACAACAGCTTCGAGCCCAATTCTTTCTGATACAGCTGCTCACGTATTTCAACGCGCTGCTGAAGTGGACCGATGGTTGCCTTCAGCTTCTCAATTGACGCTTTGGAGGTCGCTCGCTCTGCTTCTTTCTGCGCGATTTGACGATCAATTGTGGCGAGCTTCGCATTCTGCTCGGTGGTCTGGCTGATGAGAAAGCGACGGTGCATCTCGACCAGCGTAGGTGATGCGCCGGGCGGGGCTTCGAATGTTGAGGCGGGATCGGTCTTGTTTGAGAGCAAGGACTTCAAACGCGCGACGTCGAGCTGTGCGCTCATCAGATCGCCCTTCAAGTGGCTCAGTTCGGCCGCGGAAACGGTAGCATCCAGATCGATCAGGCGTTCGCCGGCTGCGACAATCTGCCCGTCGCGGACGTAGATCGCGCGGACAACGCTGGTTTCGAAGGGTTGAATGGTCTTGGTCCGGCCGCTTGGAATGATCTTGCCCGGAGCAATGGCAACAATGTCGACCGTTCCAATGCAGGCCCAGGTCAATGCGACAGCGAGCCCGGCCATAATGCTGACGACGATGGCACGTCCCACCGGAGACGGAGGCGTCTCGACGATCTCTAGTGCTGCGGGCAGAAAGGCGAGCTCGTGGCTCGGGCGGGCCTCATCGGTGGGTCCGAGCCTTGCGACCGCGCGACCGAGCTTGCGGGCGTGATCTGCGAAGACAATGACGGCATTCCCAGAGCCGCTCTGCACCGGCCCCGCGGACCGCCGCTGTGCCGTTAAAGGCGCTCGGCCGGCAAGGCCGGAAAACAGGTCGGTCAGTCGAGACGTCATTACCAGTGAACGCGCCTTCAAATCCTGCAATAGGCCCAGGCAATTTTGAGAGAGGCCCAGGAGCCCAGCGGCGATGGCGCGGCGCCGGCTAATCAAAATCAGCCGCCCATCCCAGATAGCTTCGAGTTCAGATCTGGAGATGATAGCCGGCCTTTCGGCGCCGGGAGCAAGGATCACCGCTTCGTTGCCGTGCACTTTTCCAAGCAACAGGAAGCTTTGGCTGCGAAGCGGAACAATTCCCGGCAGAGGATGCTCTGACAGCTCATCCCAATCGGTCAGTGCACAACGTGCAGAGAGGTTGACCTCTCTTGCATAAGCGAGCATTTCCGGAACGCCGATCGGAGCGTAGCCTGACCGTCGGCGAATGTGATCGAGATTGCTCTCAATACCGCGCAGGCGTAGGAGGACGTCCAGGACAAAAAGCCCGGGGTCTTCGATAGCCTGTGTCACGGTCCGCTCCATCGGCCCTCAGCGATTCCAATACGGAGTGCGAGACGGATAGGCCGGGCCGCATCGTCTCCTTGCGCGGTCGTGAGAGAGGAACGTGCTATGGAAGCTCATGGAAACCTGTCTGCAGGCGATAGAGCTTGGAATACCGCCCGCCGCGATTGATCAGTTCTTGATGGGACCCGTCCTCGATCAGGCGGCCATCCTCAATCGTGATGATGCGGTCGGCCATTCGCAGGGCCGACAACCGATGCGCAATGATCAGTAGAGTCCGGCCCTGTGAGATCTTCGCCATATTCTGTTGAACAATGTGCTCGCTCTCATAGTCGAGTGCGCTGGTGGCCTCGTCAAGAATCAGGATTCGAGGATCGGTTACAAGTGCGCGCGCAATTGCAATGCGCTGACGCTGTCCACCTGACAGACTATTCCCCCGTTCCCCCACGGTGGTGTCATAGCCCTGCGGTAGCTGCAGAATAAAGTTATGTGCACCAGCCATTGTCGCCGCCTCGATCACGCGTTCCGTCGATGTCGCGGGATCGGTGAACGCAATATTATCCCTGATCGAGCAGTTGAAAAGTATACTGTCCTGAAGAACCACGCCAATCTGGCGACGCAACCAGGCGGGATCCACCTGCGCAACGTCGATGCCGTCGACCAGGACTCGGCCGCGCTCAGGTATGTAGAGTCGTTGCACCAGCTTGGCCAAAGTGCTCTTTCCCGACCCCGAGGCGCCTACTATTCCAATGACCTGGTTCGCGGGAACATGGAAGTGCACATCCCGCAGGATCTCGGGTCCGTCAATGCGGTAGCGAAAGGTCACGTGCTCGAAAGTGATATGGCCTCGGATCGCAGCCAGTGCCATCTTGCCGGGATTGTAGACCGGCTCGGCCTCCGTATTCAGAATATCGCCAAGGCGTGCGATCGAAAGCCTGGCCTGATGAAAGTCTTGCCAAGTCTGAGCCAATCGAAGCACTGGAGCGCTTACGCGGCCGGCGAGCAAATTGAAAGCAACAAGTTCGCCAACGGTAAGATCGCCACTTATGACAAGTCTCGCGCCGAAATAGAGGATAGCCGCGCTGACCAGTTTGCTGACAAATTGCACCGATTGACTAGCCACGTTGGCCAGGCTGATGACTCGAAAACTCGCGGCGACATATCCGGCGAGCTGCTCCTCCCATCGGCGCTGCATCTGGGGCTCGACGGCCATTGCCTTGAGTGTCTCGATTCCAGTCACACTTTCCACAAGAAAGGCCTGATTTTCCGCGCCACGCTGAAACTTCTCATCGAGCCGTCGCCGAAACAGGGGCGTGGCGGCGGCGGAAATTCCGACATAGATTGGAAGCGAGAAGAGAACGATCCATGTCAGCGCCGGTGAGTAGAAGAACAGCATCGCGATGAAGATAGTCGCAAAGAACAAATCGATGATCAGCGTCAAGGCCGAGCTGGTCAGGAAATTGCGGATATTCTCCAGTTCCCGCACCCTCGCAACGGAGTCGCCAACGCGCCGTGCCTGAAAATAGCCAATTGGCAGAGCCAATAGGTGACGAAACAGCCGGGCGCCCAGTTCCACGTCGATCCGATTTGTGGTGTGGGAAAACAGATAGGTGCGAAGGATGCCAAGTATCGTTTCAAACAACGCGATTGCGACAAGGCCAACGGCGAGCACGTCCAGAGTGCCCATGCTCTGGTGAACCAGGACCTTGTCGATTACGACCTGAAAGAAGAGGGGCGATACAAGCGCAAAAAGCTGCAGGCAGAATGATGCAGCCAGAACTTCGGTCAGCAGCCGCCGGTACTTGTGAATTGCGCCGAGAAACCAGGTGATGTCGAAACGGTGGGCGAGATCGGAGAGAGACGCGCGGCGCGTCATCAGGATCACCGATCCGTCCCAGGCGGCCTCGATCTCCATGCGCGACATTATGACCGGCTGAGGGCGACCAGGCTCGATAGCGATCACCTTGTCCTCACTGGCCTTTCCGAAGATCAAGAATTTGTCCTCGCGCAGGATGGCGAGTGCCGGCATGGGTAGACCGGAAAGCCTAGACCAATTCGTTCTGACGACGCGTGCCCTCAGCCCCAGCTCCTTGGCGCAGCGGAGCATCTCGGCGATCCTGACAACTCCTCCGAACTGATGACGGATCCGTTCAGGATCAACTGCGACCCCATGAAATCGGAGCATCATGACCAACGCGATCAATCCTTGATCGGGGATTGCGCCAGTTGGCTCAAGTTGCTCGTGCATTGGCACTCCGCGCCGCATCACGCAGTTTGGCCCGGTAATGCCTGTGGCAGTGAATATCGACCATGATGGAATGTCGCCCGATGCTGCGCGTGGCTCAGGACGCAACCCGATATCGGCCGATTAGGGAAGAAATCCGGCGAGGCAGCAGGCCATCAACCCATTTTAGGAGCCGCTCCGAAAGCGAGTTGACGGCTGTCAATATCGGGGGGGAGGCGGTCGCATATCATCCCTCAGATGGTTGGAATTGTAACGAGAACAGCCGCGCGCCGCCTGGCCGAACGCCAGGCAACAGGAATTGGTGTTGGCATCGGATCTCGGCTTGTTCCGACCTATCGGTCAGGAACGCGAAATGACTGAATCTTCGTTCGAGTTCGGTGAGGAACCAGTAGCGACGTTTTCGACCGAGCGTTCGAGAGCGCGTCCTGAACGGGATGCTCAACACACCGGACGGGATCAGCTCAACGATCCGGATCGGCGCAACCTGAAAGTCCTGTTCGCGAACAAATTCTTTTTCCGCAACGGCGGCTCCGAGGTCGTCATGTTCGACGAGATGGAGCTGATGCGGAGCCGAAACGCCGATGTCATTGAATTCTCCATGAATGATGACCGAAATGCCCCATCGCGCTTTCAGTCATACTTCGTATCACAAAAATCATATCGGGCTCCATCGCGGAACGACAAGCTGAAGTCTGCACTTTCCCTTATTCACTCCCCGGAAGCCGTTTCGAAGATTACTAATCTCATTCGGGACGAGAGACCGAATATCCTCCATTGCCACAACATCTACCATCAGCTCACCCCATCCATCATCTCCGCCGCGGCAAGATTGGGGGTTCCTGTCGTTCTCACGCTTCATGACTACAAGCCGGTCTGTCCTGTCTACACGCAGCTCAGCAACGGACAGGTGTGCACGAGATGCGCAGACGGTAGCTTCGAGGCCGTTCTCACTCGACGCTGCGCGAATAGGTCATTGGGCCGCAGCGCCTTACTCTGGGCGGAGGCGCGTTATCACGCGTTGGCCGGAAGCTATCATCGGGTCGGCAAATTCATTGCGCCGAGCAAATTCATGTACGAGGCCGTCGTCCGCCGGTTTGGTGCGGAGAAGGTGGTTCATATTCCGAACGGAATAGACGCGTCGCGTATCGAGGTGTCTACCGACGACGACGGCTACGTGTTGTACTCTGGGCGCTTGTCGCCTGAAAAGGGCGTTGAGACCCTTCTCCTAGCTCATGCAGCAGATCAAGGAGCCTGGCGGTTGGTGATCGCCGGCACCGGTCCGCTGCTGGAAGAGCTTCAGCGGAAGTATCCGATGGCGGAGTTCAAGGGGCACCTCACGGGCATAGACCTGGAACGAACGATCAAGCGAGCGGCGTTGATAGCTGTCCCCTCCGGATGGCACGAGAACAGTCCTCTCTCAATTCTTGAAGCGATGGCACACGGGAAGCCGATCGTCGCGTCGCGCATCGGCGGCATTCCCGAGCTCGTGAGAGACGACTCGACGGGTCTGTTGTTTGAGCCCGGCGACGTTTCTCAGCTGTCGGAAAGTATCAGAAAGCTTCTTGTCGATCGCCATCGTCGAGAGGCACTCGGCCGCAATGCGCGAAGGATCGTCGAGATTGAGTATTCACTTCAGGCGCATGGAGCCGCGTTGTTCTCGCTGTATGAGAGCCTGATTGGAGCGGCGGGCTTACACAAGAAAGTTGGATCATAAAATGGACCTCACTGTCATTTCAACGTTCCGCTGCAATTCGAAGTGCCAGATGTGTTACATCTGGCAAAACCCGACCGAGCCGAAGGAAGAGGTGTCGCTCGACACGCTGTCAAAACTTCCTGGCGGATTTGACAACCTGAATGTGTCAGGCGGAGAACCGACGCTTCGCAAAGACCTCTCAGAAGTGATTGACCTTCTCTATCCCAAGGCAAGGGTGACGGAGATATCGTCGAACGGCCTTCACGCTGAGCGCCTGGTTCCGATCATCAAGAAATACCCGAATATCAAGGTACGGTTTTCGCTGGAGGGCGATGAGGAAACGAACGACAGGATTCGCGGCGAGAAGGACGGCTATAGCACCAAGATCGCCGGACTTCGTATGCTTCGTGAGGCGGGTGGCACCGACCTCGGTTTTGCGATGGTCATTCAGGATGAGAACGTCGATCAGCTCGTCAATGTCTACGAATTTGCCCGGACGGAAGGCTTCGAACTGGCGACCTCCACGCTCCACAACGCGTGGCAGTTCTACAAGAACGACAACTACTTCTATGACCGGATGGCGGTCGCGCGAAAGGTCGAAGGACTGATTTCAGCGATGTTGCGCAGTCCGAAGCCAAAGAACTGGTTTCGGGCTTACCTGAATCTCGGCCTGATCGAGAAGATCCTTGGTCACGATCGGCTGATACCCTGCAGCGCAGGCAAGGATTTCGCGTTCATCGATCCTTGGTCGGACGTATGGGCTTGCAACGTCCGGTCCGATCTTCCCATGGGCAATCTTGCGCGCCAGTCATGGGACGAGATCATGAACAGCGAGGTCGCGCAGCAGACGCGGAAGAAGGTCGCTGGCTGCGGTCAGAATTGCTGGATGGTGACAACCGCGCGGACCGCCATGCGGTCCAATCTGGTCCCTCAGTTGCCGAAATCCGAGCCTCTGCTCTGGGTCCTCAAGAACAAGCTGAAGGTATCGATCGGCAAGAGCATCTGCTTTGACAGCTACATCAATTATTCCGACGTGAGGCCGTCCCCGCACGTCGAACGAACGTCCTTCCTGAACAAGAACGTCAAGGCCCGGTTGGTCAAAGGGCGCGTTACCCCCGACGAACATTACCCGTTGCGAACTTTCATGAACAATTAATTTAGTGGAGGAAATCCTGATGAGCAGGCGTGAGATCTACATGTTCGGTTTCCGTGGTTTCCCGCAGGTCCAGGGTGGCATCGAAACGCACGCAGAGAATCTTGCGCCACGGGTGGTCGAACTCGGCAGACGAGTCACCGTGTGCATGCGATCCCCCTATGTCGAGCCCAGCCTCGCCAAAGTATGGAAGGGCGTCCGCATATTGCGGCTGTGGACCGTGCCAAACAAGTACTTCGAAACGCTGCTGCATTCCGTGATTTGTGCGATTGTTGCTGCGGTTCGGAGGCCGGGTCTGGTGCACATTCACGGCATCGGACCCGCAATCGTAACGCCATTGCTGCGAGCCATCGGTCTGCGGGTCGTCGTCACCCATCACGGCGAGGACTACAACCGGGAGAAATGGGGCTGGGCGGCGCGGGCGGTGCTGCGGACCGGTGAAGCGATGGGGATGCGCTACGCCAACAAACGCATCGCTGTCAGCCGTAGTATCGGCGACCTTATTGCGTCCAAATATGGCCAGCCGTGCGAGGTGATACCGAATGGGGTCGTGTTCTCGGAGATGCCGCAACAAAGCGACAAGGTCGTCGAATTGGGATTGGAGCCGGGACGATACGTACTCACGGTCGGTCGGCTGGTGCCTGAGAAACGCCAGCTCGATCTCCTGCGTGCGTTTTCGGCCGCGGCACTGCCTGGATGGAAGTTGGCGATCGTTGGCAAGATCGATCACCAGAACGAATACGCAGATCAACTGGTCAGAGAGGCGGCCGGCCGGCAAAACGTCGTCATGGCGGGCTTTCAGACCGGCGATGCGTTGCGACAACTCTATGCTCACGCCGCGCTGTTCGTGTTGCCCTCGTCACATGAGGGCCTACCCATTGTGTTGCTCGAAGCGCTTAGCTATGGATTGCCGGTGCTGGTGAGTGATATTGCTCCCAACCTCGAAGTCGTGGACGATCCCGCCCGCATTTTCCATGTCGGAGATTGCGAGGAGATGTGCGCGAAGCTTTCGGCGCTGACGCTCGCGAGCCTGAATGCGGAGGAGCGCGAAGCCGTCCGCCGCGAGAGTGCTCAGCGATACGATTGGTCCGACATCGCGCACAGGACGCTGGAAGTATACGACGAACTGCTTGGCCGGAGACGGCCACAAGGCGACATCGCGCGTTCGGGCGGGGCCGGAAATAGAGTGCAACAATTGGAATTGGGCAGGCCGGCGGCTGCTCGTTACGGCCTCGCTCGCAGCGTCAACGACAATTTGACGAAACCGCTCACGGGTGTGCCGTCGGCAAAAGTCAAATTGAAATAGTCGCGGCGCCAATCGGAAGCCGAGGACGCGTACGCCGAGCCCTTCTGGGGTTGAGCTCTTCCGCGGGCGGTCGACATCGTTCGTTGGTACGGGTCCATAGTGCTCCTTTCGGTGCGGTCTTTGCGGTCGCCCGCGCCTTAAAGGCCGGTTACCTCAGCCCGCGGCCTTGAGGCCGGACATCCTCAACGCATCGACGTAAGCCTCTGCAACAGCGGGCATTTCGCGGTCGGGTTCTGCACATCGCCCCGGCTGCCGGCGGGCGTAGGCTTGATATCGCACGGCCGGCTTGATTCTGAGCACAAATTGGGCTTCCGAAAGCGACTGAACCCTGAGAGGCTAAGGACAGAGGATTCGCAAGCCAACGAAGCATCGGGTCAGACGCTGAAAGGCTAAGCGTTGCTGGATGTTGTGAGAGTGACCAGGGTGGACAAGGCAACGGTAAGCGAAATTGACCGGCTGATCGCACCGATCGTCGAGTTGGCCGGCGAAAACCTGATGTGCCTGTCCGACCCCTCATTTGAGTTCGTACCGGATAGAACGAGAGGAGGAATCTCGGCCATTCATCAGCGCTTGAAAGCGGAGCTGAGGGCGCTTCTGCAACTGCGCACGGTGTATGGCGACATGATCGCCTGCCGGGTTGTCGCCGGTGAATATCCGTGGGCGCGAGGCGAATTGTCGCACTACCAGCATTTGAGACTTGCGTGGTCGCAGTTCGCGCGGCTGAGCGACATGTTCAATGAATCCATGAAGGAGATTGATTGCCTTCATGGCGAGACGCTGGAGCTGCTTTCTGTCGATGTCGAGCGAGCGGATGGTTGGTCGGCTGGCGGCGGGGCCCTGCCAACCGAGGCTATCGATCGGGGTGCGCTCGTGGATCGCTGGTATGACGTTGCGCCAAAGTCGGGACTGCCAATCTTTGATACCATGAGGGTGGCAAGCGAATGGTCCGATGTCGCTCATCCTTTCGCGGATCACTACGGTGCAGCCCGAAGCGAGCTATTGGGGCAGATTGGCGCAAAGATGCAGGCAGTCGCTTCGGGCATTGCCGGTTTTCTGTCGGATCATGGCGACGAACTCATAGACCTGATTGGACGGTACAACGACATGGTCAGGAACTACCGAATGCGGCATGACAGAGATATGATATGAAGGGTCCGCGCGGTGAGGACCAACGATGTCCGCGCACGGGAGCAGGTCAGCAATTAGATTGCACCGGCGAACTGAGCTTATCCCTCGGTTGAAGGAGTGCCAATTCGCAGTTGACTGGCGGTCATCTTGCCAGAGACTGACACAAGCTCGTAGCCTACCCGTTGCCCCTCGAGCAACGTGGAAAGGCCAGCTTGTTCGACCGCCGACATATGAACGAATATGTCCTTGCCTCCGCCGTCGGGTCTAATGAACCCGTAACCCTTAAACTTGTTAAACCAAACTACAAATCCGGTCGGCACAGTATCTCCAGCAATTTCTTGGTCCTTCCGGAGCGAACGCCGTGATGATAGCTGAAATCGGGCGCAGATACGGGGTTGTTGAACTTGAGAACCCGGTCTCTTGCAGTTAATCCGCATCGCTCTATCTAGATTCCTTCTCCTCTCCTTCGGCAGTTGCGCAGACAATCCAGCTTGACTGCCGACAGCATCTGTGCCCGGAAGCCGCTGCACAAGTACACAATCAGCGCTGGATGTTGCTTAAACGAGCAAGGTGCCTCGCAAACAGGCGTTCCATCTGGTGGAGATTGGATCTCAAGATGAGTCTCTCGCACCTAGCGTCGGCCGGATCGTCTCGTTGTTTGCGGGTGCGAATGTTGGCTCGCCGTACCAGATGCTCACGGCCAGCACCTAATACGGTAGTATGTTCAACACGGTAATACGTTCATGCTTATCAGATTGAGTGACAGACGACGCACGGGAAGTGGGGAGCTATCAAAACTCTAACCGGCGATGTTTGCGGCGTCCAACGTATGGACGGGCAGGCGAGTTGTTCGCCGAACGGATCAGAAAGGCGGGCGGTTGGTTGGTCTCGTTGGCGGACGCCGATTTGGCTTGAATCTCAGATACTCCGCACGGCGTCTGCGGGAGATAACCTCACGCGTCCCATACCCGGCTGCGAACGAGATCGAAACTATTGCGAGATGGTCGGATTCGCTTCTACTCGCTCTGATGCCGCCTCGCAGACTGCCGACGACACCGGCGTCGCCTGGCTTCACACGGGCTATTTCACCGGCGACCCGGAACAGGTCGACCCAGATGTCGCGGGATTGATCGCGCTGGAGCAGAAGCGCCAGCGCGAAGCGGTTGAGCTGGTCGCTTCGGAGAATTTCGTCAGCCGCGCGGTCTTTGCCGCGCAGGGCTCGGTCTTCACCAACAAGACGGTCGTCGGCTATCCTGGCCGGCGCTTCCATGCTGGCGCAGAATGGGCCGACGCGCTGGAGCGCCTCGCCATCGAGCGCGCTTGCGCCG
>Ga0137385_10002018_pt1 | contig 17219 bp, 12 predicted proteins | sample SagtaG_FD_104921 | JGI IMG/M metagenome (GOLD analysis project Ga0137385, IMG submission 104921) | Vadose zone soil microbial communities from Sagehorn Ranch, Mendocino, California, USA - Sage2_R_80_16 metaG | ecosystem: Environmental > Terrestrial > Soil > Vadose zone | place: USA: California...
GATATACGAGCCGCGCAGCAGCCCGCACTCGAACAACTCCGCCAGCCGCGCGCAGTCTTTCGCGTCGGTCTTGTGCCCTTTCAGCGCCTTGGCGTGCGCCGGGTTGATCACCGCGACCTGCTCGAAGTCCTGCTCGCACAGCGCGTAGTACACCGGCTCGGTGTAGACCCCGCTGGCCTCCGTCACCACGTGCGTCACGCCCCGCTTGCGCAGGTCCGCGGCCATCTGCTGGAGCACCCCGTAAAACGTCCGGTACTCAAAGATCTCGGTCGTGCGGGTCCACGGCTTCTCGCCCGGGGACCGGATCGCGACCTTGATCATGTCCTTGTGCACGTCGATTCCCGCGACGCGCTCGTACAGCACTTTCATGCGCCTGGCCACCTCCTGCAGCGGCACCCCCCACCGGATGGGAACGGGGCGCGCCGCCCGCCAGGGCCCCGGATCAGTACAGGAGACTGACACACGCGCACGCAGCAGCAACGGGGGTTACCCGGCACGGGGCTCCGGCACCAATCTAATTCACGGCCTCGAACGGTCCATAGGCAGTCGGTGACGACGGGCGGCACGCCCATCACAACTGTGCGCCTTCCACCTCGCCCGCCGCTGCCCGACCCCCGCGAAAAACCCCGGCCACCCGCGGCCCGCGCCACGCCGACGCGGGAGGGACCCAGTTTTCACATCCCACGGCAGCGCCACGCCAGTGGCGAATGATTTCTAATTCGGCGCTCGTAGCCGCCTTGTGCGCCGACGCTGCTCGGTGCTGCGTCAGAGGTGGCGTCCCAGATTGGTCATTCTGTCGCGCCGACGATCCGGCACCTGACGATCCGTTGCGAGTGTGGCGGGCGACATCCGGCTCCGCGGCCCACGTGACCTGCGCGAGGTCAGGACTCCTTGGCGGCACTCGACTCGGAGGCCTCGGCGGAGGAAGCTCGCGGCGTATCACCGGCCTTTAGCCTGGGGAGCCAGCACCATCGCGTTATTCGCCGTCCGGCTCGCCGTCATTTCCTGGCTGGCTTCGCCGTGGGTGGTTCCGCGCCGGCGGTAGAGCCGTGGGCTGACCGGGGTCCCCGCGCGCCGCGTTGGGATCGGCGGCGCTGTGCTGATCCTCACCGGGGTGCTCACTCACTCACTCAGTCCAGTACTGGTGGTGATCTTCAACCTGCGGGTCGGCTGTAATGCTCAACCGCGGCAGACCCACCCGGATCGGCTATGTCCGTTGCTGCCGGAGGCTGGGGGAGACGCATAGCTCACGGGAAACTTCTGCTGGCGTGAATCACCGCCATTCCTGAAGCTACCATCCACATGGATGGTAAGGAGATGGCATGGAGATGGTGTACGGATGGCCCGGGGTGAGAGCGAGAAGACCGAGAAGATCACTATCAACCTGGGACTGGTGGACCTCGGGCAGATCGATCTGCTGGTCCAGGAAGGCTTCTACGCCAACCGCACTGATTTCATCCGCACGGCCATCCGCACCCAGCTCGCTACCCGGGGCGAGACGCTCGACCAGACAGCGGCCCGGCGCACTCTGACTCTGGGCAGCTGTCACTACACCCGCCGCGACCTGGAGGAGATCCGCGACACCGGGCAGATGATCCATATCCGGGTGCTCGGGTTGGCGAGCATCGCCGCCGATGTCTCCCCCCAGCTGGCCCTGGCCACGATTGCCTCGGTGGAGGTGCTCGGCGCCTTCCGGGCCCCCACCGCGGTGAAGGCCGCCCTGGCGCCTCGCACCGCCTAAGCCTCCGTGACCCTGATCACAACGGCTGCCCGGACCGCGAGGCCCGCAACGTACGCGCCGTCCTGCCAGCAGCCCAGCGAAGACAACCACCAGAAGGGACACCGGCATGAACGCACGCCAGATGGCGGCGATGGCTGAGGCCACCCGCCTGACCCGTCAGGGCCGCCTGGTCGAGGCAACTGCGCTGATCCAGCAAACCCTGGCCAGCCCGGCAGTGACCCGGCAGGCGCCGGATGCGCCATCGGCCGGGGAGGAGACCAGTGCCACGCCTGGCCGCCATCCGGCTCCACCGCTAGCGCGGCGCGCCGCCCAGGAGACACAACCGAGACGGATCCATCCCGGCTGGATGACCCGCCGCCGCGCTGCACCCAGCCGGGGCGCGCAGTCTCTCCGCTGGACGCACCGGCCCGCGGTCCCGGCCGTGAAGCCGTCGGCAGGCCGGTTTGACGCCTTCTCCTACAGCAACGCCGCCGGCACTCGCGCCTACCGGCTCTACGTCCCCGCCGACCACGTCGGCGGCCCCATGCCCCTGGTCGTGATGCTGCACGGCGGCACCCAAGACGCCGCGACCTTCGCCGCCGCCACCGGCATGAACGACCTGGCCGAGCGTCAGGCATTGCTCGTCGCCTACCCCGAACAGCCCCCCTCGGCGAACGCGGGCCGGTACTGGAACTGGTTTGCGCCCGGTCACCAGCGCCGCGGCGCCGGCGAGCCGTCGCTGATCGCCGGGATCACCCGCCAGGTCACCGATCGCTACGGGGCAGACGCCACCCGGGTGTACGTGGCCGGATTCTCCGCCGGGGGCGCGATGGCCGCGGTGATGGCCGCGGTCTACCCCGATCTCTACGCCGCCGCCGGCGTGCACTCCGGGCTGCCCTACGCCGCCGCCGGCGACGTGGCCTCCGCATTCGCGGCGATGAAGCAGGGCCCGCCAGGGCCGGACCGGCCCCCGGGCCGCACCCTGCCGCTGATCGTCTTCCATGGCGACCGTGATGCGATCGTGGCCCCCGCCAACGCCGCGGGCCTCATCGACCACGCCCTGGCCGCGGCCAGCCCGGACCGCCGCCCGGGCACGCCTACCGCGATAACCACAGGACAGGTGCCCGGCGGGGATGCCTACACCCGCACCTGCTACCAGGACCCCGCGGGCGCGGCCCTGGCCGAGCGCTGGACCATCCACCACGGCGGCCATGCCTGGTCCGGTGGTGCCCCGCACGGCTCCTACACCGACCCCCGTGGGCCGGACGCCAGCGCCGAATTCATCCGCTTCTTCGGCGAGCACCCCGCCTCCCGCCAGCCCGCTGACCGGAACCGGGGCCGGCCCGCACCAGAACATTGCGCGCGGGGCGACTGACCTGGACGAGCAAGGTGAGCACGACGCCGACCAGGGCGATGCTGGCGCAGGAGGGCCATGTCCACGCCGCGCACCAAGACCGCCTACACGGAGGTGAACAGCAATGCCGAGTGGATCTGACGGGCTACTGCCGAAGACGTTCTGGCGGCGGCAGTCCGGCGGGCGCCGGGAGGCCGGACAGTTCGAGCCGGCTGGCAGGCGCAAAGCACGGAGTGCCACCCGTATCAAGATATGACGGTAAGCCACTATTCGTCACGCGACGTAACGTTCTTAGCCTCCTGGCGAGGTCACCCGGGTCAGATCGGGCCGGGCAGGTCACCCGTCACCTCGCACAGGCGCGCCGCACTGGAGCCCGCCCCACCGCCATCAGCGGCTCCCATGGATAGGAAGCCACCGCGGGCGCCGCCTGGGGACGCGCAGCCCGCCGCCGAGGTTCTGGCCCGCATCGACGTTGTGGTCGATGCCCGCAGCCTCGACCTGTGGGACACCGCTGCCTGCTTGCAGGGACAGGCGATCAGCGGGCCCGGTGGCCTCGCCTGAGGATCGGCGTGCCGGAGGTCAGGTCGAGTCGGTGGTCTGGAGCCGGACCAGGTCAGCTTTGGTGATGGCGGGGATGGCGAGCGAGGTCGGGTCAGGCTGCTGAGCTGGCGGCCTCGCTGGCGCGGCGGGCTAGCTCGGCCCCGTAGCCGGTCCAGGTGCCCTGGCCCCAGTAGCGGTAGCAGCTCGTTTCGCAGGCCAGCAAGTGGAGGAGCGCGCGCCGGTAACGGGGGTCGCTGAACAGCGTGCTAGCGTGCTGCATCGGCGCCAGCACGTTCCCGTACCCGCGCACCCACGACACGTCGTTGGTCCAGCTGCCGCCGTCCATGCTGAATCGGTCGTCTTCGGCGCTGAGCTCGGCGATGACAGCGGCGAGTCGGCCTAGACCCTCGCCGGGCTGGAATCGTTCCCATATCCGGTGCTGAACACTGGCTGCAGCACAGGCAGGTCGCCATCCTGAATGCCGAGCCCGGCCAGCATTTCGAAGTAGGCGGTGACGTTCACGGCCGAGGTGGGCGACCCGGAGCACTCCCTGATGACCTGCAAGTACTTGGGCGGGAACTCGTTCATCATGACGCCGTCGTTCTCGCCATCGGCGATCTGCGTTACCATAGGGGCGACCGGCCGGCCTGCCAGCTCTGCGGGGCGCAGGCTTCTGGCCTCGTAGTAGGGCTGCATCTGGCCCACCAGCTTGGTGTCGCTGCCCTGCGTCTTGATCACCGCGAGGATGCTGGCGGTGGTGCCGCGCGAGTCTGTGCACACCAGCCGGTGCGGCAGATGCGGGTGCTCGATGCCGCAGCCGTCGGGCTGCTCCACGGTGTGCTCCTGGACCAGCACCCATTGATAGCCGCAGTCAGCCAGGGTGCGGACGAACGCGCAGGCGACATCAGGGTGGTTGGGCAGCGCCATCTCGGCGGGGGAGGATCCCCGGACGCGCCCGAGCGCCTCAAGGCCGAAGATGGCAGCGAAATGGTGCTGCCAGGCGCGCACGTGCAGCCGGAAGTCCTGCGGGGGCGTGGAGGGAGCCACCACGTGACCCCAGGTGCAGCCGAGCCACTCCACGGCCTGGCAGGCCCGCGGATCCCGGGTGAGATACCCGAGCGCATCGAATACGTCATCCAGGCCCATCTGCCGCATCCCATGCAGCAAGGTGCCCGAGTAGTCGAGCATCACCCGGGGCTGGCGGCCCTCGCCGAGCAGCTGCCGGATGAACTCGCCCATTCGCTTGTAGCACCACACGAATACCGGCGCATTGTCACGCTCCGTGGTTGGTCCCGGCTCGCTAGTTGGCGAGCCGTGTCCGCTGATTTGCGCGGGCGTGTCGGTCTGCTGGAACACCATCGACGCCGGTGGCTCGAAGCAACAGGCTCGAGGTTCCCCGGCACCAGCCCCTCGCCGGTCTGGTCAGCCACTCGAAGCCCTCAGCTACAAAGTCACCCTCGAACCCGCCGCCTAACCCACCGAACGACCGAACCCGGCTCCGCTCACGCCCCGGCGGGGCTGCCATGGGCCCAGTCACTCACTAATTTCGGAGATGTCATGATCGCCTATCAGGTGTTTGGGCGGGGGCCCGCTCGCCGTGGTCATCGCACCCGGCGCCGTCTTACGTGGACCGCAACTGGGCCATTGACAGGTTTCGTGACAGACTTGCGAAGGTCAAGTCTGCATCTCTATCTGGCGACCTCAGCGGAGTGTGGCGATGGTTCTGACGCCTGAGATGCTGCGGTGCTACGTCCCCAAGTTTCTCGCGTCCCGGTTTCTGGCACGGCCAGCGCCTCTCGATGCTCCGGGGATGGAGCGCTTTCGGTCAGCGGTCCTCTTCGCCGACATCTCCGGGTTCACGCCGTTGGCGGAACGGCTGGCGCAGCGCGGTCCGGCCGGTGCCGAAGACCTGTCGGGTCTGCTCACTGCCTATTTTGGGCAGCTGACGGCCTTGATCGCCGCGCACACAGGCGAGGTGATCACCTTCGCTGGTGATGGGCTGCTGGCTGCCTGGCCGGCCGCCGGCGACGACCTGTCTGCACCGACCTGGCGGGCCGGACAGTGCGCCTTGGCTGTGCAGGCGGCGCTGCACAACTATGAGGTCGGCAGCGGCCTTAGGCTCTCGCTGCGAATTGGTGTTGCGGCGGGCGAGGTCATGGCGCTTCACATCGGCGGGGTCGGCGGGCGCTGGCAGCTTCTGCTGGCCGGCGCACCTCTCATCCAGGCGAGCCGCGCCGAACAGCGAGCCTCGCCGGGCGAGGTGGTGCTCTCTCCTGAAGCCTGGGAGCTGGCCCACGACAACTGTCAGGGTCAGGTCCTGCCCGGAGGCTACTTGCGGTTGACTACCGCTGATGCTTGCGGGATTCCCCCGGCACCGTCGCGCCCCCCCGAGGAACCCGGCGAAGCGGCACTAGCCTACGTGCCGGAAGTGGTCCGCACGCGGTTGGCGGCTGGACAGGGCGAGTGGCTGGCCGAGCTGCGGCGAGTCACACCCTTCTTTTTGAACCTGCTGGACGTCGACCCTGGCGCCACCGACCTGCTGGAGCCACTGCAGCTGGCGATGGCGGTGGTCCAGCCGATCCTCCAGCAGTACGAAGGAAGCCTCAAAGAGGTGATCGTCGACGATAAGGGCCTCACGCTGGTCGCGGTCTTTGGGCTGCCACCGCTGGCCCACGAGGACGACCCGGCCCGCGCGGCCCGGGCAGCGCTTGTGACGCAGAAGGCCCTTGGTGAACTGGGCCTGCGCTGCGCGATCGGGCTCGCAACCGGTCAAGCGTTCTGCGGCGCGGTCGGCAGCGACCTGCACCGCGAATACGGCACCATCGGCGAGGTAATGAACCTGGCGGCCCGGCTGATGCAGGCCGCGCCAGGCAGGATCCTCTGCGATGGGACGACCTATCAGGCAGCCCGATCGCACCTGGCCTTCCAGGCCCTGCCTGCCATTTCGGTCAAGGGCAAGGCGGGCCCAGTCCCGGTCTATCGGCCGGTCGAGCCGACCCGCAAGGCCAGCACTCCGCGGATGATGCTCGGGCGCGTTGACGAGCAAGCGATCCTGGCCGAGCACCTCCGGGCGCTTGAGGATGGCGGGAGCGGGCTGGTGGTGATCGACGGTGAGGCGGGGATCGGCAAGTCGCGGCTGCTGGCCGACCTGCTCGAGCGGGCCCACGCTCGGGAAATGAGGAGCCTGGCCGGTGCGGGCGATGCGATCGAGAAGGTCACGCCGTACCACGCCTGGCGGCCCGTCTTTGCCCAGCTCTTCGACCTGTTCGGTATCGAGGACGTCGAGGAGCGCCGCTCACGCGTCCTGGCCCGCGTGCAGGTTGGGCCTGCGCAGGCGCGTTTGGCTCCGCTCCTCAGCAGCGTCCTGCCGCTGGACCTGCCCGACAACGAGCTGACAGCACAGCTGACCGGCGAAGTCCGCGCTGACAACACGCGTGAGCTGCTCGTGCAGCTCCTGCAAGCACATGCGGCTGCATCCGGCGGCCGTGCGCCGCTTCTTGTGGTGCTGGACGACGCGCACTGGTTCGACTCGGCCTCTTGGGCGCTTGCCCGCCTGGTCGCAACGCGGGTCAGGTCACTTCTCCTGGTCCTTGCCAGTCGGCCGCTGGTGGAGCCGCTGCCAAACGAGTACCGCCAGCTTCGCGAGGATCCGGCCGCCGACTGCCTGCGATTGGAGCCGCTGGGCCCACAGGAGACGCTGGCCCTAGTCTGCGACCGCCTCGGCGCCCAGCGGCTGCCCGAGCCGGTCGCCGCCCTGATCGAGGAACGCGCTCAGGGCAACCCGTTCTTCAGCGAGGAGCTCGCGTACGCCCTACGCGACGCCGGGCTGATCCGAATCGCCGACGGTGTCTGCACGATCGCACCCGGCGCGGGTGCCCTCAGTGCGGTGAGCTTCCCGGATACGGTGCAGGGGGTGGTGGCCGCACGGATCGACCGCCTTCTACCTGGTCACGAGCTGACGCTGAAGGTGGCAAGCGTCGTCGGGCGGCTGTTCACCTTCCGCATCCTGCGCCACATGCACCCTCTGGTGGCGGACAGAAGTGCGCTGCGCGGGTACCTAGATGACCTACAGCGTCAGGACTTCACCGTGCTCGATGCGCCGGAGCCGGACCTGGCCTACCTGTTCAAGCACGTCGTGACCCAGGAAGTGGCCTACAGCCTGCTGCTGTATGCCCAGCGTCGCCAGTTGCATCAGGCGGTGGCGGAGTGGTACGAGCGGAGTCAGGGCGATGGGCCGTCGGCGCTGTATCCGCTGCTGGCCTATCACTGGGGCAGGGCCGAGGAGCCGATCAAGACGCTCGCGTATCTAGAGCTCGCGGGCGAGCAGGCCCTGCGCGCCGGTGCCTATCAGGAGGCAGTGGACTTCCTCACAGAAGCTTTGTCCCTGTCCGAAGGTCTGCAACCCGCCCCTGAGGTTTTGCGACGGGCGCGCTGGCACCGCCAGCTCGGCGATGCATTTATGGGGCTGGGCCGACTGCCCGAGAGCCGCCGCCACGCCGACCGTGCGGTGGCCCTGTTGGGTTGGCCGGTGCCTGGGACGCCGCTACGGCTATTGGGCGATCTGACCGGGCAGACGCTGCAACAGGCCTTCCATAGGGTATGGCTGGCGCGGTTTCTTGGGTCCGCTCCAACCGCTCGCAGCGGCGTGCTGGAGGCAGCCCGAGCGTACGAGCGGCTCGGATTCCTCAACTACTATGCGAACGCAAGAGGTCTGGGCGTAGGTGCCGTGCTCCATTCGGTCAACCTGGCCGAGAGGGCCGGGCCATCGCCGGAACTGGCACGGGCCTACGCGATGATGAGTGCGACCGCGGGTATCGTGCAGTTCCACGGCCTGGCCAGGAGCTATGGCCGGTGGGCGCGTGAGATCGCCCGCGAGGCAGATGATTTTCCTGCGCTTGCCTTTGTGCTGCTGGCAACGAGCGCCTACGACGTCAGCGTTGGGAACTGGATAGCGGCGCGCGAAGCTCTCGCCGAGGGATTGGGGATCACCCAGCGCCTCGGGGACCAGCGCCGATGGGGGGAGCTGGCGGCCTTGCTGGCGCAGGTGCTGTATCACCAGGGCGAGTTTGGTCGCTTGGCCGAGTGGTCGGCCGAGATGGACGCGATGGCGAGCCACGCCGCGGACGATCAGCGGAAGGCCCATGCTCTCCTCGCGGAGGTGTGGGTCTCGTTGCCTCAGGGGCGGCTGGACGCCACTGTGACGCAGCTTCAAGCGGTAATGGAGCTGTTGGCGGGGCGTGGCTCGCGGGCAGACGAGATCTTCGCTTCTGGCACCCTGGCGCTGGCGCACCTGCGCCGCCACGACAACGAGCAAGCTCGCCTCGCGGCCCAACGGGCAGCCACCCTGATCGCCCAGTCCCGGCCGGTTGCATTGCATATCGTCGACGGGTACGCCGGCGTCGCCGAGGTGTACCTCAGCCTATGGGAGGCAGGAGACCCTGCTGCCGCCCGGCCGGCGCGGCAGGCCTGCGCCGCTCTGCGGCAATACGCGAGGGCGATTCCGATTGCCCGACCACGCGCGTGGCTCTGCGAGGGCCTGGCCGCGCAGCTGGCCGGCCACCATCGGCGCGCTCGGGCAGCCTGGGACAAGAGCCTGGCCGCGGCTGAGCGACTGGCAATGCCCTACGAGCAAGGACGGGCCCACCACCAGATCGGGCGGCATCTGCCCGCAGCCCATCCATCCCGACTGGCACATCTAACCCGTGCCGGCGAGATCTTCGCGGACATCAGCGCACTACATGAGCTAGCCCAAGTTCAGGCGGCCATGTCACCACAGCAGGGCATCGAGCCAATCCGGCCTGCTCCTTGAGCCTCTCGCCACCAGACCTCGGCGCGGATCTCTGCCAGGAGCTGTCAACGCTCGTCAGGGGATCCAGACTCATGGGTGTGGGCATACCTGAGACCCGCTATGCGTGCAGCGGGGGATGTCATGATCGCCTACCAGGTGCTGGGTGAAAGCCCGTTTGACGTGGTGATCGCGCCCGGCTCCGTCTCCCACGTGGAGTTGCAATGGGAGGCAGCTTATTCGCCGCCTTGCCGCTTATTGCGGCACCGGGACGCGGTGCGCGACTCGGATCATGCTGGCGTAGACGCCGTAGGCACCTCGACGCCTTGGCCTGCCCTGGGGGCATGGCTGTCACGGCATCATCATCGCCCGCCTGCGAGTTCCTTAGCGGGCCTCGGCGTCACGGACGCGTTGCACCATCATTTCCAGCAGGGCCAAAGCCAAGGCCGTCTCAGGGTGGCGCATGGCGAAGGGACGGAAGACCCACGCGACGAACAGCAGGCAGCGCAAATCCGTCTCGGCCGTGATCTTCGCCGACCGGTGGAGTGGTCGATCACCGCCATCTCGCCGAAGTAGTCACCGGGGCCAAGGGTACGGGCGGGTCGGCCGTGCACACTGACCGCCGCCCGCCCCTCCACGGTGACGCCGAAAGACACCCCGGCATCCTCGTCTACGGAGTGCTTGTAGCCGGGAACTGCTGCATGCTTTCTGGAGGACAGGGCCGTCGGGTCGGTGCCGGCCGAGCGGTGCGGTCCGGCAGATCAGGCTGATCTGCGCCTCAGCCACGGCCAGCTGACGGCCCGATGAATGAATACGTAGTCGGCGATCTGAAATTGTTCGAGCCAAAGACAATGTGCCCGTTTATGGCGGTGCGTGACCGCGAGGAGCGGCAGCCGGGCCTGGTTCGGCCATGTGGACCGGGGTCGATGTGACCTGCCGGTTACAAGACGGCAGGTGCGCCTGAGATCATAGCGCCAGGAAGTCGTTGTGACGGGACAGGCCGCAGGCGTTGCGTAGCCGCCATTGCCGGGCAGGCAGGCCTATTCTGAGCCCTCTGATCCCCGGCTGCTCCGTCGCCGGGGATCGGGGTCCTTCCAGGTCCCCGGTTCGGGGGCCCGATGCCGCGGAGGTGTCCGGAATGCAAGCTCGCCGCACCGAGGCAGAGACCTTCCGCGCCGCGCCCTCGGGAAGATGGATTCTGGCGGCAGATGGCTGCGCGTCCAGCTTGAGCGACCCGGCGTGCTGCTCCTGCGCCGTCTGAGGCCCCGGCGGGCCGAGGGGAGTGGCGGTCGCCATGCTCGGAGACACTGGTTTGGGCATGCTCATCTGCATGAAATGAGGCGTTGTCGTGGCGCATATCTATGCATGGGCTGGAATAGTCACGCACGCTCTCCCGGCCTTGCGGGTGACGACCATGGAGCCTATTCCATCGGGCTGGTAGGAATCAGGTCGCCGAATAGGCGCTTCTCGTCGATGGCGAGTTCGACGTGGCTGAGCGGCACAGAATAGCCACCCATGGGGGAACCTTTTGTCAAGAGAGCGTGAGGGATTGGCCCAATGCCATGTAGAAGAGGGCGTTCGGGCTTCAGGCGCATGCTGATGGGTTTGTCGTGATGTTCTACGGAGAGTGATATCGCCTCGGGTGCGTGCTGGCGGCCCGGCTGTCGTGCCGGGCGGGCGGCCGGGTCCACGTTCCGGCGGCTGCTGCGGGGCTTTGAGGGTCCGGGCGAGTCAGGCGGCGAGGGGGCCGCAGACGCTGATCTCGGCGCGGGCGGTGCGGGTGGTGATGTCGCGGCGGGCGTGGCGGAAGCCGTCGCGGGCCTTGGTTTCGCGGGCGCGGTGCCGGTCGCGGTCGATGATGACGCGGCGCCTGGCGATGCCGGCCAGGGCGGCGGCGCGGGCGGACGCGGCGGACGGGCTGGCGGTGGCGGTTCCGTACCGGACGGAGGCGACCGCGGCGCGCCGTGCGGCGGTGAAGGAAATCTCGCGGGGATGGGCGGGCAGCCCGGCGCGGCGGCCCTTGCCGGCCGGGGCGGCGGCCGCGGCGGCGTCGCGGGCGATCGCGCGGGTCAGTTCGGCGGCGGTGACCCATGCGGCGTGTTCCTGGCGGATCAGGTCCGGGGACTGGGAGCGGAACATCGGCCCGGTGGAGGGCCCGGCGCCGCGGATCGCGGACTTGGCTTCCCGCAGCGCGGTCTCCGACCCGTCCCACCGCCACTTGTACGCGCCGGCGAGCACCGCCGCGGGGTAGGCGCGCCAGTCTTCCAGGTCGGTGACCAGGCAGAACATCTCCGGGACGTCCTGACCCTCCACGGTAACGTGGTACTCGATCACCCGCATCCGCACGGACTGGCCGCTGCCGCAGATATCAGCCAGGTAGGACCCGTCGGGCAGGAACGGCCCGATCCTGCGGACCGGGATATCACTCTTGAGGCGGATCAGCACGTGGGTGACTTTGATGAGCCTGCTGATCCGGGCCACGCCGGGGAAGTTGCGATCAAGCACCCACAGCCGGCCCTTGGTGAACACCCGCGGGTACTCAGCCAGCGCGCGGTCCAGGAGTTTCTGCTCGGCTTCGGCCTTGTCCCCGCCGGACGGGCCGGTCAGCACGGCCAGGGTGGCCCGGGTGGAGGCGTCGCTGACCAGCAGATCCCGCAGCTGCGGGTAGGGCGAGGAGTCATCCCCGGTCCCGGCCGACCCGTACGCGGCCCGGTTCGCCTTCGTGTCCGGCGTCCGGATCAGCGTCCCGTCCACCGCGCCCACGTCCAGGTCCAGGCCCGGCACGGCCCGGTAGTCGTCGCGGGCCTCGTGCCCGGCCGCGGCCGCGGCCAGGGTCATCTCCTGCAGCCGCAAGACCGGCGCCGGGCCGGCTGCTTCCCGCCAGGTGGACAGGACCGTCGCCGTCGGCACCGCGAACGGGATATGCCAGGGCACGCCCGCCAGATCGCCCAGCAGCGTCGTCATCAGCGCCGTGTAATCCGCCTCCGGCATGAGCGTCATCAAAAGCACCGCCCGCAGCGTCAGCGCGGTGGTCATAGACCGCCGGCAGGTGCCCTTGACCTTCCCGGCCAGCTTCACCTGCGCCGCCACCTGCCCGATCGTGTCATGCTGCCCGGTCATCTCATCCAGCTGCTGCTCCAGTACCCCCAGCCGGGCATGATCCGCCGGGTGACCGCCGGCCTGCACGCGCCCGTCGCGGCGCACCACCGCAGCCGCAATGACGACCGGCTCGCAGAACACCACCAGGTCCCCGCCGCGGATCCGGCCGGCGCCGGCTGCCGTCAGCGCGGTCCGGTCCCCCTCGCGGAGCACCCGCCGCACCGGGCAGGCCAGGTCAGCCACCCGGATCGCGACCAGCCTCCCGCCGGGCAGATCCGGCGGCCACCCCGCCCCGTCAGCGGCATCACTGGCCAGCAGCGGCGAAACAAGATATGAAGGCACAAGGGGCTCCAGGGGACAAGAAGGGCGTAAGCACCTCTTCTTCTACCGGGAGCCCCTCCCGGAATCATGTAACCCGGGCACAACGCACGGCGTGTCGCGCCCCGCCAGCCCCTCGCCTGTAACTCACCGTAACTAATTTCCTGGCCCCCGCCAGACACGCCAACACGCTCATCTACATGGCATTGGGGATTGGCCCGGTGACTTGCTGTGGCCGCCGGGCTGGCGGGGACTGTATTGGTGGCTTTCCTCGCAGGTGCCGTGTTTCGTGTCGCCGTGCGGCCGTGGGTCAAGCTGGAGCGCCCGCAGCGGGAGCGCCCATCAGGGCGCGGGCGAGGACGAACGAGCTTGAGGCCGGCAAGCGGCGGCCGACGATCGGGAACGAGGAAGAGCCCGGGGCCTGTCGTGGTGGGTTGCCAGGGGATGCGTAGGTCGGCGGAGTGGGTCTCACATCCACCCATTCGGCGCCTGCCCAGGCGGCGGGTCGCCATGACCGTGCCATCCGGGGGCCGGGCTGCTCAGTCAGTTCTTCGAGCGCGGCGGGGCCGACTCAGGGTATTCTTCGAGCTCGCCCGGGGCCTGGCGACCCTCCGGCCTGTCACCTGCGCTGTTTTTCCGGCGGGCGTGCGGTGGCGGGTTGCGGCGCTGCACGTTCGGCGTCGGTGAGCAGGTGCCAGGTGCGGGTGAGCAGCTTGCGGGCGACCGCGGTGGTGGCGATCTTCTTGCCGCGCCGTGCGGCGATGGCCTGGTAGCCGGCGGCGAACTGCGGGGAGCGCTTGGCGGTCTGCGCTGCCTCGCACAGCACCCACCGCAGCCAGATCGAGCCCTGTTTGGAGATGTGCCCATAGCGGGCGACGCGGTCGCTGCCGCGGACGGTGGGGGTCAGCCCGGCCCAGGACGCCAGCTTGCGGGCGGTCGGGAACCGGGTGATGTCACCGATCTCGGCCAGGATGACCAGCGCGGTGAACGGCCCTACCCCAGGCAGCTGGGTGAGGACCTTGACCCGCGGGTCGGACCGGGCACGCTGCACGATCTCCCAGTCGAGCCGGTCGATCCGGACCTCTGTCGCGTCGATCAGCGCCAGGCCGTCCTCGACCACTTCGCGGGAGACGGCGGGCAGCGACAGCGAGGCCAGCCATTCCCGGCCCGGCCCGCTCCAGTACCCGGCTGGGCGGTCATGGCCGTGGTCGGCCAGCACGGCGTGGATCCGGTTGCGCAGCAGCGTCCGCAGCCGCACCAGCTGTACCCGGTGCCGCAGCAGCGCCCGCAACTGGCGCACCGCGGGCGGCGCGATCCAGGCTTCCGGGAGCAGGTCCGCGCGCAGCAGCTGGGCCAAGATCTCGGCGTCGACCTTGTCGTTCTTCAACCGCGCGGAGGCGATCGCCTTGCACTGCAGCGGGTGCACCAGATGCGGCTCGAAGCCGTAGCCCTCGAGCAGCTCCACCAGCCACCCGGTGCCGAACGCGGCCTCGAACGCCGCCGGCGTTCCCGGCGGCAGCCCGCCGATCACCTTCAAGATCGGCTCCACCCCGTTCGGCACGTTGCGGTTGACGAGCACCTCGCCCTTGGTGCCGATGACCGCCAGCTGGGAGCGCTTGCGGTGCACATCGATTCCGACGTAGACAGACATTGCCGGCCTCCTTTCCGAGCTCGAATGTCACCCGGAGCATCGCGCTACCGGACCGAGCAGGAAAGGGGTCCGGCCTAAAGCCCGGCCCCCATAGAGTCAGTTCTGACGCTGTGCCTCCCGCGCCCTTCCTTTCCTTCACCAGCGTGACGGAGCACATGGCGCGATAGCGACTGCCACCGGCCCGGCTTGCGGGCTCAAGACGGTGCAGTGGGCCAGGCTGCCGGCGGTCAGCCTGAAGTGGCTCCCGCAGATCTGCAGGGACCCTGGCCCCCGTGCGAACCCGAGCGGAGGGCCCTTGCAGGGCTGACAGCGGGCGGCCCATCACGGTCTTGACGCGGCCCGGCTGTGGTGGGCGAAGGCCTACCGCGGACCCTGTGGCTGGGCCGGGCCGGCCCGCGGGGCGTTCGGATCGCGGGCGGTCGCGGCGCGGCCGCGGATGGCCTCGATCATGAGGTCGACGGCGGTGGTGAAGTTGTCCGGGTCGTCGAGGGCGGGCAGCGCGTGCGCGATGGCGGCGATGTTGGGGTACTGGCCGGGGGGGAGGGTCCGGTACTGGATTTCCCAGGACAGGAGGTCGGCGTTCCGGGTGGCCGGGTCGAGTGAGGCGAGCCCGGCGTCGAGCGCGGAGTAGCCGAGGCTGAAGTCGGAAAAGACGCGGTAGAGGCGGGCGGCGTCACGGTCATCTAGGCCGGCGCGGCGCATGCAGCCGATGACCCGCTCGACCATCTGGTACTCGTGCTCGCGGCGGGCGGTGCGGTAGGCGTAGGCGGCGACGGCGGGGTGCCTGACGAACACCGCGTGCATGTGGCGGGCGATGGCGGCGAGGTCTGCTGCCCAGTCGCCGGTCGGCTCGGGGAGCTCGGCGAGTGTCTCGGCGTGCAGCGCGTCGATCATCGCCAGCAGCAACTCGTCCTTGTCCCGGAAATGCCGGTAGACCGCGGTGGGATGGGCGCCGAGCTCGGCGCCCAGCGCCTGGAACGTCACCGCGTCAAGGCCGCCGCGCTCGCTCACCGCGAACGCCGCGTCGAGGATCACGCGCTGGTTCAGGCTTCCGCGGGGGCGCCGTCTGGATCTGGTCGAGCCGGCACTCCCGGCGTCGTCGGTCCGCATGTTCCCATCATACATAGTCATTATTATTGACTATGACGATGACTATGCTTCATACTCGGTCCACGACTTATCGCCGGCCGCCGGTCGGCATCCCTACCGGAAGGAGCGGGGCCATGACCGTGGTCCAGGAGCGTGAGGCGAGGCTGCGCCACGGGGCGATCGGCATGTCCGGTGCACTGGCCAGCACCTTGTCGAACATGGCGCCCGTGGAGGGCATCTTCATCGTCTTGGTCATCGTGGCCGGCGCGATGGGCACCCTGACCCCGTGGGCGTTCATGCTCGGCGCCGTCGGCATCGCGCTGACCGGCTGGAACGTCGCCCAGCTCGCCCGGCGGATCCCCAGCGCGGGGTCCTACGTCGGGTTTGCCTACCACGGCGCCGGGGCGGTCCACCCGAAGCTGGCCAAGCCCGCGGCGGCGTTCACGTTCTACCTGAGCCTGGCGTCAGGACCGATCACGATCGCGGCTGTGGTCGTGTTCCTCGGCTACTGGCTGCAGACAGCAGCCTCGCTGCCCAACGCGTGGTGGCTGGTCATATCGCTCGCCGCGATCGCGGTGACCTCGCCGATCATCCTGCGCGGCATCGTCGCCTCGGCGAAGACAGCATTCCTGTTCTTCGTCCTGGAAGGCGGCGGGCTGCTGCTGATCTCGCTGATCACCTTGGTCCGCTCCGGCGGGGCTATCAGCGCACCCTGGCACGCTCACGGGGGAACGCCGGGCGGGGCGGCCTGGTCGGGATCACCTTCGCCACTGCGGTGTCAGGATTCGTCGGCTGGGAGAACTCAGCGGGCCTGGCGGAAGAGATCCGCAACCCGCGTAAGGTCATCCCGGTCGCGATCCTGGGTTCCATCGCCGTGGTCGCCGCCCTGTACCTGGTCTCCACCTGGGCCGCCGTCTCCGGCTACGTCCACTGGAAGGGCGCCACGGCGGGGACCGCCAGGCTGGGCAGCATCACCAACGCTGCCCCGTTCGTCGAGCTGGCCGATCATTACGCCCCCTGGCTGCACTGGGGAGTCGTCGCCATCGGAGTGATCAGCCCCGCCGCATGCTATCTGGCCTCGGTCACAGCCTGCTCGCGCTGGACCTTCGCCTCGGCACGCGGCGGCCTGCTGCCACGCCAGCTGGCGCGGGTCTCGGACCGGACTGGCGTGCCCGCCGCCGCGGTCGTGCTGTGGGTGACGGTTATCGCCGCGCTGTGCGTGATCCCCTACTTCATGCTGCACGGCAACGCCGTCACCATCGCCGCCTACGAGGCCGGCATCGGAACCGTGCCGCTGCTGATGGTCTACGTCCTAGCCTCCGCGATCACGCCGGTCTACATCTGGCGCCACGACCGGGCCACCTTCCGGATCACCGCGCACGTGCTGCCCAGCCTCGCCGGCGTCGCGGTCGTCGGCTACGGCGTGTATGAGTTCGTGCTGCCCAGCCAGCCATCGCCGGCCAACACCTTCTGGGCCTACATCCTCGCCCTGGTCGTGATAGCCGCCATCGCGGCAGCGGCCGCCGTACGGCTGCGCGGCCCGGCCATCGCCCGGCTCGGGCACGTCTACACCGGCGATGAGAACCCGCCCGCGCCGGTCACCGCAACCCCGACGGGAGCTGCATCATGACTGACCTGATCCTGGCTGGCGGCGACATCGTCA
>Ga0137385_10002020_pt1 | contig 17212 bp, 24 predicted proteins | sample SagtaG_FD_104921 | JGI IMG/M metagenome (GOLD analysis project Ga0137385, IMG submission 104921) | Vadose zone soil microbial communities from Sagehorn Ranch, Mendocino, California, USA - Sage2_R_80_16 metaG | ecosystem: Environmental > Terrestrial > Soil > Vadose zone | place: USA: California...
AACCACCCACCTCTGGACTGATTCTTCAGGTACTTATCTTTCATTGCTTCTCACTGTTTCTCACAGTTTTCGTCCTCGTCAGTGAGAGTTCAGTGAGAGGTTCCCTGCTAATCCTGGCCGGCCGGCACTTGCGGTCCGTATGGACATGTGCTAGGTTACTGATGTCGGTGCCACCGTGCACACGACAAATCGGCGGCACCGTCCGCGCACAATTAGGAGCCCCACCGTGGGCAAACAGGTCCACCGGATCCAAGCATTCGAGTCCCGCAAAGTTTCTCACCCCGTCTTTAGATCCATTAGCAAGTACTGGCTCACCGTAAAGGCAACCGATTTCCCGTCAGGTATCAGCTCGGCAGCGAACGCTCGCGAGCCTGTCGGTTTGAACCGGATGGTTTACCGCGACGTGCGGGCCAGCCTTGAAGGCAGTGACGCCCCTCCCGGCAGCTTCGACCTCATGAACAAGGGCATCACTATTCTCGCCCTGAACGTTCGACTGATCGATAAAGTCAAACAGATTTACGAGATTAGCGTTGACGACAAAGAGGGCGGGATCGTTGACGGAGCCCACACAGCAAAAATTATCGAGACATGCAACGAAGAAGGCACCACTCACCAGGATCAATACGTCGAAGTTTTTATTCGGACCGGCGTCGAGGACGACCTCATCACTGACATAGCCCGTGGTCTTAACACTGGTATGCAGGTCGCCCAGAAATCTATTTACAACATCGACGGCGTGTTTGATTGGCTAAAGGAGGAGGTGAAAGGTAAACCCTACGAAGACATGATCGCGTGGCGTGAATCGGATAGTACCGACTATGACGTCCGCGATCTCATCAGCATTTTGGAACTGTTCAACGTATTTGATTTTCCCAATGATTGTGGGAAACACCCAATATCTGCTTATGAGAAGTGGAGCATTCCGCTTGAGAAATTTGCCACTGACTTTGAAGCCAATCGCAACAAACTGAAGCAAAGCAAATACTATCGTCTGCGCCCGATACTGCATGAGGCGTTAACGCTTTACGATCACATCCGGCACGATTTTCGTGAAATCCATAATGAGGCCGGCGGCCGGGGCGGAAGCATGAGCATAGTTGAGGAAGCCCCCAAGGGGCGTAGGCTTGAATTTCCATTCGCAGAATTACCGCCTGGCGATTATCGCTTAACAAAAGGAGCTTCCTATCCAATGCTGGCGGCATTTCGCAATATGGTCGAGCTAGATTCATCGGAAAATGCCAGATGGTTAGGTGGGTTTAAATCGGTACTTCACATGTGGAGTGAAGCTGGTCAGGAACTTGTGGAGGAGACATACAATGCAACAAGGGAGATCGGCCGCAGGCCCGACCAGCTGGGGAAGAACCGCAAGCACTGGGATAACTTGCACATGAAGATCCAATTGCGTTTACTCCGTGCGCAAGTGGCTGCACGATCTAAGAGGGCTTAGAAGCCATGGTGGTGCTCGGAAATCGACCACTACATATAGACGCGATGAGGGTGCTGCCTTCTTGATCTGGTAGTAAAAGCTAGAGAAATGAATTGACTTTGCTAGCGGCAGTCCTAGAATGGACCCTGAATCTTTGGCGACGGCCCTTATGAAAGTAAGGGCCCGGCGCTGGCAACGCCGGGCCGAAGATTCTGCCGGAAGAAGGGAGAGATTTTATGCGCGCAACGCTATTCTGTTTACGCCCTCATTGTAAACAGCGATAGCAACCTGTCAAGAATAAAACGCAAATAATAATTGTTGGAGTTCCCTGCACTGCGGGAGCAAGCGCTTGTAGTGTAGGTTCCCGTGTACGGATCGCGCCTGTAGCTCAGCAGGAGCCTTATGGCCTCGTGGTCGGCGCCTGGATTCTAGAGCCAACGCCGATCACCCGAGAGCGGCCGATCCGTAATCGGCAGGTCGCGGGTTCGAGTCCCGTCAGGCGCGACCCGTACACGGTTCAATGGTGGCCGTAGCTCAATTGGCGAGAGCACCCGATTTGTAATCGGGGCAACTGGGTTCGAGACCCAGCGGCCACCCACCTTTTGTGTGGAGAGGTTGGGCATGAGGCAAGCCCAGTGATCTGTCAAATCACAGTGTCTAGCAGCACTTGTCGGTTCGACTCCGGCCCTCTCCGCTCCTACACAAACTTATAAGGACAAATTAATCCGGCCCTACCTATAGATCGTTTGTACCCTGTCCGGATGGACAGGTGGCAGAGGGCTGATAGAGTAGTGGTCGGCGCTGCAACCACGTATCTTCGCCATGACGAGCATGGCTACATCTCCATCCGATATGGCCCCTAATCATACCTCTTGTGTCCTATATGTCAACAATGCCTCGGTTTGATGCCTGTGCCAGCGAGTCTGTTACTCCTTCCAGTTTGAGGTAAGCGAACACGGTTTGTAAGAGGAGCACTCCTGTCCTTCCGAACAGGTATCACACAGTTACGTGTGTGCCAGAGTTAGGAACGTGATTCTCTATCTTGCCGGTTCATTGGCACCCGTGCAGTTTCTGGCGATGGCGGACCGTGCCGGCGCAAAAAACTTCCTCTTCACCTTTGCCGACAAACAACCTCAGCAGTGCGCAATCTACTGCGTAGAGCAGAGGCGGACCGATCTGCGGTTGTTCATAGATAGCGGAGCCTTTACGGCCTGGAAGCAAGGCACGCCAATTGACCTGAATGACTACATCGATTTTGCAAAAGAGATCAAGAAAAAGGCTATTTGCCCCGTGACCTTTGCTGCCCTTGACGTGATCGCTGGTTCAACGAACGGCGCAACACAAGAGCAGCATGACGACGCCTGTTCACAGGGTTGGAAGAACTACCTGGCTATGAAGGAACAGGGCATTCAATCCGTGCCGACCTTCCATCAGGACGATCCGTGGAAATGGCTGGACATTCTGGCGGACGACACTGACCACATCGCTGTGGCGCCAAGGAAGCGCGGAAAATCGGATACCGAGAAGATGAGATGGCTTAATGAATGTCATCGGCGGCTGGGCAAACGTTCATATGACGGTTCCCTAAGAATTCACGGTCTCGGCATCTCGAGTCCGGTGTTCATGGAAACCTACCCATTCTATTCTGTGGATAGCACCGCCTGGTTATGGAGCGGCGGCAAGACGGGTTCCTACCGTTATTTTGACGGCCGCAGTGCGCCCAGCGTACCGAGATCCGAATTGGATGACCGGATTTGGAAGCCGCGGCCGGTCTATGACAGCACTATTGATCCGAGCGGCCTTCAGGCCTTGAATCACTATCTGGAATCTGCTGATGGTTCGAAAGATCGCAAAATCGACCCGTACTGGCTTAGCGAACAGTCCATGAGGCAGGACGTTCGGTTGGGTGAATACATTACAGCACATTGGAAACATAGAGGAGTGACCTGGGATGGAATTAACGACTGTGGAGCTCAGCAATCTCAAGCAAGCCGGGTGGAGGTTGTCGGATAAAGAACCGGATGCCCGAGAGATAGAGAACGTGGCCGCGTCGCTGAAAAAGTACGGCCAACTTCGTCCGATCCTCGTGCGACCGCTCGGAGACGGGCTCTACGAGATTATCGATGGTCACGTTGTCGTGGATGCGGCCCACAAGGCTGGCTTCAAGGAGCTCTCCTGCGTCGTGCATAATCTCGACGCCAAAGACGCCCTTCTCGTCTATATCCACCTCAAGCTCAACCGTACCGTGAAGAACCACGTCGAGATTCGTAAGGTCTTTCAGCAGGTAGGCGATGCGGAGCTACTTGCGAATGTGACATCCTGGCCTAAGGAACGCATTCGCGATTATATCGAACTCGCCGACCGCGACTTGAACTGGAGAGAGTTTAAGTACGTCGCATGGGACGATGCGGCGAATGAACAGCCGATATTCGGCGAGTGAGGTTTCCGCATGCTCAAACAGCTACGAATCTTTCAGGAAGACGAACTGCCTTACGCGCCATGGCCGCCGGACTTCAATTTTCGGTATTGGGAGCGTATAGGCGAGGAGCTGAAGTCCGCAAGCAAGAAGCTAACTGATCAGTTGATGTGGGATATTGGCGACTGGCTGCTTGAAGGGGAAGTACGTGGCAAGCTACAAGAGCGCGAGTTGAGGAAGCATGCCGAGAGGATAACCGGCCGTGCATGGCCCACCATCAAGAATTACAAGATGTATTCTAAGAAGTTCCCGGCGTCACGGCGTCGTGAGGCTTTGACTTACAGTCTGCACGTCCTAGTCGCTAAGTTTGATGAGGCGACGCAGGAAAATCTGCTTGATATGGCTAGTGCGTGGCAGTTGCAGCACAAAAAACCATTGGCGGTCCGGCCGTTCGAAAAGGAAATCGAGCGTCTGCAGCGCACTGGAATGATCCCGCAGAACAAAGACACAGGGAGCAGCAATGGCAAAGAGCCAGAGCCCCACGAATGGATAAAGCTGAGGCTGCCTCAAAAAGATTATGACTTTGTCAGACGATTAGCATTTGCGGTATACGGCACCCACACACCTGACACGCTGATATGGGAGATCGTTCGTAAGTATTGGACGAAACATAAGGACGAAATCAAATCCAAGCTCGAGGCATTCGAGACTAGAGCGAAGAACCCGAGCGGCCCACGGCCAGAGCCGATAGTCTTACCAGATTGAATTCTAGATTTTGCTGCCTTCGGTTAGCCGGAGGTGCCCTTCCCGAAGACCATAAACGTGCCTAAAAGCAGCCGCCCCGTAGAGGCAGAAGTTGGTGCCTTACGGGGCGTAATTTCCGACAGGCCCGATTTAACGGGTACAGAGTGATAGTCTCACTGACCGGCCGGCTTGTCAATCACAAATGTTGACCCAGGTGAGACAAGCCAATCGCACAAAGGACCGCCCTCTTTATAGCCGAAAAGTCTTTTCCAGTCAATAGGATGCGACTACGTCGACCGTCCTGGAAAGGACGATCCAGTCGTTCAAATGCCGCATGCGTTAGCATGTCGCATTTCGCCCAAGAATCCGCAGCGAGGTCCAAACATCGATAGGTGCCATACGGAATCTTATGATGGTATGGCTCGATCGGGTTTGGAACGACCGTGCTAAGAGGCACTAATAAACAGCATCCCGTGTGACGGCGATATCGAGGAGAGACTACGACGCAGTGGCGAATCTTTTGCATTTCCGGCCGGATGAACCCATCGCTCGCAAAATCGCACATTAGAATCTGACCGGGATCGGGGACGAAACTGATCGGCACCCGATCATGTTTGCATTCGGTTCGTCGCTGGTCAAATTCAATTCGCCAGATTATTTACTGAAGGGTTAGCAATGGGATTGAAGCCAATCACCGCTGATCGCGCGCCAGTCCTCCTAGCCCGAAAAGGCCATGCTCCTCAGCCCGCCCGATTGGCGACGCTGCTCCTGTGAGGCAACCAGCCACACGAGGAGCGGAAATGACTAAACATGCTGAAAAACCAACGCCGCAGAAACAACGGGCGATTGATGAGGCAGTCAGGAAGGCAATCGGGCCGGACAAGGCCATAGCGAAAATGATCGGTCGCCGATACGGTAACCAAAAGTGGAGCAGCTACCAGCAATATCTGACGGAAGACGGCTACACGGCCTTCGTCAACCTCGACGCCGACCCAATCACGGTGAAGGTCTCCGACAAGCCGAACGCGATGCACTTTAGCCGATACAAGCATTCACTGCAGCGAGCCGAAAAACGTCTGGCGAAGAAGGCGGCGAAGGAAGTGAAGGCGAAAGCCGAACCGAAGTCAAAGAAATCAAAGTAGCAGTCGTCGAGCCCGGTGAAGGTTGCCGGGCTCGCGTCGTCTTCGGCCGCTTTCTATTTTGGCTCCTACTCGATGCCGCCGGACTGCTGTTGATTTACTGGCTAGCCTAGCAACGGCCTGATCCCACAAGCGCTCCATTCCAAAGTACGCCATCACTTCCCGCCACGACTTACCTGCCGACCGCATCCGACGAATTTGAAATTCCGTGTAGTCGTCGCTCTTACGCCATCGATTCCAGTATGTGTGCTTTTGAGCCCAAAAGTCATTATTCCAGTGCCACCCGGCAGGCCGTCCTGCCTGAATCCAGTTCCACACCTTATTGAGCCGCCACAAAAGGATGCGCACGTGCGGCGGCTTCAATTGAAGCTCTTCAGCTACTTCAACCGAATTCAGGCTGCAGCGGTAGTAGCGATAGCAAACAGCCGTGAGCACAGCGACAAGGTTCCGTTTGTCCAAGACGATCTGTGTGTCGGCGTTTTGCACTTCTCTGGCAACGATGACACCGCCCTGATAGCCATCGAGGCGTCCGTTCAGCATTTCCATCTTACCGGGCAAACTTCCTTCAGCGGCCTCACGTATGGCCTCTAACCTCTCCTGCATCGGTTTCAAGTGCCCGCTGCGGATGTGATGGCGTCTTTCGACGAAGGTAACGACGACCTCGAGGAGAAGTTTGTCGTCGAAGGCCCAGGCAGGAGTCGGAAGCCGACGTTCGTGTTGCACGACGCGTCGCTCTATGTGCATTCTGTCGTAATCAGAATATGCAATGTGAGTGTCGGCAGAAACGACCTTGGTGCGCTTTCCGGCAAACTGGAAGCGATCGTACTTCGGCTTGTCGTACAAAGGAAGGCTCCTTTTTGGAGGCGGGCTGACGAGGCGATGGTCGGACCACCGGCGGCCTTACCGTCAGCCCACAAATGCCCTTTCAGGCAAAGAGTCCTCGTGCTGTTAGGAGTTAGAAAACAGAAAGGCCTCCGACGTGCCGCACCTTGCGACCATATCGGAGGCCTCTCGAATTACGCTGGAGTTATTTCGGTGACGAGGGATACGGGACGCCCTTCGTCTAACCGTCTCCGTAAGGATTTGGAGCAGGTTTGTTCGGCGGCGTCGGTGGTATTCCAGGTGTTGGTTTGGTCATGGAGCCTCCCTATTAGCTGTGGTTTTGAATCATTACAAAAGGACATTTGGCGTTGCTCTCTGAGCTTCTCCACAACAACGCACCGTCCGCTCTTGCAAAGAGCCGCATACCGACCTGACCGAAGTCAGCATATTTTTCTTTGAAGATCTGGAATCCGGATTCGTCGTCGGCGGACACAAGACGTGTCATCCAGTATGCGCCGTCACCGAGGAGAATCGGTGTATTAGCCGCGCCGATGGAATTCATCGAAGGGCAGATGGCAACCTTGATTCCGTAAATATAGCAAGTGCTGCCTTTGTACTTGATGGCAGTTCCGAGCAGCGGACGGCCCATCTTGTCGGACAGGTTGAGGAGGTTGGTCAACGTCGAGCGATTCATAAACCAACGCACCTTGTCAGACGCCCAATACGCGGAGTCTAACTTGTTCATCGCGTTCATCAAGTCGACGCTGCCGACTGAATTCAAGCCGGTGTTGGTGCTGCCGTCATTGCCTGCCGAACCGGCAGCAACTACGGTTGGAGCCGCGGCTAGCATCAACGTTGGGATCAAGCCGAGAGGTTTCGTACTGCCGCCGCCAGTCATAAGGTCAGTGCCGACGCCACGAGCGATACGGTCGAGTTGAAACGCCTTAAACAACTGCGGCACCGTGATCTCATCGCAGTCCTGGAAGGATTCAATCGAACAACGAAGCAACGGCCCTTTGTAGGTCCACGCACCGATTGACACGTGATCCACGTCAGAGATGTCGGCCTCACTGTCTTGAACACCGTCCTTCACGGCGACAGCCACGTTCGCAATGTCGTCGAAAACCGGAACTGGAAACGGCCGGCCATCCTTTGTGCGGTGAACGGTGACACAATCGTCGTCAAAAAGTGCGTCATGGGCCGCCATCGCACGCCAGAACTTCGGCATGAAGCCGGTCGGGACGAAGAAGCCCAAGCCGGTGTAGGTCCCAATCTGGCTGATCAGGCCGCCTTCGTTCATATCGCGGAACTCAGTCGTCTGCGGCAGTCCTTTCGGCCCTGCATTTTCGACGACTGCCTTCCAAGCAGCCTTGCGTCGTTCACGCCTTGAAGGTTTCGGCTCCGGTTCGAACTCCGGAAGGCCTGCCTCACGTGATTGTTCGTTATGCTCCCGACGGATGATGTTCTTCAGTTTCACGCCGTCGCGAATCGCCGCGGCTTGAGACATCAGACTGGCACGTCGCCGCTGCTCCTGTTTGTTGATTGTCCCTTCTAAGTCTTTTTGGTCCAGGACGTTGAGCTCTTCGAGCACAACGGCCAGACCTCTAGTATCGATTTTCATTGCACTGCTCCTTTGTGCTCCGGTAACGCCGAAGCTCGTTTTTAGTTACACAAGCCCGTAAACTAGGTCTCCGCCGACTGCCACGTTGGCACTCAGGTTTAGAAGTAACGGCTGTGTCGGGTCGGTCTGGAACCAACCGACCGGAGAGAAAGGCCGCACGTGGCCACCTTGTTTGGAAACGTAGGCCAGGCCTGTGAGGTCTTTCGGAGTCCCTTGGTTGTGCTGCCACTTCAGATTCACGTCATCCGAAACAGTCAGGATGCAAGACAGCAAAAGAATCCGTTTGCCAGGAACAGCAGGAACGACGATGTTGTAACCGGCAGTGTTAACGGCCACAGACGCGAAATTCGGACTCGGCCCCGGCTGATAAGTACCGTTCAGAATGGCGGCGAAATCGAGGAAGCCGACTGGACCACCAGGGAGCCCTTCGCAGATAAACCATTCGTGCGTGTCGTTGACGAGGTAAATGTCGCCTGGCACGCCTTGATTCTGCGCAACAATGGAATTGAATTGTGAACGCGGCACGCTACGGAAATTCATTGGCTTAACCTTCCTTAGTTGAGAAGAAAATCTCTCAGGTACCTCTGGCGACGACGGATCACGGCCTTCTCTTCCTTCGTAGGACCGGCGTACACAATCCGCGGCCACTTCGTGCCATCTCCAAGGTCATCCCTCACAACGTCGACATTCCAGCCTTGTTCCTGTATTTCGTGAAGCGTCACGGCCAAACGCATTAACTTCAACTGGTCTTCGACCGGCCGTGGTTGGAGGTTTGAATCCCATTGCAGCGGAACGTGAAGCTGATCGATCACGAAATCGGCACTCTGCTTCATCACTTCCTCGAAAGCCATGTGCACAACACGGTGACCACGCTCGATAAACTGTTCGGCCACGGACCGTGTCTCAGGCGAGACGTAAGTTAGCTGCCTGGCGTCAACTTCAGTTCCCGGATAGGCTGGCCGCGTGACAATCGCAACATCATGGAGAGCAGAAAAGCCGGTGATCTCACGCGTGACCTTGCCGCTACGCTCTGCCCATTGCTCGTTTTCAGGTCCAGTTATGAAGGCAAAAGAACAGCCGCGAAGGTCGCCCCTCTCAACTTCGGCATGGACGTGCTTCGCATAATCTGTGTCTGCAAGTTCAACGGCGAAGTTGAGGCCGCGATGATCCTCTTGCAGTGTCAAAGTGCCTGAAGCCGTATTCCCAAGCACCATGGCGTCGTTATGATTAACGTTGCAAATGACCTCAGGGTTCTTCGCAAGGATTCCACTAAACGCTCCTGGCGTAATGACCTCAGTGAACGCCCCTTTTGCAGTTCGAATCTCGGTCGGAACGCCGTATGGTGCAGCAAGGCCGACAAGTTGACGGCCGCGCAGATGCACGTGTGTTTTGGATGATCGGATTTCGTATTGCATAGCATTCACTTCTCTTCCGTTGGCGTATTCTCTTCAAGCGGCCGAAAGACCAACTTGCGAGGCCCTGGCACTTCATCGTCCTCGGGCGCAGCAGCTTCCTGTTCACGCTGTTCGACGACATGACGCAGGTACGCATCGTCAGCGTCAGCTTGCTGTTGCTGTGCACGCAATTCGTCGAGATACATGGGACACTCCCGACTGCTCCGAAAACTGTTACAACATTTAGGGCCGTCATGCCTTGTTGCTGTCGATCCAAATTGGGCCGTAGCCTTTGCCACTGATTGCGTCTGCCTGATCCTGGCGTGCAACGTCGAGAGGTGTCAGTAGCCTCGGCTTCCTGGCGTACCTTGCGGCCCACAGCTTGTAGCGCTGCTCATACTCTTTGGCCACTTCGACAGGGCACTTTTCATTCACGATCTTGAAGGGGCCAAGGTTGTTTCCGTTGATGAAGATGTAGTCGCCACTTCCGACAAAGTGCTCGTCGGGAATCATAATGACGTGGCGGAGTACCTGCTTCGTGGCGTTCGGACCTTCGATCCACCACTTGCCTTGCTTGCAGTTGCACTTGGCATAGAGATACGGAGCCGTGTCAGCACTCTCCTGGCGGATGCTCCAGATGGTAGGTTGGTGCTTGATGGGCTCAGGAATGACTTCTTCGGCGAGACCCAAAGCAACTAAAGAGCGACCGTGGCCAGCTTCGACGTGCTGCTCAACTGCTTCGGGTAATTCTTTGCCTTCAACATCTTTGACGATACGGATTTTCATAAATGCTCCTGATTTGTTGTTGCGGTTTACTCCGCTGAGATAGAAGCTCTTACAGGCCGTTTTTGACTGCTTTGACAATCTCTTTCAGGTTCGGCAACCCGAAACCATGATGGGTGTGAAGCCAGGCCGCGATGATTTCCTAGGCCCGCTTCTCTTGAACAGGTGTTAGGCCTTCCATCGCCGAAGCGATTTCGGCTTCCTGTTCAGGCGTCAGAGGATCGCCAGTGATCCCGATGATGTTGCTATACTGACGATTCTCCTCGGGACTGATCAGCTTGAAGATTTCTGAGCCGTTCATAAGCCTTTACTTCAACAGGCCTTCGCGTTGGAGGAGCAGCCTGATCCCCATATAGCTGCGCTTAATTCGCTTTGCGATCTGATATGGGTTGTAGCCATTCTTGAAGAGCCGCCGAACGCGGGAGGCCTTAATCGGTTTTGCCATGACAGGATTCCTTTCTATGCGAGTTGCTATGACACTCAACTCGCACTGATCCTGTTACGACTTGCCGAATGGGAAGGTCAAATAACGGCGGCTCTTCCGTTTTGGTTTGCGCGGAGGCGTGAAACGAAACAACTCGAGGCGCGATGCCGCGGACTCCCTCATCAAGCATCCACAACTCTTTGTGTTCCCACTTCGCAGGTCGGCCCCTTCGACCAGCGCCTCTGCTCCGCAATCACAATGACACTTCCACAAGGCATTCCCGTTTCGACGGCCAGCCAGTTCCAACAGGATGAGCCGGCCGAAGCGTTTGCCAGGCTCCATCACGATCATCTTTCGTCCTCTTGCCATTTCAGACACCTGCCCACTAAACGCCTACATGTGACGTTTTCCAACACTGAAACATATGCCTGTCAGTGTAAAAAACTCGGCGAGCGGTTGTTGCGCCGCACTCGTGGCAAAATGCTGGTACGTTAGGGTATCTTCGCTTTCCTCATAAAGTTAAGTCTGACACGCGTTGAGCGCAAAGATCGACGGTACCCAGGCTTGAATGGTATTTGGGGCTTCTGCCGCTGCTGTAGACTTGCTTTACGCCTCCGCAGAGGCATATGCTCATCCCAATCCCCAGCGAGGTGAGCCGTAATGTCTCCCAACGACAAGCACATAGAGAAGAAGCCAGAAGGCGGAAAGGTAACTCGTAGGAAGATAACGTCGATTCTTCGAGTTCGGGTTCACTTCGACCGATGGCTCGATCTTTTGTACGAACGTGAGACCACGGTAATAATTTTTGGTTGCTGGGTAGAGAAATCTTTGACTTTTCTCCGAAAAGCTACTGCTGCTCCTTTCAAAGACTTTGTCAACGCCTACGTGCGCATTTCTCGTGCATTCAAAGCGAAAACTTTCAGCCAGAAAGTCGTCAGCGTACTGGTATTTGTGGTCTTTTGCGCGGCGTTGTGTCTCGCCTTCCACGGTTGGGTGGGATTCTGGCATGGTTTACATGCCTTCTTTGACACATTCAGGTTGCACACGGGGCTGCCGCCAGCGACGGGTAGCCTTCTGTTGATACTATTCCTACTTCTATCAATTCGACGATGGCTGGAACAATTCAAATGTGAAGATCATCTTTGCTCCACAGTAGAACGAAGAAGCTGTGCTCTGCTGCTCTTCACGAATTTCCATGTTGCAAGGCGTCTGCGTTCGTAAGTACTGGCGCATCCGCCATTTAAGTATTCCTGTTCGATTAGGTCTGCCGTCTTCCTGGCCGGTATTGATTTGCGACGTTTCTAGGCCGATTGACCTGTGACTGTCATGCTGTTTTGAGGCTGTTTCGTGAGCGGTCTGGAAGTTCAACAATGAGCCTGATTCGTCCGTCGTGATCCTTGTAGCGAACCTTGTACGGCCCGTCGCCGAACCTCTTCGAGAGTTCCGTTAGGGTCTTGCGGCCGAGTTTGACGCGCAAGGCTTTCATGCCGCTACCTTGCCGTCGACAACGAGTAGGTTGTTTCGAAAAGTGAAGTCTTTGAAGGTGTGACCTTCGAGAATCCAGTGGAGCAAGTAGCGAACCTGTTCTCGTGAGATGCTGACCACGACACGAGCCTTCGCGCCACTGTGCATCGCCTCCACTAGGATATGGGTCGGTGGTATGTCAAACGGGAAGACCGTCTCAAAGAATGCCGAGAGGTCACTGGCAGTGGTGTCCGGCGGCAGATTGATAAACGTGATCCAACTTCCTTGCGGTAAATCTTGCGCAGTTAAAGCCACGGTGAATTCCTCCTAAATGTTGACTTGGGCGTGATCATCCAAACATCCGCTGCCACACCCGAACGCTTGAAGTGTGTGCCAACGCTCCTGACGTGTCGCTTCGTCTTTGTACAGTTTGACGACCGGCTTCCGGCCACACTTGATCACAATCGCGAAAGCACCGTCACCTAAGATGAGAGCGTGTTTGAAGCGTGCGGCGGCTATTCGCTGGTTACTTCCTGGGATGTCCCACATGTGAAGCTCACTGGGCGCGTGCCAGTTGACGCCGCAGTTCAGCGACACTGATTCCATAAATCTGTGCCCATTTCTTCCGAACTATGTCTCGTGATTTAGCGTCAGGCAAATCCTTAAGGCTCTCCCTGAGATACCACAACGCACAATGTGGCAGAAACTCCTTTCGCACTTTGTTTGGCTCAGCCCAAAACTGCTTGTGTACGTTCCCTATCGCCGCATCCATCGCGTTTTTACCTCCACGTAAACTCTTCCAGGTGTTATACGTTGAATCCACGGTCTTCAAGCCGCTGCATCGCTTTCAAATCCCGGATAGCCTTCTCCCAAACTGGCGGAATCCGGAATTGCTTCGCTTGGTTAGCATCCGGATGGGAAAAAGAGCTATTGCCGCGTCCAATGCCTTGTTTGAAACCGTGGGCATTCAAAAAACGTTTCATCGCATAGTCCATCAACATCGCGCAGGTAGCTGCCCCTAGAAAATCCTTACCGCCGAATTCCTTCACGACCTGCCACCAAATCCTCTTCAACGCATCCCAATGAGGCCAACGCTGGAAAGTAGCAATGGCCTCTTCGTCGCAGATCACACCGAAGGAGATCACGATCAGATTCCGGGCACCCTCGCCCTTTTGGAGTTCATCTACGAAGTGCTGCTTTACGCTTTTACGCATGGTTTCTTGCCCTGATACCCACAAGAGAAATCGACGGAGATGACATATCAGATCTGGGATGCTATGCAGCTATATCTGCTCGCTTGTCGTCTTCCTGTGTGCGTCACAAGAATTCTTCTTTCTTCGTAGCTGACGCCCAGGAGACGACAAGGGAGCAGGTGTAGCCGCAGGAAAGAAACAAAGCTGGTTTGTTGAATGGTTTGTTCCATTATTTGTTCGTCGGTAGTTTTGACTGCCTAGCCCGGTCGTTTTGACTCGGCAGCCTAGTCGTTTTGACTGGGCTCATTTTTATCCGCTGCTAGTAACATGACTGCGGATACGTCAATGATGTATGCTGCTGGATGTCTACCACCTTTCCTGTTCGATCCTTCTTTGAGAGCTATCAGCTTACGTTTCTCGAGCTGCCTTAACGCCCGCCGACATAAAGTTTCACTGTAGCCAGCTTCCACACCGAGAACAGCAACACGAGGCCATATGTTTGGATAGTGATCGGCCATCGCTCGCAACACACTGCGCTCTGCGCGTGACAAAACGTCCTTCGGGATCGTCCCAACAAGTTTAGCCAGTTCATATCCGGTAATTGGCTTGACGGTCATTTGGGTCATCAGGGGTCACGACGTCGTGACGGTTAGGCCGCCTTCAGCTTGTCAACAAACGCGTCGAGGTCGGCTCGGTCGATCAGGATCTTTTTGCCCAATCTGATGTATGGAATTCGCTTATCCCAAACGAGCCGACGAATACATGTGATCGTCGTTCCTAAGTATGCAGCGGCGCGTTTTACATCGAGCAGACGCGGCAATTCCGCCGACACTTGCGCGTTAATCATCGTTTTAGGCACTGGAAAACTCCTGTTCGGTTTTAACAGGAGCTCACGCTAAGTGGTCTACTTCGTGAGTATGGCCTACTTCGCCGATTCGTTTGTCGGGCCTTCTCGGCGGGGGGCCGAACGGGCTGCAAAGCATCCACAAGCAGAATCAACGAAGGCCCACTAGCTGTCAAGCACAATTTACTATGGAGTACCTCCGTACCGTTGTCCTCTCACTGATAAATCTGTGAGCCTCTCACTGAACGGGAGGACTCATGGCAAAACGCGAGCGCGGCGACGGTGGACTGTTCCGGATGAAAGGCACAAAGAATTGGTACGCTCAAATCTACAAAGACGGTAAGCCATATCGCATTTCGACTCGCTGCTCCGTAAAAGAGGAAGCCAAAGACTTCCTGAAAAAGCTCATCCTGGACGCCACTGCCGGAAAACCGTTCGTCGGCGACGTTCAAAAGACGACCTACGGTGACCTCCGCGGAGGCCTGATCGCGAACTACACCGAGAAGGGCAATAAATCGTTGCTCGTTCGTGCCGATGGAACGGAGTTCATCAACGGACTGGACGCTCTGGACTCCTACTTTGGATTCGAAGAAGGCAAAAAGCCGGGTGTGTCGGTGACGAAGATCACCACGGATGTCGCCCGTGCGTTCGCCGCGAAACGATTGGCCGAAGGAGTCACGAATTCGACCATCAACAATTCACTAGCACTCCTCCGTCGAATGCTTCGCATCGGATACGAGGACGGTAAGCTGCCGGTAGTTCCGGTAATCCGGCTCCTGAAAGCGAATCCGGCCCGAAAGGGATTTCTGACGCAAGAGAAGTTTGATCAGCTGATCGGTCACTTGCCGATTCATCTGCGGCCGTTGATCACGTTCCTGTACTGGTGTGGAGTTCGGCTCGGAGAGGCACTGCAAATCACATGGGAACAGGTGGACCTTGACGTCCCGTTAATTCGCCTCGAGGACGAGCAAACGAAATCCGGTGAGGCGAGGACAATCCCTCTTCCCGACCCAGTGGTGGAAATGCTGCGGACCGTCGAAGTGAAAGAGGGCCAGGTGTTCGACAGTACGAACCTCAGGAAGACCTGGGCGAAGGCCTGCGTCGCCACTGGCCTCGGAAGACTTGAACCAATTGATAAGAACGGGAACCAACGTTACAATGGCCTCATCATTCACGATCTACGAAGGTCTGCCGTCCGGAACCTTCGTAAAGCAGGAGTACCGGAATCGGTCGCAATGAAGATTTCGGGCCATAAAACACGTGCGATCTTTGAACGGTACAATATCGTGGACACTGAGGATCTGGTCACAGCTATGAGACGCGCACAAGACGCAGCTTCCGTGCAGTCAAAAAATCTGATGGCCGTCAGTGAGAGTTCAGTGAGAGTCACCCGCCGTAAAACCGACCGCAAGAGGTTAACTGCTTAGTTTTCAACTGCTGGGAGGTCGTACAATCGGTAGTACATCAGACTCTGGATCTGATTATCCTGGTTCGAGTCCAGGCCTCCCAGCCAATCTTCTTAATCAGTTACAGGAAATAAAAAACTTACGGACGAGAGCCCTTTCAGCTAGCTTCCGTGAACTGCGATCTACTGAAACCAATATGGGTACAAAATGGGGACAGGTCCTTTAACGTTCGACCTTCGCTTTTGACCAGATATCCTCGTAGGTCTGCGCCATCACCTTGAACGCATCCGTGATTTGCGTGAGCGTAGTCGGCGCTGATCTTGCGCCATCCTTGAACGACGCGCCCGATTGGTAGCAGGCGTCATTATCGACGAATACGTACCGGTCATGGAAGCCCGGAGCAGAACGAACCTGAACGGTGAGCTTCGATTGCTTGGCGAAAGCGTCGACGGCGGGTAGCAGGGTCGGTAGCTTTTCGCGCGCGAGGAGGCGAACGGTTACTCCCGCTGAGACGTGTCCTAGGTAGCGGGATACGAACTCCGCGTCCAGGTAGGGATCGACGAAAAGCAGATCTTGCTTGGCCGTCTCGATGACCTTTCTGACCTCGTCGAAGTAGTCGAAGACTTGACCATGCGCGACGGCGACGCTAAGAGGACCGACCGTTTCCATCCGCAAGGTGTGGCGCGCCTCGTGTAATAAAGCCATCGCTCGCTGAGCTCCGTGGTCCACTTTTTGATAGGTGTCGATTTGTTGGTGGATGTACTCCACCTCGACGCCGCGCTTAAAGTCCCACACGCGTATCACCGCTGAGAACCGCCCCAACCATTCGGCAGCTTCTGGCTGGCGTTTATAAAACGATTCCAACGGAGGCGCGGTCCTGATGACGTCCTCCACCTCGGCGAGCAGCTGTTCTTTGGTCAGAGCCATGCGGTCGAAAGTCTAGCATTGAATGGCAGATTCTAAGACTGGGGTCAGCTCGCTTTCAGGGCCGCGGCGTTCAGTCGAGTTTTGGGATAGGCAGGAACAAAAGCCCGAGGTCTTGGAGTTCGATGCTCGTTCCGCGCATTCTTGGCTTCATAAATCCAGGCTGCTCTCTGGCTTTCTCTAACTCCGTTCCCAGCTTCAGATCGGTTCCTAGATCACCCGGCGATACGCGGACGACTTTCACGTCATCTGGTCCAACGAACGCAATCACCCAGATTTCGAGAAACGGTGAGGGAATGCTCTTCATCTCCTCGATGATGTGGCCGAAATCGATCGCCTTACCGACATGGCGGGCGTGAACTGCGAGAAGGTAATCACCGGGATAGGGACGCTCGCACTTCTTTCTGATAACTTCCATCACGTCGTCAACATTCTCTTCCCAATCGACGACTTCGACCGGCCGCGTCTGGATGACGTTGTGTCCGGAGCTTTGCTCTAGCCGCCGTAGTTTCGTATCCGGAGTGCTTTCCACAGTTTCGATCTCTACCCACCATCGCTCGCCGGTCAGTTTCGTTATCCCGAGCGCTAATAGTCCGGTCGTGAAGGCCTCCC
>Ga0137385_10002025_pt1 | contig 17181 bp, 15 predicted proteins | sample SagtaG_FD_104921 | JGI IMG/M metagenome (GOLD analysis project Ga0137385, IMG submission 104921) | Vadose zone soil microbial communities from Sagehorn Ranch, Mendocino, California, USA - Sage2_R_80_16 metaG | ecosystem: Environmental > Terrestrial > Soil > Vadose zone | place: USA: California...
CGACGGCAGGCATGGCACGCGTCAATGCTGCGGCTTCCGGACTCGAGGCGCGTGTTATCGAAGAAGCTGCCGAAACCGAGCCGAATAAATACATATACTGCGACGCCGACGCCGGCACGCTGATTTTCGACCCGCCGCGCGCAGGCCTGCACAAAAAAGTCGTCGAAGCGGTTGAAGCTATCCAGCCGCCAAAAATTATCTACTTGAGCTGTAATCCGGCGACACAAGCGCGCGACTTGGCGTTGTTGCAAGATTCGTACACCATCGAACACCTCGAAGTTTTTAACTTTTTTCCGCGCACACCGCATATTGAGTCGCTGGCCGTGCTTCGATCGAAGCAATAACCAGGACGCTGGCACGAAGCGGCTTGTGTATCGGTAACGAAGTATAATAGCCTCGCATGATTTGCTATAATACAGCCAATGAACTATTGGAGGGAGCGGAGTCAGCCGTACAAACCTGGCCAGACGGCGCCGTTCAAGGTGAGCCGCAGCAAGATTGAGCTTTTCATGCAATGCCCACGCTGTTTTTGGCTCGACGTCCGGCTCAAAATCAAGCAACCATCCGGGCCGCCGTTCAACATTAACAAGGCCATCGACGAATTGTTCAAAAAAGAGTTTGATGGCTACCGCATAAAAGGTGAGCCGCATCCAATTATGGTTGAGTACCAAGTCGATGCGATTCCGTTTGCGCATGACAAGCTCGACGACTGGCGGGAGAATTTCGTGGGCGTACAGGCACCGCATGCGCCGACAAATTTGCTGGTATTTGGCGCAGTCGATGATCTGTGGGTTAGCCCGAACGGGGAGGTCATTGTGGTTGACTACAAAGCCACTGCCAAGGATAGAGAGGTGAGTATTGATTCCGGCTGGCAAATCAGCTACAAGCGGCAGGTCGAAGTCTATCAATGGCTGGTGCGCCAAAACGGTTTGCCGGTGAGCGACGTCGCTTATTTTGTGTACACCAACGGCCGTATGGATCTTGACGGCTTTTTCAATAAGGTCGAGTTCAAAACCAAGCTCATTCCATACAAAGGCAACACGGATTGGATTGAGCCGACGCTGCTCAAAATGATGGCTTGTATGGACGCGCCGGAAATGCCGCCGATGGGCGAGTCGATCATGGGCGGGCCGTGCGAATTTTGCACCTACGCCCGCGAACGTGCCAAACTCACCATAGAGGCCATCCAAAAACGAAGAGGCAGATAGTTGACTTGCTCACAATCTAGTTGTATAACTATGAATATATGCGTGGTTTGGCACGGAATCCTGCAGAATTAACGATTCATGTTCTGGAATTATACACTGGTCTTGTGTCCGCTATGGGCTCGGCACTACAGACGCTGAGCAAGTCCGATAGTCCCGAGGGTATTTTAACGGAAGCGACAGTTGTAACTTTTAAGAAAAAACGGTTTGATGATGGTCATCGACAGATGTGGTATTGGGATTCTCGCTCAGCAACAACGGAAGCAATGCATAGTCTTGCTGATGTCTTAACAGCATGGGAGCTGCGCAACGTGCATGTGCATAATCTGCAGAGGCCACGAAAAACAGATGTTACGCTGGACATGCCAACCGACAATGGCCGCATGCGGGTGCAGTATCAAGGCTCCCATCCTGACGGTGCGTCGGACAACTTTACTACCGCTTGGTATCGGCCGCAAGGGGAAGTGCTGGACGTCGGTGCTCTTGCTGCTGAGGAGCTGGGCTTCGCTGCCGTGATCAGCGCGAGCCATGTGGGCATAGGGATGCTGCCGCCGAATGAAACAGGAATGGTGTGTGTCTCCGGCCCAAATATGGCAAGAAGTCTCGGCTTAGTGGAAGGGATGCCATTTGCTCAAGGCAACGGCGATCTTCAGATCATGGCTCGCTATGGTGTCGAGGGATTGGCGGACCAGTACGCAGCCTTTACGCTGCAAGCACTTGCAAGTATAGCAAACAGCAACGGCTAAACTCCTGACGAAACGCTTGCGGCGAGGTATACTAGAAGTATGCTAGATATTCAGTTTATTCGGGGTAACGCCAACGAGGTCCAGACCAAAGCGAAACAAAAGGGCTACGACGTTGACGTAGCGGCCTTGCTGAAACTTGACGAGGAGCGTCGCGAACTGCTTGGCAGTGTCGAAGCACTGCGTCGCAAGCGCAACGAAAACACAGACACTATCAAGAAGGCCGGCGGCCAGCCGAGTGATGAGCTTGTGCAACAAGGCAAACTGATAAAATCGGAGCTCGCCCAGGGCGAAGAGCAGTTAGCTGGCGTTGAAGCGCACTATCAAAAGCTGCTGAAAACCGTGCCGAACATGCCGCTCGCCGACGTGCCAGTTGGTGCGAGCGAAGACGAGAACGTCGTCGCTAAGAAAGTGGGCGAGCCAGCAAAGTTCGACTTCGCACCCAAGCAACACTGGGAGTTAGCCGAGCCGCGCGGCCTCATCGACAAAGAGCGCGCCGCCAAAATTGCCGGCAGCCGCTTCGCATATCTTAAGGGCGACCTCGTGCGCCTGCAATTCGCCATCGTCCAATTTGTGCTGCAAACGCTCGCCGATGAAAAGCTCCTGCAAAAGCTCATCGACGAAAACGGCCTGGACCTAGCCGCCAAGCCGTTCACTCCTGTGCTGCCACCGGCGATGCTCCGCACCGAGCCGTATGTGGCCAGCGCGCGCCTAAACGCCGAAGAAGTCACGTACCGCGCCGGCCAGCCCGAAGACGATCTGTGGCTCAACGCCAGCGCCGAACACACCTTGTGCACAATGTACTGGAACGAAATTTTGCCGGAAGAGCAGCTGCCGATTCGCTACATTGGCTACAGCACGAGCTTCCGCCGCGAGGCCGGCACCTATGGCAAGGACACCGAAGGAATCATCCGCATGCACCAGTTCGACAAACTCGAAATGGAAGTATTCAGTACGCCAGAAACTGGACTGGACGAGCATAAGCTGCAAGTCGCGATCCAGGAATATTTGGTGCAGCAGCTGGGCTTGCCGTATCAATTGCTGCAAAAATGTACGTTCGACATCGGTAAACCGAACGCGCGCGGCATCGACATTGAGTGCTGGTTCCCAGGTCAGCAAAAGTACCGCGAAACGCACACTGCCGACTACATGACCGACTATCAAGCCCGCGATCTCAAAATCCGCACCAAACGTGCCAAAGACGGGAAAGTCGACCTTGTGCATACTAACGACGCCACGGCGTTCGCGCTCGGCCGCACTATGGCTGCCATCATGGAAAATTTTCAGACCGCCGCCGGCCGCGTCATCATCCCCGAAGTTCTGCGCCCCTTTATGGGTAATCAAGCCGAAATCTAAAGGAGGTATCTGTATGATTCAAAAACTCGATATTGCCGGCGTCCACATGCAAGTGGGTGACGACCTCAAAAAATATGTGGTGAAAAAAATCGGCGGCCTTGACCACTACTTACCGCGAAATGTGCGTCAAAGCTTGCACGCCGAAGTTAAGCTCAAAGAATCAAAGGCGCACGGCAAAAATGAGCGCACATGCGAGGTCGTGTTGCATGCGCCGCACGAAGTGCTGATGGTGAAAGAATCGACTATTAACGTCTATGCCGCAGTCGATATTGCTGAGGAAAAGCTCAAAAGTCAGCTCAAAAAATACAAAGACATGCACGGCAGGCGCGGATTGCATCGACGCGTTCTAGCCCGGCTCAAACACAGCCCGGCCTAGCAGTTACATAAAATCTTCGGGCGTAATATCGTTCGCTTGAGGGGAAACAACTGCTTGTAATTCTTGGTCGAGTAGCTCGCGTATGGCCTTCAACTCCTGGTCGTCGGCCTCTACAAAATGAGGCTTCTCGTCTTCAGGATTGGTTTCTGTGTAAGCAGTATCCTGATGAAAAAGTGCTCTCGACCCCTTATATTGAGCTGCTCCCAGCGAGTCGACATCGAGCACAATGCCATACATCGCCGTATCTATGACTTGGCGTATGGGTTGCACCGGTTCATCTGGGGCAGCCGAATTGGGCAGAAAACTTTGCAAACGCATAAGTGTGACAGAGGCAATGATTGGAGCGCCGTTTTCGTCTTGGCCTGCTTCCCGACTGATTATAGCGGACTGGGCAAGAAGATGGTCAGTATCAGGCGAGTTGGCCTGCTGCACAAGCATAAGGTATGTAAGTTTTCCAGTTGCGCTGTCGACCGCATCGAAAGGAAGAGCAGCGGGAAAGTGACCCGCAAGCGCCGCAGGAAGCTCTAGTATTTCCTGATTCCACCGCTCGCCAGGAGCGTTTAGGCTACTTTGGCCAAGACCTGATACTGTAATTCGGATCCAGGTAGTCGTTGATACTATCGCGCAACATGTATGCTGGAGATTCGAGTGGATTCTTGCTGAGTTCGCCAGGCATAGTAAATATACATTAGCATAGAATTATACCGTTAGGCTCTAAGGCATGACCGAAATGTATATATTTGTCCTAGAGTCTCGCTGCGGTATGTAGGCTAGCGGGGTGAGGTATTTTCCAGCTCAATAGGAATTCGATTACCCGTTATGGTAAAAATTGTCTTCAGAAGGTTATTCTTTAGGAGAACCGCTTCTTTAGGTGGTTCGGGGTGTCTGTCAGGACGCAATTCGTGTTGGCGAAGAGCTGAACTATACTCTCTAGCCCGCTTATCGTACTCATCTTTGTACCACCTCGGCACGAGTTGGCGATGCCTAGGGCACGGCTGTCCTGAGAAGAAAACGGAAGATTAACTGGGACTGGCAGGAGAAAATCACTCGCGTTTTCTTCCTAAAAACGCTACAATAGCACGTGACGTTCTGAAATCGACAAAAGGGAGACATGATGTTATGAACAGCATCCTGAAAAAAATACTGGGTGATCCGCAAGCCCGCACAGTGAAACGGCTGCGAAAGCGCGTCAAAGAGATCAACGCGCTTAGCGATGCATACAAAAAGATGCCCGACAAAAAACTCAAGGGGCAAACCGAAGTGCTGAAAAAGCGGCTCAAAAAAGACTCGCTCGACAAAATTTTGCCCGACGCGTTTGCGGTGGTGCGCGAAGCCGCAACTCGCGCGCTTGGCCAGCGGCACTTTGACGTACAACTGATCGGCGGCATGGTGTTGCACGAAGGCAATGTTTCCGAAATGAAGACCGGCGAAGGGAAAACACTGGTAGCAACGGCGCCAGTTTATTTGAACGCGCTGACCGGCAAAGGTGTGCATGTGGTGACCGTGAACGAATATCTGGCACAGCGCGACGCTGGCTGGATGGCGCAGGTCTACAGCTTTTTGGGGCTCTCGACCGGTGTCATTGTTGCTGAAAAATCTTTCATGTATGATCTTAAATTCGTGAACAAAGAGCACGAAGACGAGCGCTTTCGACATCTAAAGCCGTGTACTCGACGTGAGGCTTACGAGGCCGACGTGACGTATGGCACTAACAACGAGTTCGGGTTCGACTATCTGCGCGACAACATGGTGCGCGAAACCGATCAGCTGCGCCAGCGGCCGCTGCACTATGCCATTGTTGACGAAGTTGACTCCATTTTGGTCGACGAGGCTCGCACGCCGCTCATTATTTCAGCGCCGAGCGTGACGAGCGGCAATGCCTACGCCCAATTTGCCAAAGTGGTGCGGCAGCTCCAAAAAGACAAACACTACGAGACTGACGAAAAGCGCAAAACTGTCATTCTGACTGACGAAGGTGTCGAAAAAGTCGAGAAAGCACTTGGCCTCGACAGTCTGTACGCCACCGACAATATCCGCACCATTTATCACCTCGAGCAAGCCTTGCGCGCCGAATCTCTCTTTAAACGCGACAAAGATTACGTGGTAACCAACGACGGCGAGATTGTCATCGTCGACGAGTTTACCGGTCGCCTGCTGAAAGGCCGCCGCTACAACGAGGGCTTACACCAAGCCATCGAGGCCAAAGAAGGCGTCGAAGTGCAGCAAGAATCCATGACGCTAGCTACCATCTCGTTCCAAAACTACTTCCGCTTGTACGAAAAGTTGGGCGGCATGACCGGCACGGCACTCACCGAAGCCGAGGAATTTCACCAAATCTACAAACTCGATGTGGTGGAAATTCCATCGAACCGGGCGCTTGCCCGCATCGACCGATCCGACCGCATTTATAAAACGGAAACCGGCAAATTCAACGCCATCGCCCGTGAAGTAAAAATGCTGCACGAAAAAGGCCAGCCGGTCTTGCTCGGCACCGTTTCTATTGAAAAGAATGAGGTGCTAAGCAATTTGCTCACTAAGGCCGCCATCCCGCATCAAGTTTTGAACGCCAAAAACAATGAACGCGAAGCCAAAATCGTCGCGCAGGCCGGCGAAAAAGGTGCTGTCACGCTGGCGACAAACATCGCCGGGCGCGGTACCGACATTGTGCTAGGCGCCGGTGTGAAAGAGCTGGGCGGACTGTTTGTACTGGGCTCCGAGCGCCACGAGTCACGTCGCATTGACAACCAGCTGCGCGGCCGCTCTGGACGCCAGGGCGATCCCGGCATCACACAGTTTTTTGTCAGCACCGAGGACGACCTTATGCGTATTTTCGGCGGCGAACGCATCGCTAGCCTGATGGAGCGCCTCAAGGTCGACGCAGACACTCCGATCGAAAACCGCATTATTTCCAAAAGCCTCGAAGGTGCGCAAAAAAAGGTCGAAGGTTTTCACTTTGACCAGCGGAAAAGCGTAGTGCAGTACGACGATGTCATGAACCGCCACCGCAAGGCGACCTACGCTATGCGCCGAGAAGTGCTCAATCAGGCCGATGTCAAAAAGCGCGTCAACATCTTTATCGAAGAAGAGGCCAAGATGCTCGCAGTCTCCGAAGATTTAACGAATGATGGTTTTGACAGCGTCGTGCAAGAGGCGTTTAACTTCGATGAAGCTACACTTGACCGCTTGTTTGACACTGAGACTGACAAGTTCGAAAAAGGCTTGTTGACTGCCGCAAAAGAGCAATACGCGGCCCGCGAGGCAGCCTTTACACCGGAAATTTTGCGGAAGGTCGAACGCGATGTATATTTGCAAGTTCTCGACAACCTTTGGATGCAGCATCTCGAAAACATGGATCATTTGCGTGAAGGAATCCACTGGATGAGCGTTGGTCAGCGCGATCCGTTGGTAGAGTATCGCCGCCAAGGACAGCTTTTGTTCGACGTCATGCAAAAGACCTTGCGTGCCGACGTTGTTCGCTTGCTTTTCCACGCTCAGCCGGTTGCCGAAGAGCAGCTGGACACGCCGATTGAAACCGAACTGACACGTGCCGCTCGGCAATCAGTAAGCAACAGCAATCAGGTCAGCCAGGCCGATGAGGAATTTGAAGCGGCCGATTTCGAAACCAAAAAAGCCTCGGCTGGCAGCAAAAAAAATACCACCGACCAAAAGCGAAAAAAAGCTCACAAGGCCGAACGCCAGCGAAAAAATAAAGCCCGTAAGCACAAATAGGCTCAAGTTATGAAACATACAGTGAAAGAAATTCAGTTGAAAAGCGGCGCCAAAGGTTTGCTTGTGTACATTCCGGACGCCACCGTCATGACTTTCGAGTTCAATTTTCGCGCGGGCGAGTACTTGGTTGAACCAAAAAAATGGGAAACAGCGCATCTCATGGAGCACATTTTGCTGGGCGCCAACGAGCTATTTCCCAAAGCGCGTTTGTTCCAGGCTGAAATTGAGAAAAACGGCGCATATAGCAACGCCTCGACAGGTGTCTACGATATTAGTTATGAAGCAGAGTGTGCTGACTTTGAATGGCAGCGTATCCTCGACCTGATGCTGGTGGCCATTACTAAGCCGCTCTTTTTGCGCGAAGAGTTTGATGCCGAGTACGGCAACGTACACGAAGAGTTGCGTGCTCGCTCCAACAACCACTTCCGTCACCTGAGTCTTGCCATGCGGGAGCGCTACGGCTTTATTGCCAAAACCGACCAAGAGCGGCTCAAGCTCATGAAAAACGTCAAACTTCAGGACGTCCGAGAGCACTATGAACGGACGCATGTGACCAACAATTTGCGTTTTGTGATTGCCGGGAATATTACGCCTAAGCGTGAAGAAGCGCTGCAAGAAATTCTTGAAAAAATTGCCCTCCCCAAAGGCCGCAGCCGGCTGGCGTTGCCCAACGAACGGCCTAAGCCGCAACCCAAGCCACTCTATATTGCTGAATCGTCAGTTAAAAACGTTTATTTTTACGTTGATATTTTCTTGAATCGCCGCATGACGGACATTGAGATTGATGCGCTCGGCCTGACAAACACGATGTTAACCGAAACTCTGTATTCCAAAATTTTGGGCACAGCCCGTGAACGCGGCTTGGTGTATGGCATGAGTTCGGGCTGGGGCCAGAGCAAAGTCAGCAGCAGCTGGTGGTTTGGCACACAAGTCTCACGCAAAAACGCGCCGGCATTGTTTGATATAATGCTGCGCGAAGTCGAAAATGTGCGACGCGGTAAGTTGACTTCCGAAGAGCTTGAGACCGCGCAAGCCTACGCGCTAGGCCGTTTCCAGCGCAGTGCGCAAACGGTGGGCGGCACGGCTGCCGGTTACAGTGGACGCTACTTTTTTGAAGACATTATCGACGATTACTATCAAGTGCCAAAGCGTATCAAAGCGGTTACGCGCAGCTCGATTGTTGAAATCGCCGATGCAATGCTGAACCAGCGCTTGTGGGGCATGGGCGTGCTGGGCAATTGCGGCGAGGAATTTGTCGGCGAACTTGCCACCCGCCTTGCGCCGCTCTGGACAAAGGGTATCGAGTCCACGAAAGCCAAGGAGCAGTAGCGTGCAGGAGGTGCAACGGCAAGCCGAAGCACTGCAAACAGAGGTCAATGCGGCTTTAGAGCGACTGCATTTTGCTGACTTGAGCGCCCAGAAAAAAGTGCTGGACGAGCGCATCGCCCAGCCTGATTTTTGGCAAAACCCAAACGAAGCGCAAACCGTTTCGAAAGAACAGGCCAAGCTTGTGGCGCGTCTGGAACCTTGGCGGCAGCTGCAGAAAAACGTTGCCGATATGGTCGAACTCGCCGGCCTTGACGACGAGAGTTTGACCGATGACCTCGCGGCTCAGCTTGAAAAAACTGCGGCAGAATTTCGTACGTTAAAAGAGCAGCTGAAATTCGCCGGACCCTATGACGACTACGACGCCATTGTCAATATTTACGCTGGAGCAGGCGGCACGGATGCCCAAGATTGGGCAGCCATGTTGCTGCGCATGTATGTGCGCTGGGCCGAAAAAAACGGTTTGCGGGTGAACATGGTAGACGAATCGGCTGGCGACGAAGCTGGCATCAAAAGCGCAATGTTTGAAGTTAGCGGTCCGTTTGTCTACGGCAAATTGAAGGGCGAGCATGGCGTGCACCGGCTGGTGCGGCTCAGCCCGTTCAACGCTGACAATTTGCGTCAGACGAGTTTCGCCAAAGTGGATGTGTTGCCGAAAATCAACAAGCCCGAAGACCTTGCCATTGACGACAAAGATCTGCGTATCGACGTGTATCGTTCCGGCGGGCATGGCGGCCAGTCGGTAAACACCACCGATTCGGCGGTTCGGGTCACGCATCTGCCGACTGGCATTACGGTCGCCATCCAAAACGAACGCTCGCAGTTGCAAAACAAAGAGACGGCGCTGACTATTTTGCGCTCACGTCTTGCGCAATTGCAGCTTGAGCAGCATCAGGAGCAACTTGAAACATTAAAGGGTCCGAACCAGTCGGCGGAGTGGGGCAATCAGATCCGTAGCTATGTGCTGCATCCATACAAGCAGGTCAAAGATTTGCGCACGCGCTACGAAACGAGCGATCCGGATGCCGTGCTTGACGGCGGGCTTGACCCGTTCATCGCAGCGTATCTCGACCACACGCTCGGCGCTTAGCGGGCGGTCCGCGCGGGGATACCTTGACATTTATAATCTAACATGGTAATATTTATTTATTGTTTCAAAATAGTGTAAACATAAAAACAAAGGAAAATAAAAATGACACAATCAAGAGAAAACATGCCACCAATCAGTCAAGTGCCATGGGAAACGCCAGCACAAGTCGGCCCCGCCGAGCAAGTAGGAGACCAGCAACCCTTGATCACCGAAATGCCTGCGCATTTGCGTCCGCACACCGGGGTGACTCCCGTTGAAACCAGCCAGCCGATTATTACCGAAGTACCGGCTAGCGTTGCAGCGACCCATCGTGGAAACTTGCAGCCAGTACCTGATGTCATTGACAGTATTCCAAAAGACGTTCTTCCCGTCGCGCCGGTGTCGCCCAATACGCCTGCTCCAGAGGTTGTTACTGCCACTCCATGGAGCGCTCCTAGTACGGGTGAACAGCCAGGCGTGGTGCACTTTGGTGGACAGCCGGTGCCAGTCGAACGTCGCCCTGAGCCAACGCCAGAGCCTTTTGATCCCAAAACGGGTTACTACGGCGGTTATGCTGGTAACACTCCCGTTCAAGACGCCCAAAGGCGAGCAGCAGCAGCGCAGCACGGTATGATCGCAGCGGCTGGCGAGCAACCAAATCCTCAGCAATAGCGGCCACGCTTCAACTCAACTCAAAAAAACCGTCCAAAGTCTGGGCGGTTTTTGGCGTGCTACAATAAACATAATGATTTTGTTAGATAGGGTAACGAAAACCTATAACCGCAATATGCCGCCGGCACTTGATCGCATTAGTCTGCATGTCGAGCCGAAGGAATTTGTGATTGTGGTGGGGCAGAGCGGCGCCGGAAAAACCACGCTGCTTAGGCTATTAACGCGTGAAGAAAAACCGACATCCGGTAAAATTATTGTTGGCGGCGTGGACTACGACAAGCTCAAAGACCGCGACATTCCGCTCCTGCGCCGGCGTATCGGCGTGGTATTTCAGGATTTTAAGTTATTGCCGGGCCGAACCGTCTTCGAAAACGTAGCTTTTGCGCTCGAAATTGTCGGCATGGGCAACCGCGAAATCCGCCACACTGTGCCGAAAGTGCTCGACATCGTTAACTTGCGAGGCAAAGAAAAAAATATGCCGCTGGAGCTTTCCGGCGGCGAGCGCCAACGCGTGGCGATTGCGCGGGCCATTGTGCGCCAGCCCAAAATTTTGATCGCCGACGAGCCGACTGGCAACCTCGATCCCAAGCATGCGTGGGACGTCATCAAAGTACTCGAAAAAATCAACCGCTACGGCACAACTGTGTTGCTCACAACCCACAATCAAGAAATCGTCAACAAATTGAAGCGCCGTGTCGTCACCATTCAGCATGGCAAAATCGCTAGCGATCGTGCTCGGGCGGAGTATCGGCTATGAAACACCACCGGCTCATCACCTTGTCCCGGGTTATTCGGGCGGGCGCCATTAATTTTGTGCGCAACGCCTGGCTGGCAATCGCCGCCATGGCGGTTATGGTAGTGACTTTGACGATCGTATTGTTTTCGGTTATTACCAACGCCACATTCTCGAACACTATTGCAAGCATCACCAGCAAGGTCGACGTCTCTGCCTACCTGCAAGACAATGTTACGCCCACTCAGCGTAACACGCTCTTGCAGCAACTAAAGGCTTTGCCAAATGTGCAAGGCGTGACTTATTTGTCGAAAGATCAGGCACTTCAGGTCTATGAACAGCAGAACGCCGGAAACCAGCAGCTATTGCTGGCCATTTCGGAAACCAGCAATCCGCTGCCAGCCACCATACAAATTAAGCCCAAAGACCTGAACAAGATCCAGTCCATTAAGGACTTTTTGAGCAAACCGCTCAACGCCGCACTGCAAACGCCGGATTCACCCTCGTATAATGGTGACCGTAAGGTGGCAATCGACAAAATCGCCCACGCCACCAGCCTGCTGCGCCGGGCCGGTATTGCAGCTGTGCTGATTTTTACGCTGATCTCGGTGTTGATCATTTTTAATACCATTCAAATGGCAATCTTTAACCGGCGCGACGAGCTGACCATTATGCGTTTACTGGGCGCGACCACTTGGTATATTCGCGGGCCGTTTGTGGTCGAGAGCATTATTTACGGCGTGCTGTCGGCTGTTGTTTCGGTGCTGCTTATTAACGCTCTATTTGTGGCTTCGTCGTCGGCGCTGCAAGCAAGCAGTCTGGGACTGCTCGACATCAACTATGCCGACAGCTATTTTGGTGGGCACTTTTGGTTGCTTTTGACCGTGCAAATATCGCTTGGTATACTGATTGGAGCCGCTTCTTCTATTGTTGCGACCCGGCGGTATCTCAAATTCAAAACAATGAAGTAACAAGCGCCTTTTAGTGCATAAAATGCTCACCTCTGGCCGGGTGAGCATCGAAGTCTTGCGAGGGCTTGCGGGGGTATGCTATGCTGGGGATAAGCGTAAAAAGAATAAAAACAATGAAACAAAAACCTGCTACCTCGGTAGATAAAACGCGCAAATATGTCAGTATACCCATCCTAACGGTTGCGAGTTTGCTGATAGTATGTGGTGCGCTGACACCGGGCGGCAAAAGGGTTCAGGCCGATCAGTTTGACGATCAAATTAACGCACTGAGCCAGCAAAACTCGCAGACGCAAGGTTTGGTGAGCGGGCTCCAGGCGCAGGCCGCCAGCTATCAGGACGCTATCAACCGCCTGCAGCAGCAGATTTCGGCATTGCAATCGCAAATCAACGCTAACTTGGCGGAGCAGGCCAGCCTGCAAACGCAAATCCAGGCCAACCAACTTGAGCTTAGTCGGCAGCGGGCGGTCTTGGGTGACGACATCAAGTCGATGTATGTTGACGGCCAAATTACTACACTCGAAATGCTAGCCACCAGTAAAAACTTGAGCGACTTTGTCGACAAAGAAGAGTATCGCACCGCTGTTCAAAACAAAATTCAAAGTACAGTCGCAACCATTACGCAGCTGCAAAATAAACTGAACGACCAAAAGTCTCAGGTTGATCAATTGCTGAAGGATCAACAAACGCAACAGTCGCAATTGGGCGCGGCCCAGTCGCAACAAAGCCAATTGCTGTCGTACAATCAGGGCCAGCAGGCGACTTACAATCAGCAGATCAGTACTAACCAAGCGCAGATAGCCAGCTTGCGCAAACAGCAAGCAATTCTGAACTCGCGCTACAACATCGGCAACATGAAGGGCGACCCAAACCATGGCGGCTATCCGTCGGTGTGGGCGAACGCGCCGCAAGACAGCATGATTGACAGTTGGGGCATGTACACTCGGGAGTGCGTCTCCTGGACAGCCTTTAAAGTTCACCAGGACTTTATGGCCGGCAAAGGCAACCACGATATGCCGTACTGGGGTGGAATCGGTAATGCCAATCAGTGGCCTGGCGACGCGCGCGCATACGGCATCCCGGTGGACAGCAACCCAACGCCTGGTTCAATTGCAATCAGCACCGCTGGAGCTTTCGGACATGCCATGTACGTCGAGGTTGTCGGTACGGTCAACGGTCAGCAGGCGATTTACGTGAGCCAATATAACGCCGCCCTGGATGGCCAATACAGTGAGGGCTGGCGTTACACAACTGGGCTGCAATTCTTGCATTTTTAGTCTGAACGCCTGCTATAATCAGAACATAAACATTTTCAACTGACGGGGGTCTTGGTGAGCGACGACGATGCAAAACCGTTCTTTAAAAAGCGCGATAAAGAGGGCGAAAAAGATCTGCAAAGGCGTCAGAATTTTCTGCGCAAAGGCAAGATTGCCGGTGGCTTGCTGGGAGTGGTGGTAGTTTTCTTGTTTGGCATGGCCGTTGGCAATGGGCACATCAATCTGTACATGTATGGTTCTCGCGCCGCCTCGGGTAATTTGCCGAAGAATCTTGATTACACAAGTGTCAACCAGGTATATCAAGCAATCAAAGCCAACTACGATGGCACGCTCAACGCCAATACGCTCCTCGACGGCATGAAGAGCGGTTTGGCAAACGCAACCGGCGACCCGTACACCGAGTATTTTAGCGCGTCTCAAGCCAAGGATTTCAATAACGAGTTGAGTGGGACGTTCACAGGCATCGGCGCTGAGCTTGGCCAAGACGCTCAAGGCGGCTTGCAGGTCATTGCGCCGATTGACGGTTTCCCGGCCGCCAAAGCCGGCTTACGGGCCCAAGATGTCATCACCTCAATAAATGGCACGAATACAACAGGCATGTCGATTGATACGGCGGTCGGTGCTATTCGCGGGCCAAAGGGTTCTCGGGTGGCGCTCCAGGTGTTGCGCGGAACGCAGACGCTAAGCTTTAACATCACACGTGAAGACATAAAAGTACCAAGTGTTAGCTCTAAAGTTTTGGACGGCAATGTCGGCTACCTGCAAATTACGCAATTCTCGGACGACACTTCCGGCCTGGCGCAAAAAGCTGCTCTACAATTCAAACAAGCAGGCGTGAAGGGTGTGATTCTCGATCTTCGGGACGACCCGGGTGGACTACTCAATGCTGCGGTGGACGTTTCGAGCCTCTGGTTACCAAGCGGCCAAACTATTCTGCAGGAAAGGCGTGGTGCAACGGTAACGAATGCCTACACGGCGAGCGGCGGCGACACCCTGAACGGTATCCCGACTACGGTCCTCATTAATGGCGGCAGCGCCAGCGCTAGCGAAATCACGGCTGGCGCGTTGCGCGACAATAATGTAGCTCGGCTCATCGGTCTTAAAAGTTACGGCAAGGGCAGCGTGCAAACAGTACTGGATTTATCCGGCGGCGCAGAGCTAAAAGTCACCGTTGCAAAATGGTATCGCCCGAACGGCCAGAATATCGACAAGCAAGGCATTACGCCCGACCAGATTGTCAACATGACTGATGCCGACTACAAGAACAACCAAGACCCGCAACAAGCTGCGGCGTTGCAGTGGCTGCAAACGCAAATAAAACAATAGATTGAACTTGCGCTTGCAGGAGCGTTCAGTTACTATAAGCCTAATATTTAAGGGGTGCCTTGAGTGTCGCAGACGAAGTATGTGTTTGTAACTGGTGGTGTGCTTTCTGGGCTTGGAAAGGGCATCACGGCCGCCTCAATCGGTCGCATTCTCAAAGCTCGCGGCCTCACGGTTAACCTTCAAAAGTGCGATCCCTACCTTAATGTCGATGCGGGTACGCTCAATCCGCGCGAGCACGGCGAGTGTTTTGTCACCAAAGACGGCGCCGAAACTGATCTTGACCTTGGCCATTACGAGCGTTTTATCGATCAAGAACTTACGCAACAAAGTTCACTGATGAGCGGGCAAGTGCTGTTAAAAGTCATTCAAGACGAGCGCGATGGCAAATATCATGGTCAATCGGTGCAGATTGTTCCGCATGTTATGAACGCCATTCAGGATTACATTGCCGCTGCCGGTGAGGGTTTTGATGTGCACATCGTAGAAATAGGCGGCACGGTCGGCGATCTTGAAAGTCAGAGTTTTCTTGAGGGCATCCGCGAGTTCGGACTGCGGGTCGGATTCGAAAATTGCCTGTATGTGCACGTTGTCTACATGCCGTACTTGGGCGCGAGCGGTGAGTTTAAAACCAAGCCGGCACAAAACTCGGTCCGTGATTTGCGCGGTATGGGTATTGCCCCGAATATCTTGGTTGTTCGCAGCGAAAAGTCGGCGAGCCCGAGCGTGAAGCGTAAATTGGCGCTTTTCTGTGGTGTTGGCGAAGAGGCGATTGCACTGATGCCCAACGCATCCACGATTTACGAAGTGCCTTTGACTCTCGAAGACGAAGGCACCGCGGATGTTATTTGCCGCAAGCTTGGCCTAAAAACAGGCAAGACGGATTTGTCTTCGTGGCGCGAAGTTGTCAAACGCGCCACGTCATCTTACGACCAAAAAGTGCGTGTTGCGGTCGTGGCCAAATATCTCGACAATCAAGATACCTATATGTCTGTTTTTGAAGCCTTGCGGCACGCTGCGTGGTGGAACGACACCGGCATCGACATCGAATGGATTGATGCCGAACAATTTGACGAATCGGGTACCAATATCGCTCAGGCCCTTGAGCCTTTTGATGGTATTGTTGTGCCGGGGGGGTTTGGCAAGCGAGGCCTAGCGGGCAAAATTAAAGCCGCGCAATTTTGTTTGCAAACCAAAAAGCCGTATCTTGGTTTGTGCCTTGGGTTGCAAATGGCAGTTATTGGTGCGGCACGCAACGCCGGCATCACCGATGCCACGACTTTCGAGCTCGATCCCAGCGCAAAAAACCTTATTATAAACACCATGGCCGACCAACATGGCAAAGAAAACACCGGCGGCACCATGCGGCTTGGTGACTATACTTGCAATCTTGCGGCTGGCAGCCTGGCCGAAAAAGTGTATGGCGCCGCGTCGGTTATTGAGCGCCACCGGCACCGGGGTGAGTGCAACAACGCGTACCGCGACCGATATGAAGACTGGGGCATCAAGGCGTCAGGTCGCAATCCGGATAACGATTTGGTGGAAATTATCGAAGCAATCGACCATCCATTTTTTCTGGCGAGCCAATTTCATCCGGAATTTAAATCGCGGCCCAACCGCGCCCATCCTATGTTCGACGGCTTTATCAAAGCCTCACATAGGTAAGGCGGGTACTTAATTTTGTTGCAAAAGATTGTTAAATAAGGTAGCGTAAGCAGTATGGATTCTGTAAATCAGCAGCCGCCTGAACACAAAAAGCGTATCTTACTGGTTGAAGATGATGACGCGCTCGCCAATGTCTATGTTGTTCGCCTGCAAGCTGAAGGCTTCGACGTTATGCGCGTCGCCAACGGCGAGGACGCGCTCGCCACCGCCGTAAGCTACAAACCCGATCTGGTGCTACTCGATGTGATGATGCCGAAGGTAAGCGGCTTTGACGTCCTCGACATTTTACGCAACACGCCTGAAACCGCCAATCTCAAAATTATTATGTTAACAGCGCTGAGCCAAGAGAGTGACAAGCTGCACGCCGAATCTCTCGGTGTCGACGAATATCTCGTGAAATCACAAGTAGTCATTACCGACGTTATAGACCGCATCAAATATCACCTTGGCGTTGCTTAGTCTTAAGTCTTGGCGCATTGCCTCCGCGGCAAACAGTCGCCAGCCTGTTTTGTTCATAAAACGAAAAATCCGACGACCGGCATTACGTACAACAACCTTTCCGAGGCTGTTTACGTTTTACTCGACGGTGATTTCGGTGCGACGTACGGTTTTGCCGGTAAAGCGACGGACGCGGCGCGTTTTATATGTGACGATTCCATCGTGTTCGGCGTGGACGGTGTAGTTACGGCTGAGCTTGGTACCTTTGCCAGCGCGCTTGGTCAGACCAACCTGGCGAACA
>Ga0137385_10002031_pt1 | contig 17149 bp, 16 predicted proteins | sample SagtaG_FD_104921 | JGI IMG/M metagenome (GOLD analysis project Ga0137385, IMG submission 104921) | Vadose zone soil microbial communities from Sagehorn Ranch, Mendocino, California, USA - Sage2_R_80_16 metaG | ecosystem: Environmental > Terrestrial > Soil > Vadose zone | place: USA: California...
GGCAAGAGCATGCAGAGCCTGCTCAACCTGCAGCAGGGCGAAAACGTACGCGCCATCCTCCCCGTCCGCGACCTCGAAGAAGAAGGCAAGTACATCTTCTTCGCCACGCAAAAAGGCACGGTCAAGAAGACCCCGCTCAAGGACTTCTCCGACGTCATGTCGCGCGGCATCATCGCCATCGGCATCGACAAGGATGATGAACTGGTAGCCGCCCGCATCACCGATGGCTCTGAGATCGTCTTCCTCGCCACTCACCTTGGCATGGCGATCCGCTTCGACGAAGCCGACGTCCGCTCCATGGGCCGTCCAGCCTACGGCGTGCGCGGCATCGACCTCGCCAAGAGCGACTACGTCGTCGGCGCCTCCATCACGACCAAGGAGCACGAGCCCGAAGACTACCGCATCCTCGCCATCACAGAGAACGGCTTCGGCAAGCGCACCGATGTAGCGGAGTACCGCTTGCAGACCCGCGGCGGCAAGGGCGTCAAAAACATGAACGTCACTCCTCGCATCGGCCGCGTCAGCAGCATTCAACTCGTCGAAGACACATCGGAACTGATGGTCATCAGCCAGTACGGCAAGATCATCCGCATCGACACCAAGACCATCCGCGCAGCCGGCCGCGCCACACAGGGCGTCCGCCTCCTCAACCTCGAGCCCGAAGACAAGGTGGCCGCCGCCGTCATCATTCCGCCGGAAGAACTCAACGGCAAAGACGACGAACAGGGCACGCTGCTGCAATAACCGCAGCGCATAACAAGGGTGCCCCAGCTCTCTAACCACCTCAGCGACAGGTCTTCGTCGCCGGGGTGGTTAGAGAGCTGGGACTTTTAAGCCAAGATCATCTGACGAAAACGACAATGGACAAAACGATACGCCGAGTTACAGATGTCGAAGAGCAACAGTTGGAAACTTATCGCTACTGGCAGCGTCAGCCCGTTGGTGCACGCCTTTCGGCCGTTTGGGATGCCAGTGAAGCTGCATACTCCTTTGCAGCTTCTTTCAAAGGAGCGCCCGCCGATGATGCCCGCAAATCTCAAAGAACTCTTACGCGCGTTCAACGACCACGCCGTTAGGTACCTGGTCATTGGAGGCTACGCTTTCGGTGTTCATGCCGAACCGCGAGGAACCAAAGATCTGGACCTCTTCATTCGCTCCGATGATGAAAACAGCAACGCGGTGTTCAGGGCCCTCGCCCAATACGGAGCGCCACTAAATGGCCTGACTCCCGCTGACTTCATGGATGGTTCAACCTTTCAAATCGGGCAGCCGCCGGAGCGCGTGGATATTTTGCAGCAAATCGATGGCATCAGCTTCGATGAAGCTTGGGAGAATCGCATCGAAGGAGCGATTGACGGCGACATCCCGACGAGCGTGATCTCCAAAGACGACCTGATCCGCAACAAACTTGCCAGCGGACGCGACCAGGACAAACTGGATGTCAAACTGCTCCGTGCCGCCGGACGAGCTAACAGGCGCGAATCTATTTAACGTGAACGCCCAAATCGTGGAGCTTCGCTATTGAAAGTCCATCTAATTGACGGCACATACGAGCTGTTTCGCCACTACTTTGCCGTGCCCAAGGCACGTGACGCACAAGGCCGCGAAGTGGGTGCGGTCCGCGGCGTGCTCGCATCGCTCCTGTTCATGATGCGCAACGGTGTCACGCACATCGGCGTCGCCACCGACCACGTCATCGAGTCGTTCCGCAACAACCTTTGGGCCGGTTACAAGACTGGTGAAGGCGTCGAGCCCGACCTGCTTTCGCAGTTTCCTATTCTCGAACAAGTCCTCACCGCCGCCGGCATCGAAGTCTGGCCGATGGTGGAGTTTGAAGCCGACGATGCCCTGGCGTCTGCGGCAATGCTCGCTCTCAAAGATCCCCGCGTCGAGCAGGTTGTCATCTGCACACCCGACAAGGACCTCGCCCAATGCGTTCAAGGGTCGCGGGTTGTTCAGTTGCTCCGGCGTACCGGGGTCACCGTCGATGAACTCGGCGTCATCGCCAAGTTCGGCGTGCCTCCCGCATCCATTCCGGACTACCTTGCGCTCGTTGGCGATTCCGCTGACGGCTATCCAGGCCTTCCCGGCTGGGGAGCCAAGTCAACCGCCGCCGTTCTGGCCAGATTCGGCCACATCGAGTCTATCCCGGAGTCCGCCCGCGACTGGCATTTGAATGTGCTGAACTCAGCTTCCTTGGCCGACACTCTCGCGCGCGAGCGAAAACTCGCACTGCACTTTCGAACCCTCGCCACTCTCCGGAGCGATATCCCTCTCTTCGAAAACGTTGACCGTTTACGGTGGACCGGCCCCACAGCGGATTTCGACGCAATCGGCCGTCTGCTCGACAAAGCCGTGACCGAAAAAAAGCCAAAGCAAACGCGACGGCCCAGCACGGCGCTGGGCCGCGACGCGGGTCAAACGAAACAGTCCGACAAGATCTAACCCCCCGCGCGTATCTCCGCATCATGTTGAATTTGTTTTCCGGTCTTGGCGCCGTTGACCACTCTTGACGAGAAACTAACTTCCCGATGGCCCAACTTCCGGATAGCCCAACTTCCGCCCACCAACCTGCTTTTCTCACGCTCTTCTTAATTTCTGTCATCCTGAGCGAAGCGCTACCGGGGTCCCCATGAACAGGTCTTCGTTCATGGGGTGGTTAAGCGAAGCCGAAGGACCTGCTTTTCGCAGCTAATTCCGAATTGCCACAACCCAACCGACTCGTGCTGGACAGCCAGTCCGCCTCCCTCCCCGAGAGTGTCATCCTGAGCAAAGCGCAGCGGAGTCGAAGGATCTGCGGTTGCTGTTCACAAATGCTAGACACCTGAAAGACAACCAAAAAATTGTTCCGAGTTGCTCACAATGCGACCGCGACGCGATTGTTACACTCACTCACATGGAAAAGCAGCTCCGTTGGTTCGTGATTGTGCTGGCGTGGATAGGAGCGATTGCAATCCTCGGGGCAATGGGGTGGGGTGCTCTCTTCTTCGCGTTTAAGGACTTTGCTGGGGGAAAATGCACGGACACCGAACAGAAGATTCTTATCTCACCCAACGGTAGCCATTCCATCAAGAGCTTTCATCGTGAGTGTGGCGGACTGTTCCACGGCTATTTCGTCTACCTCAGCACTGGAAATCCGAATAAGGGGTACGAATACACCCCTATTGCTGAGATCGAAGACGTCGCTCCGGGCCAGGTGTCGGCGTATTGGGACGGACCAGAGAAGGTCATCATCAGCTATCCAAGCTCGGCTAAGGTCGAGGATGTTTATGCCAAGGTGTTGGGCGTGCGTGTCGTCTTGAATCCGCCGCTGTAGTCATCGCGAGCGAGTCACCGCCAATGCGGAAATTCTACTTAGTCATCAGTCAAGGACGCCCACCGGCCTGGATGCTACTCTGCATCCTCTTTGACTGCCGGTTCGCTGGATTTCATCCCATCGGATTGGCTGCACAACCTTGTGCTCGATGACAGTATTGGACTTTATCGGTTGGCAGAATCGAACTGTATCAACACCGGGAAGTCACACGGAAGAATTTCAACCACTCATCGTCATCCTCAACGTTTTGCCGATAATTACCCCCTCCTCGCGCACAATAAAGAAGAACAGCCGTATTCCAGCTGCGGGGGAGAAAACCTGCATGATCGAAGATATCCAGACGGCCTGCGTCGCTCATGGCATGCTCATTGACGCTATCGAAAATTCCCGAGGCACCAGGCTCTTCTACGCCGCTCAGATCGCCCACACCAGGCGCTGGACCAAACCCAGGAAGAAAAAAGTGCTTCTGGAACCAATTAACCCGGCAAATGAACCATTTATTCGACATGCAAAACGAAGCTAAACATAGCAGCAACAACGGTTTGCGGAAGGCTAGACCATTAAAAAAAACAGCACCCTCCCCCCTTGGCCGGTGGCGCAGTCCAATTTCCGATAAAAATGCCTGTTTACAGGTTCTTGAGCTTCCCTTCGAGATCCGGAACATAACTGAGTTGCGCATCGGGAGCCATCTGCCGCGCTGACTCAAGCGCCGTCTGCCACGCCTTTCGCGCCTCGTCCTTTTGCCCAAGCGAAGCCGCGATATCGCCCAGCGCCGTCTGGCTTGCCACCTCGTCGGGATCAATCGTCGCCGCTTCGCGCGCCAGCACCAACGCTTCCTGCATCTTGCCCTTGCTCAGCAACTGGTATGCATTCAATGCCCGGCTCAGCGCGGCAGTCTGCGGCACCTCGAACGTGCCCTGGTACACCATCACTCCGTAGTCGATCATGGCTGTCGGCTTCACGCTCTGGAATTCTCGATACGGATTCATGCGCCCGCTTGGCCATTCGCATCCACTCAAATCGCCCGCGCTGATATACACGTTGCCCTCAATGACCGGCGGAATCACATCCGCTCCGCCCAGCCAGAACGTGTCGATCGTGGGCATATGGTGGCAATTGATTCCGTACATGGCCGGGTCAATCTCCGGGTGCGCAAAATAGGCAAACCAGCACTCTTTGCTGGGATGCTTGTCTTGCCACTCCTTCACTTGGTAAAGCTGCTGCGCCCAGTCGGCATTGGCATCGCTTAGCAGGTTGTGCACATTCTTCGGCCCGCCCCATGCCTCGTTGGCGTAAGCAATGTAGTTGGGAAACACCGTCAGCGACGAAATCACGTGAGCCACCAGCAGCGCCGCTCCCACCCACATCCACCGCCTGCTGCCCGCCGCCAGTGCAACGATGCCCCCGGCCGCAAAGACAAACATGAAAGTATCCACCGGCAAAATGTGCCGCGCGCCAATATCAATGCTGGCCACAATCGCCACCAGCAAATAAAAGATTGGAGGAACCAACACGTACATCAGTTCGCGCCCCTTGCGAAGCTTCCCGACAGCGATGGCAAAAAACGCCAGCGCTACCAGCGCCAGAAAACCCAGCGTGGTCTTGATCAGAATCACGGCAGGGAAGTACCACCACTGCCCATGGGCAAAATTCTTGCCAAACGCGAACGTGGGATAAAACTCCGCCATGCGCTTCACATCTACCAGGCCGATGAGGTACGACTCGGGCAGCAGGTGCAGATGCGCAAAGCCCATCACCACCGCCGCGTTGAGCGGGCTGATCGGCTTCACGTAATCCGCAACCGTGGTAAAGGCCAGGCCCCCCGGACGCGCCGCGTAGCGGAAACCGTAAAACGACCACAGCACCACAACCCCAATCAGCACGATTGCCGCGAACGCTCCACACAAGCGCAGCACTACCTTGCCGCGGGTTTCTTTCGGCGCGGTCACAACCTCCCAGGCCATCAGCATCAGCAGCATCGGGGCCAGCAGAATGCCCGAATGCTTGGTAGCCAGCAGCAGCCCAGCCACTAGGCCCGCAACCAGCAATCGCACCAGGGTTGGCTTCTTCACGTAGCGGTAAAAGGTGTAGATGCTCGCCAGAAAAAACATCGACACCCCGATATCCGTCGTCACAAATGCCGAGTGAGCAAGCACGTTCGGATCGAACACGACCAGCGCCAATGCGATCAGTCCTGCTTCGGTCCCAAAGAACTCCCGCGCGGTCGCGAAAACCACCAGTGAAAGAGCCAGCGCCAGCAGTCCGGCGGCCAGCCTCATCTTGAATACCATTCGCTGGCTCGACCCGTCGTTACGCGCCACCCAGTCGCGCCCGCTCAGGTAAGCCTCCTGTTTGAAATAGCGCCCCTGCTGCGGCGGAATCCAGAGATCTCCGCCCAGTACCGGCACCGTGGCCAGCAGCTTCACCAGCGGCGGGTGCTCGGGATTCAGACCGTAGTCGCCCGCCTTCCACATCATGTACCCGGCAAACATGTGGTCGGCCTCGTCAAAGGTCAACGATTCCCGGTGAACCACATACGCCACATGTGCCGCTTGCATGGCCAGCAACGCGATTACCGCCACCCACACCCATCGTCTTGCAATCGTCACGATTGGACTCCTCGTTACTCAACAGCTTCAGAGGTTTTGATCGCCGCCAATTGTAATCGCCCAAACCTTTAAAGGTCTGTGACCGTCCAATTATCAGACTCAGCCGCACCCGGCTAGGTACTCTGAAACCGCGACCCGCCCGGCCTATACTGGAGTTGCTCTGGTTTCTCCGCAGACTCCCACCATGTTGCGGAACGTGTTCATCGTTCTTGTGCTGGCAGCACTCGCCGCGACATCTGCCGTTGCATCGCCTGATCGTTCGGCGACAGCGCGCAGGCGCGTATCCGCGCAGGCAACCTCACATCCAACGCCTCATTCTTCCACCGCGCGAGCCCGCCGCCGGCCTGTGGCTCCAGCCGGCAATCACGCAGCTTCTCGTGCAACAAGCCACCCTCCTGCTCGCCGGACCGCACGCAAGCGCCCTTCGCCCACGCTCTCTCGCCGGCGCCAGGCCCCACCCGTCCCAGAGCCGGATACCACCAACCCTTCCGCTCGCCCCGTCGTGGTGCCCGCCTCTCTCCATCGGCGTTCACGCGCATTGATGCCCTCCCCGCTCAGGGGATCGCTCGAGTCCCTCACCCGTCAGAATGAAATGGCAGAAGCTGAGGGCCTTGAGCGCATCCTCGACGAAGAAGACCTCAACGATCGCATCGCACAAAAGCTGCTCGTCCCCGTTCCCACCCCAACCGGGCTTACCATCGATGGAAGGTTACCCGAGAACCGCCGCTACTGCCGCCCCTGGACAGCGGGTTTCCTCACCGACCTCGCGCGTGCCCACGCCGCCCAGTTCCGCCGACCGCTGTTCGTCAGCTCGGCGGTGCGCACAGTCGAATATCAGAAGCAGCTGATCCAGATCAACGGAAATGCCGCGTCTGCCGAGGGCGACATCGTCAGCCCTCACCTCACCGGAAGCACCATCGACCTCGCCAAAGACGGAATGAGCCGCAAGGAATTGGGCTGGATGCGAAGCTGGCTGCTCTCCCTCCAAGTCGCCCGGCAAATCGACGTGGAAGAAGAGTTCCAGCAACCCTGTTTCCACATCACGGTTTACAAGAGCTACATTCCGCCTCCTCCGGCGCCCGCCCGCAAGCCTCATCGTCGCCGTCACGACGCCGCTGTCGAGATCGCCTCGCACGGCCGCTAGAAGGCGTCACCCTCCCCATTCTCAGGAAAATAATTCACCCCGCCTCACATTCGGGGTACAATCGCGGGCAAACGCACTTCAAGTCTGGACTCGACAAGATGCACGCCCGGCGGTAAGTTGATTGTGCGTTAAAACATAGCCGCCCGCGATATGTTCGCTTAACCAAGGGCAGCGCACCCGAGCCGGTTCCAAGAACAACTTTCCGAGAGGCGGAGTATGAGCGATTTTGGAGTTCAACAAGAGTCCCAGGTGACCCCGGGCCTGAGCCAGTGGCAGCGCGTTACAAATACTTTTATGGCGCCGTCCAAGACCTTTGAAGACATCAAGCGCGGCAACACAAGCTGGTGGATGCCCTTCCTGATCACCGCCCTGGTTGGTTACATTCTGTTCGCGGCCGTGACCATGAAGATCGGCATGCAGACCGTGGTCGACAACCAGGTTCGCATGGACCCCAAGGCCCAGGAGAGAATGGCAAATTCGACTCCCGAGCAACGCGCCATGGGAGCGAAAATCTCCCTCTACATTACCGAGGGCATCTTCATCGCAAGCCCGCTCTTTGCACTGGCGATCGGAGCTATCTGTTCACTGGCGTTGTGGGGAACCATCAATTTTGGCTTCGGCGGCAAAGCCAAATTCGGCAGCGTCTTTGCGGTCTGGATGTTCGCCAGTCTGCCGGGCATCATCAAAGTCCTTCTGGGGGTGATCGTCATCTTTGCGGGGGCCGCTCCCGAGTCGTTCAATATCAAAAACTTCGCTCCCACCAACGCAGGAGCATTCATGAATCCCATGGAAGCGAACAAGGTGCTCTATGCCTTGGCCAGTTCCATCGACATCGTGACTATCTGGTCGCTGATCCTGTTTGGAATGGGCATTGCAATCGTGGCGGGTGTCAAGCGCAGTTCCGGCTACATCGCAGTCTTCGGATGGTGGGCGCTCATTGTCCTCATCGGTATGGGATGGGCAGCCGCCATGGGCTAGATTTATGGCTTGCTTCAATGGCAAAAATCAATGGCGCGCATCATCAGATGCGCGCCATTGTTTTGAGCTAGCAGCTAGAGGCTAGCAGCTAAATGCTGTCTTTCTCGTTCCAACGCCGCATGATCAGCGTGGCATTGATCCCGCCGAACCCGAATGAATTCGACAGCGCCACATCGAAGGTATGCTTCACAGCCTTGTTCGGCACATAGTCCAGACGGCATTCCGGGTCGACATTCTCAAGGTTGATTGTCGGCGGAAGCTCCTGGTTCACCAGCGCCAGCACCGTGATGCCGGCTTCCAATCCGCCCGCGCCACCCAGCAGGTGCCCAGTCATCGATTTGGTGCCCGAAATCTTCAGCCTATGGCTCAGTGCGTGCTCGCCAAACACCAGTTCAATCGCACGAGACTCGTTGCCGTCGCCCGCCGGCGTCGAAGTAGCATGCGCATTCACGTAACCTACTTCTTCCGGAGCAATGCCCGCATCCTTCAGCGCCGCCCGCATGCTGCGTTGCGCGCCCATACCTTCCGGAGCGATCCCCGTCATGTGGTAGGCGTCAGCGCTCATGCCGTAGCCAATCACTTCGGCCAGAATCTTCGCGCCGCGCGCTTTGGCAAACTCCAGTTCTTCGAGAATCAGCATGCCCGCGCCCTCGCCGATCACAAATCCGTCGCAATCTTTGTCGAAGGGGCGGCTCGCCCGCTGGGGTTCATCGTTCCGGCTCGAGAGCGCCCGCATCGCCGCAAATCCGCCCACCGCCAGCGGCGTGATTGAGGCTTCCGTGCCGCCCGCAATCATCACATCGGCATCACCATGCATAATCATGCGCACCGAGTCGCCAACCGAGTTGGCAGAGGTGGCGCACGCCGTCGCCGTGGCCGAAATCGGCCCCTTGGCGCCATAGCGAATACTGATGTTTCCCGCCGCCATGTTCACAATCACGGCAGGAATAAAGAAAGGCGAAATCTTGCGCGGGCCCCCTTGAATCAGGTTGGTGTGCTCCCGCTCGATAATCTCGAAACCGCCGATTCCCGAGCCGATAAACACGCCCACCCGGTCGGCGATATCAGGCGTGATCTCCAGGCCCGACTGCACCAGGGCTTCCTGCGTTGCCGCAAAGGCAAAATGAATGAAGCGCCCCATCTTGCGCGCTTCCTTCTTGTCCACAAAATTCAGCGGGTCAAAGTTCTTGACCTCCGCGGCCAAAGTCACCGAAAAGCCAGTGGTGTCAAAGCCCTGGATAGGACCCGCACCGCTGGCTCCGGCCAATAGCTGCCGCCAAACTTCGGGAGCGGTATTGCCCACACCGCATACCAGCCCCAGGCCGGTAATGACGACTCGACGGGTCACCGGCTACTTGCCTTTCGCGGTCTTTTCGTTCTTCTCGATGTACTCGATCGCGTCCTTCACGGTCTTGATCTTTTCCGCGTCTTCGTCCGGAATTTCGAGATCAAACGCCTCTTCGAACTGCATCACTAGTTCCACCACATCCAGCGAATCCGCGCCTAAATCTTCCTGGAAGCTCGCGCCGGGGGTAACCTCGGCTTCATCCACCTGCAGTTGTTCCACAATAATCTGCTTAACCTTTTCTTCCACGGCCATGCGTGTTTCTCCTCGTAGTGTTTCGAAACGTTGGATGCGATCCAGGGAATCAATCCATTCAGGTTCCGCTTGCCTACAATACCGGCCCAAGGCAGGGGAACACAACCACCGCGCCAATAAATTCGCGCGATGCCCCGAAACTCCAAGTCTACCGGGCGGGTGGGGGTGTGTAAAGGCGCGGCCAGCAGGAGGATGCACCCAAGGTAAGAGATTGGGTTCGGTCACCCGAAAACAGCGAATTTCATCCCCAAAATGCACAACAAAAAGGCGTACATTAGGCGAAGCAGGAAAAGGAAACACTATGCAGGCTCTTATCGCCGCAATCGCGGCTCTTGCAGGAATTCTTCTGGGTTACATGCTCCGCCACGCCTCCGCAAAAGCCGAGAAAACCCAGCTTGACCGGCGCGCCGGCGAGCTCCTCGCCGATCTCACCGCGGTTCGCGCCGAGTTCGCCTCGGAACAGGCCCTCTCCGCCTCCCGGGCCGGCTTCGAATCATTGGCCATTGAGCGCGAAAAGTCCGCCTGCCAGTTGACTGCCGAACGCGACAACTTCCGTGCCGAACTACTCGCCAAGACCGAAGCCGAGCGCGTCCACTCCGCCCATATCGGGCAGCTCGAGGCCGAACTCCGCAACGAGCGTCAGAATCTCGCCGAAAAGTTGACCCTTCTCGAATCCGCCAAGCAGGCCCTCGCTAATCAGTTCCAAGCCCTTGCGGCCGACATACTAGACCAGAAATCCAAAACCTTTGACGAAGCCAGCCAGAAAGACCTCGGAACCCTGCTCTCGCCCCTTGCCGCCCAAATCAAGGAGTTCCGCGACAAGGTCGAACAGGCGCAGTCCGACTCCAAAACCGGTGTCACCAAGCTCGAAACCCTTATCGGTACTCTCGGCGGCCTCAACCAGCAACTCACTGAAGAAGCCCGCAACCTGACCACCGCACTGCGCGGCTCATCCAAGGCGCAAGGCGACTGGGGCGAACTCATCGTCCGCAACCTGCTTGAAAAGGCCGGCCTCCGCGAGGGCGAGCAGTTCCGCGTGCAGGAAACATTCGATAGCGTGCCCGGCAACGGCGACGAGCGCCAGAAAAAAGCTCGCCCCGACGTGATTGTGAATCTTCCCGGCGGCCGACACCTGGTCATCGATTCCAAGGTCTCGCTCAACGCCTACACCGATTCCGTGAATGCCGTCACGGACGAAGAACGCAAACTCGCCATCAAGCGCCACCTCTCCAGCGTCCGCGCCCACATCGACGGACTGGCCACTCGCCGCTACCACAAGCTCGACCCGCTCGAGTCACTCGATTTCGTAGTCATGTTCATTCCCATCGAGCCCGCCTTCCTCTCCGCGCTCCATGAAGACGAATCCCTCTGGCGCTACGCCTACGAGAAAGAGGTGTTGTTAGTCGGACCTACAACGTTGTTATTTGTTATCCGCATCATCGATAACTTGTGGCAGCAGGAGTTACAAGCCCGCAGTGTGCAGGATGTTATGGATCGCGGCACCGCGTTATACGAGAAGTTTGTCGGCTTTGTCACCGATCTCGAAGCTGTCGGCAAAGGCCTGCGCAGCGCCAACAACTGCTACGGCGACGCCATGAAGAAGCTCGGCGAAGGCCCCGGCAACCTCATCCGCCAAGTTGAAATGATGAAGAAACTCGGCATCCGCACCAACAAATCCATCCCCCGCAATCTCCTTGATGCTGCGGGCCTCGACGAGGTCGAGGAAGATCAGGGCCTCGCCCTCGCCGCTCAAGCTGACGAGAGTTAATCTCGATCTTTAGCGCTTGGAATTGTAGGCTGCCTCCTTGTCAAGACCGTGTCATCCTGAGCGGAGCGCAGTCGAAGGATCTGCGGTTGTTTGGTACAGCTGCAAGCTACCGAAAATGCGCTTGAAAAACTGTTACTTCGGTATCGCCCAAAATTCACTCACAACCGAAAACGACTATTCCTCCAACAGATAATTCCAATACCTGGATGGGTCATCGAGAATCCCCCTTGTGATTTGGTAGTGGGATGTTTCTTCAAGAGAGATTGAGGATAGTTCTGGTCGGTCAAAATTGATGATTTGTGCTCCTGGATAGGTCATCAGCAGCGGCGAGTGAGTGGCAATGATGAATTGTGACTCGCCTTTCTCGACCAACTCGTGGATCAAAATCAGCAACGCAAGTTGGCGCTGCGGTGAGAGTGCGGATTCTGGCTCGTCAAGGAGAAAGACGCCTTCGCGGATTCGATTCTGAAGGATTGCGAGGAAGGCTTCACCGTGCGATTGCATATGGAGTGATCGCCCCCCGTATCTCGCATACGGATTACCGATGAACTCGGGGTCAGATTTACGGTCGTCCAGCAGAGAAGCGAAGTGAGCGGCAAACTCCGCCCGCAAGAAGAATCCATCGCGAGGTTGACGACGAAAGGAAGGCCGAAGTACTTTCGCCAGAGCGCTATCGTTCTCAGGAGCATGGCTAGCCGATAGTTCATTGCGTCCACCGCCCGAGACTGGCAGTCTGCATAGCGAAGCGATGGCCTCAAGCAAAGTCGACTTTCCGCTACCGTTCTCCCCGACAAAGAAGGTGACGGGGACCTTGAACTGTAAATTCAGTGTGCTAAGGAATTTTAGATTAAATGGGAAACTGCTCGTTGAACCAAGGCGATCCCGTACGAGCTTAAGCCCAAGTAAATATGACACCCGAGAGTCCATGCGATCAGAATAAGTGCTGATGCCCCAAACCGGACCTAAGGCCTATCAAGAAGTTTCGCACCAATCCCCATTCATATCCGGCCCGACTTTCATCCCACCTCAAGCCCAGCCCGATCCCACTTCGCCAAATTCGCAGCCGCCTCATAGGTGCTCTGCAAAATCTCCAGCAGCGCCGCGTCCGGATCGGCCGCCTGACGCATCGCCTCCTACGGCAGCACAAACTCGCCAAAGTTCTTGTCGAACGACGCAGATTCCGGCGCAATCACATATTCCTTGTAGCCCGGCGGCTCCGGATAAGCATAGCTATAAAACATCGCCTCCATACCCGGCGCGCCCGGCCAGAATCCGCAGCTGCTCACTTCATGCGAATAAGCATCGCGGGTCACGCGATCCGGTAGCCCCGGCATGCTGGGATGCTCCGGAGCAGGGCGCCCCGAAAAGCGCGTACAAGCCAGATCGAGCGCTCCCCAGAACAGGTGAATCGGGCTCACCTTGCCTCTTAAGCGGGAACGAAAAATCGTGAACACCCGCATCGTCTGCAGCAAAATCCGCCAGAACCGCTGCGCAAATTCCGGGTCGTAACTCTGGTGCGTCTGGTCCTGCTCAAAGGGAATCGGATCCGCGACCTCCATCGGCATATGCCAGATCTGCACCGGTGCGCCCACGCTCTTGAGCGCGGTCATCAGCCGCTCATAAAACGCGGCAACGGTCATGGGGTGCAAAGGAATGACTCTGCGTTCCCCTTCGCTGGTTTCCACTTCAAGCACATGTTCCAAAAAATCGAAGTCTATTTGCAACATCCGCGTGCCGTACGCCATCGGCCCTGTCGTAATCCCCCGAATCGTCGGGTAAAGCGTCACGTTCCAGGTGTGATTGATCGGCGGCGTCAGCTCCAGCCGGACCTTTCCGATCATCTGCATCCAGAGCAGCAATGTCGCGCAGGTATCGCTCCACGCACTCTGCGGCAAAGCAGGCCAGACATCCGTTTGCTGCGCAATGGAATTTGCTTCAGGTGGCATATAGAGACCTCGCAGCGACCATCATACTTCGCGATATCTTCTGTGCAGGAAGCCGCCACGCCTATTCATCTCTATGCCTTTGACGGCTCTGATCCTCGTACTCTGACCCTTGGTCTCTGAACTCTGATCCCTGCCTCCCTGATCTCTGTTCCCTGACCCTGACCCCTGAATCACAGACCCTTGATCTCTGACACCTGACGAAACGCCTCCCGCAACCGCTTCCACGTCGTCTCTAACTCCTCCGGCAGCACTCGCGTCTCGGCTACGGTCGTCATGAAGTTGGTATCGCCGGCCCAACGCGGAAGAGCATGCATATGCAGATGGCCCGCAACTCCGGCACCGGCAGACTGCCCCAGGTTCAAGCCAAAGTTGAAGCCGTGCGGATGGTACAGCCGCTCCAGTGCCTGCTCCGTACGCTGGCCCAATTCAATCATCTCGTGAGCCGCGTCCACCGGCAGCAGGGCGATCCGGTCGAGGTGCGCAAAGGGCACCACCATTACGTGGCCTGACGTGTAGGGATAGGCGTTGAGGCACACAAAGCAATATTTTCCGCGAGCGATCAGACCAGCGGCCGCCTCCGCCTCTGCCGGCCCCATCCCGTTCTCAATCGCATGATCCACCGACGAGATTAAATTGCAGAAAACACAATGGAAGTCGCCCCGCCATTCCGCCAGGCTGGCGGGCACGCCGGGCCGCGGCGCCCCATCTGCCGAGGTGATATAAGCAAAACGCCAGGGAGTCCAGAGAATATCCATGATAAGGAACGCCGTCGCCCCTCAGTATAGTGGTCCTTGCCGGTACGAATTCTCAATCGGCCCCCTGCCTTTTCTGGGATACGATTTTTTTCGGCCGCTCATTGCACCCAAACCAGTGCATTTAGCCGCAAGTCCCGTCGATTCGCACCTTCAATTCATCAATTTTGGGTTACAACCCGCTTTCGCCCCAGGAATGGCCAACCCGTTGGATTGACTCTGGAAACATAGGGTTGCTACACTTGAAAGCGTAGCTTCCTGCGCGGATTCCAGCAGCGAGCTGCGGTCGCCCTCCAGCCAGGAGTGCCTGCCGGGTGTTTCCCAACGGAGACGAGTCGCTTTCCGAGCCAGCTTGATCGGCGGGGAAGACCGTCCCTGCGAAAACATTTCGGATCACAAGCACACGCACGGCTCGCGCGGGACATCGGCCCCCGGCATCCCTCGTTGACGCTCCGCCGCGGCGGACATCGTAGGTGCCACTCCCGGCGGAAAGCAAAGCCAACCGCCGGTGCAAGGAATCCTGGAGCTAGTAGTGATGGCAAACGTCCTCAATCCTGAAACCGAGAGCATAACCCTGAACACCGAATACGAAACCCCAACCCTCGAACCTGCGATGGAGCATGAGCAGCCGTCGTTCGAATCCACGTCCAACCCCGAGACCGCCGAAACAACCGGAGCAGTCGAACTTTCAGCGCTGGACGCCGATGCCACAACCGAGCCCGTAGTCGAGGCCGCGCCTCAAGAGGAAGCCACTTCTGTGGCAGCTCCCCTTGAGACCGCCCTCGCACCGGCTGAAACAGCGCAGGTCCAGGCCACGCCTGAGCCCGCCGCTGCGGTTGAACCTGAGCCGGCCGTCGCGCCCGTCGCTGCCGCCGCCCCAGCCAGCAAAGCACCGCAGAAGTCTTCAGCCCATCCCCCTGAGCACGGCCTCGAGTCCATGGATGACTTCTCTGCCGCCCTCGAGGCTTTTGAGCGCGAGCAGGCTGCTGAAGCTGCCGCCGTTGAAGCCTACGGCGACAAAGTTGTTTCCGGCACCGTGATCAAGCAGACCGACAAGCACCTGGTTGTCGATGTGGGCTTGAAGTCAGAGGGCCTGGTTCCGATCGAGCAGGTCGTGGACCACACCGGCGCAGTCAAGTTCAACGCCGGCGACGTGATCGAAGTGGTCATCGAGCGCGAAGAACCCGAAGGCGGCTATCTCGTCAGCTACGAGAAAGCCCAGCGCCTCCGCGTTTGGGACGTGATCGAAAAAGCAGCGAACGACAAGACCCCCGTCATGGGCACTGTTGTCAGCCGCGTCAAAGGTGGCCTCACTGTCGACATCGGCATGAAGGCTTTCCTTCCCGGTTCGCAACTCGAGATTCGCCCCGTCCGCAACCTCGACGGCTATCTCGGCCAGCAGATTGAAGTCCGCGTCATCAAGCTCAACAAGAAGCGCGGAAACGTGGTCGTTAGCCGCAAGGAAATCCTTGAGGAAGAGCAGACCAGCAAGCGCAGCCACACCCTTGAGCAGTTGGGCGAGGGCGCCATTCTCACCGGCACGGTCAAGAACCTCACCGACTACGGCGCGTTTGTCGACCTCGGCGGCATCGACGGTCTTCTCCACATCACCGACATGAGCTGGGGCCGCCTCACCCACCCCCGCGACCTCGTCAACGTGGGCGATGAGATCCAGGTCAAGGTCCTCAAGTTCGACAAAGACAAGCAGCGCGTTTCGCTTGGCTTCAAGCAGTTGACGCCTGACCCGTGGCTCGATGCCACCGAGCGCTACCCGGTGGGTGCGCACGTCAGGGGCCGCGTTCTTTCCGTTACCGACTACGGCTCTTTCGTCGAGCTGGAGCAGGGAATCGAAGGCCTGGTTCACCTCTCTGAAATGACCTGGTCCAAGCGGTTGAAGCACCCCTCCAAGCTGGTCAAGCCGGGCGATGAAGTCGAGACCGTCGTACTCAGCGTCAATCCGGCCGACCGCCGCATCTCGCTGGGCATGAAGCAGCTTCTCGAGAATCCATGGGAGCATCTGACCGAGCGGTATCCGGCCGGAACCGTGGTCGAGGGCCGCGTTCGCAATCTCACCGATTTCGGCGCCTTCATCGAGATTGAAGACGGCATCGACGGCCTGGTACACGTCTCGAACCTGAGCTGGACCAAGCGCGTCAAGCACCCGTCCGAAGTCGTCAAGAAGGGCGAGAAGGTCAAGGCAGTCGTTCTCGGTGTCGAGCCGCAGAACCGCCGCCTGAGCCTTGGAATCAAGCAGCTGCAGCCCGATGTCTGGGAGAGCTTCTTTGCCTCGCATCGCGTAGGCGATGTGGTCCACGGCAAGGTGCTCCGCACGGCCCAGTTCGGCGCATTTGTCGAGATCGCCGAGGGCGTGGAAGGTCTCTGCCACGTCTCCGAAGCGGTCAGCGATGACGGCGTGCCTGCCAAGATGGATACCGGTGACGAGCACGAATTCAAGATCATCAAGATCAATGTGGAAGAGAAGAAGGTGGGCCTCAGCCTGCGTTCGGCGGCTCATGAAGCCACCCGCGCGACGGTTGAAAGCTACAAGCAGCCTGTCTCCAGCTCCACCACCACCCTTGGCGATCTGCTCAACTGGCGCAAGAACGAGCGCTAGTCCGTTTCACCAGTCCGACAGCGACGGCCACCCACGCGGGTGGCCGTTGTTTTTTGCACAGATAATCGGCCCACACCGAAAACGCCAAGGACAGCGTTATGAACTTCCGTCTGTCGCCTCGCGATCGCAGCGCTCCGCAAGCACCGTCACAATCCCCAGCGAGGCCAGCACGCACACCAGCGCGAACAGAAACACGCTCGAATAGCCAAAAAATCCAATGACCGTGCCGGCCGTCGGTCCCACCAGGAAAAACGACACATCCGCGAACCCCGTATACACGCCCAAAGCAGTCCCGCGGTTTTGTTCCGGAACCCGTCGCACCGCCTCCACACCCAAGGCCGGAAACACAAGCGAAAATCCAAATCCCGTCAGCGCCGCACCTGTGAATGCCACCCACGGAGCGTGTGCGCGCCACAGCAGCA
>Ga0137385_10002033_pt1 | contig 17144 bp, 15 predicted proteins | sample SagtaG_FD_104921 | JGI IMG/M metagenome (GOLD analysis project Ga0137385, IMG submission 104921) | Vadose zone soil microbial communities from Sagehorn Ranch, Mendocino, California, USA - Sage2_R_80_16 metaG | ecosystem: Environmental > Terrestrial > Soil > Vadose zone | place: USA: California...
GATGCGCGTCCGAGAGCAAGGCCACCAACTGCGGGACGATGCTCCGCTCCCCCAGCGCTCCTAGCGTCAGCGCGATGCGACCACATACATAATCGTCCGCTTGCTCGTTGGAGAGCAAGGCTACCAACTGTGGGGCGATGCTATGTTCCCCCAGCGTTCCCAGCGCCTCCGCGATGCGCCCGCGTACCGACTTACTCCGATGCGCGTCCGAGAGCAAGGCCACCAACTGCGGGGCAATGCTCCGCTCCCCCAGCGCTCCTAGCGTCAGCGCGATGCTCCCACGTACCGATCCATCCATCTGGTCATTGGAGAGCAAGGTCACCAACTGCGGGACGATACTGCGCTCCTCTAGCGTTTCTAGCGCCTCCGCGGTGCGCCCACGTATATAATCGTCCACTTGCTTGTTAGGAAGCAAGTCTACCAACTGCGGGACGATACTGCGCTCCCCCAACGCTCCCAGCGCCAGAGCGATGCGCCAGCGTACCGACTCGTTCAGATGCTTGTAGGAGAGCAAGGCTACCAACTGCGGGACGATGCTGTGTTCCCCCAGCGTTCCCAGCGCCTCCGCGATGCCCCAGCGTACCGACTCGCTCAGGTGGGGATATGGCAAGGATTTCTTCCTGGGGCAGCCATTTGGACAGCAAAAATCTCAAATACTCGTGAAAATTGGTAATATGCGATAGTGCTCTCTAGAAAAGTTTCATCTGATGTGCCATTTTCTTCTTTCTCCGCTTCTGCGTGGCTCGTTTTTGCGCTGCCGTCGCAACCATCTTGACCACTTTTCCTTTTTTCGCAGGAATGGTAATGACTTGAATATCATAATTCAGGGCACGGGGTGGCTGCGTCAGATCGAGTTGATACTCTCCAAAGCAGTTAATGCGCTGGCGAAGATGCGGAAGTGTGATCGCCATTGAAAGATTGGATCATCCTCACATTTGGGGAACGGATGAGCTTATGCAAAAGCTCCGACATGGTATCTTTGCTCCAGAAGTCATTTCAAATTGAGAAGAAATAGCTCTGCAATTCTAAAATCCCTAAATTCGAGGATGAGCCAGTCTTCAAGTAGCGTTTACAACGGAGACAGCGCTCCTACTGCCTGCTCATCCAGTTCTGCCCCTTCTTGATTGAGTTGTTCTAAGACCTCACTGATCACATGGACATTGTAGAAAATGAGCGAGGCCTGATGAATGATGATCAGGCCTCTTTCAGCAAGCCCTTGGGACCAGTACGACTTATTCCATTTCCGTGAGCACCTGGCCGCCGTAACACGCCATATCGCCTCTGAACAGGATGGAAGGGAGCACTCCCACCACCGGGAGCGAAGCTCCCGGCTCGGCGTCCGATGGGGCATACTCAATGCTGCCCTCTCCGGCCCAGACGGCCCCTTGCTCCAACTTCCAGAGCGACTCGATATGTTGAGGAGCGATACCGTCGGGGATGAACCGAGTGGTGGCTACCCGGAACGGAAACCCCTGCGGCCTGCCGATCGGCTCCGGCAGCACGATCATCTGGTCAAAGGGCGGGGACAGAGCTACCTTCTCTTTCGTCGGCAGGGGCACAGAGTAGAGCATATTCCCTTGCTTGAAGCTGATACTGGCTACCCGCACCCCGTGACGCTCGAGAGAGCCACTGATACTTGCACCCGAGGAGTCCAGCTCGATGGTGGCGAGTTGCTTAGGAAAGCCAAACAGTTCGCGCCCGCTCGCCAGAGCCCCGTCATTGGTCACGTAGATGGAAGGGATATAGAAGTACAGCTGGCCCTTGTAGAGGCAGGGAACCTGCAGGAACACCTCATTGTACGGACCGAGCGTGCTGCTACGGTACTTCCCAAACGTCAGCGTGGCCACCGTCAGGCCCTCTACAGGAGCCCGCGGCAGGCTGAACTCGGATGGCAGCACTGCTGCCGCAGCTGCCTCAGGCGTCAGGTAGGTAATGGAGACGACGTCACTGTCCTTCCACCACCAGAGATGATCGGCCTCCGGCCTCTTCGGGAACAGATCGCCCATTGCAGAGGGGAGCTGACTTTTCTTCAGTTGCCCCTGGAGTCCAGTTTCCATGTAAGATCTCCTTTCGTAGAAGAGTTTGTTCTCATGCATTCGGGGTCTGGGGATCATCCCAGGCCTCAACTACGTCACACATCTTTCCGGCAGAGAGCATGCCATCTCGACTCTTGAGCGCTTAGTGACTGCCAGAGGGAGCCTGGAGCGGGCACTGCTAAACACTCGTCGCTGATCTGAGACTGCGGCTCATGCCTTTGTCGGACCCACGACGCCACGGAGCCCCAACACAAACTCCGGCCCAAAGGCCAGCGACGGCGTGTAGGCGCCAGGTGGCAAGCCACGCTCCAACAGGGTGACCACCGCCGTGACCGCCGCATCCTTGGTCAAGTTGTAGCCTTCTGGGGTGCACAGCTTTAGCACGACCTGCTGGCCCGCCGCGTTGGTGACCTCGCCCCAGACCAAGGTTTCGTCGCTCTCCCGCTCAGCCTCGGTTGGCCCCGTCATGGTCCGGGTGATGATCCCCTTGAGCACGGCTTGCGCAGGTCCTGTCTTCATCAGGCGGCGCAGCCGATACGACTGTTGTACCTGCTTGACCGACTTGGTGCCACCGACATAGACCTCGATGGTGGGAATCCCGGTCGAGTAATAGGCGGTGGACACATCACCCCAGTTGATGCGTATCGCTGGCAACACCTGATTCCCAAAAGGAATCTGCGCCAGCTTGGGAGTGACCTCGACAATGTTGCCATCCTGGCGCATCTTGCAGCCCTGGGCGATGAGCTCGATCAGCGTCTTCATGGTTCCGCGACTCGTCCGGCCATACTTGGACGCAAACGCCAGGCGCAAGTGGGTGGCATCCGGTAACTGCCGCTTGAGGAGTGCAGCCAAGCAATCGGTCGGGACGACATCGAAGCCTACTCCCGGCAGCGCGACAATCTTGGCCTGCTCCAGCTCCTCCGTCCGACGAAAAATTGCCTCGAAGACGGCGATTTCGCCCGCAATAGCCAGATAATGGGTGCTCGTGCGCAGGCAGCCGTCAAGCATGGGCTGGCTGGTGGCCGAGAAAGGCCCGGCGCAGTGGAGCACCGCATCAATGCCTGCCAGCTGCTGCACAATGGCCGCCGGGTCAGTCAGGTCGAAGATGCGTATTTCGCAGCCCAGTTCTTGGCCCAACTTGGTAAGCGCTCTGGCATTACGTCCTGCCAATATGGGCTGCAACCCGCGCGCCTTCGCCTCGCGGGCAATGAGTTCGCCCATGTAACCATTCGCGCCATAAATCATCCACTCTGGCATCAGCAGTACTCCTTTCCGCTTTTTTCTATAAGCAGAAACCTACAACTTTCCGGTTACATGCTCCAGTAAGCGGCCTGCTAAACCGCTTGCAGAGCCGCTACGTAGTCTGGCTCACCAAGCTGATCGGCGACGTACTCGGCGTAGACGATGCAGTTGTTTCGATCAAGCACAAAGACGGCTCGTGCGAGCTGTCGCCACTCCTTGATCCACACCCCATAGTTCTGCCCGAATTGCTCACTGCGATGGGCAGAGAGGACTTGGTGCAAAACGCCTGCGGTGTCCTGCCAACGAGCTTGCAGCTGTGGCGAGTCCCTACTCACGGTATAGATGCACGCATCGGGTGGCAACGCTGCGCACAGAGCCTCCCACCGTCGCGTCACTCGCTGGCAGACCGGGCGCTCCAGGCTGTTCACCACGTTGAGCAGACGGACCATTCCTGCCGAGTCAGCCAGGGAAATCGTGCGGATGGCCACATCCGCCAGATCCAGGTAATCCAGACGGAAGTCGGGGGCCCGATCGCCTGGGTGCAGCTGCCTGCCCATGATCGTGAGCTGCTCAGTGCTAGCGAAGGCCGCGCCTCTGCGTTCTTCCATGATGGCGTGCTCCCTGTCTGCTGCGTCTCGACCGCGTCGTTCTGCTCACAAGTCTAGCTCATGTTGGCCGAGAATGCGCCGTCAGAACTGAGGGATTCTCCCCCGAAGAGGAGCGGCCACTCAGCTCGGGCTGCCCCGTCAGTTTTGAGGGGGAGGCTGTCACGGTGAGAAAGCAGGCAGGATGAAGAGGGAGAAGTGTCAGGAGCGATGATGTTTGCTTTGAGCCAAGCTATACCAGGGAACGCATCTGAGGATGGGGAAGTCTCACACCAATTTGTGTTCGATGGCATAGCGAGTCGCCGCACTCCGGGAGGAAACTCCCAGCTTGCTGTAGATTGAGCGCACATGGAAATTGACGGTGACCACCCCAATGACGAGTTGCTCGGCAATCTGCGCGCTGGTCAAGCCCTGTGCCAGCAGTCGCAGTACGTCTCTCTCGCGAGGGGTCAATCCCTCAGGGGACGTTGGTGGAGATGAGAGTGTTCCAGCGGGAGTTCCCGTTGGTGTGTTGGAACGCGGTTCAGGTCTGGCCACTTGTCCTTGTGCGGTAAGGGCTTGCTCAAGTGTCATGCCACGTCCCTCGGCCAGTGCTGCCTGAAACGCTTCCTCACCCAGTTTGATGCATACGGACGCGGTAAATTGCTCATAGATGATGAGCGCGCCCGGCGGTATGGCCAGGCCGGTGCTTGTCCGCAGGGCCTCGGCCGCTCCCCAGAGGTGCACTGCCCATACTGGCTCTCCCAGGGCGGCGACGACTTCTCCCAAGAGTTCCAGGCAGCGGACAAGCACAAAATTGCCATGGGACACCCCCCGCATGACCACGCTCAGGGACTCCTCTAGCAATGCTCGTGCCACTGGATAGTCGCCCTGCATAAAGGCATCGAGGGCCTGCCAATAGCCGGCATTCACGATGACTTCCTGATCTCCTACCCTCCTGGCATGCATCGAGCCCTCCTCCAACAGCATGCGTCCTGAGGCACCCGCATCGAGAAAACAGGTCCTCAATCCTCCGAGAAAGACGAGCGCCCAGGCAAGGTCCCTTTCATCACCCGCTGCGCGGGCGAGCGCACCGAATTCTTCGAGCAAGGTGATGCCTCTCACCTGGTTATCTGCAGTCACATGCGCCAGTCCCAGGATAAATAGCGCGTTCCTAATCGCTTTGTTGTCGCCTGCCCGCCTTGCGTGTACTAGGCACTCCTCACCTCGCGCACATGCTTCTTCGTACTTTCCCTCATCATAGGCAATAAAGGTCAAGGTGTCGAGTGCGTGGGTCATCTCCCAGGAACTGCCTACCTGCTGAGCGACCGCGAGCGCTTCCTCCACCAGTGAACGCGCCACTACATACTCGCCCTTATGGTAGGCCACACGTCCCAGCATCCAGAGCGAGGTGGTAATGCTCCGAGGGTCCTCAAGATCGCGAGAGAGCCTCAGGCCTTCTTCACAGAGGATCTCTGCCTGTGCATAGTTCCCTAGCTCACCTGCGAGCACCCCGGCACCGATGAGCGCCTTCGCCCGTATGGGTGCTGCAGTTCCTTCGGAGTCCGCAAGCGTGCGCTCCAGGAAGCCGTACCCCTCACTCAAATGGCCATGCCTCCGCCAGAACTGCCACAGGGCCCCGCCGAACCGCAAGGCGAGCTCCCTCTCTTCAGACGTGATCAACCAGCTCAGTGCGGCCTGCAAGTTCCCATGCTCTCGCTCGAGCTGGTCCAGCCACTGTACCTGTTCTGCCCTGATCAACGGTTCCATCGCTTCTGCAAGTCGCAGATAATATGCCGCATGTGCACGACGCACTGCCTCCAGCTCCCCACACGCTTGCAGGCACTCCAATCCATACTCGCGGATCGTCTCCAACATGACGTAGCGTGGCTCACCATCCACTTGCTCCGTTTGGTGCAGCAAACTTTTGTCAACGAGGGAGGCCACTCCATCTAACACCGAGACCGCTGTGGTCTCGGCATCAAGAGCGGCACAGACCGCCTCTAAGGTGCAGCCGCCTACGAAGACGGAGAGGCGACGGAAGAGGCGTTGGGCCTTCGCATCTAAAAGCTGATAGCTCCAGGCAAGGGTATTGCGTAAGGTTCGCTGCCGCTCTGGCACATCCCGTGCGCCGCTGGTCAAGACGGTCAAGCGCTGCGAAAGCCGGGCCAGGAGGGCCTGTGGTGGGAGCAAGTTGATGCGAGCTGCCGCCAGTTCGATGGCCAGCGGCAACCCATCGAGTCGAAGACAGATCTCGGCGATAGTCGCAGCATTGTCCGCCGTCACGTAAAAATCAGATCGGATGGCCTGTGCCCGTTGGATGAAGAGGTCCACCGCCGGAACGTGTGCGAGCGATCGGTCATCTGGGAGGTGCTTGGGGTCTGGGAGCGCGAGGGGTGGGACGGCGAATCGGTGTTCAGCCCGCAGGCGCAACACCTCGCGGCTCGTGACCAGGATCTTGACAGTGGGGCAGGCTTCCAACAGCTCAGCAAGCAGGGTTGCGGCCTGGATGACGTGCTCGAAGTTGTCCAGCAACAGGAGCCGGTGCTTGTCGCGCTGCGAGGTCTTGAGCAGTTCGAGCAACGGCTGCGATCCGCTCTCGGCGAGCCCCAAGCGGTGCGCGATGGTAGGAATGACGAGTGCGGGATCGCTGATGGGAGCGAGGGAGACTACGTGAACGCCATCGGCGAAGTCATGCACCAGTTCCCGGGCGACCTCGAGCGCGAGGCGCGTTTTGCCCACTCCAGCCGTGCCGGTGAGGGTGAGCAGGCGGGCGTCTGGGCGCAAGAGCAACGCGCGAAGAGCCTGCACCTCGTGCTCACGGCCAACGAGCTTTGTAGGCGAGACAGGGAGGGGAGGTGTGGCAAGCTGGGCTTTGTCACCTGGCGGGGGCTCCGGAAAGACGATGATGTTGTCCTGCATAGGCGATCTCTCTTCACGTCCAGGCAATGGTCTCGACAGCTGGCTGCAAATCGTGCTTGGTGCCTTGAATATACAATTCGGTCGTGTCTAATGAATCATGCCCCATGATCTGTGCTAATCGATGCAACGGCACGGACTCAGCCATGCGATAGCCGAAACGGTGGCGCAAATCATGAGGACTGACATCGAGGAGCTTTGCTACGTGCGCGTATTTTTTGACGATATAGCCCAAGGCGCGTTCTGACAGTGCCTCTTTCGTCTTGCCTGATGGAAAAAGGAAGACAGCGTCAGGCGGGAGGGTGGGAAGATACTCCTCCAGCATTTTGCGAGCCGTCGCGTTCAGTGGCACCTCGCGATATTTGTTGCGCTTCCCAATGATTTCGAGGAAGCCGCTCCGCTTGCCCAGTTTCACCTGGTCACGCCGGAGTCGGCAGATTTCTCGCGCTCGCAGTCCTGTGTGCAACAAGAGGACAATGAGGACGCGGTCCCGCAGGTTTCCTGCTTTCGTGACAGCTACCAGGAGCCGCTGTTCTTCTTGATCGTCCAGATGGCGAGGGGCGATATCCTCTTGTCCAACGAGTTTGACGGCGACGGAAGGATCATAGGTGATGAGGTGCTGCTGTGAGACCCACCCGAAGTAGCGCTTCAAGCTGATGAGGGAACGGTTGACCGAGGCCGGTTTCTGTCGTTGCACGGTCTGCAAATAGGTCCGATACCCCGTCAGAGCTGGAGTGGTAATTCCCTGTGGTGTAAAGCAGTCGTTGGCCTGAGCTTCTCGCTCCGTTTCATACCAGGCGATGAAGTGGCGCAGATCGCTCAGGTAATTGCGAATGGATGCGGGGGTGAGATCTTCTCGCTCGCGCAACCAGTGCTCATAGGAAGCCAGTGCCTCAAGGCCTGCAGGTGAGAGTGGTGGATGTGCCGTCCGCTTCATGTACCGCCTTGTCTTCTAACTCGTGCCAACAACCCTAGCAGAAATGCCTTTCGAGGGATAGCGGGAACGTTAGCAGAAAAAAGTCCTACGAAATTGCCGCATCGACTACCACATTGCTATAGTAGCAGAAATCAATGCTTGTGTCTAGCTGAAATGATCTTGTAGCGAAACGTCGAAATCCATGACGGCGATTGAACGCACAGCCTATCCCCGCTTCAAGCGAAACCTGACCGCGAAAGACCTGGCCGAGGTCTATACCCCCACCCCTGCGGAACGCTTTCTGGCGGCTCGTTCCACCAAAGGCAGTGTTGCTGAGGTAGGCTTTCTTGTGCTGCTCAAAACCTATCAGCGCCTGGGGCGCTTCATTCCTCTCAGTGAGGTTCCCGTTCCCATTCTCGAGCATATTGCCAGGCTCATTGATCCCCACCTCGATGTCTCTGACCTGGACAGCTACGATAGCAGCGGAACGAGGCAACGGCACATTCCCCTCATCCGGGCCGCGCAACAGCTCAAACCGTATGATTCTGCCGCGCGCACGTGTCTGCTCAAGGCCATGATCGAGGCTGCCAGAACCAAAGAAGACCTGGCCGACCTGATCAACGTGGCCCTGGAAGAACTCGCCAAGGAGTGCTTTGAACTCCCTCCCTTTGCCACGCTGGACAAAGCGGCCCATCATGTACGAGCCATGACGACGCGCGGCCTCTACCGCCGGATCTCTCAGGCCATCCCGCAAGAGGCAAGAGCCGCGTTGGATGCGCTCTTCGTGGTCGAGGATGGCGCTCGTCTCTCTGGCTGGGAACAGCTCAAACAAGAACCTGCCAGCCCTACCCTCACGCATCTACGTGACCTCGTTGACCACCTGTTTGTCATCTCCGAGCAGCGGAAACTGCTTCCTCCTCGCCTGTTCGAGGACCTCGCTGAGGGCAAAGTCAAGCAGCTGGCCACCGAGGCGCGAGCCCTGGACGCGACCGAGATGAAAGACCTGGAGCCTCACAAGCGGCTCACGCTGGCGGCAGCGTTCGTGCAGGTGCAGTCCGCCGGAGCGCTCGATGACCTGGCGGAGATGTTTATCAAGCGTATGCTCGCGATCCATCAGAAAGGCAAAGACGCGCTCGAACTCTATCGGGTTAAGCACCAGGCTCGAACCGATGCGTTGGTGCTCACGCTGCGCGACCTGGTCACAGCCTATGGCAAAGAAGGCACCTCCGAGGAGCGCCTGGCGGCCATGGAGTCGGTCATTGGGGACCGGGCGGCGAAGATCCTCCAGGACTGTGAGGAACACCTGGCGCATGTCGGCAACAATTACCAGCCCTTTCTCTGGTCCTACTACAAAGGTCATCGTGCTCAGCTTTTCCGTCTGCTCTCGGCTATGGAATTCCGATCGAGTAGCCAGGATCGCAGCCTGGAAGAGGCCATCGTCTTTCTCAAGGCCCACGAGGGCTGTCGTGGAGACTGGGTAATCACCGCGACGGTGCAGAATCCAGGAACCCCGGAGGAACAACGCCTTCCCCTGGTTGACCTCTCCTGGGCCTCGGACACCTGGTGGAAGTTCATGACCGGGCAGAGCAAGCGTGAGAGTTGTCCCGACAAAGTCCTGCGGCGGCACTTCGAGATCGCCGTCTTTTCTCAGCTCCTCTGGGATCTCAAATCGGGCGATCTCTACGTCGAGGGGAGTGACCAGTATGCGGACTATCGCGAGCAATTGATCTCATGGGAGGAGTATGCCCTGCAGCTTGAGATGTATGGCACGCAGGTGGCCCTCCCGACCGACGGAAAGGCGTTTGTCGCCTCGCTGCGGGACTGGCTGCACACCCGCATACAGCAAACGGATGAGGGCTTCCCCTCAAATCAGTACCTGTCCTTTGAAAAAGGGGAATTGATCTTACATCCACTCGCCAAACAGGTTGACCTCGAGGGACTTGCACTGCTGGAGCGGATCGTTGCCGAGCGTCTCAAGCCCATTAGCATTCTTCATGCCGTGATGCATACCGAACAGTGGCTCAACTGGACACGCTTTTTTGCTCCCTTGTCAGGACACGCCAGCAAACTCGATCATCCGGTCGCTCGTTATCTCGCCATCGCCTTTTGTTATGGCTGTAATTTAGGGCCATCCCAGACGGCTCGTTCACTGAGTGGAGTCGATCGCCGTGATCTGTCCTGGGTCAATCAGCACCATATCACCGAAGAAAAGCTGGATGAGGCCATCCGCTCGGTCATTGCGGCCTACAATCGCTTCCATCTCCCCAAATACTGGGGGACGGGCAAACGGGCTTCCGCCGACGGCACCAAGTGGGAGATGTATGAGCAAAACTTGCTGGCCGAATACCACATCCGCTACGGCGGCTATGGGGGGATCGGCTATTATCATGTCTCGGATACCTACATCGCGCTCTTCAGTCACTTTATTCCTTGTGGGGTCTGGGAGGGCTCGTACATTCTGGATATGTTTGCCAAAGAGGACGCCTCCATCAGACCGGAGACCGTGCATGGCGATACACAAGCGCAGAGCACCACCGTGTTTGGTCTGGCGCATCTGCTGGGCATTTCCCTGATGCCCAGGATCAGGAACTGGAAAGATCTCAAACTCTTCCGCCCTGATCCCAACGTCCATTACACGCATCTGGAGAGTCTTTTCTCGGAGCCGATCGAGTGGAGCCTGATCGAGACCCATTTGCCTGATATGATTCGTGTCGCCCTCTCCATCAAAGCGGGCAAGATTACCCCGTCGACCATTTTACGGAAGTTGGGAGCCTATAGCCGGAAAAACAAACTCTACCAGGCGTTCCAGGAATTAGGACGAGTGATCAGGACCCATTTTCTCCTGCATTATCTCGACGACGCGGAATTGCGCTCCACCATCCAAGCAGCGACCAACAAGAGCGAGGCCTTTAACGGCTTTGCCAAATGGGCCTTTTTCGGAGGAGAAGGTGTCATCACCCACAATCGACGAGCGGAACAACGCAAGTGTATCAAGTTCAATCATCTGATTGCCAACTGCCTCATCTTCTACAACGTGCAGGTGATCAGCGACGTCTTACACCAACTCACCCAGGAAGGCATCGAGTTAGATGAACAGGTGGTGGCTGCCCTTTCTCCCTATGTGTGCCAGCATATCAATCGTTTCGGGCGCTATCAGCTCGACTTGACGCAATCACCGCCACCCCTCAATTATGACATCCAGGTCATCACCAAGCGCTCGAAAAAAAGAACAACGACCAACATGGTTGCCGCCATCTCGCCCAAAAAAGCGAAGCCGAAGCGTAAAAAGAAGAACACTGTTCGCCAGATGAAACTACTCTAGCGATCAGCATCATACAAAAGAAGTATTTACTGCTTGAGCGGTTCTTATGGCTGTCTCAGGAAGGAATCCTTGCCATATCCCTATCTAAGACAATGTAATACTTCAATCATACGGATTTACAAGAAACCAGACTTCTCCAGGCTCAAGAGTAGAAGTGCTTGGATTTGGAATGCCTACTCTAAAGAAGATGCAGGGTATAATTCAAAGATAGTCTTCGAGAACTTACAAGAAGTTTATTCTATTGTAATCAGTCATAACTTTCCTACTTTGAAAAGTGATTTAGATTTCTTCGAAGGTGCTGATAGAATTTTGGTGCATTGGACAGCAAGGGATGAATACCAAGGGATTGCAATAGGTCCTGGTTACAATATGTACTACATCAAGGATAAAAATCCAGACCACGCTAAAAGGATAGAAATCATTAATGAAGAACAAGCAAAAGCCTTAAATGACATGATAATGCTGCAACCGAGAGAGCTAAGAGGAATCGGCAAAGATTTTAGGCTTTCGACTCGCTCTAATGGTGCTCTAGATTGCGTATATGAGGAAACACCGTTGCTCAACCTTATTTATATGCTCTTGAAGCGTAGACTAGATGAATACTTTGCCAAATAAGCAGCATGCTAGCTAACCTTCAAAACTATTCTTGTCAGTAACCGATCTCGGTTATCACCATGCCGGTATAACGAAAAAGAGCTGGCAACGCTCAAAGCAAAAGGGCGTAAAATTCGAGCAATTATACATACGACAACATATAACTATCATCCTGGCATAATATACTTTTTAACAGGGGTCGCTAGCGCACCGAGCCGCCCTTGACATGCCCCCCCATTCACCATCAGCCAGTAAGTACCCCTGTTACGCTACGTCGTAAAATGAGCATTGGGCGACAGAACCCTACTTAGCCGCACACCCCGCTTCTAGCTATAGTTGCTACGACTTGGCTACGAAGTCACCTACAAGTAAGTTCGGACTATGGTAATCAATCGGACTTCCATCGGGTCTTTTTACAGAGCCACCAGCTCCTAATAAAATAGCGTGTCCAGCGGCAAGATCCCAAAGATGCAGAGTGTCGTTTATGCGAGGATAAGCGTCTGCGAGACCCTCAGCTATTTGTGACAGCTTAAGCTGAGAGCCTACTACCTTAACTTCATGCTCAGGATAGTGTCTTTCAACATATACGCTTGTTTCATGGTTGTAGGCGGAACGGCTACCTAGCACTACGCCAGTTCTATCGTTAGCAACGTGTATAGGCGCAGGCTCACCATTCCCTGCTTTTTTAAAGCTGCCGTACACAGGGCCACCAAAGTATGTGATACCTAATGCTGGTGCAGAAACTACACCAAAGCTAGGCATGTCATCCTCTATTAGTGCAGCACAAATGGTAAAATGGCCAGTCCTAGCCAAAAATTCGTTTGTGCCGTCTAACGGATCAATTAACCAAAACTGTTTTTGCTTAACTGTTTGCTTGTTTTCTTGTAAATCACCTTCCTCGCTGACAATAGGGATATTTGGGAAAAGCCTTTTAATACCTGACGTTAGGATATTATGAGAGGCGATGTCAGCTTGAGTAACCGGTGAATTATCAGCCTTAGTCTCTACGACAGCACTATGGGAATTGTAAACGTCCATGACAGCTTTATCTGCTTCATGCACAACTCCAAGCAATTCACTGAGATGTGTTTCTATATTTGTCATTATAGACCTTACTTTACGAAGCTAGATCAGCGTTAGCCCTTTTTAGCAAACGTCTTATGTTGTTCTAGCAAGCCTTCACCCGCCGAGCCTTATACCGCTCGTCAGCACAACGCCAGCATTTAAACACATGCTTGTCCGTCATACGCCGCACAAACTGAATTGCAGCAACAAAGCCAGGCACCGGATTATTTTCAGCTAAAGCCAGTAAATCACACCCACAGTCAGCACACTTGCTACTATCACGCATGCCCTTGCGCCACATGCGCCGGTAAGCTCTTATGATGCTTCAGATAGCGGTTCGTGACAGTAACCGCACCCTTGACAACTTTCATATCCTGCTTCAGTTCTGCTACATCTTGCTCGACATGATCAAGCTTGCGAGCCATCTTTGGTACCTCAGCCACTAACTCATGTACTGCCTTCATCTCATCGAGAACTTGCTCTAACATATGACCTGTGTAATCATCACGCATAGACACAGCCTAGCACTGTATGTGAAGGCTGTCACCTCACTTTCGCAAGTACATTTTTAACTGCCAGGGCGACTTCATTTTTGTAGCCTCGCATGCATGCCCCACGAAAAATCACCAGAGCAAGGTTCACGCGCCGCGCAGATCGCTCACTTGAATGACGCGTTCCGCAGGAGCACACAAGAGGTCATGGTCACTCAAGGCGTGCAGGCATTGCCCGATGTACTGGGCCTAGTTCGTGCTGTTCGAGTGTTCAATACCTTCACACCATACAACGATCCATATAATGAGCATGACTTCGGTTCGATTGTTTGGTACGAAAATAAGACGTTCTGGAAAATAGATTATTACGACCAGCAACTGCAATACTGGTGCGACCCGCTGAGTGAAGAGTGCAGTCGGGTATTGACGGTGATGCTGGCAAGTGAATATTAAGCGTCATCCTCGTTGGTTCGAGAGTCCCGAATAAACTGCTCAAAATCCTCGCGCTTGACTAAATATGTCCGCCCTGGCTTATATGCTGGCAGCTTCTTCGAGCGTATCCATGAACGAATCGTATCCATTGGCACGCGCTTGCCTAACTGTTCGTAAATATCTTCAACCGTATACCACTCAGTGTCTTCAGGATGGATTGGTGCAAGCGAAGCGCTTGCGTGGTGGAATAACCACCAGTTAGACAGTCTGTACGGTATGCCACGAACCTACCAGACAGACGCAATCGTATACCTTTCTGATACCACAGATCACCCCAGCCACTATATTTTTCTCAATCTGAATGGAACCGTGATGATTGTCGAGTTGCCGCACAGTGACCCGACCCACGCCAAAATCTATAAAGGCCCCACTCTGTACTCAGATAATGCAGGCTACACGCCGGTTACAGGTGAGTTCAAGCAAGTGAACGGAAAAATGGAAATGATTGTGCATGTGGGTGATCAAAGTTTTATCTATCTGAACGATGGTACACAGTTCAAGCCGCAGCAGTAGGAGGTAGCCATGTTTCGCGTGGACGAGCAGCCGGAAACTCTGCATATCTATGTTGTTCGGGAAGAAGCGCCCAAGCCTCAGTTTTTTCCCATTTTCTTCTCGGTGTTGGCTCTCGCATCCCTCGTAGCTCTTCCATTCGCCGTCCCCTATCAGCAGCCGGTGACGCGATTAACTATCCGCGTTCCGGCTGTACCTTTTGCGATTAGGATGTTTACAGCACAAGTCGCCATTACCCCGACCGGCGTTACGACCTATCCAGCTACAACAGCGCATGGCATCCTAACGATTACGAACGGGTCAATCATCGGACAGAGCATACCGGCTGGGTTTACCATACAAGGCGTCGCGACTGATTATGCTGTCTATGTACCTGGCGGCAACGCGAACGGCTACGGGTGGGCGCAAGTCCAAGCTCATGCTGTCGTTGTCGGCAAACAAGGCAATGTGTCTCCATATTCCATAAACAGCGTCGTAGGTTCGAGCGTTTATGTCCGCAATCTCAGCGCCTTTAGCGGCGGCAGGGATGCGTATTCGGTAAAGTACACTACCGCTCAAGATAGGCGGGAAGCACTTATGAAAGCCCGAGCGCAGCTGGTGTCGATGACATCCGGCTTGCATTACCCATGCAAAGAGAGCCAGTTTGTAGGTGCATCCCTACAAATAATTTGGCGCTGCCAGTTCGTGACTTATCAGCTACCTCAATATTTGCACGTTACCGTAGTCACGATCTTCGATAAGAATCTATTAATACATGCTTGGTTTGTAGCACACTCAACCCGCATTTGGGTTAAGTAGTAGCTCATCATTCGTTATAGATAGAAACAACCGCACGAGTTTACACAAGTGCGGTGCTGCATAAGGAGTATTTCATTGAACCTTATCGCTCGCAAACGCGCCGTCATTTACTGCCGCGTCAGCACCGACAAGCAGGAGATTGACGGCGAAAGCTTAGAGTACCAGGAAGCGAAATGCCGTCAGTACGCAGAATTGCATGACATCGATATTGTTGCCACCTTAAAAGAAGCAAAAAGCGGGTTTATTCACTATTCGCTTCGCGAAAAGCTAACGCTTGCCCGACAGCTTGTTCGTGGAGGCATGGCTGATATGATTATCGTCTTCGACTTGCGGCGCTTCTCCCGTAACTTTGTCCATTCCGCCATGATCTTTGAAGAGATTGAGAGCAATGGCGGCGAGATCGTCAGCGTCAGCGAGAATATCGATAACTCGCTCACGGGCAAACTTATCCGCTCGATTATGGCATGGAGTGCCGAGTCTGAGCGCCATAAGATTGTCGAATATGCGAATCGGCGCTGGCAGACGCGCGTAGAAGTAGGTTTGCCGGTAGGAACCGGACGTGCGCCCTATGGGTGGAGCTGGAAAGATAAAGAAAAAACCGGGTATGTGATTAACCAAGAACAAGCCGCCGTACGGGTGTCTATATTCCATATGTTTGTTGAGCTGGACATGAGCCTGCGGGCAATAACACACAAACTCACGGAGGACCGGATATTGACACCTACCCACGCAAAGCAATTTCAGGATCAGCCGCCACCAGATTCGGAGGTGAGTATTGAGCATACCCTATGGCGGTACACCACCGTCAGACAAATACTGAAGGATTTGGAAAACATCGGCGTGCTGGTAGTCTGCAAAGCAAAGCAGAAGATCGGGCAGGATGGCAAGCGTAAGACTGAGGTGCATCCGAACCCCAGAGAAGTACCGGGAGGCATACCCGCTATTATTGACCCTTTGCTCTATGAACGGGCGCAGGTAAAACTTAAAACGAATAAAGCGGATAAAAGCCATCTCCCCCTGCATAATGAAGACTTTCTACTCAGGGGGCATATTTACTGCGCGACTTGCACGTGCTCTATGAAGCCCAGGACGCAGAAAAAAGGGCGGCTGACACAAAAAGGCACCGACAAGTCCTATCCGTTTTACCGGTGCACCAATACGCATAATAAATATAACGCCTGCCCCTCTTTAACCACGATACGAACCAGCCCGCTCGATGATATTGTCTGGCAGGACTGCTGTGTATTATTCAAGCGCATTGATGTTTTGCAAGCTGCGTTGAAACAGGAGATGGAAGCTGCCATTAGCGCGCTTTTGGAGGATACGACCGGACAGGAGCAGATTAAACAAATAGAGTCGACAATCGAGCTTGCGAAAAACGAGCGTGAAAAATATGTGCAAGGAAGCTACATGCACAATCTTATCTCGCAAGATATTACGAACCAGGTAGAGCAGCTTGCGCGCTATAAACAAGAGATAGGCTCCAGCAACATAGAAATGGCAACAAGCTCATATCAGCAAAGAATTATGGACTTCTTAGAGTTCTTGAATGTGATGCGTGGACGCTATGAAAATGCCACATTCCAAGAAAAGCGAAACGCCATCGAAGTCTTAGGTGTGCGCGTGAATGTGCATGAGCCGAGAGAAACCTACAGCTTATCTTCAGACGCTGGGGACATAGGCGAAGGGCAAGAATGGTTCAGTGCCAAGGAAGCAGGACGGCTGCTAGGCGTTCATGCCAAGACAATACATCGGTATCAGCAGAATGGTATCATCACCAATTACAAAGTGGAGCCGTTTCTGATGGTTCACCGAGATGAACTTCTGAAGCTTCAGGAAAGAGGATTCAAGCAGCGCAATACGGATGAGATTGTGCGCAACCGAGTAGAAATCAGCTATTCCCCCCGAATTACCTCCAAAGGAGAAAATCCTACAGGTGTATGGGTATCCTTACAGACACGAAGGTACATAAATATTTCTGTTTGTTGCACTCCCTGTACTTTGTAAAGCTTTTCAGTCAAAAAATTTAGGAGGTGATCATTATCGCGACATACGACTTCGGCTAACAAATCAAAGCTACCCGCGCAGATAATGAGATATATTACTTCTTCGAATGCAGAAATCTCATTTGCGACTTCAAAGAGACGATCACCTGAAACACGTATGCCAATCATA
>Ga0137385_10002036_pt1 | contig 17141 bp, 12 predicted proteins | sample SagtaG_FD_104921 | JGI IMG/M metagenome (GOLD analysis project Ga0137385, IMG submission 104921) | Vadose zone soil microbial communities from Sagehorn Ranch, Mendocino, California, USA - Sage2_R_80_16 metaG | ecosystem: Environmental > Terrestrial > Soil > Vadose zone | place: USA: California...
ATCGCCGCTGACGCGGGCGGCTCGTCATCCACCGCGAGCAACGGCACCGCGGTCGGGCTCGCTGCCTCAGCCGCGATCACGGCCCTGATCGACGTGGCCGCGTCCAACCCGTCCTCACCGTTCAACGGCAAGACCGTGACCTACGCCAACGGCACGCTGTCGGCAGGCAACACGAGAATGAGTTTCGGCGCCCTGCTGACCAAACTGAACCTGGCCGGCGTGGAGGCGGCGGCAACATCGCCCGGCAAAACCACACCCGGCTTCGGCTACATGTCCTTCGGCGCCCACTTCTGCGAAGTACGAGTGAACCGCTGGACCGCCGAGCCGAAAGTAACGCGCCTATTGTGCGTCGCGGACGCCGGCACGATCGTCAATTCGAAAACGGCACGCAGCCAGATCATGGGCGGCATGATCATGGGACTCGGCCAGGCCCTGATGGAAGGCACGGTCGTCGAACCAACGGGCCGCTTCGCCAACACCAACCTGGCGTCGTACCTGGTACCGGTGAACGCCGACATCCCAGAAATAGAAGTAGAGTTCGTGATCCACCCGGACACGCTGTTCGACCCACTGGGCATGCGAGGCATCGGTGAACTGGGCATAGTAGGCATAGCGCCCGCAGTGGCCAACGCGATCTACAACGCCACCGGCAAACGAATCCGAGACCTACCGATAACCCTGGACAAGCTGCTGTGACACGAACGCCGCGCCCGGTGGCCGGGCGCGGCGCTCATTCACCTTGTCAGATCAGGAAATGCTGAACGGTGCGGATACGTCCACGGCGTACGGCGTCGTGGTGTTATTGTCCAGTTGCAGGATGTAGCTACCCGCCTGGACGGTGGGCGGTCCCGATGCGTTGATGTCGCCCTGGGTCTCGGCGAGGGTGGACGTCGGGAACGACACGTGGACCACTGTGGACTGGCCGGGGGCCAGCGTCACGCGTGCCCACGTGACCAACCGCTGCGTCGGCACGAGCACCGCGCTCACCGGCTGTGCCACGTAGACCGGCACGATGTCCGTGCCCGCCATGGTGCCGGTGTTGGTGACCGTGAACGTCGCGTTGGCCGTGCCGTTGCGACGCACGGTGGGTGTCACCGTCAGGGCGCTGTTCGTGAACGTGGTGTAGGACAACCCGAAACCGAACGGGTACAGCGGGTTGTACGAGTGCCCGGCGCCGCCGCCGGTGCTGGCCAACTGGTCGAAGTACTTCGGCTGGTCACCCAGTGGCGACGCGGCGCCGCCGTTGAAGTCGCCGCCGACGGCCGTGGCGTCGGACGGCCAGCTCACCGGGAGCTTGCCGCTCGGGTTGATCTTGCCGAAGATGGCGTCCGCGACGGCTTGGCCGGCCTCGGTGTCGCCCTGGTAGGCCATCAGAATCCCGTTCGCCTTCTCCGCCGAGCCGAGGCCGAGGGCCCGGCCGGCTTCGACGACGACGATCACGGGCTTGCCGGTGGCTTCCAGTGCCGTGATGAGGGCCTGCTGGTCGGCCGGCAGTGCGGGCGCCGGGTTGTCGCCGAGCCCTTCCGCATACGCCTTCTCGCCAACCGCAACGACATACGCGCTGGTGGTGGGTGCCGCCGCGACCGCGCTCGCCTGGTCAGGGGCGAGCACCGCGGCCGGGTCGGCTGCCTTGATGCCGCTCCACACGGTGGTGCCGGGTGGGATCTGGTTGGCCGGTCCCATGCAGCACACGTGCCCGGCACCGAAGACGCCCTGCCAGCTCACGCTCCAGCCGCCGAGTTGGTTGGTCATCGAGTCGGCGCTGGGGCCGGTGACGACGATGTTGCCGGTCGGGGACAGCGGCAGCGCGTTGGCCTGGTTGCGCAGCAGCGTGACCGACTCCTGCGCCGCCTTGAGCGTCTGGTCCCGGCCGGAGTTGACCGCCGCGTTGGCGGCGTTCGCGTCGACGCAGGGCTTGCTCGGGTCGGCGACGCAGGGCTGGTTGAACAGGCCGAGCTGGAACTTCATCGTCAGGATCCGGGTCACGGCCTGGTCGATGCGGTTACGGGAGATCTTGCCGGTGTTGACGTCCTGCAGGATCGCCGCCTGCCACTGGTCGGCGTTGACGACCTCCATGCTCATGTCGACGCCCGCGTTGACCGCGTCCGCGATCGCGCCGGGCAGGTCGGCGGTGAGGTGGTAGGTGTTCTGGATGGCCTGTACGTCCTGGTAGTCACTGATGACGACGCCCTTGAAACCCAGCTGGTTGCGCAGGATGTCGGTCAGCAGGTAGTGCGACGCGGTGGCTGGCATGCCGTTGATCGAGCCGGAGTCGACCATCACGGTGCCGGCGCCCGCGTTGATCCCGGCCGCGTACGACGGGAGGATGATGTCCTGCAGGTAGTTCAGCGGCAGCTGCGCCGGGTTGCGGTCGTGGCCGTTGGCGGCCTGCGAGTAGCCGGCGAAGTGCTTGACGGTCGCGGTCACGTTGAGTGAGCCCTTGGCGGCGGCCGCCTGCATGCCCTGGATGTTGGCGGCGCCCAGCGCTGCCGCGAGCGCGGGTTCCTCGGCCCAGGTCTCATAGGTGCGGCCCCACCGGTTGTCCCTGGCGATGTCCTGAACCGGCGCGAAGTCCCAGTTCCAGCCGGTCGCGCGCAGCGCGGCCGCCGTCACCTGGCCACCGGTCCACGCGACGGAGGGGTCCCAGGTCGCGCCGACGCCGATCGACTGCGGGAACAGCGGCGCCTGCCACGGGTGCCCGAAGCCGTGCACGGCGTCCACGCCGAAGACCAGCGGGAGGTGCAGCCGCGAGTTCTTGATCGCGAACTGCTGGATCATGTTGTACTCGTTGGCCCAGTCGAATCCGGTGTTGCCGGTGCCACCGAGGCCGGTGGTGTCGACGGGGTTGTCGGTGCCGCCGGCCAGCAGCGAGCCGGTGTGGTTGTCGATCAGGACCTTCTGCAGGCAGGCGGGGTTCGGCATGCCGAACGTGCTGCCGCCGCAGGCCGTGCTGTTCGTATCGGTCACGCCGTCGACCAGTTGCTGGTCCATCTGGCCGACCTTCTCGTCCAGCGTCATCGCGTGCAGGAGGGACTCGACCCGCTCGGACACCGGCCGATGCGTGTCCAGCCAGGGCGCCAGCGACGATGTCGCGGCGGCATTGGTGCTGCCGGCAACGGCCGGCACCGCGATGGCGGCCGCCGTGATGGCGGTGATGATGGCGGCCCAAGCTTTGGTTCTCCGGGTGCGGATAGGGCGTGGAGTAGATAACACGGGAACTCCTCGGTTCGGATACGGCTTCGGTCCGTCCGGGCGCCGGGTTGGCAGTTGGCCGTATGCGTTCGGCTGTCTGCCGGGAACGGGCGGGTGCGAGCGGGCTTCCCGGCGATGCCTGCTGCGCGTGCGGACCCTTACTTTAAGCCTAAAACCTGACTGATCCGCACTCCCGGATCTGGTCAGGGCGACACGTGCGGCGGGCGAACCGTAAGCGCTTCCCATATGGCTGTAAAGGCGATATCCCAGGCACGGTCCCGGATCAACTGGTCGATCGGACGCCTCGGCGGCGGCGACCGGCATTCGCCATGAAACTTTCAGGGGCGTCGGTGCGCGCCGGGCGGCGACCTCGTTGACATCTCGTAGTGGTCTAGTCCACTCTGGGTGAGCGGCTACGGACAAATCCCTCCATCGAGTAAGGACGTGATGTATGTCGCGAATCCTGACGGCACTGGGCATCGTGGCGGGCGGTGCGCTGGTCGCGGCGGGGCTCGGCTTCGCCGTGTCCGCCCCTGCTTCGGCCGCCGTCCCGCACGCGTTTCCGGCGCACGTGTCCGCTCCCTACGTCGACACCGGACTGAGCAACGTCACGCTCACGTCGGTCGCGCAGAGCACCGGCACCAAGTTCTTCACCCTGGCGTTCGTCGACGGCGCCGGCTGCCGCTGGTCGATGTTCAACACGGCCAGTTGGCAGTCGCAGATCGCCAACCTACGGGCGGCCGGCGGCGACGTCAGCATCTCCTTCGGCGGTTTCACCAGCGACAACGGCGGCACCGACCTGGGTAGCGCGTGCTCGTCGGCGGCCGCCGCGGCGACGCAGATCGAGGCGGTGGTGACCACGTTCAACGTGACCCACCTCGACTTCGACATCGAGGCCGCCGAACTGACCAACACCACCGACATCACGCGGACCAACCAGGCACTCGCGTCGGTTCGCTCGTGGGCCGCGAGCCACAGCCGGTCGCTGGCGATCTCGGTCACCATCCCGGTGCTGCCGACCGGCCTGACCTCACCCGGCCTCGCCGTGCTGACCAATGGCAAGTCGCACGGCTTCACACCCAACGTGGTCAACATCATGACCATGGACTACGGCACGTCCGGCACGGAAATGGGCACCGCGTCCAACCAGGCGCTGGACGCCGTCGCGGGCCAGGTCGCCGGCATCTACGGCAAGTCGACGACGCAGGCCTTCGCGATGCTCGGCAACACGCCGATGATCGGCCAGAACGACTCGGCAGGCGAGATCACCACGCTGGCCGACGCATCGTCGGTCGAGTCGCACGCGGCGTCCAAGGGCATCGCGATGGTGTCGTTCTGGTCGGCAGGCCGCGACAACGGCGGCTGCGTCGGGCTGAAGACCGCGAGTTCCACCTGCAGCGGGATCAGCCAGAGCACCGGCGCGTTCACCAAGGCATTCCAGAAGTTCACCCACTGACGGACAGGCTACGCGGCTGGTGGACCATCAGCCACGTAGCCATCCACAGTAGACGGTCAGTTGTTGCGGCGGTAGCAATATATCGTGCAAACTCATCCGATATGGTGACTTACCGGCGGGGATATTCATAGATCGTGCCCAGTCGGCATACGTTGCTGGGTATGAGTGAACTTCAATCGACCGGCCGCCGCCGCGAAGTGGGCGCCGCGCTGAAGCGTATTCGTCAGGAACGTGGTTGGCCAGCCTACAAGCTGGCGGAACGGCTGGACTGGACGCCGAGCCACATCTCCAGGTCCGAGGCCGGCAAGCGCAAGGTCACGGATGTGGACGCCGGCTACTACCTCGGCATGTGCGGCGCGCCCAACGGTGAGGTCCAGGAGGTGCTGAAGGCTGTCAACGAGCCGGACGACTACCGGCTCCAGCTGCATGAGGGGCGGCTCCCGGACCAGCTGCGCTCGCTTATCTTCCACGAGAACACATGCACCCAGATGCACAGCTTCGAGTCTGTCTATATCCCTGGCATGCTCCAGACCGCCAACTACGCCCGCGCGTTGATCAAGGCGACTGGGCTGGCCGCACCGCCCGAGATCGAGGGCCTTGTCCAGATCAGGATCGCCCGGAGTGATGTGCTCGATACGAAGAACCCGCCGAAGTGCATGTTCTTCGTGCACGAACATGCGCTGCGTTCGCTGATCGGTGGCCCACGCGTGATGAACGAGCAGCTGCTGAACCTTTTGTTCATGGGCGACCGGCCGGAGTGCGCCATTCGGGTGGTTCCGATCTCGGCTGGTGCCGCTGGCATGAATGGCGGTGGGTTCCTGATCTTCGGCTATAAGGACGATCCGCCGTCGGTCTACGTGTCGCATGCGACGACCAGCGAGTTCCTGGAGAACGACAACGAGGTGGCATCTTACCGAAACATCCTCAACCGAGTCGCTAGTGTTGCCCTGGATGGAGCACACTCCAGGGAGTGGCTTGCTGCACTGGCAAGCGATTACGAGCGACAAGGAGATGCACAACGTGACACAGGAGGTTTGGCGGAAGAGTAGCTACAGCGGCGGCAGCGGCACTGACAACTGCGTCGAGGTCAGTTGGCACAAGAGCAGCCATAGCGGCGGCACCGACAACAGTTGCGTCGAGGTAGCGTTCGTCGACAGCGTTGTCGGCGTGCGCGACTCGAAGAACGCGGGTGGGCCGACCATCGCGTTCTCCCCGACGGCCTGGCGCAGGTTCGTCAGGCAGTAGTAAGTCTGCCGGCGGCTGGTGGCGGGATGCCACCAGCCGCGCGACCACAGTAGACGGTCAGCTCGACGGGATCCCGTTGGCCGGCGCAGTCATCGGCGTCCCGCTGTACGGCGTGATCGGTCCGGCGCCGTCGTCCGTCGTGAGCGGCGTGCCGGTGACCACGAGTTGGCCGGCGTGGATCGTGCCGACCTGCACGCCCGTGTAGCCGGCGTGCGATGACGCGCTGTACCGGAACGGGACGAGCCCGGGGCCGGTCAGGTTGCCCTTCTGCAGTGCGTCGATCAGGCCCTGTCGGGTCGGGTTCTTGCCGGCGGCGGCCAGTGCCTGGGCGAACGTGTACGCGCTGGCCATGCCGTAGCCGACGTTGCCGTCGAAGGGCAGCTTCGGCAGGTACTGGTCGTGGATCTTCTTGAACAGCGTGATCCACGAGTTGCTGGTGTCACCGAGGGAGGGCAGGTAGGTGTCGGAGATGATGCCCTCGATGAGCTGGTTGGGCTGCTGCACGGCCGAACCCGCCTGCTTGGCGAACGCCTGGAGCAGACCGGCCGTCGTGGTCGGGTCGGAGCCCACGTTGGACACCGCGAGCGTCGGCGAGAAGCCGAGCTTGAGCGAGGTCAGCCTGAACAGCGCCGTGTAGGCGGGAATCGTCTCCAGCACCACGACGTCCGGCTTGGCGTTGGCGATCGCGGCCACCTGCGCGGACACGTCCACGTTGCCCGGCTGGTAGGACTGCCGGCTCACGACGAGGTTCGCACCGATGTACTTGTCCAGCCCGGCGACGCCGTCCCGGCCGAAGTCGTCGTCCTGGTAGAAGTAGGCGACCTTCTTGCCGGCGAAGTGCTGCGTGATGTACTGGCCGAGGATCTTGCCCTCGATCGTGTAGTCGGGCTGCCAGCCGAACGTGTACGGGTGCGTCTTGGCCTGGTCCCAACAGGTGCAGCCCGACGCCACGAACAGGTCGGGCACCCGCGAGCTGTTCAGGAAGTCGACCACCTTGGTGTGGGTCGGCGTGCCGAGCGAGCCGACCATGGCGAACACCTTGTCCTGCAGCACGAGCTGCTTGGTCAGGGTCACCGTCTGGGTGGGATTGTAGGCGTCGTCGAGGTATTTCAAGGTGATCTTGCGGCCGTTGATGCCGCCGTTGGCGTTGACGTAGTTGAAGTACGCCTGGGCCGCAGCGGGGATCTCGCTGTAACCGGGCGCCGCCGGACCCGTCAGCGGGTCGGTGCTGCCGATCGTGACTGTCGTGTCCGTGACGCCAGGGGCATTGGAAGCGGTCGGTGTCGTGCTGCCACACGCCGTGACAGAAATGGCGGCCATCGCGGTGATCGCGATGACTGGTAGCAGTCTGGTGGACTGGTTCATCCCTTCGCCCTCCTACTAGAATGGCGTTCGGTGGTACAAAACGTGTCGGGACCGGCCCCCGACACGAGGCTGTCTAACGAGTTGTGTTGCGCAGTGCCCGCCACAATCGGACGAACCCGGCCTGTAAACCGCCGGGAAACGCCACGATCACCACGAAGAGCACGATGCCGTAGACGACAAGCGGAATGTTCGCGTAGATCGACTGCGACAGGTGTGCCGACTGGGCCAGATCCGTCGACCAGGCCGGCAACAACGTCACGATCACCGCCCCGTACACGGCCCCGGCCAGGCTGCCGAGGCCGCCGAGCACCGCCGCGGTGAGCAGCGACAGCGAGAGCGTCAAGGGGAAGGCCCCCGGTGCGGCCAGGCTGTTCACCCACGCGAGCAACCCCCCGCCAAGACCCGCGCAGGCCGCGCTCACGCTGAACGCGAGCACCTGCGTCCGCGCCACCCGCACACCGGACAGCGCGGCAGAGTCCTCGTCCTCCCGCAGCAGCCGCATGTCCCGCCCGATCCGGCTGGACACCAGATTGGACAGCAGGAACAGCGTGATCACCAGGCACAGCCCGCAGATCCACGCCTGCCAGCGCTCCAGCGGGAAGTCGATGCCGAGCGCGAGCGGCGGCGGGTTCGGCGCCACCGTGAGCCCGTTCGCGCCGCCGAGCTGGTCACGCAGCCCGTGGTAGTTGGCCAACGTCGGCAGCCCCAGCGCGAGCGCGAGGGTCGCGCCCGCCAGATACGGACCGCGCAACCGGGCCGCCGCCGCACCGACGACGAGGCCGACCACGGCCGTGATCGCCGCACTGAGCACGAGCACGACCGCCAGCGGCCACTGCTGATGGGCCAGGAACAGCGCGGTCGAGTACGCGCCAACCGCCATGAAAGCGCCGTTCCCCAACGAGATCTGACCGGACAGTCCGGACAGGACGGTCAACCCGGCCGCCGCGATCGCGGTGTAACAGATCTGCGCGAGCTGCAGATCCTGGAACTGGTTGAGCGAGATGGACACGAGGTAGAGCACGACGAGGCCGACGGCGGACCACAACAGGTGCCGCACCAGGGTGGACGCCGGCCACGGGCCCCTGGTCCGTCTGGCGGGTGGCGTCTCGGTCAGCGTCATACCCGCCGCCCCGCCGCGCGCCCGAACAACCCGTTCGGCCGAACCATCAACACGATGACGAGCACGACGAGCGCACCAAGACCCACCACGTCCGAACCGAGATACCCGGACACGTAACTGAGCACCAGACCGAGACTGAGCCCGCCGACCACGGCACCCGGTGGACTGTCCAGCCCGCCGACCACGGCCGCCGTGAAGCCGAACACCAGCGTCGCGTCAAAGGCGTTCGGACTGACGAACGTGTCCGGCGCGATCAACACCCCAGCCAACGCGCCGACCGCGGCCGCGAGCGCCCAGCCGACGGTGAACATCCGCCCGACCCGAACCCCGAGCAACCGCGCCACCTCCGGCGCGAACGCCGCCGACCGCATCTTCAACCCCAACGGTGTCCACCGGAACACCGCAGCCAGCCCGACCATCACGGCCAGCACGACCAACACCACCCACAAGTCGTTGGGGGTGAACAGAAGCCGCCGCCCGGCCACGACAAACCCACGGATGCCGAACGCGGGCGGATAGGACTTCGGCGTGCCGCCGAACACCATCCCCGCGACACCCTGCAACAGCACCAGCAGCCCGAAGGTCACGATGACCGCGTTGAGCGGCGGCTTGTTCTCCACCGGCCGAATCACCAGCCGCTCCACCACCGCGCCGAGCACCAGCCCGGACACCACGGCCACGGCAAGCGCGAGCCAGTACGAACCGCCGTCGCTGACCACGGTGTAGGCAAGGAACGTGGTGATCATCAACATGCCACCCTGGGCGAAGTTGACGATCCTGGTGGCCCGCCAGATCAACACCAGCGCCAGCCCGATCGCGGCATACACCGCACCGGCGGCAAGGCCGGCGAGGGTCAGGTCGGTGAACTGAACCATTCACATCCCCAGGTAGGCGTGCCGGACGCGGTCGTCGGCCGCGAGGTGTTCGGCCAGGTCGTCGGCCACCTTGCGGCCGAGGTTGAGCACGACCGCCCGATCGGCGACGGACAGGGCCGTTGCGGCGTTCTGTTCCACGAGCAGGATCGTGAGGCCGTTGTCGTCACGCAGTTGGCGCAGCGTCCGGATGATGTCGGCGATCACCTTCGGCGCGAGGCCGAGTGACGGCTCGTCGAGCAGCAGCAGTCGCGGCTGGCTCATCAGTGCCCGCGCGATGGCCAGCATCTGCCGCTCACCGCCGGACAGCGTCTCCGCGCGCCGGTTCCGCGCCGCCGCCAGTGGCGGGAACAACGCGACCATGCGCGCGATGCCGGCCCGCGCCGACGCACCGTTGGACCGGCACAGCCCGCCGAGCCGGAGGTTCTCCTCGACGGTCAGTTCGGCGATCACCCCGCGCCCTTCCGGCACGTGCGCGATCCCGTCCCGCACCACGTCTTCCGGTGCCCGGCCGGTGATCTTCCGGTCCTGGAAGCGAATCGTGCCGGCCGCCGCACCGACCAATCCGGACAATGTGCGCAGCAATGTCGTCTTGCCAGCCCCGTTCGCACCGAGCACGGCGGTAATGGAGCCCTCCGCGACATGCATGTCGACGGAGTCCAAAGCCCGCACGGCGCCGTACGTCACGGTCAGCCCGGCGATGTCAAGCATGATCACCGCCGGCTGCCATACCCGGCGTCGTGGCTGTTGCTGCGTCGATCGCCTCACCCAGATAGGCGCGCTGCACGGCCGGATCGTTGCGAACCTCGCTCGGCGTGCCCCGCGCGATCACCTGGCCGAAGTCCAGCACCACCAGCGAGTCGCACAGGTCCATCACGAAGTCCATGTTGTGCTCGACCAACATGACCGCCGTCCGGCCGCGCAAACCCCGGATGATCTCGGCCACTTCGGACATCTCCGGCGCGGAGAGCCCGGCCGCCGGCTCGTCCAGCATCAGCAGTCGTGGCTCGGCGACCAGCGCCCTGGCCAGCGCGACGCGTTTCCGCCCGCCGTAGGGCAGGCTGGCGCACATCCGGTTCGCGTCATCCGCGATGCCCAGCGACGCCATCACCGCGAGCGCGTCCGCCCGCAGCCGGCTCTCGCTCCGCTGCGCCCACGGCGAGGCGAGCAACGCGCCGACCGGCCCGGTGCGCGAGCGGTGCGTGGTCCCGGCGATCACGTTCTCCAACACGGTCAGCCGACTGAACAGCCCAAGCCCCTGAAGAGTCCGGGCGATGCCGGCATTCGCGAGATCGTGCGGCCGATGACCACGCAACGGCCGCCCGGCGAACGTCATCGAACCGCGATGCGGCCGGACAAAGCCGCAGATGACGTTGAACAGCGTGGTCTTCCCGGCACCGTTCGGCCCGATGACGCCGAGGACCTGGGATGGCAGCATGTCAACGCTGACATCGGTGAGCACGTCGAGCCCGCCGAACGAGACGCAAACGCCATCGACCCGCAGGAGTGGATCGCCAGAATCCTCGGTCATGACCACCACGCTGTCGTCACCACTCGGTAGGGCTTCATCCGAACGCCGTTCGGTTTCGGGATGCTACCAAATCCAGAGGGCCAGTGCGCCAGGCTTCGGCTTGGTGGTGACGACACGGTCCGGTGCGTCGCCGTGCACTGAGGCGTGCTGCGCTACCCCGTGTAAGGCTCACCCGTTCGTGATCTTGCGGTCGTCGAACAGACGTTCGATGATGGTGGAATGCAGCTCCGTTACAACTACCGAGCCGAGCCGACACCCGGCCAGCGGGTCGCGCTGGCGCGGGCATTCGGGTGCGCGCGGGTGGTGTTCAACGACGCCCTGCGCCTGCGGGAGCAGGTATGTCGGTCTGGGCTGACTTATGTGGCCGACACGGAAGTGATGCGCCAGGTGATCACCCAGGCCAAGAAAACCCAGGAGCGTGGTTGGCTGGGTGAGGTGTCGGCGGTAGTGCTGCAGCAGGCCGTTGCCGATCTGAATGCCGCCTATCGCAACCACGTGGCGTCGACCACCGGCAAGCGCAGGGGCCGTAAAGTCGGCTGGCCTCGGTTGCGATCTCGTAAGGATCCCCGGCAAGCAGTCCGGTTCACCCGTAACGCCCGCTTCCAGATCACTGAGCGTGGCGGTCTGCGCCTACCGAAGATCGGCGAGGTTCGGGTCCGCTGGTCACGCCAACTGCCTGCCGAGCCGTCGTCGGTCGCCATCATCAAGGATGCGGCGGGCCGGTACTTCGCCTCGTTCGTGGTCGATGTTGAACCGGACCCTCTGTCCCGCATCGACACCGACACCGGGATCGACCTGGGACTGTCATGCTTCGCGGCATTCCCCGACGGCCGGACGATCTCGGCGCCGAAGTTCCTGCGACGGGCCGAACGCGCACTCAAGCGGCTCCAGAAGGCTTTGTCCCGCAAGGCAAAGGGGTCGAAGAACCGAGCGAAGGCCCGAGTAAGGGTCGCGCGGGCGCACGCCCGTGTGGCCAATGCGCGTCGGGACTTCCACCACAAGCTGTCGACCACGATCATTCGCGACAACCAAGCGGTGTATGTGGAAGACCTTGCGGTGTCCGGCCTGGCGCGGGGTTGGCTGGCGAAGTCGGTACACGATGCCGGCTGGTCAGCGTTCGTGGGCATGTTGGAGTACAAGGCCACCAAACACGGGCGCGTGTTTGCCCGGATCGGTCGGTTCGAGCCGACCACCCGCACCTGCTCGCGGTGCGGGTGGCGCGGGCCGAAGCTGGATCTGTCCGTGCGAATCTTCCGCTGTCAGAGTTGTCCTCTGGTACTGGACCGCGACGTCAATGCGGCCCGTAACATCCTCGCCGCCGGACGGGCGGAGAGGCTAAACGCTTGTGGAGACCAGGTAAGACCGAGCATGTGGGCACAGGTCGGTGAAGCAGGAAGCCATCGAGGTGTCGCGTGAACGGCACGGACGAGAATCCCCGACCGTCAGGCAGGGAGCGCGTCAAACAAGTGCAACCCGGTTGCCCCAGCGGATCACTCGGGTGGGTACAGCCGGCCGATCAGCTCGACGATCTCGTTGATGAACCGCCGGGCCGCGGCCTTGGACGGCTGCACGGCGACCTCCCGGCCGGCCTCGGTGGCGATCGTGGTGAGGACGAGTACCAGTGTGCTGGACAGGGGCCGTGCCTGGTCGGACAGCAGTTCGGTGTTCGTGGTCAGCCAGTGCCGGAACCCGCGCCGGGTGAGCAGTTCGAACCCCGGTGGCCCGCCGCCGGACAGGAACAGTTGGGCCAGCTCGCGTTCGGCCCAACAACCTTCCAGGTAGGCGCGGGTGCCGGCGATGAACAGCCGCATCGCGTCGGTCTCCCCGGCCGCGAGCGCGGTCCGGAACGCCGTGGCGGACCGATGTCGTTGCCGCGCCTGGTAGTCGTCGTAGAGCGCGATGTACAAATCGGACTTGCCGCCGAAATGGTGATAGAGACTGCCGACACTGGACCCGGCCTGCCCGACGATGTCCACCACGCTCGCCTCGGCGTAGCCCGCGGTCGTGAAGATCTCGCGGGCCGCGGCCAACAACGTCGCTCGGGTGCTGCTCACCCTCTTGGTCGCCACCATGGCGCAAGTGTGCCTGACGAAACCGAATGTTGTTCTAATCCCGCACGTCGTGCTAGACACGGAAGGTTCCCCGGCGTCGCGGAACCCCTGCGGTGCCACGAGCGAGTGGAGCGTGGCCGTGAACGGTCCGTGGCGCAGAACGCTGATCCCGGTCGCGATCCTGACGGCGGTGTCTGCTTTCGTTGTCGGCCCCGCGGCCGCTTCGCCGGCTCAGCATCGGTTGACCATCACGACGGTGTCCAACCCCCGCCCCAGTCTGGTCAGCGGGGGACAGGTCTTGGTGCGGGTCACCGGAGCTGACGATCGGGCACGGATCACCGAAAACGGGCACGACGTCACGTCCGCGTTCCGTGCGCAACCCGACGGCACCCTGCTCGGCCTGGTGACCGGCCTACGCGAAGGCACCAACGAACTTGCTGCTCGGAGTGGCTGGCAGGACACCGAGCTGCGGGTGGTGAACCACCCGATCACCGGCCCGGTCTTCTCCGGTCCGCAGCAGGTGCCGTTCTTCTGCCAGACGCAGAGCTTCGGTCTCGCGCCCGCCGTGCAGCCGCTGTGCAGCGCGCCCACGGTCGTGACCTACCAGTACAAGAACACCGCAGGCGCGTTCGTCCCGCTCGCCGATCCCACCAGCCGCCCCGCCGACCTGGCCACCGCCATGGTCAACGGTCACGCAGTGCCGTACATCGTGCGCGTCGAGACCGGCACGATCGACCGGGCCGTCTACCAGACCGCCGCCCTGTTCGACGGCACCAGCCCGTCACCGCTGGTACCGGACAGCAGTTGGAACGGCCGGCTCGTCTACACGTTCGGCGGCGGTTGCAATGCCGGCTACCACCAGGGCGACAGCACCGGCGGCGTGCTCAACGACCTGTTCCTGGGTCAGGGCTACGCGGTCGCGTCGTCCAGCCTGAACGTGCTGGACAACAACTGCAGCACAGTCATCTCCGCCGAGGCCGCGATGATGGTCAAGGAACACTTCATCGACACGTACGGTCCGGTCGCGCACACCATCGGCTGGGGCGGGTCCGGCGGTGCCATTCAGCAGTACGAGATCTCGGACTCCTACCCGGGGATCCTGGACGGGATCATTCCCGGTGTCTCGTTCCCCGATCCGCTGAGCACTGCGGGCCCGGTCAACGACTGCCGACTGCTCAACCAGTTCTTCGCCGGTCCCGGTGCCACGTTCACCCCGGCACAGCGCGCCGCGATCGCCGGTTACAACGACTACACGACTTGCGTGTCCTGGGATCAGACGTTCGCCAACCGGTCAACGGCGACGGGCAGTTGTAATGCGGCAATTCCGGTATCCGCGCGTTGGGATCCGGTCACCAATCCCAACGGCGTCAAGTGCAACGCCAACGAGCAGCTTGTCAACCAGTTGGGCCGCAATCCCAGCACCGGTTTTGTCCGTAGCACGCTGGACAACGTCGGTGTCCAGTACGGTCTGTCCGCGTTGAGTAGTGGTCAGCTCACGGCGGCTCAGTTCGTCGCGCTCAACGCGGGCATCGGTGGTCTCGACGTCACCGGCAAGCCGATGGCTGCGCGCATGTCCGCTGATCCGAAGGCTTTGGCTGCGTCCTATGCGGATGATCTGATCAACAGTGCCGGCCAGGGCCTGCGTGCCACGCCGATCATTGACCAGCGTACTGACCTGGACTTCGCTGGGTTCGGAAACGACATTCATACGACGGAGTGGTCGTTCGCCATGCGCCAGCGGCTTCTGCAAGCCAACGGCACTGCTGCGAACCAGGTGATCATCGAGAGCCAGCCGACTCTGGCCGAACAGGCTAATGTCAACGTTTACGAGTTGGGTGCGATGGACCGGTGGCTGACAGCGATCGACGCTGATCAGTCTCATCATGGTCTTGCGGCTAAGGTTGTCGCGGATAAGCCTGCTGATCTTGGTGATGGCTGTTATGCGTCCACTACCCAGCGGATCGTTGCTCCCGTTACCGATCCGGCGACTGGTCCCTGTGCCGCTGGTTATCCGGTGGCCGCCAATACCCGGTTGAACAGTGGCGAGTCGCTCACCATGAGTGCGATGAAGTGTGCGTTGACGCCGTTGAACTTTGCCCGTTATCCGGTGACGTTCACTGCGGCTGAGCAGGCTCAGTTGCGGGCTGCCTTCCCGACTGGTGTGTGTGATTATCATCGGGCGGGGGTTGGTCAGCGGGAGCCGATTGCTCCTTGGCTCAGTTACGGGGATGAGCGGACTGGGCTCACTCCGCCTACTCCTGTCCGTCGTTGAGTTGCTGGCTACCCAAAAACGCCAGGAGGCGGCAGACGAGGCGGACTGGCCGCGGGCCGGTCAACCAACGACCGCAAAGCCAACCCCACTGCAGTATCCAACTGCGGATCCCGCCCAGCAGCCCAATCCTGAGGAGCTGTCACCACCTCGACGTCCGGGTCAACACCATGGTTCTCGACCCCCCACCCCGGCCCGGAAATCCAGGTGGCATACCGAGGCTGAGTAACCAAAGTCCCATCAACCAGGTGATAACGCATGTCAATACCGATAGTCCCACCCCATGTCCGAGTACCCACAACCGGCCCAATACCCCGAGCCTTGATCACCGCATTGACAATGTCACCATCAGACCCGGAGAACTCATTGGCCACAGCCACAATCGGCCCACGAGGCGCATCCGCCGGATAAGTCTCGACATACCGATCGTCCCGTCCCACGCTCCAGCCAACAACCGTACGCGCCAACCGCTCGACCACCAACTGAGACAGATGGCCACCCCGGTTCTGCCGAACGTCGACGATCAACCCTTCCCGCCGCACCTCCAACCGCAGATCCCGATGCAACTGAGCCCAACCATTGGCAATCATGTCCGGTATATGCAGGTAACCGAGCCGACCACCACTAGTCGAATGCACATGGTTACGCCGATCGGTAACCCAGTCCTGATAACGGAGCGACGTGTCCTCAGCCAGCGGCGTGACCACGACCCGACGCGGCGGACCACCCTCGGCCGGAGCCACGGTCAACTCCACCGGCTTACCCGCGGTACCAGCCAACAGCGGCGCCGGCCCGGTCTCGGTATCGACCGCCTGCGAGTCGACCGCAAGGCTCGCGTCACCCGACCGGATCCGCGCACCGGGTGCGCGCAACGGCGAACGAGCCCGTGGATCGGAACTCTCACCGGGCAGTACCCGCGTCAACCGCCACAACCCATCCGAGTCCCGCGCCAGGTCGGCACCGAGCTTGCCCACCGACCGGCGGGTGCCGGGATCGGCCGCTCTCGGGGTGGCGTAGGCGTGCGACGTACCCAGTTCGCCCTGGATCTCCCAGATCAAGTCAATGAAGTCGTCCTGGCTGGCGACCCGCTCGACAATGGGCCGGTACCGCAACAACTGCTTGGCCCAGTCGATGCCGTCCATATCCGCGCGCCAGAAATGGTCGCGCATCAACCGACCGGCCTCGTCGTAGGCCTGGCGCCACTCAGCCGCCGGGTCCAGGGTGACCCTGATTCGGTCCAGGTCCACGTCGACCTGGTCGCCCGCCTCGTCGTCGTGGCCGGGTCGGCGTGCCGAGATCACGCGCAACTGTGCACCGTCGCGGATCAGGATTCGGCGGCCGTCGCCGGAGATGGTGGCCGTGTCGACGCCCGGTTCGATTTCGTCCAGGCGCAGCCGGGTCAGGTCGAAGCGTTCCAGTGCGGGTTGTGGCCGCACGATGTCCGGCCAGGCACCGTCCCCGCCGAGCACCCCGGCCATCGGGTGGGCCAGCCAGAACACCGCGTCCTGCCCCGCTTGTAGCCCGGAGTATTCGCCCGCGTCGACCGGGAAGGGCACCAGCCGCTCGGTGATCCCGGTCAGGTCAACCGAAACCGCCACTTCTGCCTCGTCCGATGTGGACTGGACCGGCGGGCGGCCCGCGGACTGCGGCTCGAACGGTGACGGGTCGTCCGCAGCCAGCGGCACCAGGTAGGGCCGGCAGCCGTTGGGGAAGGAAAGTTCGAACGCGTGAACATCGTAGATCGGATCGAAACTGCGGACGGACAAGAACGCCAAGTACTTGCCGTCCAGGGTGAATACCGGGTTGAAATCGCAGAACCGCAGGTCGGTGACGTCGGTCGCGGCTTGATCTGCCAGTGACGCGAGTTTGATCTGCCGCAACGGCTCCGGGCCGGGATGCGACCAGGCCAGCCATCGGGAATCGGGCGAGAAGACCGCCCCGGACGGATCGCCCTCGGCGGCCTTGGTGATCTCCCGGATCTCCGTGGACTCGGTGTCGATCAACAACAGTCGGCCGTCATGGCAGACGGCGGCGATGTGG
>Ga0137385_10002038_pt1 | contig 17134 bp, 12 predicted proteins | sample SagtaG_FD_104921 | JGI IMG/M metagenome (GOLD analysis project Ga0137385, IMG submission 104921) | Vadose zone soil microbial communities from Sagehorn Ranch, Mendocino, California, USA - Sage2_R_80_16 metaG | ecosystem: Environmental > Terrestrial > Soil > Vadose zone | place: USA: California...
ATATTCGGGATCCTTGGTCATGGCCGTCTTCACCGGCGCCGGAAAGCGATTTGCGATCGAAAGTGCCTTCTCGTTCTGACCGTCGCGCGCGTAGGCCAAAAACAGTCCGCGCCAGGCATCCGCGCTGCGCGGTTCAATCTTCAACAGCTGCTCGTACACTCCGGCGGCGTCACTGAATTGTTGTTCCTTGATCAGCAGACCCGCCAATCCGTTCAACGCTTCGGGACTGCGTGGCCGCATGACTAGCGCATCTCTATATTTCGCTCCGGCCACATCCAATTGATTCTCGGTGAACGCCTGTGAAGCCTCGCCCATGGTGTACCAGAACCGCGAAGTAGCCAGGCCGTTTTCAACGGTGGCGTCTTTATAGCCGTTCTGCTCCGCCTGCGTCAGGTAGCTGATGGCCCCGGCAAAGTTGTTCTGCTGCATGCGCAGAAACCCCATGCCTGCCGCCACGCGGCCGTTGTTCGGATCCTGCTGCAGCAGGTCCATGAATCGTGTCTGCGCCTCTTCGAGCTTGTGCGCGTTCAGGGCCGCAAAAGCCGCCCGTTCCGCGGGCGTGCGCGCGATTCCCGAGTTCATCTGCGCGAGCTTCGACTCATTCTCTTTTAGATGGCCCGCAATTTCTGTGTCTTGCGGATGCTCCTTCATGTACTGCCGCAATTCCGCGGCCGACGAGGGATTGGCCGAGTCCCAAATGAGCGCCTGGCGGAGGGGTGCCTGAGCATTTGGATCGGACGCATGTTCCTTCAGAAGGCGAATGCCTTCGGCGCGCGATCGGGCGTCGTAGGTCAGCATCGTACCCAGTTCCACCGCATACCGCGAGTCGCCAGGATTGCGCGCGGCAAGAGCGCGCATGGCCGCAATCGCCTGCTCTTTTCCGCTGCTTGTGCCGTACAGAGTCTGGTAATACGCCATCGCGATATCGCCATCCGGCGGACGATCTCCATAGAGGTCGCGATAGATGCGCATCGCATCTTCGTTCTTGCCTTGCCTCGCAAGATCGCCGGCCTGGCGAAGCTTGTCGCTCTGCGTGCGCGTGCTTGTCAGCGATTGAATCTTGGCAATATTGGGATCGTTGGGATTGATACTGCGCAGCTTTTCCAGCGCAGAGTTCGCCTGTGCCGCTGACCCGCTCAGCTTGTAGTCCCGCGCGAGTCCAGCAAGCGCCTCGGTGTTGTTTGGATCAGAAAGCAATATCTGCTGCCACAACTGGATGGCCATGTCTGGCCGGCCGCGCGATTCCAGCGCATGCGCATTCATGATCAGAATCTGGCGCGTCTTCTCCGGACCTGCAGCGGACGTCTTGGGCTTCTGCGCAACGCCCTGACGCAACAACAAAGCCAGCACCACCGCAGCGATCAACCTAGTCCGCAAAGCCCTGTGCGCAACCCTCATGAGCGTGTCCAATCCACCTTCAATTCCCCTCGCGCACCAAACCGAAATCTGCCATCAAGAAAGCCGGTCGCAAACAGGACAAGATTCTGATCGTAATATGCGGGAACTTTCCCGTACAAACCCGTCGATGGATCTAACTGTGCACCCATCCTAACTCTTTGCTGCGCGCCGGCCCTGTCAAGGTTCGAAATCGCGGCCAGATACGGCAGCAGAGCCGCGGAAAATCCCACAGGTCCATCTTGCTCCAACGGAATCCCCTGGTCACTCACCTTTTCAGGAGGCGCACCATGATTGCCAAGATACGATCCCATTCCGGATATCCCGCCCACCATGTCGGTGCGCGTATGGCCCGCGCCATCCAGCATGCCCGCCCAGAGGTAAACGCGAATGGCATCATAGCTGCCCACCGCCGGATGGCCGTCCTTTCCTGAAGCCGTATTACCCGGGCCGGGCGCCGGATAGAATCCGTCCCCTGGAACGTAGTCCAGCCAATCCAGCACAAATCCATGCCGCGCACTCTGCCTCAACATGCGCGGAATGTTCATCGCGATCGCGCCCCACGGTCCGGCCGGATCAATCACGGCAAATCGCTGAAAGATGAAGAGCGGTACGTAGCTCGGGTTCACTTTCCAGATCTTCTCGTGCACAAAATTCGGTGTCGGTCCCGGCATCAGCATGAAGCCGAACGCCGGCAGGTCCGTCACTTCCTGCTTCGCGATCTGTGTCATCATCTGACGCCCAAGATTCGTGTAGGCTGGGTTCTTCCACAAACGGCCCGCCTCAATCAGCGAATAGGCGATCCAGCAATCCGAGTCCGCAGCCGGGTTTGGGTCCAGCAGCTTCCACTCGCCCTCTTTAGTCTTTCCCCACAGCCATCCCGGCAAATGCGTTGCCAGGCTTCCACTCGCGAGGTTGGATTGCGTCCATGCCAGCACCCGGTCAAAATGCGGGCGATCGTTATCCGCCAGCGCGAAGAACAGTGCGTACGACTGTCCCTCTGAAGTGGTTCGCCCACCGCCCTGCGGATCGATAACTCTTCCCTGCTCATCGATGAAATGCGCCGCATATGCATTCCACAAAGTCCATGGACCCTGCTTGCAGCCGCCGCTCCCGCCGAGAAGAAGCAGGACAAGCATGAGGACTAAACACCGCCTTGACCGTGATGCCCGAGGACCCATTCCTGCCAGTTCTCCCTGATGTATGTTTCCGGCGCACCCCGCGTCCCGCTGCTGCCGCGACCCTCGTCCTCACGCTATTCATAACCAAATGCCGAGAAGGCCGGCCCTAGTCCTCGATCATCTTGAGCCGCGCCCGGGCTTTCTGCCGCAGCCATTGCCTGGTCCAGATGGCGAGCAGGAAGGCCATCATCAGCACAACCACAGCAGCAAGCCACGGCACTTCCATGAACCACAGCGTCAACCGTGTCCACCATGGCAGAAGACCAACATGGTAGATCGCCGAGCCCACACGGAACGACTGGAACCGCGTTCCCAGAAGCAACGAAACTGATCCCTGGATGTCGCTGGCCTGTTGCACAAACATGAAGGTCTTCATGAAAGGCTCGAACGTGGCCGAATCTTTCAGATGAATGGCAACAACGCTTTTGCCGTCTCCCGTATCGAATGGCGACTCGATACCTTCAATCACCGCATCGGGAGTGCCGGATGCAGTCAGGTCACCTGACTCGGCGTGCTCGTCTGACTCAACCTTCCACCACGCATGGTGCAGCGGTGCAAAAAATCCCTGCGTATCGTGCACCTGGATCTTTCCACCGTGCAACGTCACCGGAAGATCGTTCGAAATCTTGTCAAAGGCCGGCTGATCATCTCCGGTCCCAATCACAAGAAAATCTGTCCTCGCACCCGGGGCCATCGCCTCAGGTCCGGCCACGGTCACCCGCAGCGCCGGAAAACCTGTCTGCCGGCCGAAGTGTCCCATCAGCGTGACGAAGACTTCGATCTCCTGTTCGGTGGGCGTTGAGGGCAAAACAACAGTCGTACCCGCCAGGTCGGCAAACCGCGTAAACGGGAATCCGGAGTTCGCGAAAATCTCCAGGTTGGGCATCGGCGCGTAGTGGGCATACCCGCGCAGATCGAGATACGTGTCCTTGAGAATCGCCCCTGCCATGTTGATCGGCGTCGTGTCCTGGCAGTTGCTCTTCTTCAGCAGCTGAAAGGTGAAATCGAACGAAAGCGAATTGGAAAACGGCCGCAGGTTTACAACCGGCACCGGCACATCCAACTGCATTCTGCGCGAAGCCTCCTGCCCTGGCACCAGCGGGACAGACCCCAGAAACGCGTTGTTGACCCGCACCTGCATGCTTGAAATGGGCCCGATCGGAATCGAGTTGTAGCGATACGACAGCCTCAGAATCGCGTTCTGACGATCGGAGTAAAAAAGGTCAGGCGCAATGCGGAAATAGACATTCAGCGGAGCCGAGCCGTCTCCCTGCAACTGGTCCGCAGTGGCATAATCCCACAGCGCAACGGTCTGGTCCGTCCTCGCCCAGCGCGGCGCTCCATCTGCCGGCTGCTTGTTCGGCAGGGTCAGCGTATCGATCGATGCCTGGGCTCCTTGCAGAAGATCAGTGTGCATGGCCACAGCCTGCGCAGCCTTGACCAACTGGTCTCCGTCTCCTCCGGCCACCACCAGCACCTTGCCAAACGGGTCATTCGGATTGGTGCGCATCGCTACCGTGGGCGAGCTCACATTCGACATGTTCAGCCCTGCCGGTAGATTCGAGAAGGCGTCGGAGATCACGATCGCATTGCCGGCGGGCAGCGTCCCCACATGAACGGGAAAGCGAACCGGCCGGCTCTCAGAGATGATGCCGAAGTAGCTCGTCACAATCCCCGCGGCTTGGATTGCCTTGGCCGAAGGCGCTGAGGCAAACACCACTGGAACACTCAGTGGCTGCACCACGGCCGGATCGAGGAACGGCAGTGGTAGCTGCTTGAGATCGTCCGCCAGGGGCAGCAGATCGCCTTGGATGTCGAAGTACGTGCTGCGATGCACTCGCGCCCACAATGTGGAGTTGGCCGGGTCTTCGCACACCATCACATAGTGGCCGATGAACTGGATAGTCAGCGCGTTGTTATGCACCATCAGTTCGGGCGGAATCGAAAACTCCGCTTCCACCGTCTGCGGCGACGTTCCCCCCGCCTGCCCCGGCGTGGGCTGAACCGTCGCAAACAGTGTGCCATTCATCATCAGCTTGATGTGGCTCAGCTGTGGCAGCAAGCTCGGAGAAAACGCATACGAAACATGGATCTTCGCGGTCCGCGCCACATGCGTCTGGGGCAGCGTGAAGTAAATGGTGTGGCTGCTGTCGATGCCTTGCAGTTCAACTTGCGACGCCCCCGCATCAGCAAGGCTGAAGGTGTCGCGAAACTGACCCGGCGGAGGAGGCGGCAACGCTGCTTTGGCTGGTATCGCGCCCGCTTGCTGCCCGTCGGCGTTGATCGCCGCCTGTCCTCGCAGTTGCGGAGCCGCGAGCGAAAACAAAAACGCCAGCAGAATAATTACCGTAGAACGTATCGCCGGAAGAGTTGTTGCTTTCTTGGGTTTCTTGTTTTGAAAACTGAACAAGCTCGTGAATGTCGTAACCAGCCCGCGCATCGAGATCTGGAATATGCGGCCGAGGCTCCGCATCACGTTGTCACTTTCACGCGATTCGCCCCACCCGAGCCATGAGTCGGCTCGCGAATAGAGCACCATCGTCAGCACTTCCTGCTCGGCTATCGTCAAGTCTTCAAATCGGACCCGCAATATGGATCCCTCCGAAGAAACAACCGTAGCACGCAGTTCGTTCGCAACCGACGGCATTGGGAACACGAGGCGGATCTCACTTTGCGGGATCGCCTCCAGAGCCTCGCTGAACCGAATGCTGCTGCCGCCTGAAGACATGTCGATCGTCTCTCCGGCAACCAGGCGCCCATCCGGCAGCTTGGCCATCACAGGCGTCACCATGCTGATGCGCACCGTCGTTCGCATTTGCTTCATTTCCCGTGCCACGGCGGTCGTCACCCCCAGGATGACAACATTGAAGAAACACCAGATCACGTTCATGATTACCGTGCCGGGCCGGTCGCGATCCCATATGAAATAGCGCGGGATTGCGATCAGAATTCCCGCAATATTAAACACAAGCAGGATCAGAAATGGCTGCGCGATCTTGGTGTCGAAGAACGTCCTCTTCACCACGCCGCCCTTGGCCGTCACGTTAAACTTGCCCAGCTTCGGATTGACGAGCGCCATCATCGTGGGCAACAGGATGTAAGGCGAAAGTACCGTCTCGTAGATCTCATTCCAGAATGAGTGCCGGTGCTCGCCCTGGATGCGCGAGTTCGTCACGTTCGACAAAATCAGGTGAGGCAGTGCGTACGCCAGAATCGCAGCCCAGTAGCCAGGCACGTTGGTGTGGTTCAGCAACAGAAAAATCAGCGGCGCGCTCAGAAAGATCAGCCGCGGAACCGCATACAGAAAATGCATCATCGCATTGAAATAGCAAAGGCGCTGGGGAAACTTGAGCCCCGGCGCGAACAGCGGATTATCCGTTCGCAAAATCTGGATCATGCCGCGCGCCCAGCGAATTCGTTGTCCCACGTGCGCTGATAGCCGCTCGGTGGCAAGCCCCGCCGCCTGCGGAATGTTGATGTAGGCTGTGCCCCACCCGTTCATCTGCATGCGGAGTGATGTGTGCGCATCCTCGGTCACCGTCTCGACCGCGATCCCGCCGATCTCATCCAGTGCCGTACGCCTCAAGACTGCGCAGGAACCGCAAAAGAACGTCGCATTCCAGAAGTCATTACCGTCCTGCACAATGCCGTAAAACAGTTCTCCCTCATTGGGAATAATGCGAAACTGCTGCAAATTGCGCTCGAACGGGTCGGGCGAATAAAAATGGTGAGGCGTCTGCAGCATTGCCAGTTTCTTGTCGCGCAGAAACCACCCCATCGTCATCTGCAAAAAACTGCGCGTCGGCACGTGGTCGCAATCGAAGATGGCCACGTAGGGCGCCGTCATGGACTTCAGCGCCGTATTGATGTTGCCGGCCTTGGCATGCTTGTTGTCGCTACGTGTCTTGTATCCCAGCCCGGCCTCAAACGCGAATTGCTCAAACTCCTTGCGTTTTCCGTCATCGAGGATGTAAACATGCAACTTCTCGGCCGGCCAATCCAGGTTGAGAGCGCCCAGCGCCGTGTTGCGAACCACGTCCAGCGGTTCGTTATATGTGGGGATCAGGACATCGACATGCGGCCACAGATCTTCATCGTCGGGAAGCGCCACCGGCGCGCGGCGCAATGGCCAGATCGTCTGGAAGTACCCGAGAAAAAGAATGAAAAACGCGTAAACCTCCGCCAGGATCAGGCAGATGATAAAAAACGCATCCAGCGCTCCCCAGTGGTTCGCCGGATCCTTGAAAAACTGCACCGTCCCTGCAATCCTCCAGTACCCATACCGGAAGGTGCAGAACAGCGACATCATCATCAAAGTGAGAGTAATGAGGTAGGAGTCTGAGCTGCGAGCTACCGCCAGTCCCAGCAGCAGAGTCAGCAGGCCGCAGACCGCCTGTTGTGGCCAGGTGAGAGGAAGTACAGCTAAGAAGTAGAAGATGCCTGCTCCCAAAACCAGGAAAATCAGGCGTAAGAGCTTGGTTACTGCGTTCTCCCCTGCCCCGATATCCTGCCACAGGCCCGATGCCGTCATCTTTCACTCCAGCGCACGCCGCGGTATCCATTCGTGGCGGGCGCAGCAAGGCTCTTCACCCATCCCGCCAGGCTGCCGAAATCCTCAGAAACCGTCGAGTTGGGTGCGTAATCCACCACCGTCATCCCTTCCGCCAGGGCTTCGCTCACGGCAGGAGTCCGCCGCACTGCAAAGGGCAGCAAACGGTCGCCAAGCTGTTCGCGCAGCACCTCGCGCACATCCAGGTGCAGAGGAAGTGACGGATCAAACTGATTAAGAATATAAAATGGCAACACCTGCTGCCCCGAACCGCTCACGTTGTGCTGGAAAAATGCATCGATCGAGCTCACGCTGACTACCGAGCTCATATCCGGGATCACAGGTACAAGCACCGTCGGTGCCATGCGGAGCACACGACGTGTCGTCGCACCCGAGGCCGTAGCGAGATCGATGATCACGCGGCTCGCCCCGCGCGCATTGCGAGAGACTTCCTGAGTGAGCACTTCCTGGGGAGCCGACTCTGGTCCGAGGGCTTCAGTATCCACCGTCAGCATCTGGATCGGCGCATCGCCGCTCGCTCCCGGAGGATTGAACGTCCTCAGAACGCCCGGCCGCTGGTCACGCGCGCCAAAGAAAAACGGCAGCAAACCATAGGCCGCCGTATCTACAAGCAGCACTCGCTCGCCGCGTGCTGAGAGCGCCCGGCCCAGGGTCGCTACCATGCTGGTCTTGCCGACGCCGCCGGCCAGCGAAAACACCGCCAGCACCGGGGCGCGCGAAGACGCGGGAGCAGGAACCGGTTCAGTCATTGCCGTTGAACTAGCGAAAACGCCCTTCAAAGCAAACCAGCGAGAGGTAAGCCGGTCACGCGATGCCTGAAGAGTGTCATCGGGAGCAGCGGGAACGGGCTGCGGAGCCACGTCTCCGCGGTCGGCTGCCAGCCATGCCGGACGAGCCCCATTCTCTCTTGGCTCAACCGGAGCCCACGAGTTGCGGGCCTGCAGAGAGCTCTCCTCGCGAACGTGAGCAAACGCCGGCTGACTGACCGCAGGCGCAAACGCTTGCTGCTGAATGTACGACGGGTATTGCGGATATTGAATCTGCTGAGGTGCTTGCGTTTGTTGGATATGTTGCGGTGCCAACGTCGGTTGCGGATAATATGCCGGGGCAGTTAGTGGCGCAGAAATCATGGCCGGTGATGCTGCTTTCACGGGTTCCGGACGAGGCGCCTGCCACGTGCGCTGTTGCATCGCATTCTCTGCTGCCAGCCTGGCCGCCTGTTGCTCAGCCTTTAGCGCATTCTCACTGGCCAGTTGCTCAGCCCGGCGCTCCGCCTCGGCAGCGCGAGCCGCCTCAGCCGCGCGCAATGCGTCGGCATTCTTCAGAGCTTCCGTTTCTTCGCGCGCACGCCGCCGCTCCGCTTCGATCGCTTCCTGAACCCGCTGCCGGGCCTTTTCGCGGGTCTGCGCCCGCGAGGCGGAAAAGTCGCGGTACTTGGCCCCATGCAGATTTGCCCAGGAATACAATGTCGCAACGTCTTCGGGGGTATCGTTCGGGTCAGCAAGCGCTTTGCGGTCTGTCATTTCCCACCTTCAACTTTCCAGCCAGATTCTTTCGCTCTGCTGAACTTCGTCGTGAACACACGTTTCGCTGAGATCCGCAGCCGCACACCTGCCCGAAAGTCTCCCTTGTTTCACAAATCCTATTTGCTTGCTGTTGTCAGAACAATAACACTTGCTCGGTTACCTTCCTAACACTTTCTAGCCACATCCAGCCGTTAATCGACCTGGTTCCGGGCAATTACAGCCACAGCCAGGGGTTAGGAATGTGCAAAATTCGCACAAATCGCACAAACCTCCAATCCCGCCGCGGCATCGTTTTCCGCAGCCCCAACGGCTCCGAAAAGACGCTCCTATGGTAGTTTTGAAAGAGCGGCCTTGAACGAGCTCGTAGCTCAGTTGGTAGAGCAACGCCCTTTTAAGGCGTGGGTCCTGGGTTCGAGTCCCAGCGAGCTCACCACTCTTTCCGGCCGCGTCTTCTCCGAATCAATTACGTCGGAGATTTCGTTCCCCTGCCATCACGGTCGCGGCCAGAAATGCTCCTCCGAGCAGGCGGTCAGGCGCTGCGCCGCGTCCTCCGGAGTGATATCCCGCTGCGGCATTCCCAGCATTTCAAAACCCACCATGAACTTCCTCACCGTCGCCGAGCGCAGCAGCGGAGGATAGAAGTGCGCATGGAAATGCCACTCCGGATGCTCCTTGTTGTCCGTCGGCGTCTGGTGAAAGCCCATCGTATAGGGAAAGCTGGTCTCAAAGAGGTTATCGAAGCGTGTCGTCAACCGCTTCAGTGCATCGGCCAGCCCATCCCGCTCATCCCCGCTGAACTCCGGTAGAGCTCCCGCGTGACGTCGCGAAACCACCATCACCTCAAACGGCCAGATCGCCCACCACGGCACCACGGCTGCAAAATGCTCGTTCTCAAAAATCACCCGCTCCCCGGCGGCTCGCTCCGCTTCGAGGTATTCACACAGTAAACAGTGGCCGGTCCGATCCAGGTGTTCCCGCTGCGCCGCGGTTTCCGCAGTCGGCTCATCCGGAACAAAACCGGTCGACCATATCTGTCCGTGCGGATGAGGATTGCTGGCGCCCATCATCGCCCCGCGATTCTCAAAAATCTGCACGTACTCGATCCAGTCCGTCGCACCGAGTTCCTCGTACTCCCGCGCCCAGGCATCCACGACCGGGCGAATCTCCTCCCGGGTCATGCGCGCCAGCGTCAGGCTGTGGTCGGGATGAAAGCAAAGCACCTTGCATAGGCCGCGCGCCGCCTCCGCCACCAGCAGCGGCGACACCGGCTTTTCCGCATTGGCTGGCGTCTCCGGAAGCAGCGCAGCATAATCGTTCACAAATTCGAAGACGCTCTCATACGCCGGATTGATCGCGCCCCCCGCCCGAGTATTGCCGGGACACAGATAGCACTGCGGATCGTAGGAGACACCTGAAGGAACAGCCTTCTGCCCCACTTCCCCTTGCCATGGGCGCTGCGTCCGATGCGGAGAGACCAACACCCATGCCTGCCGCAGCGGATTCCAGCGCCGGTGCGGGTACTGCCATTTCTTCTTCTCCATGCTTGCTCCGAACAGTCATTCTACGGGATCGTTCCGGGTGTCTCGCTCCTCAAAACGCTACGCAGCTGAGCTGTGCCCGTCACAGTGCAGCACCCCGAGAAATTTGCTCCACGGACCCACGGCTTCCCGGTACTGGTAAGCCATCACGCGCGAGATTTGGTGCAGGTGAGTCAAATCATGGGCTGCCCACGTTGAGAGCAACTGAGAGAGCGTCACCACACCCAGCGAAGGATGTCGCCCTCGTCTTGCAAAATCCTCATCGCGCAGGTTGAGCGCCCGCAGTTCCCCCAGCCGTTCAGACCGCCCTCGGCCAAACTCATCGAGAAGGTCGCCAAGCGACTTTCCAGCGCTCTCTATCTTCTGACCCACGCGATCGAAGGGCTCAAACGCCTTCGCCTCACCGAACTCGAGAATTCTCCTCACGCGCGGCATCCAGTCGGTGCGGTCGCCATACACCAGATGTCCGACGATATCAAACACCGTCCAGGTGCCTTCCCCTTCGTTTTGAAGGGTCCATTCATCCGGCAGATCGCGCAAAAGCGCGTCGAGAGCCGCAGGCGTGCGGGCAAGCAAATAAAGGGTCAGGTCCAGGTTGTGTGCCAACACGTCTCCATCCAGCTTGCCATGCCCACGTCACGATGTCCCGGTCCAGGCTGGCTTCGTTATTTGCGCCTCACGGGCAAGACTCGGGACAACCGGCCGTCGCGCAGGAAAATTCCGGCCCACACGATGAGACCAAGGATGACCGGGAACAACAGCTCAAACGGCGTACTTCCGCTCCGCATGTGAATCGCAACAGCGCCTCCCAGATACCCCGTAAGTAGGACCGCGCCTAAGACTGCAGTCCGCGGAATCGCATAGATCACGGTACACGTCACCAGCAGTATGCCGATTCGCACGCTAAGTCCGACAGGGATTCCCAGCCGCGTGAAAGCATCCGCAACCGGAGCTGGCACAAACAGCTTTGCGACTCCATCGAAAAGCAAAAACAGCGTCGCCAGAATCGAAAGTACCCACCCGGCCCATAGCTTTCCCCTCGATACGACCGGCTCAATCGAATTTGGCACTGACGGGTCAGAAGACTGAATCTTTGTTGTATCCAACATGGTTGAGCCTCCCGGGAATTGGCCTGCTTCGATGAAACGCAAGACTTGCGTCATGCCGTCGGAATCAGTATCTCCGTAACTAACTGCTCTTCCGGCGTAATGCGCGGATCGTTGACATAATTCTCAATATTGAAATCGTCGCGAGTCTGAATATTCTTCTCCGCAACTATCTCGAACACCCGCCCACTCGCATGCCCAAGCTGACTGTACGGCCCCGTCAGCACGAAGCGGCTGTACTTTCCGCCCGCGAATTTCTCATACTTCAGGCCTTTCGGCAAATCCACCGGTTCCGCTGCCAGCGCAAAGCCGGCACGATAAATGTGTGGACCCACCTTGTAGAGGCTGACGTATCCCTTGATCTCGTTTTTCTTTGAAAGCTCCGGTACGAATCCATGTGCGCTCTGCCATGCCTGAGGCGCAGTTTTCATAAATGGCCCGATTTCTTCAACAAACGCATAATGTGTCTCAGGCCAATTCACAATCTCGGGTTTCTCAGTAAGGTTCATCTCCGCTCCTTCTCAATCACACGCAGTTACGCTGTAGGCCGATCCGGCACAGGCATCGATGCTAAGAACATCTGCGCGAACCTGTTGCCGTACTCCTCCAAAAGCTGCTCCACGCGCCCCGGCCGGTCAGAGCGCACGATCAGCCCGGCATGGTGGTGCTTCTTCATGCGATAGACAACCTCCGGCGCGTCAAAGGCGCTCGTGTCGGGCTCTGAAGTCTGCGCCAGGCAAAGCACGCTGCCCGCATAGTCTTCCCTCGCCGGCGGAAGAACGTATGCCTTGTCGCGAAGGTCCTCGATCTCGATGCGCGCCCACTCGCGCCACAGATTAACACCCGTAGACGCCTGCACCAGGTCTACGATAAACGCTCCGCCCACTCGCGCGGCAATCTCAAGAAAATAGTACCGCCCATCCGCATGTGCGCGAATATACTCCGCGTGCGTCACTCCCCGCACCATGCCCAGCGCGGGCGTCAGGCGGGCGTTCATCGCCGTCAGCTCCTCCCAGTCGCGGCTCTCGCGGTCAACCGTGCGCGTGGTAAACACGCCCCCCTCGTGCATCACCTGCATCGGAGGACGTCCGTACTGATGCACCACCGAAAACACCAAATCGCGCTCGCTCACAATCGAGTCCACATGAAAGATATCGCCCGGCACAAACCGCTCCAGCAGAAAATGGCTCTGACGGTCACCCAGTTCGTCCAGCGCGCGCCAAAGCTGCTCCGGCTCCTGGATCTTGCGAATTCCCAGCGCTGAAGCTTCCGCACGCGGCTTCAGCAGCCACGGCCCAGGCACGCTGCTCATGTAGCCACGCAGCTCATCGTAGTTCAGCACCCGGCAAAACTCCGGCACCAGGAAGCCCGCTTCACGCGCCCCCATCCGCATCGCCAGCTTGTCGCGGTAATAATGCGTCGTGGTCACACCCATGCCCGGTATCCGCATGTGTTCTCGCAGCATCGCCGCGGTCTCCTGGTCAAATTCATCCAGTGCCACAATGCGGTCGAAGCGTCGTCCGCGCGCCATCCACGAAACGGTATTCACAATCTGCTCGCAGGTCAATCGCTCGGGCATCGTGGCAAGTTCTTCCAGCACATCGCGCGGCCAGTCGGCATTGCGCAGCTTGTCGACCGTGAGCAGCGTCGGCTTCACGCCCATCTCCGCACACTGCCGTAGAAAATCCTGGCCCTTCTCGTAGCTGGAAATGCAAAGAATGCGTTCCACTTCGTCGGCCATCGACACCTCGCCATTGAATCGGCTTGGACCTCAAGTGAGGATAGTTCTACCATAGACGCTGCGCCCTAAACGGCTCTTCATTTGCAAGGACTCTCAAGAATGCTTTCGGCAGATACCATCGTCACCGCCCAGGACCGTTACACACGCACTTGGCACGACCAACCCAGAGATGCATTGACTGGCTCCTGCAATGGTGACGCCGAAACCTGGCAGCAGTGCATCGCACGCCACCATCGCGCCAACTTTGACCTCTGGCACATCGAAGATGAAGCCCGCACCCCCGGCGCCACCGATGCCGACCTCGCCAATGTGAAACGACGCATCGACCGCACCAATCAACTGCGCAATGACCTCGCCGAGCAGTTGGATCGTGCATTGCTCGATCATCTGGCATCTCAATCTCTGCCCAATCCCACCGCTCCCCTTCACTCGGAGTCGCCCGGCCTCATCATCGACCGACTCTCGATCTTGTCACTGAAGATCTACCACACCCGCGAAGAAGCCGAGCGCGTTGACGCTCCGCCAGGACACGCAGAGCGTAACCAGACCCGCCTCGCGATCCTCGAAGAGCAGCGCGCCGACCTCGCCGGATGCCTCGATGCGCTATGGCAGGAAACGCTGGCAGGCACGAGGCGGTTCAAGCTGTATCGCCAACTGAAGATGTATAACGACCCCAGCTTGAACCCCGCCATCTACACCAGGGAATCGAAGTAAACTCAAACGTTGGCCCCGCGCCAAAGCCTTGCCCATTGACGGATGGAAGGGTTCTGCGTATAAAGAGGGCCTGAGCGGAGGGAATCTTGAACGCAGGCTGCCTGCCGGAAGATACGATGGACAGACAGTGCGCTTCGGATCGGCCGCTCCCGGTATATTGACAATGCAAGAGGCCAGATCCGCGGCGCCGAGCCGCAAAAAAATTCCCGCGCCGGGCACCAAGTCTTCAGGTCACGCCAACACGGGACCGGTGTTTCAGCACTACCAGGCTGCGGTTCAACTCGTACAACAAGCAAAGTACGATAAGGCGGTGGCTGCCTTCGAAAAGCTGTTGCCCACCGCGCCTCCCGAAATCCTCGAGCGATGCAAGATGTACATCAATACTTGCCAGCGGCAGATGGAACGGCACAACCTGGCCTTCGCCACGCCCGAGGAACGCTACGACTACGCTGTCTCACAATTGAACACCGGCTTCTACGAAGAAGCGCGGGAACAGTTCAATGGCGTGGTAACAGAATACCCGCAAGCTGACTTCGCCTACTACGGACTTGCCGTACTCGACAGCATCACAGGTCACTCCCAGGATTGTTTGAGTAACCTCGCCAAGGCCATTTCTTTAAACCCCAGAAACCGCCTCCAGGCGCGTTCCGACAACGATTTCCAAAGCATGGTGGACGATCCTCGGTTTACCGAACTGCTCTATCCTGAGATTCCGTGATGGGGAACTTTTCGGACGCCGCCGACGTCAAAGACTAGTGCACCAAGCTCATTGATCAAGGAACGTCCGTTGTTATTCTCTGCGTCGTCTGAGACCACCGACCTCTTACGCCCCCTGCGAGTGGTGGCTATCGGCGGAGGTACCGGCCTTTCCACCCTTCTCCGAGGCCTCTGCCGCCACGTGACAACGCCCGGCGGACGCTCCACTGTTCCCGGTCTGATTTCTGATCTTGCCGCGGTCGTCACGGTAACTGACGATGGCGGCTCTTCAGGCCGTCTCCGCAAAGACTTCAACATGCTGCCCCCGGGTGACCTCCGCAACTGCATGGTGGCGCTCAGCGAAGAAGGCGACTTGCTCGCCAAGCTCTTCGCTCACCGCTTCAGCGCGGGCGACGGCCTCGAAGGACATAACTTCGGCAACCTGTTTGTCGCCGCTCTGACTGAGATTACAGGCGACTTCGGCCATGCCATCCAACTCGCTTCCAAGATCCTCGCCACCCGCGGCCGCATCTACCCCGTCACCACTGCCAACGCGACCCTCATTGCGCGTATGGACGACGGTTCACTGGTGCGCGGCGAAACCAGCATCACTGCCAGCCGGCTGCGCATCGCCGAGTTGATGATCGAGCCGCCAGATGCCGCGCCGCTGCCCGAGACGCTGCAAGCCATCGAGCAAGCCGACCTCATCACCGTCGGTCCCGGATCCCTCTACACCTCGCTCATTACCAATCTTCTTGTCCAGGGAATCCCTTCCGCCCTTGCGAATGCCCGCGGAACGTGCGTGTTCGTGTGCAATCTGATGACCCAGGCTAATGAAAGCCTCGGCCTCAGCGCCTCCGAACACATTGAGCGCATCTACGAGCACACCCGCGAGCCCATCTTCGACTACGCGCTCGTGAATACCTCTCCCTTTTCGACGCAAACTCTCGCCCGCTATGCGGCAGAAAAAGCAGAGCCCATCGTGGCCGACATCGATCGCATCGAAGCCATGGGCGTGCGCTGCATCGTAGGCGATTTCGCCAGCGAAGAAAACGTCGTCCGCCACGCCGCCGGCCGCGTCACCGGCGCGCTATTGGCCCTGGGACGTACCGCCCTCGCGTCTCAGCTCTGAACCCTCTCACCCAAAACACGATCTGCTTGGCACTCCGGATTGTTCTTTTCTCGCCCCGCCGCACTCACATAAAAGTGAGTCCTGCGAAACGGGTCTTTTACTGATCACTGAGCACTGACCCCAGTCTTTCCTGAGCACTGACCACTGTCTTTTCTGAACACTGATCACTGTTCACTGAGCACTGTCCACTGTCTCTCAGCCCTCCACCGTCCGCTTCAACTGTCCGCACGCGGCATAAATATCGCGCCCTCGAGGCCGGCGCAGGTACGTGGGGACCCCCTCTGCCGATAACACGCGGCGAAACGCCTCCACACCCCCCGGCTGGGGCATCGAAAAAGGAATGCCCGGCCCGGGGTTCCACGCAATCAGGTTCACCTTGGCCGGAAGCCCGGTGCGCCTCACCAGCCGCGCCACCTCGCGCGCATGCTCCGGTTGGTCCGTCACCCCACCCAGCAACACGTACTCAAACGTAATCCGCTCGCGAGGCCGCAGCTTCACTTGCCGCACCGCATCCACCACCGCCGCAATGGGCCATTTGCGATTGAGCGGCATCACTTCGCTGCGAATCTCGTCGTTCGGCGCATTCAGACTGATCGCCAGCTTCGGTCGCACCTCGCTCGGCTCCTGGGCAAATCGCTCGATCCCGGGCACAATGCCCGAAGTTGAGACCGTCATCCGCTGCGGACTCAATCCAACCTCCTCCACAAGCAACCGAACCGCTCCCATGAAATTGTCATAGTTGAGGAACGGCTCCCCCATGCCCATGAAAACCAGGTTCACCCGCTCGCGGCCCACTTCCACCCCATGACGGTCGAGCACCGTGACCACCTGCCCCGCGATCTCTCCCGCCGTCAAATTGCGCTGTAGACCAAGCTTGGCCGTCAGGCAGAATTGGCAGTTGACCGCGCACCCTACCTGGCTCGAAACGCAGATCGTGGCCCGGCTCCAGGCTTTCTGAGCCTCCTCCCCTTCCTCTTGGCTCCCATCGCCCGCCTCGCCCTCGTCACCCTCCGGCATCCAGACCGTCTCCACAGTCTGCAAGCTGCCGCTCTCTCCCTGAACGAGATAACGCTCCGTTCCGTCTACCGACCTGAAAACCTGCAAAATCTCCGGTCTGCCGACTTTCAGACCGCGCTCCGACATTTTCCGGCGCATTGCCTTAGATAAAGTTGTAATTTCATTTATGTCTGCAAGTCTATGTTTATAAATACCATCCGCAATCTGACTTGCGCGGAATCCGGGCTCCCCAAGCTCCGCGGCCACGGCTGCCAACTCGGTCCGGCCAAGACCGAACAGCGTCCTACGGCCCGCATCTGGCTGCTCGTCCGTCCTGGTTACGATTTGGATCACATTCTCGCTCACGCTTCGGCCAGCATAGTGCATTTTTTCGTGCTGTGCAGCCATGTCAGCCCCCCAACCATCCAATCTTAGGCAGGCGTGTTTTTGGCCGCACCCCTCCGGGCAGTCCCACGAATGAGTCCCTCGGGCCTAGAATCGAATCAAATGGGAGACGATGACAACTGAACGCAACCTCC
>Ga0137385_10002043_pt1 | contig 17130 bp, 8 predicted proteins | sample SagtaG_FD_104921 | JGI IMG/M metagenome (GOLD analysis project Ga0137385, IMG submission 104921) | Vadose zone soil microbial communities from Sagehorn Ranch, Mendocino, California, USA - Sage2_R_80_16 metaG | ecosystem: Environmental > Terrestrial > Soil > Vadose zone | place: USA: California...
AAATCCGGCGGGAACTCCCCTCATATATATAAGGAACATCGAAGCGGGAAAAGGTGAGAAAAAAATTTTGGCAACCGGAATAGATCACCGTTGCATCCGGGATGTCGTAGAGATTGAGCCTGCGCGTTCGCAACTCTTAGTGGACCGAAGGCGCTTTGGCCGGTTGGGGTTGTTGGGCATTCTGTTCTTGCAATTTGCGGAGTTCGCGCCAGCGGGCGTATTGCCCAGCCTTGGCGGGATCCGGATCTTCGTAGCCCTGGAGCCAAAAGCGGAACCAATCCACCGAGCCGACTTGCGACGCCATGCGTGCCGCGGGATTAGTCAGAATATGCTCGTGCATATCCAAGATGACCAAGTCCACTGGCTTTTTCAAGTAGTGGAGTTGAGCATACGGGGACCACATGGGAAGCACACCAAGCCTGCTCAATGCATTCACCAGGAGGGGCGTATTCACCTTGTCGAGGTTAAAACTTGGAGAGCGCTTCAACCATTGCTGCAAGCCTTCCCCGAAAGGCTTGGCGCCGATCATCTCTTCGGCGCCTTCGTCTCCACCACCGCGTATGTAGTCAAAATAATCCGCCATCACGCCGTCTGTGATGGAGGCGGCTTTGAGATGCAGAGAATTCGTCGTCAGCATTTCCATTACATAGTAGCAAGTGCGGCTAAAGCCAATGATTCCAACCTCTTCCGGATCAACTAATCCCTCCGACACTAGCTGCTTTGCAGCTGATTCCATAACCCCAGCCTCACAAGGGCCCTCTCTGGGTGAACCGATCTCGCACATCCGATCTCCGTATTCAGCCTGCAATACCATGATTCCCTGAGCAGCCAGTTCCTGTGCGGCAAATGCCGTAGAGAACAGTCCTGATGGGGAGAACGCCGACTTCACGAAACCATGCGTTTGAATCACAAGTGGATAGCGGCGGCTCGGCTGGTAGTTATTCGGCTTATAAAGCCCACCTTCCCAATCTCGTCCCTCCGCGTCTCTCCACCTGTAAATGCTCACCTCTGCTAGCCGGACATCTTTAAGCTGCGGATTAGGATCCCAAAGCACCTGCCACGTTTCTTTCATTGCAGCGGTCAAAAGCGGGGGCTCGCTGAAGCTTTCCTTTACTCTGATTTTAAGCCCGCCAGGGCCGAGCCCTTGCTGCCCGATAGTTTCACCATCGGCCTGCCACACACCAAGTGGGTTGAGTTGGTACGTTTGCGTTCTTCCAGGCGACCCATCGGCGGTATCAAAGGTAACCAGAAGTCGGTGCTCGTCATCCGGAGCAAAACGAGCGTCGGTAATAATATCGGAAGAGCGGTGATAATTATCGACGGGGTCGAGATTCTTGCTATAGCCCTCTTTTAACGTAGCAACGCAGCTTCTGCTTTTTGACTTAAGATTGACAATGGCGATGCAGGGACGGCCCTCCTCATTCTGTTTTGGTTTTAGAAATGTCCCCGGCAACAGTACTGTCTGGCCATCGCTTGACCAGGCAGGAGCGCTACCGGAGAGGATGCCAACAGCGTCCATGGAAGGTGCTTCTGTCAGAGACTCCACGGAACCTGATCTTAAGTCGATCCGAACATACTGACTCGCAGTGCCGTGACCGGCGTGGATGGGATGCGCTCCCGGATACGACAGGAATTGTGGTGGGGGATAGAGTGTTTGCCAGGATGGGGGAACCTCTTCCACCGGCGATCTTGTGACCAGCGATCTGCCATCTGGCGACAGCGCCATAGCTTGTTCGTCGAAAACAGGTGGCTTGCCTTCGTGCTCTACTTCGAACCGTTTGCCATCGACGACGGCCCAGAGTTCTTTGGTATAGGGCGCTCCCCACCGAATGATGGGGTCATCCGGGAAGAGCAACTCCCAGATACCAACTCCCGTGCCCACTATTGCTCCGGCCTGCCGTTCTGCTTGTTTCTTCTTTTGTTCCGCGAAGTGGTCAGCAACGGCGTATACATAATGTTGCCGATCTCGAATGTCGAAAGCTCTGACCTCCAGCGTAGGGGAAGTCAGTGGCTCAACTTTTTTCCTGCGAAGATCCGCGAGAATGAGCTGTTGACTCGCCATGGCATCATCGAAGCTCAGAAAGGCCACACCGCTAGAGTCCGCAAGCCAGCGCCACTGCCAGATGACCGGGTATCGCTTCCCCGAGAATGCGACGATCCACGCAGGTTCGGGTAGTTGCAGTCCAGGGTTCTTCAGGAAAAGTTCGATGTCCTGAGTGCGATAAAACCGCAGGCTATCGTCGACCTGGTTCCTGTCCAAGCGCCCGCGCTCACTCCAGACAGCGAAGTACTTGTTGTCCGGTGAGAAATGCAACTCCGGCGCACCCCCACCCTGAGGAGCAAAAAGAGTCAGACCGATATCATCCGCTACGGTAAAGGGGCTCTTAACTTGTTGCCCCAGCACGACTGGAGAAAGGACGCAACCCCAAAATGTGAACGCTACGAGACCTGTGATGATGTTGATCTTCTTCACGCACATGAACATTTCCTTTGCCTGTGAAGGTCGTCCGGCGGAAAATGATCGTTTCGATATACCAGCTCTGTCAGGAAGGCCTGTCACGAAATCCTCCGCGCCTGGCCTTCTGCCATTCGCTGCCACCTGTTGACTACGAACTGGTCTCAGAAGACCAGTTTGAGCGCGAACTGCATCGAGCGCGGCCCACCCATCTGATAAAGAGGGGCTAGCACGCCCAGTGAACTCGCCAACGTACCTGTTGGTTGCCCAAACTGGCATCCCGACGAAAAGTTGGAATTGCTAGGGTTAGGAGAGCAATAGAGTGTGGAGATTACTCCGAAATTCGGATGGTTGAAAACGTTGAATGCTTCGGCGCGGAACTGTAGCTTGAGGCGTTCATACATCGGAAATTCGCGGCGAACCGCCAAGTTCATCTGCCAAGCTCCGAAACCTCTCACGAAATTTCGCGGTGCAGTACCCGCACGCAAAGGCATATTACTCGTCGGGTCGGTAGGTACCGGCGCAAACGCGTTCGGATTGATCGCACGCCCTCCAGGGCATCCATGTCCAGGCATAAGAGTCGCCTGAAAGACTTGAGTGCAATTGGCGCCATAAAGATAAGTCGGCTGGTTCACAACCAAATCCAATCCTGCGGGCAACTGTTTTCTCGTCACTGGATCCAAGTAGTTGCCTCCTTCAAGCGTGATGGGGAAGCCTGTTCTCGCGATGAAACGGTCATCAAGGCCCCAATTGTGCAACAGAGCACTCACAACGCCCCCGTGCCCCGCGTTCGGTATGTCGTAGGAGAAAGCACCTGAGAAATTGTGCCGCACGTCGAAGTCGCATTTCCCACGTGTATAGCCAAAGTTGTAATTTTGGGAGCCGTAGTCCAAACAATGTGACCATGTGTAAGAAGCGAGCGAGGTTAACCCTCGGCTCAACCTCCGGCGAAATTGAACTTGTGCCGATTGGTAGTCAGACGTAAGCCCATTTTCGATTAACTCAAATTGGCTTGCATTCGGATTGTTGGGAGTATTAAGAAAACTGTTTCGTAGCAGCCTCGCAGCGTGAGCACCGACGTAGGAAAACGTGAGTGCCTGTGACCTCCCCAGTCCCTGCTCAAGGCTTACATTCCACTGCAGCGTGTATGGCAACTGCAAATGCGTTGGAAAGAAAACCGGAGGAGATAGATACGGACAGCATGTCGGAGGGTTTGTGCTGGCAGGAATGTCTGGGAGCGTCGGAAAGGCTGTCCCGTTGGGATTAAAGTCTCCATTAGCAAGAAAACCTGGTCCGTTGAAGCCCACGGAGCCTAGTTGTTGACCCGTATCGAAGAAAAGACCGCCTCCACCGCGAATGACCATCTCCCAAGCTATGGCGTCCCTAACCACATACGCAACTCCAAGACGCGGGGCAAAGTTGTACCAAGAAGTGTTCCACAACCGCGTCCCTTGTGGGGCCAGTGACCATGTATCGGGGTTGGATCCTTGAATTGTATAGGGCATGACCCCTTTGGTTACGTCCGGCGCCGGGTTTACCTCCCAGCGTAGGCCCATTGATAGGGTCAATCGTTTCGACATTCTCCATTCGTCTTGAGCGAACGACGAAAAGTTCTTATATAACGGGTACGCCGGCCCGAACGATTGCGCAAATGCTAGCGCATTATTGGTCTCGATGTCATTTTCACCATTTATGAGACCGTAGAAGTAGGCGACGTAGGGAGTGGACTGAAGTGCAAACGGCGCGAGCCGGCGGTAGTCTGCGCCGAATTTGAGTTGGTGGGACCCCAAGGAATAGTTCGCCGTATCAACCAGGTTCCACTGCCTCTGAATACCAGGGCTTAAACCCTGAAGCGGTTGAATGCAGAAGTTCCCGTAACAAAGGAAAATTTGCACGGTCGACGCAGAATCCAGCCCCGTCAGCATTGCCAAATTAACGGGAGTACTCCCACCAATCGCATCAAAGAAACTACTCGCACTCGCTTCATTTGAACTGTAATTGAGGCGAAACTCGTTACTGAGTCGATTTGTGAGCACGCTGGTAGCACCAGAGGTGTACGTCCGCATCGTGTAGGCCGAGACCGTCTTCATAGAGGGAGTGAAACCAGAACCTCCTTGTTCTGTTCCCCGACTCGCCGAGCTTGATTCCGTGTTGCTGAATCGGAAGAAGACCCTTAACTTGTCCGTGAAGACGTGATCGAACCGAACACTCGTGGAATTGATAGAGCTCGGATTCGACCAGCTGGCAATATATTCGGCCCAGCCGTTTCCGAGATCCCGACCGTTCGGTTTAGGGAATGCATTCAGCAACGGCTGAACAGCAGCGGGGGCGGAAGCGTTGCCTCCCGCACATGCAGTGGCCGTACCTCGAAGGCAAAGGTTGGGCACGTGGCTGACCGAAGCAGGCTGTGGCTGAACAAGTCGTAACCCTTCATACGAGACAAAGAAGAAAGTCTTATCCTTGCCGTTATACAGGTGTGGGACACGAACTGCTCTTCCAAGAGTCCCGCCGAAGTCGTTCTGTCGCAGAGGAGGGGCGGGTACCCCGAGATAGTCGTTGAACCAGTCATTTGCATCAAAATAATTATTACGCAGGTAGTTATAAAGACTGCCGTGCGATTGATTCGTGCCAGATTTCGTCTCAAACGCAAACTGCCCGCCGGGGGTTCGACCGTACGCTGCCGAGTAAGTCGAACTTTGGACCCTGAACTCCTGGAGGTCGTCGACGGAAACTAGAGCTTGTGTTGTCCCCAAGGCAGTCGCAGCAGGAACGGAACCGCTAACACCAGCCCCCGAATACATGCTACTACCTGAAGTCGCCCCCACGTTCACGCTCACACCGTCTACAGTGTAACTGTTGGATTCGGCGCGCTGGCCATTCACGCTGAATTCCCCTGTCCGGCCAAGGCCCGCATTAAAGTTTGCAGCCGATTGCGAGGTCTGGGTCACGACGCCCGGCGTTAGTAGAATCAGGTCCTGGAAGCTGCGTCCGTTCAGCGGCATGTTCTTTACGTAGGTTTGATCCACCACGGTGCTGACCGCGGCATCAGTCGTATTGATCATCGACGCGCCAGCCTCCACCGTCACGGTTTCATTCACAGAGCCGATCTGCAACTCAAAATTGATCGACGCCACGTCTTGGACGTGAAGTTCGATACCACTTTTTACGATGCTCTTGAAGCCGTCTTTATCGACAGTCATCCGGTAAATTCCTGGCTGAAGAGACGGGACACGGTAGATTCCTTGATCATTCGTGACGGTTCTAGACGCTACGTTCGTAGCTAGATTAGTGATGAGGACGGTGACGCCAGGCACACTGCGACCATTCGGGTCCGTGATTAGCCCCGTGACCGCAGCAAGTTCATCGGCTCGACACATCGCCATGCCCGTCAGGCAGGCAAATACCAACACGCACACTCGCATCACGAATGGTTTCACAGGCGCTTCTCCTTCGAGGAACTTCACACTACACTCTAAATAGGCTATTCCCGTTTCGAAGCGATTTGTGTCACATCTGAATTGTGAAAATCTGGCAAACGGCAGAGAGGATCAGATTATGGGTGGTTGGGGGGACCAACGAGGTTTGCGTAAAGGACCTTCTTACCGCGTGGAGCTGTGCTGCCGCCGGGGGGCTCAACGGTTACGAAAACAGCGTCGATGTGGGAAAGCACATCCGCACGGTTGACCTTAAGCACCCACCGGCTGACTGCACTATCGTCAATCGCAAACAGACCTAGATTGAGGGGTTTCCCGACGTTCGCTTCGCGGTATCCCCATGCTTGGAAAACCGCACGCTTGTGATTCTGGCGGTTTTGCAGATCGAAAGCGTAGAAGACAAGGAGCCTCTTCTCGACGTAATACACGCGTCCGTACGTGCGCTTTGTTCTCCCATCACCCTTCACGTCGTACACATCCACAATGTGGAGGTCGCGCGCTCCGAATAGATTTCGGGCCTCGATTTCGCTCGGCGAAGCCGGGACCGGTCCGGTTTCTGGAGAAGGTTGCCCATTTGCCTCAAGACTCGCATCCCCAGGTGCGTCACCCTTCGCGGCGACTTGAGCATTTGCTTGGCGCGCTTGATACAGTTCCACGAGAGCCTCGTGCAACTTCGCGTCGGATTCCTCCTGCAGCTTTGCCAACTTTTGCCTGTCTCCGTCGTTCGTCGCGAGTTGCTGCCTGAGCTGCTCTGCGGTTGCAATGGCTCCGGCCAATTTCTCCTGGCTCGCTCTTTCACCCGCAAGCAATTCCTCGTTCTTTGCTTGCGAGGCCGCGAGAGACCTTTGCAGCGCATCGCGTGCTCTTTGGCTCTCTTGCAGAGAGCGCAGCACGGCGTTGCTGGACCCCGCTCGGTCATCTCTTCTCTGTTGCTTGAGCGAATCTAAGACCGCTTGCAATTCACGCGAGTGCGCACGCTCTGCAGACGCTATCTTCGCCGACCGCCACAACGCGATCCCACCCGCAACGGCAACGCTTAGCAAAAGCACTGCGGCAATGCCATACGCTGCTGCTGCGCGGACGCGGTGTTTGTTCGGCACACTGGAGGTCAGAGCACGTTTAGGCGATTCGCGGGCGTAAGCCAACTTCGAGTCATCCGCCTTCAGCCGGCTCCGCAACCGTTCAAGATGTTCCCGTGCTTGCGTCTGGTCTGCATCGGCCGGGCCGACGTCTTCGATGGACTCGCGGGCTGCAACGGCCACTCCCACATCATTCGACGCCACGTCTGCGAACGCTTCATACGCGTCCCGGCACCGTGAACATTCCGCGAGATGGTGCCGCAGGCGCTCTAGTTCAAGTGCGCTCAGTTCGCCCACCGCAGCCAGGGCAGCAAGCTCTTCAAAGTTTTCGTGCTGCGGCCACGAGCTAAAGCTCGATTTCATACTCTTCCCGCCTCTTTTCTATCCCTTTGGCCCGAATCACTGCTGGCTGAACTCCCTTGCCGAAACTCATCCTCAACGCGTTCACCCCTCTGTAATAACTATTCCTTATTCCGGTCAATTCTTTTCCTTCCATCTGCGATATTTCTTGCAAGGTGCGGCCTTCAAAATGCAAGAGTTCAATGACTCGGCGTTGCGCAGGGGTGAGGGTGGCAAGGGCTTGTTCAACAATCTCCCTGCATTCGATACTTCTCTGTACATATTCCGGTTGGACCATCAGAGGGTCATGGCGATCTTCATCAACGTTCACATGGTCTTCGTAAAAGTGGCGTTTTGAGAGGTACCTGCGCCGCTTCAGCGATTTGTAGTAACCGAACTGCAGGACCCAGGTCCGGGCGGGGCCTATGGAGGGGTCAAACCGTTCACGTTGCTGGTGAATGGCCAGGAAGACTTCCTGGACAACATCTTCCGCCTCAGATCGGTCCCGAATAATCTTGTACGCCAAATTCAATATGGGCCGAAAGAAACGCAGGAAGAGAAGGTCGAAACAATCCTCGCAGCCGTGCGCGATGTTGTGAAGCACCGCTTCATCTGTCAGCAGTCCGGCATGCTCGTGTCCTGCCATTTTGCAATGGATTATAGACGTGCCTATCAAACGCAACAAGCTCAACCGAGCGAAATATTTTTTGATTCGGGTGATACAAATCGCCCGTTTCAGGGTATACGAACTCGTTGGAACCAGTTTCCTTTGCCAGTCCGGTCTGCGCGACGCGGGAGATGTGAAAGATCTCGATGGTCTCTCTTCGAGACCCAGCGAACCTGGAACAGACTTCGGGGCTCTGAAGAATGAACAAACCGTCACCTTTTTGTGACAGGGGCCCGAAAGCGCAGAGAAAAAATTGATTTCTGTCCCAAATTTGTCCCAAGAGCAGGGAAGGGCTTCCTGACGTTGCTCGGGAAGCCTTTGTAAATCAATAAGATTGGCTGCGAGGTTCAGTTGACGACCTTCGGGTTGTGAAAGAGCTCAAATATTCCCGAAAAAAGGGGTCGCTCCCGGTGGAGCAACCCCTTCTGTTTTGTGTTTCTTAGAATTGGTTGCGGGGGTCAGATTTGAACTGACGACCTTCGGGTTATGAGAACGGAGTTGGTCATCTAGGTTCGCTGATTCTGCGCGAGTTAGCCCCTAGGCCCGCGCCAAGACTTTTGTCCCAAATCTGTCCCAGGATCTCGTAGAGACTGAGCCTGCGCCTGCGCGTTCGCGACTCTTAGTGGATCGGAGGCGGGTTGCGCTGCTGGGGTTGCCGAGCATTCTGTTCTTGCAATTTGCGGAGTTCACGCCAGCGTTTGTATTGCTCGGCTTTGGCAGGGGCGGGGTCTTCGTAGTCCTGGAGCCAGAAACGGAACCAATCCACGGACCCACCCTGCGATGCCATGCGAGCTGCGGGATTGGTCAGAATGTGCTCACTCGTATTGAGGATCATCAACTCCACTGGCTTATGCAGATAATACAGTCCAGCATAAGGTTCCCACATAAAAGGCACATCGAGCCGACCTTCTGCAACAATCAGCAAAGGTGCGTTCACTTTGTCGAGATTGAAGCCCGGCGACCGTTTCAGCCACTGTTGCAACCCTTCACCAAAGGGCTTTGCGCCTATCATCGTCTCAAACTCGCTGCGTGCGAAGCCCATGATGTATTGAGAATACGTCAGAATGCCACCGTCCGTGATGGAGGCAGCTCTGAAGTGAAGAGGGTTCGTGGTGAGCGCCTCCATAACGTAGTAGCACGTCCGGCTGAAACCTATGACACCAATTCTTTCCGGATCTACCAGTCCTTCCGAGATTAGTTGCTTTGCCGCCGATACGTAACCGGAGATTTCACAGGCAGCTTCGTCCGGGGTCTCATCCGCTGAACTACAATCTAAAGATCCCGCGACTTGGAGCACGATGATTCCGTGCGCAGCCAGAGATCTGGCCGCGAATCCGCTTGGAAATACACCGGACGGCAAGAAATTCGATTCGGAGAAGCCATGATTTTGAATCACGAGCGGATACCTCTGCTTAGGTACATAGCCGGCTGGCTTGTATAGTCCTCCTCTCCAGTTCCGACCTTCCGCGTCTTTCCACGTGTAAACTGCCGCCTGTCCGAGGTCGAAATTTTTGAGTTGTGGGTTGGGGTCCCAAATAATTCGCGACACGTGTTTCCAGGTCGCAACCAGCACGGGAGGATCGTTCAAGCCCTGCCTTACCGCGATTTCAAGACCGCCAAAATGATCCCTCCCAGCCTTGAAATGCCCCACGCCTTGCCAGGAGCCGCCGGGATGACGCCGGTATTCAGTCTCTTCGACTGACTCATCCGACGGGTTGTAATGGCGCACCACTACTCGCTCTTTATCTCCGGCCGCGAACTCGGCCCCCAAGATATCGTGGAAACCCTCCTCACGATGAATTTCTTTGTGGCCGTTCAATACTTCCTCGCTTCGAACTTTCAATACCTCCACGCAACTAGCCGTGTTCGAGGACAGGTCTACGACGGCTACGCACGGCCGAGATGGCGCATTCTCTTTAGACTTAATGAAAGTTCCAAGCAGCAGGACTTCTTCACCGTCGCTGGACCAAGCTGCACCCGCGCCTCCCCACCACCACCCACCAGCGTCACTCACCGGCGCATCCGTCAAAGGTGTGGCCGAGCCTGTCTGCAGATTCAGCCGAACGTATTCCTTTACATCCTGACGGCCAGCATGGATATGGTTATCGGGAGACGAGGCATAAGGCGGGGGGTAGAGAGTTTCCCAGGACAAAGGAACTTCGGAAACCGGCAGCCTCGTAACCAGGGAACGAGCGTCGGGTGACAGCGCAAAATCTCCGCCTGGATCAAGAGGCTCGCCATCCCGCTTCAATTCCCAGCGCCTGCCATTCATAACAGCCCAAAGCAATTTGCGAGAAGAAAGTGCTACACGTTCGTCCTCTGGGAAAGTCAGTTCGTTGAAGGATCGCCCCGTCCCAATAACCACTGAGGCTTGAGATTCGGCTTGCCTCTTCCTCTTAATCTCAGCAAGATCAGCGGCCACATAAACGAAGTGCTGCCGGTCCCTGATGTCGAAGCGATACACCTTTTCTGTTAAGCCGGTCAGCGGCTCTAATGTCTTTTTCTGGACATCCGCAAGGACAAGGCGTTGATTGTCAGGCCCACTGCCTTCCAGAAAGGCCACTGCCGTGGAGTCGCTTAGCCAACGCCAATCGTTGATGATCCTTCCTCGGCTGTCAGAACGATTCACGACCCAAGTCGGAGACGGTGATTTCGAATCAGCGGGATGTTTCACAAATCTTTCGACGTCGCCTGTGTTGTAGAAGCTCAGGGAGTCTTCGACACGGTTCGAGATCAGATTCCCCCGCTCGCTCCAAACAGCAAAATAACTACCGTCCGGTGAAAAATGCGCCTCCGGCGGTAAACCGTCAGGATCGTTAAACAGAGCCAACCCAATCTCGTCACCAACAGTGAAGGATTTCTCTGCCGCGTCCTGCGTCGACGCATTTTCATAGAAGGCGCTCGTCAGGCATAGCGACATCACGATGCCCATTCGGAAGACCATACCTCCACGCAGCATAATAATTTCCAATCTCGCCTTCGATTAGAAAGTAAGCTTGAGTGCGAATTGCATCGAGCGCGGACCGCCCATCTGGTAGAGCGGACTGAGGATACCAAGCGACTGCGCTAACGTAGCCGTTGCTTGACCAAACGTCGCAGAACCTAAGTTTGAATCAATTGTGCCCAAATTCGGATGATTGAAAATGTTGAAGGCCTCGGCGCGGAATTGGAGCTTAAGCCGTTCACGGATGGGAAACTCCCGCCGGACTGCCAAATCCATCTGCCAAGCTCCAAAGCCCCTAGCGAAGTTGCGCGGGGCAGTTCCTAAGCGGGTTGGGTTGCCGTTCGCGTCGACAGGGACATTCGTGAACGCGTTTGGATTAATCGCACGGCCGCCCGGACACCCAAGAACACTGTTGAACAGGGCCGCATACACGGACGCGCATTGTGAGCCATAGATGTAAACGGGCTGGTTCGGGACTAAATCCAACCCGGCGAATAGCTGTTGGTGCGTCGCAGGGTCAAGGATTAGTTGACCACCCAGGGATACCGGAAAACTCGTTCGCGCGGTGAACCGGTTATCCAGACCCCAATGATGCAAAACGGCGCTCGCAAACCTAGTGTGACCTACATTCCGCAGATCGTACGAGAAAGCTCCGGAGAAATTGTGTCTGACATCCATGTCGCAATTTGCACGTACGAAAGCCAGGTTGTAATCTTCGGAACCATAATCCACGCAATGCGACCACGTGTAAGAAGCCAGGGCTGTCAATCCGCGGCTGAATCTCCGCTGAAATTGAAGCTGCAAGGAATCGTAGTCTCCGGTTAGACCATTTTCCCAGATCTGGAATCGCCTTCCATTTGGATTGACGGGTGTCCCATCTGGTTTGAGGGGCGAAAAGACGATTCTTTTCACCAACAGTCGCGACGAGTGCGAACCAACGTACGACACGCTGAGGGCTTGAGACCTACCCAGCGCCTGCTCTATGCTGCCGTTCCATTGAAGGGTGTACGGCAATTGAAGGTGCGGAGCAAATCCGAATGTGCCAAATGGATCATAGGGTGGCTGCGGCGGGTTCACGATAGCCGGAACTGAGGTCATGCCCGTTCCCGGAAACGGCGGATACAGGCCAGTCGACGGATCAGCCAGATCTTTAAGCGCCATGAAACCTTCCCCACTAAAACTACTGGAGCCCGCCTGCTGGCCGGTATCAAAGAAGACGCCGCCGCCCCCGCGGATCACAGTTTCCCATTCTGCAGCATCACGCACTACATAGGCGGCACCTAATCTAGGTGCAAAGTTGTACCAGGTTGTCCTCCAAAGAGGCGTGCCTTGGGGTGCTACTGTCCACGTAGCAGGGCTGGAGCCTTGCAGCGTATAGCCTTTCAACTCCTGGGTAACACCCGGCGCGGGGTTCACCTCCCAACGCAGCCCCAAGGAAAGGCTCAAACGCGGCAGCATTTTCCATTCATCCTGCGCAAATGCTGAGAAGTTTGTGAATAACGGGTATGCAGGAGCTACAGCTTCCGTGGTTACAGCATCCGGACTATTCCCCTCGACAGAACTCGTAGCAATGTAGTCAAATTCGACGAGCGCAGTTTGTGATTTAAGTGGTGCCAGTCGACGATAATCCATACCAAACTTAAACTGATGGCGTCCACGCGAGAGGTTTGTCGTTTCGACCAAATTCCACTGCCTCTGCGCGCCGGACGTCTGTTGCTGATCAAGTTGAACGACTTGGCCTCCCATCACCATGAATACGACGTCAGTTCCAATACCTGTGAGCTGGCCCAAATTCACTGGTGTATTCCCACCGAACGAGCCAATGACATCGCGACTCGTTGCGTAGTTTGAGCTGTAATTGAAACGGACTTCGTTACTGACGCTTCCCGGAAACAAACTACTCGCACCGGCCGTGTACGTTCTAAAGATGTATGCAGATGTTGTTTGTATACTTGGCGTAGGTGCTGCTGTCCGGCTTGCCGAACTGGAGCGCGCGTCGCTAAAACGAAAGAAAAGTCTTAGCTTATCGCCGACGGCGTGATCAAACCGAATGCTGCTGGAATCAATTGAATTCGGATTCGACCAGCTGGCAACAAATGGAGCGGCGCCAGTTGGTTGTCCACTAGATAGAACTTCCGGTCTATTAGGGACAGCAAAAGCATTCAATACCGGCTGAAGAGCACTAGGAGCTGGCGTTTCGCCACTTGAGCAACTAGCGGTATCACCTCTCAGGCAAAGGGACGGCACATATTTCGTAGTAGCCGGCTGGGGCTGAATCAGTCGCAATCCTTCATAGGAGAAAAAGAAGAATGTTTTGTCTTTTCCGTTATAAAGGTGAGGAATCCGAATTGGACCTCCCAGCGTGCCCCCAAAATCGTTCTGTCGAAGAGTAGGCTCCCTCACCCCAAGGTAATCGTTGAACCAGTCGTTTGCATCGAAGTAGTCGTTCCGCAAATATTCGTACGCTGTGCCGTGCCATTGATTCGTGCCAGATTTCGTCTCAAATGCGAATTGCCCGCCAGGATTGCGCCCATACTCCGCCGAATAGGTTGAAGTCTGTACGCGAAATTCCTGAAGGTCATCCACGGAGACTAGCGCTTGCGTAGTTCCTAAGGCAGTCGCAGCGGCGACGGAACCGCTAGCGCCCGCCCCATCAGTCATGCTACTACCAGCAACCGCCCCCACGTTCGCACTCACGCCATCCACGGTATAGTAATTCGATTCCCCGCGCTGCCCATTGACGCTGAACTCACCCCGCGCACCGAGCTGACCAGTATTCTGCGGGGTTTGCGTCACAATTCCCGGTGTAAGCAGGATCAAATCCTGAAAGCTGCGGCCATTCAGCGGCATATTTCTTACATATGTTTGATCGACAACCGTACTGACCGATGCATCCGTCGTATTGATATGAAGATCGTTGGCGTTCACCGTCACAGTTTCCGCGACCGAGCCTAGGCTTAGCGAGAAATTCTCGGCAATTTCATCTTGCACATGCAGAGTGAGGTTTTCCTTGATTAAGGTCTTGAAACCCGGAGAACCGGCGGCGACGCGGTACGCGCCGGGCCGCACGCCGGTGAAAACATACAGACCCGCGCTATTCGTCTTGGTCCTCTGTTCGACGTTGGTTTCCACATTAGTTAAAACGACTTCTGCTCCCGCGACTGCCGCGCCGGTCGGATCCGAAACGCGGCCGGACAGCGTGGCGGACTCGTTCTGCGCCAGGCACAAGCCCGGCAGGAAAGCCAAAAGCATGGACACAAATGCCTTGCGCATCATTCCCCCCTAAGAACCACTTGTAGAGAAATACCCGCGCCAAACCGCGAGTGCGCCGTGTAGCGGCGAATTTCCCGAAAAAAGATCTAGGGTTAAGCCCGGCTAAGGATGATTGATGGGATTGCGGAGGTAGGCGTACATCAGCTTCTTCCCGGTTGGCTTAACGGTTCCGCCGCTGGGTTCGAGGGTTACGAAGACCGAATTGATGGCTTTGAGCAGGTTCGGATCTTCTACCTTGAGCGCCCAGCGTGACTGTTTCTGGTCATCCATGTAGAGGAGGCCCAAGCTCACCGTTGCTTGGCTGGCATTCTCCCGCTGTCCCCAAGCTTGGAACGAAGCATTCTTCACTCGTATTCTGTCGAGGTCATATGCGTAGAAAATGAGGCGCTTTCCCTCCGTGAGGAAAATCCGGCCAAAGGGGCGCGATTCCCCGCGCGCATCCATATCGTGGACATCGATAATATGCAGGTTGCGAGCGCCCATCACATCGCGGATGTCACGTCCCGCCGAGAGTAGTTCCTGCTCCCGCTGTAGAGCGGTTTCCTGCCCCTTGAGCTGATTAGAAAGCTCTGTAATCTGTAGTTGGGACGCGAGAAGCTGGGCTTCCTTGTCCGAAGTGGCGTCACGCAACTGTTCGAGCTGCCCGCGCAAAGTCGCCAGTTCCGCATTGTCGCTATTGGTTTCTTGCGCTAGCGTGGCGCGCTCTGACGTAACTTGTTCGGTTCGAATCTCAAGCACGTGGATAGCGGCAAGGTCTTGCTGATGCTGCGCATTCAGCCGAGCCATTCGCGCAGCCGCATCGGCGAGCTGTTGCTCAAGACGCTCTGAGTCCGTTGTCGTGCGCGATTCGGCTCGCGCTGCCGCTTTCAGATCTTCCTTGAGCTGTGTAGCATCTTCTCTCGTTCGCCTGAGATCAGAACGCAATTTTTCGATTTCATGTTTTCGCGCCACGTCGTAGCGCACCGCCAAGCTCGTGGCGATAACCATACCCAGCAACGCTGCGGAGATTCCCAGGTGGCTCGCCCGAGCGACAATTCCCCACCGCAAATCTTCTATCCAAATGGCCGCGCGTTTCCGCAAACTCTCGGGGCCGCGTGCCGCCTCGGGTGTGATCCGCAACCCTTCCTCGGCTGCGCGCTGGAGCACGGCCTCACGGATTCTTCCTTTGCTTGAATCCACGCGAAAACGTCCGGGTCGGCGATCAGCCAGAGGCAAGTGATGGCTCGCGAGTTCTACAAACTCGTGATACGTGGCTTGACAGCTCGCACACTCGCGCAGGTGGGAGGTCAACTCGGCAGCTTCGGCAGCCGACAGCTCACCGACTGCGGCGAGACTACTTAATTCTTGGAAGTACTCATGCCCCGGCATCGGGTATCTCCTGCGTCTGCGGAACGGTTTGGCGCGTGTGCGGCTCCTGCATCAGTTGGCGAAGTTTGTCGATGCCACGGTAATATCTGTGCCGCACGCTCTCAAGGCTCGCGCCTGTTTTTTCCGCTACATCCCTCATGCTGAGGCCGTCAAAGAAAACGAGTTCCAAAACTCTTCGTTGCCCCGCGCCCAGGCTCCCAAGAATCTGCCGAACTAATCGTTGTGATTCAAACGCTGTGAGCTTCGGAGCGATGAGAAAGTCCGCCGCGGCTTGCAGCTTGAGGAGTTCCTCTCCATCGTCGGGGAGATGGGCATCCCGAACGTTAAGATAGCGGCGACGGTTCAAACTGCGGCGATAGGCCGTCCGCACGACCCACATCTTAGTACTACCCTTGGAAGCATCGAATCGTGCCGCTGTCCTGTACAAGTCCACAAAGACTTCCTGCGTGACATCTTCAGCTTCTGCGCGATCGCGCACAATTCGAAACGCGATGCTGAGAACTAGCCGCGCGTAACGATCGAGCAGGACGGCCACGGCATCGCCGTGGCCCGCAGCGAGATGCGCCATGACCCTATCGTCGGAAAGATCACCGAGCTGGGAGTAAGTCAGCCCACAGGGCTCTCGGGAGCTGTCGCTCTCAGACATCACCCTTCAACCTGCTTTCGTGAGACAAATCTCGTCGGCCGAGCTGCACGATTTGATCGCAAATATACCGCGACTCTTGCCAGTGCAAAGAAAAAACTTCGACAAAAATTTAGGCCCCCGAGTGGCACAAATGCCGTCGTTTGCGGGTACTGGCGGGGTCTCAGCCAGTGGATAGTCAGTTGGCTGCTACCGGCTTCTTTTCGCTCTGCTCTTGCGCCTTCCGCAGCTCGCGTCCAGCGGGCGTACTGATCCGCTTTGGCGGGATCAGGAGTTGGGTGAATTGTCTGGGTCGGATTGGCCCGAAATCGCAGAGGAAAAAATTGATTTCTGTCCCAAATTTGTCCCAAGAACAGGAAGGCTTCCCGATGTGACGCGCAGGAAGTCTTTGTCGGTCAATAAGATGGGCTGCGAGGGTCCGTTGACGACCTTCGGGTTGTGAAACCGAATGCTCGGAGCGATAAGAAATCTCTTCTGGTTGGGAACATTGGCGTTTCGCGACACGGGATGGCCCATGAGAACGACAACATGAGCTCTCGCTACGGAAGCTCTTCTCGAAGACGTCCCATACCGTGAGGAATGCGGCGAGAAAGTAGGCCTCGGTTGCAACCTGCCCATGCCGAAGCCCGTCCTGTCTGGGCTACGTGGGCTACAAAATGAGGAAAATGTAGTCGCAGCGTCACGCCACTTAACTCCAATTTGCAGAGGGAAATGGAGATCGTTGGGCGAGGACATTGGAACCACCGATCTCTTGGCACACAACCAGGATGTCGTCGGCACTTTTCTTCGCTGTAAGTTGTTGGCCCTAATGAGCGGCCTGAGACATAGGTAACACATCGTACCGGACACATGGGTGACACTTCCTCCTGTTTTTTGGGAGGGAGTGATGCCTTGGAAGGAGTGTTCGGTGATGGATGAAAGGCTGCAG
>Ga0137385_10002046_pt1 | contig 17128 bp, 10 predicted proteins | sample SagtaG_FD_104921 | JGI IMG/M metagenome (GOLD analysis project Ga0137385, IMG submission 104921) | Vadose zone soil microbial communities from Sagehorn Ranch, Mendocino, California, USA - Sage2_R_80_16 metaG | ecosystem: Environmental > Terrestrial > Soil > Vadose zone | place: USA: California...
GGTTTTCGAGGCTATCCATAGTAACACCAGGAAGCTTGGGATTACATAAGGAAAAATGCCGTAGAGAGTATCGCTTGCAGAATGTGAGTGACGATCTACGGCAAGAAATACCTGTACGCAAAATGCCAGCGTGAGTAAAACCAGAACAATACCTTGCCAGCTAACAGGGTAGTAAATCCAACCCCAAGGGCGAAACCAGCGTTGTTTCATCGTAACCTCCTGTGATTTTGAAAAATGCTTGTCTCGATGCTAACTCTCGATAACCTCAGTTTGCCACACACGTACCGCGCCATCCTCTGCACTGTTCGCCAGCAGGCCGTTGGCACCGAAGACCACGCCGTAGACTTCGATGCGGTGATTGATGGTCTGCAGTTCGCGGCCCTGGTAGACATCCCATAATTTCAGGGAGCCGTCCTCTGAGCCGGAGACCAGCAAGCGGCCATCGGCGGAGAAATCGACGGTCCAGACGGCTCCGTCGTGACCTGTCAAGAGTTGTACAACCTGGCCGTTAGAAGTATCCCACAGGCAGATGGTGCCATCCGCTGAACAGGAGGCCAGCAAATCACCGTCGGGCGACCACGCCACCCCATAGACGATATCGCTGTAGCGCAAGCGGCGCTGCAGCGTACCCGTTTGCGCATCCCACAGGCAGATGGTCTTATCAAACGAGCAGGAGGCCAACAGCGTGCTATCATACGAAAAATCGACGCCGACAACCACGTTATGATGACCCTGCAAGGTGTGTATCACCTCGCCAGTGGCGGGATTCCAGATGCGCACCGTCTCGTCGTTTGAGCACGAGGCCAGCATGCGGTTATCAATCGAGAAGGCCACCGTCCAGACCGCGCTGTTGTGGCCCAGCAGTGTCATTAACGCCTCGCCAGTCTGCGCATCCCACAGGCGCACGGTTTTATCTTCCGAGCAGGAGGCGATCGTCTTGCCATCGGGCGCGTAATCGACGCCCATCACCGCGCCTTCGTGTCCTGTGATGGTGTTGAGCAATGCACCGGACGCGGTAGACCACAGGCGCACCGTCATGTCTTCGCCACAGGAGGCGATTTTCGCGCCGTCCGGTGAAAATACTACGTCATCGACGTGACCATGGTGCCCGGTAAGAATGTGCAGGGGCGTAACTTCGACGCCAACTACACGCCGTTCCCGTCCAGGTGGCTGCGGCGCCGGCGCGGTTTTCCATTCTGCCCACTCGATCAAGACCATCGAGCCATGTTCATTGCCGAATTTCTGCGGGTACTGCGGCTCGTCCCAGTCCATGGTTTCGTCCAGGTAATCGTAGAGTGTGCCAAGTGTAATGCGTCCGGTGCGTGGATTGGCCGCTTTACCTTCCAGGCCGTCAATCAAGTGTGACATAAATACGCCGCGCCCCTGTTCCATTTGCGACATGGACATCTCGGCCTGGCGATGCGAGGTAAGAATAACACGCCCCTTGTTCCGTGGGAGGTCAGCCAGTGATTGACCAAAGAGCAGCGCGGCATCTTCGGCGCTTCTAACGTGCTTCCACGCTATCCCCGTATGCGCGATATCCAGTACGGTGAGGATATTTCCCGCTTTTGAGTCATACAGGTAGTGATCGACCAGCGTCGGAACATGCAGGCCGGTAGCGGGACGATCTGCCTGGGTTGCTCGCAGAGCCAGGTAGCCATCCTGCGTGGCGGGATCGAGCAGCGCGTGACCCGCGAAATAAATCAGCACCAGGTCATCCGCCTGAGCGCGCACCAGGCAGAGCTCACGCAGCTGGCTCTCGATTTCGTCGCGTGTCGCGGCCTCACCCTCCAGGTAGACCACGTCTTGCGCTTGCCAACCCCCGCGTTCGGGGTCGAGCAGCAACTGGTACAGGTTTTGCGCGTCTGCCTGCGCAAAGGGTAGGGGAATAAAATGAGCTGCATCATTGTAATAATCTATGCCGACTATAAGTGCGTAACGATGTTCCACGTCTTACCTCTGGAATTGTATTTTTGCGCCTTTTGTTTCGTTCAAGATTATACAACAGGAATTTCCTCATTCGTAGGGACGCGATAAATCGCGTCCCTACGAATTTGTACAGTGGACACCGCTTACCCTTTCCTTTACAGCGCTCAGAAGGGTATACTATTGTTAGCACTCTCCTAAAAAGATTGCTAACTATCGAACTTTTGGTAATCTAAAGCGTATAAAGTACGTATCTATAGTAGCAACAGAAATTCCCCCGTTTCTGGAGGCGAGCGAGAGTAGCTAAACAGAAGCGCGGGGAGTATACCTTAGTAGAGACAAGTACGTTTTGTAAGCCAGGTATCCCTTGCGGGTATCCTGGAAAAAAGATATTATCCTATTATTAATAAGTCCCGTCACGATGATCGGTTCTATACCGTCACATCAAGAAAGCAGGTCTGAATCAATGGATGCTCAGGCTCAATATATGTACCAGCGTAAACCCAACGATGGGCCGAACCCACAGCGCCCTACTCCCAATAATGGGAATGGCAATAACGGCAGCCCACCACGCAACCCGGTAACAACCATTATGGTGCGTTTGCTGATTTTTCTCGGCATTGTTTTGTTAGGTTGGTACCTGATCCAATTCTTTACGTCGAATAATAGCAATAGCAATCCCAATGCGATTGAAATACCTTATAGTACCTTTTACTCGCAAGTCACTAAAGGTAATGTCAAGGACGTCACCTTATCAGGACAGGATGCCAATGGAGACTTCAAACAGAGCACGACCATCACTGATGTGAATGGTACTCCCAAAACCGGCACAACTTTCCACTTTACCCAGCTTCCCAACGGTGATCCCAATCTCACCAAACTGCTGAATGATAATCATGTCAGCTACCAGGCAAAAGCAGCGAGTGACAATAGTCTCTGGTTCTCCATCCTCATCAACTTCTTGCCCTGGATACTGGTGATCGGCATATTCTTCTTCATCGCGCGCCGTGCCACGCAGGGGCAACAGAACATCTTCAGCTTCGGCAAGAGCCGAGCAAAGGTGGTACTGGAAGACCGTCCCAGCACGACCTTCGCGGATGTAGCAGGTGTTGACGAGGCCAAAAATGACCTGGTGGAAGTCGTCGAATTTTTGAAGACTCCGGGGAAGTTCCAGAAGCTCGGCGGCAGAATTCCACGCGGTGTGCTGCTTGTTGGCCCTCCGGGAACTGGTAAAACTCTGCTTGCCCGCGCGGTAGCCGGTGAAGCTGGCGTGCCGTTCTTCTCCATCAGCGGTTCCGAGTTTGTAGAAGTGCTGGTTGGCGTAGGCGCGAGCCGTGTGCGCGACCTGTTTGACCAGGCCAAAAAAGCTTCGCCCAGCATCATCTTCATCGATGAAATCGACGCTGTAGGCCGCCAGCGTGGTTCCAGCATCAATAGCAACGACGAGCGCGAACAGACACTCAACCAGTTGCTGGTAGAGATGGACGGCTTCGATGCGCGCCAGGCAGTGGTAGTCGTCGCTGCGACCAACAGGCCAGACGGACTCGATAAAGCCCTGCTGCGTCCTGGCCGCTTTGATCGCCGCGTCACAGTAGAACGTCCCGACTGGAATGGCCGCCTGGCAATCCTGAAGATTCACTCGCGCGATGTGCCACTGGCCAGAGATGTCGATCTGATAACCATCGCTCGCGGTACGCCTGGCATGGTGGGCGCTGATCTCGCCAACCTGGTCAACGAGGCTGCACTGCTGGCAGCGCGTCGCAACCTGGACGCCGTTACGCAGAACTGCTTCGACGAGGCGCTGGATAAGATTCTTATCGGCGCGGAGCGACCACTGGTCTTGAGCGAAGAGGATTTGAACGTGGTCGCCTATCACGAGGGCGGACATGCGCTGACGGGTCTGCTGACCGAAAACGTCGATCCTGTCACCAAAGTGACCATTGTCCCGCGTGGGCAAGCGCTCGGCGTAACGCAGTACACGCCGCTCGATGATCGCTACAACTACTCGAAGGAGTTCCTGGAGTCCCAACTGGTGACAGCCCTTGGTGGGCGCGCCGCCGAAGAGGTAGCGATTGGACGCATCACAACAGGCGCGGAAAACGACCTGCAACGTGTGACGGCCATTGCGCGCCAGATGGTGGCACGCTGGGGCATGAGCGACCGTCTCGGCACCATCTCCTTTAGCGAGCGCGAAGATCCTTTCGCGGGTACGGCCCTGGCATCAGGCCAACGCGAATATAGCGAGAAGACCGCCACGATCATTGACGAAGAAGTCAATCGTATCGTGAAATGGGCCTACGACCAGGCCGTTGGACTGATCTCAGAGCACCGCGCCACCCTTAATCGTATCGCCAGGGAATTGCGCCTGCACGAAACGCTCGACGCCAAACAGTTGCGCAGGATTCTTGAGGAGACGGGTTCGATTGATGCCGCACCCGCGTCTTACAGATAGCATAGCGTAACTATAGAAAAACGGGGTATCCATTTCGATGGGTATCCCGTTTCTTGTAGTCGGCTCACCCTCATCGGCCTCTCATGAAAGCGTGTCAGTGAGAACGCTACAGAGTGGAGAGTTTATTATTCTCCCGCTCCCGCTGCCTTTCCGGTCTGTACAGCTTCTGCAACTGCTGATGGATTGCCCTGATCCGCTACCGGTACAGCCACCATTGAGTGGGAATAGAAGAGTTACGAAAGTGGGTGCCAGATCATCTTTACCGGCACTCGTAGAAATTGCCTCAGCAGCACTTGATAAGGGCCTAATTGAATGGTAACTCCATTCACGATCACAGTCTGGCTTGTGGTCAAATGATTCACTACCATCATCTCACGGCCAGAGGTGATGGCGGTGACAGTCGATGTGGATACTGTCGGTTGATAGATGTACGTGCCAGGCCCAAAGTACTTTTTGAAAGCCAGCGCTGTGTAATAATAGGCTGTGGGTTGGCCACCTCCCACGACGCGCGTATCGGTCCAGATGCCTTCAGGATAAGAATAACCCTGCGCGTCACCCTGTGGCTGCCATGTGAGCAGGACAGCAGCGCCGCTCATAGCAGTATAGATTTCGTCCGAGGCCATTAGCGCATTGGAATAAGTAAGACTTTTAGGGGCCGTGGATGGATTGCCTGCGTACCATTCAGCCCACCATACAGGCAGCGTAGCGCCTCCTTTCGGCTGCATGCGTAACCAGTTGTAAACATCCACAAATTTCTGCGCAGAAGCGAATTCATCGACCTTCCATACCCCGTCTTTATTGGCGGAGGTTCCATCAACAGCGAGAAAGTCCGCGCCATGTTTATGCGCAAGCCAGTACGTTATCACATCCAGAGGTCTCTGATCCAGCGTTCCCCAGGAATAGCTCGGACCAGGATTGCTCATGTCAGCCCTATTCCCATCGCTATCCATGACGACATATGGCCCACCAATTAACGCATCAGGTCGCACTCTTTTAATTGCATCATATACCGCGTTATAGAGAGTGGTATAGCGCTCATAATCCCAGCGGTTGAGATGGCTTACACCAGGCGTTGCGCCAGGAGATGTGCTCCACATACCCTTGAGTTCATTCCACACCTGAAAGTATTTTACATCGGGGTAGCGTAACGCTACGAGTTTAGCCAGGTTCGCATAATCCTGCACATAGGATGGATCGGGGGCAACTTCAAGGTAGGTCCAATCAGCGCTATACCCCGCCGGGCGCATCCAGCCGGGAGCGCAACAAATGGTCAGCACCATCTGTGCTTTTGTACTGCGCATCAACGCCACACGTTGGTCGAGACTGCTCCAGTTGTATACTCCTGGCTTTGGCTCTGGATCGCTGGCTCCCCATCCCATGATCTGTTGATTCTGATACGTTAGAGATGCCTGCATCTCCTGTTTTGCCAACGAGATAGCCTCGCTGTTATTCCAACTATCCGCATCTTGCTTCTCGTGTGTAGCGCCGATGCTCAATTGGTTAATCAGAGCCTGAGAGGAACGAAACTGACTATCAGCAGTCGTCGATGTATTAGACGAGCCGCCGCCTTTATACATTATAGGTGCGGCAGCCGCGGGGACGATGAACAAGAATGATAGGCACAACAAGGTCGGATACATCAAAAACCTGGCGAGCTTGACAGACATACAGCCTCCGAAAAACCACTTTAGTAACGTCATTAGCTATATATGAGGGCATTTCCTAACTGTCACAAGTAGGGTAAACTGACTCCAAACGCGTTTTAGCTCATCTCTGGGAAGATTCGCAGTTATGAAACGCCCTCATATGTATGTATCGACATCTCCGCCAGTATGCTTAAACCAATCCTATGCAATTCAAGATCAGGGTGAGAGTCTAATCATGCTTGAAATATGTTCTCCTGCCATGCAAATCATATTTTGTCCCCAATTTCACCTGGACGATTTGCGCGAAGACACCCACTAGGCAGAAACCTATCAGTATTTCCAACGTTCCTGCCGGCAACCACTTGCCCACATACAGTTGCAAACCTGCCACGAACGCGTCAATGGACAGACTTAGCGCAATAGCAAGCGTCCATTGCGTTATTGGCTCGTCGAGCCGTAAGAAGCGTACCAGTACCATGCCTGGACAGACGAAAAGAAACCACATCACAATGATCGGGCGTCCAGCCACCTCTGGAGTCACAAAATTTACGAGACCTGCAGCCAGGGCAGAAACAGTAATAACTGCAGGCCATATCCATGAAGACCGCATCACGGGCTACCTCCTTGTATGCTTCGGAGAAAAAGAAATACCTGGGCATCGGGATTACTATAAATCATCTTAAACTTCCCGGACTTGAGCATTGCGTTCTCTAACCGGTCCAGCGCGCCATTCGGAACTCCTGACAATGCATACGCCTGTACTTTTTGACCACGTGTAAAAATCAGATAGGTGTGTGCGCTCTTCTGGTTTTCGATATACTTGATGACCTCGCTCACATTCACTTTCATGACGGCATCAGGAAGAGCATCGGCTAGCGAGATACAGGAATATTTCTCGTAATCCTGAAACTGCCACGGCGTACCGAACCAGCCTTCAATCAGAAGCGAGCCTGCCGGGGCGACGCTGTAGAGATAACGCGCGCCATTCATTTCAGCATAGGTCATATAATCGGCGTTTTCATTGCCATAACGGGTGAAGAAAAAACCGCCAGGTAATACCAGATTGGTTATTGTGATGGCGACAGTCAGCCAGAGGAAAGTTTTACGTATCACTAAAGAATGCTTGATATAAAACAGGGAGGCAGCAAAGAAGACCATGAACGGCAATGCAAATAGATAGACACGTAGGAACATTTCGCCGCCATAGTCCTGCGCCACTATCAAAGGGAATGGCGCAATGGCAAGCAATATGTAGGTGAGATCGTGATGGCCTTTGCGCAGGCGACGTAGCCCTCCTAGAAAGGCAAGACCCCAGATGAGCGCAGTCATAAAGAGACGCAGGGAAGCAATAAAGTTATGCTGGGGGTCTCCTTGCACCGCCCGGCTTGTTACGCTCGTTGATACATTGTTCCCTATACTGCCAAAGCTCCCTATCACCGTACTCAAATGCCCGGCTAAGAACGTCCGTGTCATGAAAAAGAGCCACGCCCCAATCATCACAGCCATTAAGATGGGGAGCCAGAACGGACCACAGCGCCGGAAAACTACCAGCGCGGTAACGCTTACCAGCACAAAGAAAGGGGTGAGAGGATGGCTAAAAACAGTCAATCCGAAGATGAGTATGAGGCAGGCAAGGAGTCCTCGACGTTGCCATATCTGGAGAGGCATCCGAAGCGCATCCGGCGCTCTTAACCAATCAGAGAACCACCGTACTCCCTTTGAGAAAATTGTGGAAGAAACGCATGGCCCTGGTTGCCGAACGCGCTGTCCTACAGCCGGTGGCAGCTTAAACCATTTTAAGAGGATAGCAATGATGATAAGGTACAAAAATAAGTTCAATCCTTGTGGAGAGAAATAGTCCTGCCCGATCCAATTTGTGAGATAAAAGAACCAGAGCGCCAGCCAGATCAACCGTTTATTGGTCGTGATCGCGGTAAAGATCATATATAACGGCCCAAAGTAGATCATGTTGTAAAAAACTGGTGCCCATCCGGCATAGGCCAGGATAGTTTGATACCCTGCCACACGGGTGACAAATGCGTTCAACACGAAGAAGCCCGGCCAGCTAAAGTAGGCATCTAACGATGGATCGACCGTGCCTGTCCGCATAATATATTCTGTATATCCTGCGTGCCGGTACACCACGGAGAAGCGCGGCGCTTCTTCAATAATGTTCTCTACTCCATACAACATAATGATCACGAGAACCAGGTATAGCGCCAGCAGCGATACTCTCAATTGGGGCCGCTGCAAGGTCAGGCTGAACCCAACCGTCAGCATGATGAGCGCGACAATGATTTTAGGCGAGAGTACAGAAATAAGACCCAGGTTGTTGATATTCTGTACCGACACATGCTGCAACGACGTAGCCCATAAAAAAAATGCCAGGAGAGGGAGTAGAAGAAGCGCAACATCCAGAGGTTTGAGCAGCTTTAAGCCGTTTTGGATCGGCAGCCTGGATGCTGTCTTTCTTATACTGTTCATCTTTAAGGTTTCAATTTGCTGAATATCCAGTACACCCGATGGCATTACACGCTTTATTTTATCCGCGAGTCGGGAGCCTATACTCCTCTGTTCTATTATTCTATGCATGTCCATGTGGCTGGCCGGATGTCGTTCGAGTCGAACAGGTCTCAGCAAGGGCCCGACGTGGTAATTGCTGTTGTCAGCACGCGCCGACGCGTGCATAGTCCCTGCACAACTCGCGGGAACGGCAGCTAACATGATAGTGTCCATTAACCAGACTGGCATTATTTCTTGATAGTTCTCCTGGACGGGAACGCGCAAAGAACTGTTTATGGGTCGAATGATTTTATACACCGTGCGGAACATAAAAATCGCTTCAACCGTGATGGCGGAGACCCAGCCCAGGCTTAACCCTGATAAACCTGCCAGGTGCGCACCCACAATAGCGGCTGCTATTTCAAGTACCCCACCGGGTAGCATAGCGAGCATAGCCTGGACTATGCGATCTTGAATACGGCAGATTGAGATGTAGTGGCTTTTGATAATCATGGGGAAGGCTGCTAATGCGAGCGCGCGCAGACACCATGCAGCCTGCGTCGCGTAGGAGCTACCGAACAAACCTAATATCTGCTTTGTGGCGAATTGCAGGAAACAATTCGCCAGCAGCGCCGTAGCAAGGGCAATACCTATGGTTACTCGGGCTTTGTGCTGTAAAGCGGCCTGCTGCGCGGAATTCATGGCATGCAATACGATGGTCAGAGCATTTGGCACGACAAAGACAAAGCTGACGATCATCCAGGAGACATAAAACCAGGCGTTCATGCTGGCTGAAAGGAGAATGGTGACGAGTACCGGTAGGGCTAAGGTTGGGGCCTGCAAGGTCAAGTTGAGAAAATGATGCTGGATAGAGGCTGGCCCTAATTTTCGCAGCACTCCCCACGATGGCAAAAAAGCCTTGCTCAACCCTCCTCTCCTGGCTATGATAAAAGCGAAAAGCGCGACCAGTGAGATGGCGCTTCCCGCAGCCCAGGCGATATAAATGGTGATGCCAGTCGGCTGAGTGAGACCAATTCCTATCGCAAAGAGTAAGACCAGTTTGGCTACGGCAAAAAATGTGTTGCGCCAGAATTGCAGGCCCCCGCGCAGGACGCCGATGAGCGCCTGGTCGAAGACGAGGGTGACTGCTGTGCAACTGACGCCGGCGGCGAACACAAGGGTATTGGCGACACTGGCTCTGAGAGGATTAAATTCAGCCGAGGCATAGGGAGCAAGAAGCGCAAAAAGAACTCCAACGATGCTCCCTACTGCTGCAACCACGAGAAGGGCGCTGCTGATAAGCGAAACCTCGCGCCCCGGCTGGCGTGGCAACTCCGTTACCAGTAAGGTTCCCATGCCCAACATGCAGAGACTTCCCAGCAGCAGCATGCTCGAAACGCAGGCAGAAGCAAAACCTACCGCCTCAAGGGAGAACTGGCGCGCTGCCAGCCACCAGTAGGCAAAGCCGAGAGCGGACGTTACCACAGTTGACCCGATTAATGAACCCGAGTTGACCAACATAATACTATTGGACTGTATCCATTGAGTGAATGAGACTTTCAAAACCTTAACTATTCCTGGTGACTGCCATAGTAGTGTGCGCATCATCCACGGCAGGTCTCCTGCGAATCTTGCGTATTTGCAATCGGCTGCGTACATAGGCAAAAGGCCCATAGAGCATGCCTTTGTGCTCTAATGCGGTCAGCTCTTTAGGATAGTCAAGCAATTTCTTGCTGTTTTTGGTAGAGCGAGAACTCAGGATGAAAAAGAGACCATAGGGTATTCTACTGATGATATCAAAAAGGAGCAGCGGGTTATCGAGCGCGGTTTTCGTTAAAAACGCGGTGAGACCAATGCCGTAATTGTAGATTTGCTTATACAGTTCGGCATAAGTACGACGATGAAGATGATGGGTCACCGACTTTGGCTGATAAACCAGCTTATGGCCATGCATCACTATCTGGAAGAAAACGGCGATATCCTGGCCATTGCGCGATGGACCATTGCCGCCAAGAGCGGTATCAAAGCCGCCTATGTCGCGCAGAGCAGCGGCGCTAAAAGCCATGCTCGCGCCCGTGCCAAAGCGCCCGGCGGTGTAGGGATAGAGAGGCGGCATGGGTGGCGAACACTTTCCCATATGCCGCTTGAAGATACGGCTGGTATATCCTTTGTTAAAGCCACCATACTGCTCAAATAAAAATTGCGCGTGCGTCTCAATCTCTAATGGCAAGACCAGACCTGTAACACATCCTACATCGTCAGCGAGACTGAAGCTTCTGACAAGCTCAACCAGCCAGTAGGGGTCAACAACCACATCATCGTCAGCAAATGCCAGGATTGCTCCCTTTGCAACCATAATGCCACGATTACGCGCCCAGGATGGACCGGGACGATCTTCACGCACGTAGTGGAGAGAAGGTACGCTCTCTGAAAGGCTCTGCACAAGATCAGCCGTGGCATTCGTACTCGGCGCATTATCTACGACGATTACTTCATACTGTGGATAATGTAAGGCCATAAGGGATTTCAAACAAAGGGCCAGTCGATCAGGGCGATCATGAGTCGGAATGATAACGCTTACAAAAGGCGCGCTGGCCAAAAAACGTTCGCGCTCCTCAATACAGTGGGGCATAGCGGAGCTGGTCAGGCCATACGCATTCAGTTCAGTCACTGCTGGCAAGCCATCTTGCGCCAGATGTGCATTTATTTGCGCGTGCAAGTTACACCAGATGCGTTCTGCATATTCGTGTGGATGCACTTTGTTCTGCTCTAATTGGATTTCGATCACGCCTAACGGTTGAGTATGCAGGCGGACGAGGCAACTGGCCCTTTGGTAGTATCGCTGCGTCCTATCATCAAAGGCCGATATGATGGGAAGCGGTCGTGCCAGTTCGATTTCCATCGTCCGCAATGGCACAAAATCTATTGTTGAAGTCATATTGACGAGAACCTCCATTGGCGATAGTAAGTAAGTAGACAGGCTTTGCATTCTCACGCCTGGTCGTTTCTCAAGAAAGTTTTCTGGCGCATCTTACGTGTCATCCCGCGACTTTGTATATAGGCCAGCGGCCCATACAGCATACCTTTGCGCTCAAGCCAGGCCAGTTCTTTAGGATACTGTTTCGCCCTTTTGCTGTTTCTCTGCGAAAGACCAATTCCTTGAAAAAAGAGGTCGCGGGGTACTTTGATGAACAGGTCAAACAATAGATACGGGTGATCTAAGACGCTTTTGAGGAGATAGGCAGTGAATCCAACACCATATCCATAGATTTGTTTCCGCAAAGCGGCGTAGTTACGATACGGGGGGTGATAGAGCAATGCCGATGGCTCATATACTATTTTGTGCCCGTGCAAGATGACCTGAAAGAATGCGGCAGTCTCTTCAGCAGCTTGTGCTGGCGTGCCAGCCCCCAGGGCCTGATCAAACCCATTTAAGCTGCGCAGGAATGATCGCTTAAATGCCATATTGGCCCCGGAACCAAACTGCCCGGATTTGTAAAGATGCACGTGTCGCGCTACCTGATCGAAGACTCGCCGGGTGAATCCCCTGCTAGACCCACCTCGCTGCTCATACAAAAGCTGCGCGGGTGTTTCAAGCTCCAGAGACAAGATGAGGCCGGTAACGCAGACTACATCTTCGGCCCGGTCAAAACCTCGTACAAGCTCAGCCAACCAGTATTGATCCACCACCACGTCGTCATCAGTAAATACCAGAATCTCGCCCTTCGCGGTCATCATCCCACAATTACGCCCCCAGGCCAGGCCGCGACGATCTTCCCGCACGTATCGCACCACAGGGTCGTGGCTGAACGTTTTGAGCATATACTCTTCTGTCGCGCTTGAACTCGGCGCATTATTGACCACAATGATCTCATAGCGTGGGTAGCGTAAGGACAAAAGGGAATGCAATGTTATTGCTAATTGTTCGGGGCGATCGCGCGTGGAAATAATTACGCTTACGAAAGGAGCATCAGCTAAAAATCGCTCGCGCTCCTCAATGCAGCGAGGCGTGTTGAAACCGGGCAAACCATGCGCGGTAAGCTCTGTGATGGGCTGCACACCATCTATCCGCAGATGCTCAGTAATCTTCTTGCTTAAGCTCAACCAGATGTGTTGCGCGTACTGCTCAGGATGTAACTCGCTCTCAATAAGAGACAATGCTACCATACCTAAAGGCTGTGTATGTAGGCGAATGAGGCAATGCACGCGGCGGTAGGAATGCCCCGTTTTCTCATCAAAGGCTTTTATAATGGGGAGAGGTTGTGCCAGCTCTATCTCCATAAGCCGTATGGAATCATCATTTGTTGACAGGTCGTCGATAGACGGCATCTTCTGTTGCATTACTGCCATGTAGGTAAATACCTTTCCTTAGTCGCTCAGGTGAGTGAAGCGATTGTGCGAAACTACGCTTTGAACGTGTGTGATGCTTTTGTTCTGCCGTGACATGTCAGATATGCGAACCTTGCGTTGTGTAATTGTGCCGACCAGGTAGCCGGCGGTTGTGATGGCGAAGCCGCAAATGATAGCGCATGCCTTCATAAACTCACCCCGGTCAAGGTGAACAAGAGCATTGATAACGCCTCGGACGACACCAGAGGGTAGGACTCTGAGTGTATAAGAGCGTTCAGAGCCAAGACCGCCTTTTGCTCCAACGCACATGGCAATGAGCGCCTTTGATAGACCCTCCGCGTAACAGCGCGACCGGAAATAGCGCCATGTGGCGCGCTGAGACGGAACGCAATGATGAATAACGGCCTGTGGGTCGAAGAGGAAATGCCTCTGAGGCCAATGTTGGCCTGCGCGGATGCATAGTTCCGTTTCTTCGCCGCCCAACGGACGGCTACCCACTCGCCCGATACCATTGGTAAACCCTCCCACACCCTCGAACACTTCTCGCCGGAAGCAAGTGCTGCCGCCATAAGGATTGCGCACGACCGCCAGCTTTTGAGGCAACCCCCGGTAACTACACCCGATTACCCAGAAGAACTCCTCCGGGAACCACGCAGGTCGCTTTCCCTGCCAGAGCGGCTGCACTGTACCCCCTGTTCCCAGCACCAGCGGATCTTCACAGCAGTGGCATAGCCGCATTAGCCAATCCGGCTTGGCAATCGCATCATCATCGAGAAAGGCAATCAACGTACCTTTTGCAATCGCAATTCCGCAATTGCGCGCCCCGGATAACCCGCGCCTCTCCGTGTTCTCGATTACAATGACACCATGCATCTTTGTGCGGACTCGTTCAAGCAAGCGCGTATTATGATCGATGACCAGAATAATCTCGCATGGCGGAACAGTCTGTTGTTGGATCGATGCAATCGCTGCTGTAAGGTTATGCCAACGTTCTTCTGTATATGCGCAAATGATGACCGAGATAGTAGTCGTTTTGCTTATCTCCATGATAATGAAATTCCTTTTCGTAAGCCCTTTACTACGGTTGAACTGCGTCGGACAACCTGCCAGGCGGGAGTTCGCGCGCGTGCATACAGCGTGCTTATGGTTCTTGAGCGACGCCCGCTAAGTAAAGCAGCAAAAGCATTGACATCGGTGTCCGCGCTTACCATAAGCCGCGATAACGCAAAAGCGTCGCTCGTTTCAGAACTCATGGCGTGTTTCACGGCGCAGGCCGATATGAAGCCGATCTCCTGGATTAACCGCCGTACCACAGCAGTATAATAGCCAAAGGGATAAGCAAAACTCGCAACCTCCTGCCCCGCATGATGCTGTAATAGCTTTTTGCTTTCGACAATTTCATGCCGGACAAACTTGTGAGGAAGAGTATCAAGCTGAGCATGCGTATGGCTGTGTGCACCGCACTCGATGCCTTGCGCGCTGATCTCACCCAATTGCTGCCATGTCAGCATCGGACGGTCCGCTTCCCCAGCATTTTTTAACCAGAGGCTTGTTCTATTCACAAATGCCGTGGTCACATATAGCGTGGCGGGAAAAGCATAGTGATGGAGTACAGGGAGCGCTTCAGTGTAAAAATCAGCGAAGCCATCATCAAACGTTATTACAACTGGTCGCTCTGGCAATTCATGATTGCCCCTGGACCGCATTGTGACAAACTGCGTCACAGTGATAGGCGTATATGCTTGCTGATAGAGATAGTCCATCTGATCCGCGAACAGCGCAGGCGATACTGTGAATTGTCGGAATCTTGAGTTAGCAGTGCATGAAATGCTATGATACATGAGGATAGGTATATTACTCTGCTTTTTCTTTCTATAATTAGAGTTCATTATGAGTACCATGTCGGTCCATGACTACAGAAACTAACTCCTCGGAAGTTGATGGTGGTTCCCAAACCTCAAGTGCCTTTGCAAGATGGGGCAACTGCGCTGGAGGTGTAGCCTTCCTCCGCCGCTCCTTTAGAATCGTCATCAAGACTCGCCAACCGTCCTTGAACGTATTCAGTTTGCTCACTCCATAAATACGCTGGTATTCAAAGCTGGGCACCTCGATAATCTTGAGTCGAGCTTTGTGCATGCGTATGTTAATCAGCGTCTCAATTTCAAAGCCGCCTCTATCGATCTCCACATGGTCGAGGCAATGTTTCCAGAAGGCGTTGTAGCCATAACACAAATCGCTGAAATGCGCCTTGAAGAGTATATTGACCAGCGTGCTCAAGGCGAAGTTGCCCGCCCAGCGCAGCAGCGTAATGTCCTGGCTGCCCCCACCTGCCCTGAAGCGCGACCCCTTCGCGAAATCATGGCCTGCCAGCAGTGCCTCCACAAAACAGGGGATCTCCTCAGGATCAGCCGACCCGTCAGCATCCAGCATCACAATAATATCGCCGCTAGAGGCCGCAATTCCTTCTCGGATTGCACCGCCTTTGCCCTTGCCCTTTTGCTCGATCACCTGGATCGCAGGCAGCAATTGCCGCGCTACCGCGATAGTATCGTCGGTCGATTGCCCATCGACCAGAATAACTTCATCCACTATGCTGGGAATATATGGCAACACGTGACGAAGGTTTTCGGCCTCGTTGCGTGTTGGGATAATAACGCTAATCGATACATGCTGTTGCAAAAACATGCTTGTACTTCACTCCTCTCCTAACTACACCATAACTACATGCACAAAAAGTACCGCTGCTTTAAAGATAATGAAATCTATCCGGGCATTTGTAGAGACGCCATTGATCACGTTCGCATGGTTGAGTCTGCATTGCCCATTGTCGGAGAATTTACCCTTCTATCACAACACTACCCTGATACTATGGAATGATTGGTCCCGCATGGATGAATTAGATATGCACACCAAAATTGTAGCGTATGCACGTTGTCTCCCGGTTAAGAACTGGTTGAGAAAAGGTTAAGGTGTGCATCACGCGATAATAAAGGGATGGTAATATATAGTGATGAACGCTCTGAGGCCTGCGTTAAGGAAGGAGTCTCGTAGCCGCGAAGTAGATAAGTGCGGCACAGTTTTTGTGAGACATGATGGGTCTAGGCGATTTTGGTGAGTGACAGAGGGTTGTGTTGAGGCAAAAAGACACCGCCAGGCCAATAGCGCGTATTCCTGGGTCTAGGCCTGCCCCGGCTCTATCCATTTGCCGGTGTCTCGCAGGCTCATAGGTGGTTGCCAAACACACTTCCTGCGATGACGCGATTTATCGTGTCCCTACGGATGTTTAGGTGTGCCTGTAGCATTAGGCGTCGGTGTTGGACTCTGCCCATTGAGCTTGGCCTGCTCGTTCTGGATTTTCCTTTGTAGTGCCTTCAGGTAGGCCTGCGCGCCATCCAGGTCCGTGTCGGTGATGGTTTGTAGCTTCTTGGGCATGTTATGCGCCTGGTCTACCCAGTTCTGTAGCACGCTGGTCAGGGCAACCAGGGTAGCGTTATCCGCGTTAATCTGCGCCAGCCATTTGCGGGCCGTAGTCAAGGACCCGAGCAGCACCGAGAGGAAATCGTCCGCTATGGTAGAGGTGAGCGTCACGATGGGATTGACGAACACGTCATAGGCCACGCGAGTGAGTTTGGCCGCGCCGATAGCTCCCTCTAGTGAGACGCCTTCTAATGTATCCAATCCATTGATAAGTTCTTTGCGTACGGCTTCTCCGCCCGCGGCAACGCCGCGATTGAAGGCATCCTGTATCTGGTGTTCAATATTGCTGCCGGCCGTTTGCAGCGCCTGCGGAATCTTGGGTCCTAATTCATAGGCGGCAACCGCTCCACCGCCGACTACTACCGCGCCAACTAAGAGTTTGCGGCGGGAGAGGAAGCCCTTTTTACGTTTCTGCTTACGTTCTTGCCGCTCTTCCTCTTCCTCATAGGTATCTGGCTCGGCCAGGGGCATACTGCGCCGCCTGCCACGTTCAACAAGCGGTGTGGGAGCTGCTGCAGAGGGACTCACGCGATCAGCAAGGAGGTCAGGTTCGTCTTCGTATCCCATATCGGGATCGAGATATTCCAGTTCCTTCTCATAAGGTGACGGTAAAGGCCGTTCCACCCGGTCTTCGTCAATGCGTACAGGACGTCTTGAAGGGACAGGATAAGGCTGGATAGTACCACTACGGCGGAGTGGAGGGCGCTGCGTAACATCATCCTCGTACACATCCTGGTCTTCGTCAGCAAAGTCATAGTCGGTGTTGATGTCCTGA
>Ga0137385_10002056_pt1 | contig 17098 bp, 14 predicted proteins | sample SagtaG_FD_104921 | JGI IMG/M metagenome (GOLD analysis project Ga0137385, IMG submission 104921) | Vadose zone soil microbial communities from Sagehorn Ranch, Mendocino, California, USA - Sage2_R_80_16 metaG | ecosystem: Environmental > Terrestrial > Soil > Vadose zone | place: USA: California...
CTCGGAAGACGCTGGCTGATAACGACGACGACTCCTTGCGGCGTCGCGCAATTTACGTAAGAGTCGCAATGCGCGCGGTGGATTTCCCTCCCGACGGCGTTGAGGATGCTGGATAGTGTTCGGGCCGGGCCGGGCCGGGATGACCCCCGTTGGTTCAATTGGGTTGGTTGTTTCCGAGTCATCGCCTTGGTCATTGCCGCGCAGTTTCAGTACAGTCCAGTCCAGTGCTTCAATAGCATCGCCGCCCTGCGCTAGCTAGCTTCTACTCAGTAGAAACAATTACATATACCTCGGAGATGGATGCCCTGGGCTGCGAGAGGTGATCCACTCAGGTTGCCAACCCTGTTGGCACGTAATAGGCCCGGGAGTGGAGTAGCAGTAAAAGCCGTATCACCACAGAGCACTGTTACTGTTCTGCAACCGGCGGGTTGCAGCTCGGACGATAATAGAAATCGCGAGGAAGAGTCTAGATTCTGAGGTAGGCATCCGGGGTGCCTTTACTTTACGTATATACCACGGAAATGGAATAGACGTGTCCGGGCAGCTTGTGGACACGACACACTGTGCCTCCTCGTTCACTGTACTCTACCGGTGCTTAGGCTTTGAGTCTCCCACAAGTAGCATCTCCGGAAACTGAACCTGTCCAGGAGGGGTGAGTGAATATGCTATTCCCGAGGAGAGCACCTCCACGAGGAAAGCCATATTCCTGGAAAAAGAAGGTCTGCTATACTGCGCTCGCATGAGCCGAAACGATGACGTGGGGATGTATCATGTGGAGGTGGGCCAAGCCCAGGAAGGTGGCCGAGTTCTGTAGAGCTGCACCAGGTATGGGTTTCAGAATGCGTAATATGACTGGCAGTGATCAACTGAGGCTGCTGCTGTGCTTGTGGAGAGCGAACGTAGCAAGGTTGGCAGGATGTATCAGGTTGGATGGGATTACGATCGAGTTTCCCAGCCGAGCTGCCGGAGAGGACATAGCTGAAGAGGAGATATTATCTGAAGTTCGCGCAGGGTGGCACGGCAACGTCTGGAGTTTTATCTAGCAATGAAGCTTTAATGAAGGGTCACAAGAGACCATGCATCGTGTCATGATCCTGGCCGTAGCCAAAGTGGTGGCCAAGTCGAAAGCAAATGAAGCCTTGTCACAAGTCGAAAGCAAGACGACGGGATTCCCCTGTACGCCGACGGTGGCCTTTATATTCCGTTCCATGACTGGTACTTTGCCAATCTTGTTCTGGGGCATCAAACCTTCTCACGCCCGACTGACCGCAACCCGGTAAAAGGAAACCATACTAGAGGCGCCCGGCCTACTCTCTTGCTTTACCTTGTCCGACTCTGGCTATACACTCGTTCTCTGGCTATCACCTATGTGCATCACCTGCACTGGTCACTGAGTATACGTATATATACTCCCCAACGTCCGCAGCAGAGAGGCCACAATGAGCTCGCACGGGTCATCCCAATCATCGCACTCCCTCACCCCACCTACGACAATGGCTCCACTGTCCTCATCACCCCCCCGCAGCGCAGACACTGGAAGCTCTTCTGATCCCACATCCCGGTCCTCCCCGCGCATCCCGTCTCCGCTCAACCCGTACCACCACTCCCAATCCTTGACGCCGCCCTCGCGTGCCTCCCTCCTCCCCACTCCGCCTCCAACAGCCGCGCGTGGACGCCAACCCGTCATCCCCATAACGCGCGTCGCATCGGCCCCCGCCGCTCCGCAGTCGACTGCTGGAGCGAGCGCGCACCTGCCCGCCGCTCCCACAAGAAGTGTGTCAGCCCTGTTCCCGTTCACCTTCCGCACCCCATCGCGTTCGCGCTCCCCAGCCACGTCCACCGAGCGCCGCGGCGGGCACGAGTCGGACGGGGATGGCGCTAGCATGCACACGTCGACTTGGTGGAACCACCGTGTCCACTCGCCGCGTCCCTGGGCGGAGAACTCGAAGCGCAAGCGCACGATCCCTGTCGAGCAGGCGGAGGGATACGTCCACACACGCTCTGTGCGCCCGTTTCTCGCTATTGCTCTGTCACATTTCCTCACACGCATCTTCTGCATGCAGCGTGCAATCGAGGCCATCAGTGGCGCCCTCGGTACGGCAGCATCCATCGGCCACGAGGCGCTCTTTACCGGAGTCGACCTCTTGAAGTTTGCGCCCGTGCCTGGATTGGAACTTGCTGGCGGCATCCTGCTGAATATCTGGGACGCCGTCGAAATGGTCGAGGTAAGCGCAATAGGCACCCCATTCGCGGCCCTGCTGCTGCTGACAGCAGATCTCTCTAGATGAATCGTCTCGCGTCTCTACGCCTGACCGAACGCTGCGCGGACATTTTGATTTCCGTTCGCGACGAGATCGCAGATGCGGGTTACACCGTGGCCGAGGAGCTCCATGCGCCCATCGCGAAACTCGTCGAGTGCGTTCCGGCCTCCCTCATGCTTACACATATTTTCCATCTGATTTGCTACTTTACACAGGGCGTTCGAAGGAGTGTACCATTTCCTCAAAAAGCTGGGCCATCGTCCTTTCCTTAAGCGCTACCTGAGGCGCGATGAAATCCAAACCAGTATCACGGCCTGCGACACCGCCCTCGGCGACGCGCTCGGGATGTTGGGCGTAAGTGTCGTCTTCCACCTGCGAACTTGGCGGGCTATTCTTCGCGGTCGACACTGACGCGCTCCTCTGCTTTTGTCAGCTCTCTATCCAGATCCGTACTCTGAAGCTCATCCAAGCCAACGAGCTACGGCGACAGAAGGAAACGCGCGATCTGTTCGAAACCCTCTCGCACCTCTCTCCCGGCCTGTCGCCTGTGCCCCTCCCCTTGTCGCCAGCGGCGCTTCAGTCGTCCCCCACAGACCCCGAGGGCGTGCGCAAGACGCTGAATGCCCTGCGTGCCGTGCAGAACGCACAGGACCGCGCCCACGACACGGCAGACCTGCGCCAGCTCATGCGCACCACGCTCTTAACGAACGACGACGTTGCCATGATCGAGGCCCTCCAGATCGCGCGCAGTGAGATGCCGGAGGCCATCAAGACGCTCCAGCGCGCCCTCGAGCGCGTCGTCGAAGACGGGCAGCTGGACGCCGAGGAGCCTACCACCGCGCTGTTGCTTCCATCGTCTCCCCAGCAGGAGGAGGCAGGAAAAGGTTCCGGCCCGTCTCTCGACTCCGGTAACACGGGTACGAGCCGGCGCAGCGCGGACACGCTCGACCGCGAGTTCATCGAGACGGGGATCGATGCGCTGCGGCGGCTGTCGAAGGGTACGGACCTCGGCCTCCCGAGCTGGACGATCACGCGGTACGAGATCGACCTCGAGACGAAAGTCGGCGTTGGGTTTTTCAGCGACGTATACCGCGGGACGTGGCGCGAGCACACGGTCGCGATCAAGGTGCTCGCAGAGACGACACCGCACAAAATCTTCGTGCACGAAGTCGAGATATGGAAGTCCCTCTGCCACCCGAACGTGCTCGAGCTCCTCGGCGCGTCTAGCGCTAGTGGCGAACCACCGTGGTTCCTGGTGAGTGGGGCCTCGCTTCCCTGATTATCTAATCATACTCTTTGTTTGTCTTACATTGGCTTCGTTTAAACAGGTCAGCAAGTATTATCCACGGGGAAGCCTCGTCAAGTACTTGAAGGGTTTGAGCGACGCTGATGCCGCAAGAGTCGACGCAGTGAAAATGATACACGAGATCTCGAAGGGTATGGCATACCTTCACAAACAGGGTGTGCTGCACGGCGATCTCAAGGTACGAATCCCAGCCGTAAAAACCGACTCTCGCGTGAAATGAATGACCCCTGCACAGGCTGCCAATATACTTGTCGATGATGACACGCGTTGCGTCATCTCCGACTTTGGCCAAAGCGAGATGAAGTCCGAGGTCTACCGCATTAGCCGCGCACCGCAGCCACGTACGTTCGAGTTTCATTCTAGTTGTCATCTACTCCCACTTGACCCTATCTGACTCCGTTTCCACTGTAGATGGGACGTTACGTTGGCAGGCGCCCGAGCTGATGCAAGGAGCCCAAGTACTGACGCCAAAGATGGACGTCTACGCGTTTGCCATTTGCTGCGTGGAGGTCCTCACCATGGGAGCCCTACCGTGGCCACTCACGGACGACGACGCCGTCCGGCATTTCGTGTTGAGTGGGTATCCTCTCCTTCATTATTCGGTCTTTGCCTGCGTTTTCCGGATACTGATGGTAACACCCCTCCCCATTCCTGGGTGTTTGACCAGATGAGAACATGCGGCCCTCGCTTCCGCCGTCCAATCTACTTAGCGGCCAGCTCATGAACGTCATCCGCGCGAGCTGGGACCGCTTCCCGTCGAACCGGCCCTCGTTTGAGAAGATTGCACGGGAGCTCAAGAAGCAGCGCGCGGAGTGGTGCACCCAAAGCATCCACTCGCCGACGTTTGACACGCCGAAGCAGGTACCCCTCGTTGTCGAGTGGGACGCGCAGAACCCGCACCGCTTGCATCACTCGCCCGACATCTTGCCGCGACCGCTACCAGGCGACACACAGCCCGTCGTAACCTATGACCCACCGACATCGGGGCTAGGACTGGACATCGGCGAGGATGAAGAGAGTTCGCTATCGTCGGTGGAAGAACTGAGAGATGTCTCACAGCTGTCGCAGCCAGTTGCAAGGCTCGTAGACTCGATGTCGACGAACACTTTGACGTCCGACGCGAGCAATGAACTCGACCAGAACGTCCTCGCATCGGGCTATCTCACCCCCCTGGACCCCAACGACATTGCCGCGAAATACCGGGACGAGCGTCGATACAGGATGCTCCTGCAGCACGACTACCACACAATCCGTGGGTATCCGATTCCATTCTGTGTTTCGTAACGTAAATTCCTGACAACGGTTTACACACGCGACTGATTTGTTTTATGCCCAAAAGTTACACTCCCGCTATGGCGACCATCTCATGTTGAACTCGGCGCGGTGGGGTTCCTGTCGAAACCGGACGGCCGCTTCGAGACGCTGTTCAATGCGTTCGACCCAGGGCCGACGTCCGGAGGCAAGGCGGACGAGCTGCCGATGTTGTCAGGATACGGCAGGGTTTTGAAGGGCAGCCAACGCCAGGACAAGCGCAGTGCGGCGCAGCGCGGCCTCGATCGCGTCCAAGGGTTATTTTCATCCGCGTACGTACAGCCATCTCGGTACCGTCGCCATCACCGTCTCTTACCGAGTCGCATTGATCGGTGTTCCCGTGTCCGCGCTGCGCGCTAACCGACAGGCGCACCAGTCGCACGCAATCGTTCCAGCTGCGCGCTCGGCACAAGGTGGCTTACATCTACGCAGAGTCGACGATGTACCGCTACATTACGAACGTCGACGTGCCGAAGAAGTGGTTCCAATCCAACATTGATCACATTATGAAGATCTACGGTAGGGAGCAGCATCTCACGCGAGAGGACATCTTTCTCGGTACGTTCCGCGTTTCAGATAGTGGCGCTTCGCTTGATTGTTCACGCGATGCTCCCACAGTTATTGGGGCGTTGGACGCCCCTGACTATGCATCCTTTGTCAGTCACAGCCATCCAGACGGCCAGGTGAGCTTGAGCCGGCGTAATTGACAGCACACGCCGCGGCTGAGCGCTGATCGGGGACCAACCCCACTATGCACAGGTCAACTTCAATGTGTTTGCATCTGCCCACATCGGACGCCCATGGGGCGAATTCACCCTTACGTCAGCTGAACAAGCGATGGAGCCCTCCAAGGACACCGTCCAGCAGGATATGGTGGGCGCCGTCACTGCGAAAAACGTCTCGCTCGTGAAGAACTCGTCAGAGTCCTGGGACTCTGTACTTCTTGCTCGGCTCCGGTTCAAACCCGACATACCTGAGCCGACCTCGTTGTGAACATCACGTATTTCTTTTCCTTTTTCTTGAACCCACGATATCCGCACAACACCAACACCAACACCGACAACCACTACGGACGTTACCTCACGATGTATAGTACCGAAAGTATCACGAAACAGACCTGTATTTATCGCAAACACTAGCACGCCCCCAAATTGATTGCATGTTTCTCGCGCAGGCGGTTTCCTCGTGATTATTGAGTAGGTTATGAGTGGCGGTCGACGTCAAGCTATCATCAGTTGGGGTAGATATACTTGGGGGTCGCTCGTCTACGATTTGCCCCATTTTGATTGGGGAAGAATATTCGTGAGTGCATTAGCAAAAAAGCGAACCATCATTCATGCATCACAAGTCGCGATGATCGGCCGACGTCTCAGTGCTGACACCACCTAGCAGGAGCTCTATATTAGCCTGGAAGCACTTCGGATGACGTGCGCATTGTACAAATAGATGTTTACGTTACTACTGCTGCCAGTGAGTGTCAAAGTCAAGCAGATTCGAGTCATCCGACAGCGACTCATTCATGTGAATGATGACCCTGCCACACGTGCAGGCTTTTTAGCGATGAACGCCCTCAGGACTATCGCCCCAAATCCAAAAGAAGATATCTGGGACCAACACAACGCCTCACGCAAGATGTTCACGAACATTCACCCGTTCAAGTTATTGCGGCAACTAACTCCCCAAAAACACCATAATCGTCCACGACTCGGAATCGGAAACACACCTCTTCGTTGCCTCTTCGCTCCCAGTACTGTATTCGCCCTTTGTTAAGCAATGCATGATCAAGCCGTAAGCACCGAAGATCGGAGGAGATATGGTCCTCCACTTACAGTCGACCATCATCGCCTAGGCACCAACCACCGGCACTCATCTATTCGACGCCACAAGAAACGAAAGAGCGGACTTGGGGCGTCCCTTTGGGGGTTGTCGCCTTACTGTATGTGATCTCCCCACGACACACCCCTTCTCCAGGCCGACATCCGCTCGTGCTCTCTCCTCGGCGTGTTCATTGACTTCATTGCATGCGCGGTTGCAGCAACGACCTAAATCCAGTATTTCCCGACGCGTTGCCATCGTGCGACCATCGCATCCATGGCCCGCTGGCAGTTGAGTACTCGCGGACGACGCACCACCACGTATCTTCTTTTATTGTAAAATAAATCGTGTGCATGTGCAAAGTATGCAGGGACGCCTCGACTAGACGAACAGAGCCATCATCGGCTTGTACTGTATGAGCGTGTTGTTGGTCGGGCGACGGACATCCTCGGGAAATTTTGTTTAAATATCAGCTCAGGCACAGGCGGGGTTCGCGAGCAGTACAGTATGTCATGGAAACTTCTGTTGATATGTTGAAATTTCGTTGACCTCCGATAAACGGGACTTCACAGGAACGAGGATCACAGTTGAGTTGCGGTTGTACACGTGGGTCGCGAGATGTTATGTAATAATTCGGGTCACATACACTTCGTCCCCACTCATTAACGAAACAAAAAAAGAACAAGAACAAGAACAAGTCGGTCCTGATCTTGAAACTATGTTCAACGTCACAGTCCACCAAAATGTCACTTCCCGCTAATCTACCGTCTACCTGCGACTATACGTTTCATGAGCCATTTAGCCAATCCGTACCGAAATTGGTTGCCCCAGGATATCGATTTCGATGTTGACCCAGGACGTACTATGAGTCACAACGCGCTAATTTGCAGGGTTACTTCTCACGACGTCCCCTTGGGGTACAGTACGACGTGGTCCCATAAACGCAATTGTTCAGCTGTACCAACAACATTTCGTTCTCTGTTGACGTAATCTCGGCTGTATCAAGGTTGCACTGTAAAGTTGTGCTCCACGAGATCCCATCTACTTAGAGTTCAATCTTTGTGGCGAGATAAGACCCACAGGCTTTGCAAGGCGTATCGAATTTTGCGCGTAGCAGTCAGTCGGGGAATCTAATGTTCTATTAGTGCCGTAATCCCGACTCCGAGGAGAACCATTTGCGACAGCGGCCTATAGTTAACTTTGACCCAGCGATCTAGCCCCATTCTTCTTTGCCCTCCACCTTGGGTCCAATCGAATCATTTCTTTTTGCAGCGCGAAAATCGCAATCCAGGTTATCCCGACTGGTCGGCGAGCAGACCCTTGCGATGATGGGCTTGGATAGGTAAGTTTATGACAACTATCCAAACAATCCGTGCCTAAAATTCATGGTTAGCCAGAGCATGTTTGACGTTGCCGTGCTTGACTTCCCGTGCCTCCGTGGTATCCCGCATTCGGCGTTGCCCCAAGAGTCGATCCTACTAATTTTATGTGCGTAGTATATATACAACCTAACATTGACCCAGTTTGAGGCAACAGTTCACCCTCCCTCCCTCACTTTCTTGTGCACCATGGCCTATACATCTCAGGGTAACCACCCCCGATCGCACTTCGACTTCACCACTCATCCTTCCCTCCGTACGTTTCTATACTTCCCAGCTCTGCGTCTCTCATCGCCCATGGATAGACATTCGTGATGCGAGAGATGCACACATCATTCTCGAAGCTGTCAGGCTCGGGGTTCTCCCATTGATTACCAGACGGTTGTCATCTACAGAGCGGGAGCAGCTCTGCTCAGGGCACGTCTTTGTATGGGAGGAAGCAGAGTTCAAAGGTGGCTTGGAGCGATGGACAGACGGCCGACGATGGTAAGGGCAACCCATGGCGTGCTCCATACCGTTGTCTGAGCTTCAAATAGGTCCCAAAGCAGAATGCGTGGAGATTATCTATTTTACGAGGAAAAACTCGAAGCGACACAAGAAGAGCGCGACCTAAAAGCCGCAAGGCGGTACGTCTATTTGGTTCTCTCTTCTGGTTCTAGCCACCTTACCTGGAACATCTGAAGGGCACGACGTACTCTCGACCCGCTCTCGGTCCCTCCACTCACCAATCGGCGTCAAGATCGGCCATCGAAGCCAAATGGTCTTACGAAGCAAACGTTCTCGACCCAAGTGTATCTGCCTGGTGCCAGCGCACCACGAAAATGGCACATCGTTGCCTATTTCTCGGTATGGTAGATCCGCACGTCACCACATTCCCCTCACCCACTCTATTCTCTGTCACCAGGGAAATGATTACACACGGCTGCAGACGATCGACGATATCGAACAGTTGCGCAATATTCGTGTCCCCCACGGCATTTACGTTTCCAGCAAAGGCTCCTACAAGCGAGCTGATACATTCCCTTGTGAACCCGACGAAGATGATATCGTCTACCCGAGCCACCGACCGTCGCTCCCCGGCCGCCCAGGCTCCTCATCATCTGTAATGATGGTTCCAGCCCAAGCGTATATGTGCGGCACTCAGACCGTTGCCACGCGTCCACAGTCTCCTCTTTCGGGAAATCTTCCACGTCTATCCTCCGTGGTTGGTCATACACCACCGATACCAACAGGTATGCCGGGATCCCCCACTGGCACCACCGCGCGGCCCTACGCACCAAGGTCGGCCGAGGATCGTCGCGTGCTAAACACTTTCCGCCTCGCATTTTAATCATCGTCTTGTATGTCTGTGCTCACTCCAAAAGTTAGAAAGGGCTCGTGAGGATAAAGTGCTTTGCGCAGAGCCCAAGGCAGCATAGAGTCGGAACCATGGGTGCTGGCGCTCGATGCGTATCTCACCCTGGTTTTAGGGTTTGGTCCCTTGTCAAAATGAGCATATCCATATCTTCTAGTGTATCGTAATACGTGGCATCAGGTCATGCGCGAGTTTGTAGACAAATAATATACCAATGACCACACGACGAGTCGCTAGCTTTTCGACTTTCGACTTACTGAAGAACAGAGCTGCCTGTGCGAACTGTGAAAGAGCCAGTAATTCGGAGAAATTCACGTGGAGCCGGCACACCACCTCTTCGGCACTACAGTACGACTATTCTCTGACATCGAGGTGTCGCCGCACATCCGCGTGCTAACTCTGATTTCTGGACTAATTTGAGGAGAGCCGTGTGCAGGCTTGCACCCGATCTGTACCCGAGGATCTCTAGTACTACGTCGACGGGACCAACACCAGCGCTCATTGCAAGGTTCATTGGCTTCTGGCTTATGACATGGCAGCTCTGGAGTAATTCCGCCACTCCACCGGACCACCTGCAGCAATTCGCGTGTGGACAAGCAGAGAAAATTCTCGGCCCGAAACTACGGGAGAAACTTGAAGGGGCGTATTAGGAACAGACGAGATTGCAAGAGCCGGAGGAGTGACTTCAAAGGGGACGAAGAAGACGAGTTTGACTCTTCGGAAGTTGTTGACGATCGCACCTTTGATCGCACCTTTGGGTGAGTGAGGTTGGCTTGGTAACACGTTAATTTTATGGAAGGGGTTGTTTAAGCGTATGGTACGGTAGTGTCGTGTGTTCACAGCACCCAAACAATGGAGTGTATTGCACCGCCGATAAACCGCGGGTTTCGTTGACGATGGATGAGCGTGAGCGGTAAGTGCCTCAGGGAAGCATCCATGTCCAAGGTCGCTTGCAGTTGAGGCCGGGGTCAGGGATCGGGGTGGTCAGTCGATGCGCTTATCTAATCATGCCACTGCCTCGTTCCGCGGCTCAGGCGTTCAAACGTTCACGGTTAGGACCAACCCAGGTCGAAAGTGTTGTACGAATATGAATCCTTTATACACCGATGGGGAAAACAGGAAGAAAAAAAAGAGATGGGTCGCACTTTGTGAGGCTTTCGTTGCAATGTCCAGATCGTTCCGGGTCACGTCGACCTAATCGACGCTTGAATCGACGTGCGATGTCTCGCTCCTAGGATCGCGAAGCAGATAGACAATCAAATCAAATTGTGCCCGAAGTACTACTCCGCAGAACAAGGAATTATCAGAGAACAAGAATACCCACATTCAGCGTATTCCAGCCCATTGGTGAAACACGGTGCCACCAACAACAATCTTGCAACAATCTACTATTGGTCAGGGACATTGTCAAGGACTCAGTACTTAGTACTCAATACTCAGGCTTAGAAAGACGCAAATTGACCACTGAGGACGAACAAGGAACAACAACTGCTCTGGACCCATCTCGCAACTGGCTTACTTTCCCCAGACTATGCGTCGAGGGAAACAAAAAATTCGGACATGTTCAAATTTCCACAGCGCCTGATAATCGGACCAGCTTGCCGAGACCAATTGATAGGTTCACAAGCTAGTAATTTCTTTTTCAGGATTTGATAAGCAACTCCTCAATAGATCGTAAATACGCCAATAATCGTTTTGGCCAGATTGTGTTAACTTACCTTCAGACGATTATTATTAATCCCAATTGCAGAAGTTTGCGATGTCGGAGCGGCGACTCGGTTGTGTCATTGAAGCAGCAACCAGACGTGCTGTATCTAGTAACATATTACCCACCATCGGGTCTGTGTCGTAAACGGAAATCCGTCCAGGGAAGACGGCGGCCGAGGCTTCAGGTGGACTTGCCACTGAAAACAAACTATGGCTATAATCTTGGACGTTGGAGAACGTTCAGCCACCCGTCTGGTCTCTTTCGTCTCAAGTACGGTCAGCAAGGTTTAAAGTGCCTATCGAGGTGACTTCATTGGCTTGCCAACTCAAATTGAAGTGTGAGGTGGTGAAGCGTAGCCAATTTCCCACCGGTTGGCACCCCCGTTTTGGTTCTGCCCGCACGGGGTCCACTTGACAGGCGTGGGCGGAAAAATGGATTCCTTCCCGAAAACGTCAGCGATTCCTCTTGATAGGAAACTGTGCCATCGATGATGACACAGGTGACGAACATGAATTCGGAACGAATCGGATCTGAGTCACCCAGACTCGGGTAGTCGCGCTGTCGGCTGTCGAGAATCATTTAGGATAAGGTACTTAGAACTTAGTGTTTAAATTATGTCATCAGCGAGCTCCAAGGATCCAATTCTTCTGCCAGCGGCGCAAGTGGCCACACAATGGGGTCGGATCAAGGCAGAACAAGAACGAAATTCTGCGAAAAGTCTCGCACGATAGCGCTCCTTGAGAGATTCAACGTTATGATTCCATCAGAATAGCCCTCAGGAGGCATTGCGTTAACGTTAACCAGGGTGTGTACTAATTGTTCCAATTCAGAGGGAGGATTTTTACGGGAGCAGTAACATCACGGTGCCGCGGAGAGATACCCACGTGTGCGTACGAAAGTGCCTACTGTGTGGTTCGTGAAGAAGTCCACGCCGCACTCACTAGCTGCCCCAATTTTTCCGTCGAGTCGGAAGTCTAGTTCTCAAGAGGTGTGGACAGAGTAGAGCCTCAGAAAGGCGTATGTCATATCTCCAAGTCGACTTGTCCCATAAACACCTGGAGAATGTTGAGAATACGGTGGGAGATCGCGCCTCTGTCACTCAGGCTAGTGCACGGCGAACCAGCAGCGACCACCCGTCGAATTGATCGTTCCTTTTCGATGGAAGAACTCGACATTACGCGAACTACCCCCTTCTCGAACACTTCACGAGGTCCCAACCGGTGGACGCGCCGAACGACCCACAGTTGATGAGCGTTACATCCGAACGTCGCTGAAGCCGATCACGGCTCGAAATTAGGGGGTCAATGTGGCGCTGCAAAGGAGGGAACCGGAGTACACCACAAGGCGCGCAAAACGACGCAAGGCAGGCATGCTGGTAGGAACCTTAAGTCCCATGACGAGAAGATCTGTCCAGAACCAGCCCAGATCTACGTCCATCCTGCGCCAGTACAGTAGATGAAGTGGAAGGCCTGCAAGCGATGGCTCTCGAGTCTTGCTACGGTCCGGGAGCCATACTTAGCCGGAAACCCTGGAGCAACCTTGCATAAGAGATACGTAACTAAGACGAAAAGCACTTGAGGAAAAGCGTGGCTCGGAATTCATAGGTGCGCATGGCGACCCTGAGAAGGAAGGACTTCAAATCTGGCGGGTGGTGTTTAAGATGATGTTATTACGCCGCTCCTTCTCACTCCACACACAAACACCTCGGGACAAAGACCGCGTCCGTGGAATCTACTTCAAGATATATTGATGAGCAGACCAAGATTACTAGTAGCAAAGCGAGGAACAATGACCAGAAGAATAAAATTCAGCGGGAATTGCGCAAACTCTGGTTTAAAACCGAAATAAGGCCCAAATCAACCATAACGTAAGCTGTGCCTCAGCTGCCAGACCCCAGACATACCGTAGCCAATCGAGTTCGAAATCCAATACCAAAATTTTCGTCAGTGACGTCTGGCCAAGTCTAAGGCAAAAATATGGAAAGAGGTGCTGGGGTATGCTGTTGCAGCGAGACGCTTTTACAAGCGAGGTGGTCGCCAACTGAACCCAATTGGACGCGCCATCCGCGGCGTCCCGCGATGTATGAGGACTCGATAAGACCGAACGAATCTGTATGTCCAATATCAGAGAGTTGGAAAGTGGTAGAACGCAAAAAAGAAAAGAAAAAAAATGCAAGTTGAAATAAACCGTGAGGGCAAGGTCGAATGCTCCGGATATAGAATGCACGTACAAGTTATGTGCCAGGATCAATAGTGAACCTTGGAGGACCAAGCGAAGTCACTGCGCAAACGAATTCCGCGTCGGCTTTGGTGAAGTAAGGCTGATTTTAACGTCAGAAGATTCCACGTGTTAAAAGAAAGCGGAGAGTATACTATCTGGTCCCGCCGCCACAGGCGTCCCACCAGCGATTTCCAGGAAGGCTTCTTGTATCTCGTCTCAAGTCAGAAACACCAGTAGTTATCGAGTACGGGGACGAACTGTTCAACTTTGTTAATCAAATGCTGTAGCGCACCACAAACGACCCGTACTGCAATGGACCGAAACGTGTCCGCAGGGACTAGCAAAACGCTTCTCCGCCCGTCGCGCAAAGCACTCTTCGTCGGCAGTTCGGCGTATTCCTGTAGGTTGCTACACACTGCTACGAAGCAACCCGTAACACGCTGATTTTCGGTGATAGTCCCTTGATCCTGACACGCCCGAGAAATGGACGGACGCTTGCCAGCAAAGCCAACCTTCGTTTCTAAATAGTTCAAAGTTTGACCAGTCGATGAGCCAAGAAGAGCAGGTGATTACCAGCGGCCCTAGCACTGCGAATTTGTCAACAGTTAATTTTATCAGCACATTGTGAGATGTCCCAGCACCCCGTGCGCAAGGCTCACTCATTCCGTCGAATCCATTATCATTTAATTCATGCCCCGGCGGTTTGGCGTGGCAACCTGTCGGACATGGTGAGATGGAAGAGCTCAGAAGTCATAAAGGTATATCTCCATACCTCGTGTATCCTCACCATTCGTGCACACCAATGACATGTCCAAAGGATCGACTCTATCTCACATTTATCTTGTGCCCTCATTTTTGAGACAGGCCGGATGCAGCGCCTGCCAAGGTCTCCCACGAAGAGGCAACGTACCAATAGCTTCTCGTGGTCACCTCAGGTGCCGGATCCGCACGAGGTAGGTCCCTTCGTAAGGGACATGGGCGGACGGAGATATCAACCACCGGATTGATGAGGGTTACGGCGTGGCTGTACTTGGCTATGTAAATTGTGTGAATTGGTGGATATAAGTGGGAATCAGATAACGAAGTATCGATTGCCCAGAAGTTAGTCTCGTGGCGGCAGGGAAAAGATTCGGATATTGGGTGGCAAGGAGATGAGGAATCTATTACGGATCATCAGGCGCTAAGGTTGGGCTATTCTAGCTGCTCAAGAGTAGTACGAGATAGTGGCATTCCACTGATCCACATTCGTTTGAATTCCATGAGGGCCATCGCGCGGATAAACAGTTAGATGCGGGAAAAATGCCGTCACCGGGCTTTCCGTTTCTCGAGATGGACTTTCGCGAAATGGAATGAGAGAAGAGTTCGGATGATGGGCAAGAACTGTTCGTTCTAAAGAGAACGATTTGGGCCCAGCCCACTTTAGTACTGTGATACCCGGTCAACTTCGAAACCTAATCTACCATTCCGAGAGGGGAGAACCCATGGAGTAGCTGGGCATTAGGACTACCTGCGCTACAGTGTGAGAAGCGTGTATCTCTCGAAACTAGGGTCATTGCGTGGCGAGGAGGCGAAATAGGAAACTATCGTTCTATTCTTCAAAAAGTAGGGTTCTTGATCAGCGCTTTCACGGCGAAAGATGTGGTCCGAGCTTAGAAGCCACATAGTAGGAAAAGTGCTTGCCAAATGGCTCCTCACTGTGCTGTATTAGGACCGCTCCAAAGTTGTGTTTGATCTAGACCTGAGGTGAGCGAACATGCTGCTACGCAAATAGGGCATACACGACACACCCCCGGGACCTACACGCAAACTAGTACGTGGCCTCCATCAAGGCGATCTCGAAGGCGGTGTCGACCCCTAGGCTCTTGGCACGGAAATGGTGTGTCGGTACTTAAATCATGCCCTCTGCCTTTTGTGCAAAAATTGCGCACGTTGACATGGGCATGCACGCGAGCTGTGCAGAATTTTTTAAATGCAGCGTAAATGAGGCAGACAAGACTGACACATGCTGTAGAAGAAGAGGAACCTGTGCTGGGATCATCGCGAGTTGGATGCGAGGAAGACACCAGGACGCCTCGTGGACGCTGGCGTCAGTCCACGTGACTGCCTTGCGGACTGCCACATACTGCCATTTGCCCAGGCCAATTGCGAGGAAGATGGTGCACGAGTTGTTGCCATATCAGCTTCCACAAGTACGGTATATAACCCTGCCATAGTGGGATCCTGGGGGCTCTCCATCTCTATCAGTTCTTTTCGACACTCTTGACTTCCTTCCTACATGGCTTTTCTTTCCATCGTCCGCCTCGCCCTCTATTGTGTCTTGGTGAGTTGTCGCTAAGCCGCCTCTCGAAAGGCCACCAATGGTTCAGTAGCTGACGGCACACGACTCGCACAGTGGATTTTCTCCGTAGTCTTGCTTGGCCTCACAGCTGCGAGAATACAATATACGGAGAATCTCTCCCCTGATGATCCTCTTAATGGCGGACATCACTTCTACGACCCCGTTGTCGCCGAGCTCCTTGCGACAAGTATCCTCGTCATACTTTGGTCGATGTTTGCGTGAGTCCTCCGAGTCTACATTTCCTTCCTACGGGGTCTGAACCCAACGCCCACGTCAGAATCCACGCGATCTACACGCGGCGGGACCGTTTGATCATCCACACATTCGCCGCGGAAAGCATTGCGCTCTTCGTCCTTTTCGTGATGTGGCTCGTTGGCACTGGAATTGCCACCGTGCGGCCCTTCTTTTTGATGTCTCTTACACGTACGCTGACGCAAAAGCGTATAGTCGATGTGGGGAAACCTGAGGTGGTGCCATCAGTATTCGGCATGTCGACTCCTCACCGCACTCGTGGCGATTGCGTGGACCGGCTGGGTCTTTTTGTTCTTCCTTCTCGGCGCTAGTCTGATGCACTCACTTGTGAACCGAGCATGGACCGAGCCTATACACGGGCACCTCTATCCTCGCGATAGTTTTGTGCCTGCACAAACGTCGGAATATCACGGTAGCCACGCTTGAAGGCTCCTGCCAGTGCGAACGGTGTTGCCACATCTGCGCAGCTACGGAAAAAATGTTATTTATGTACTAGTACTTAGACGCCGCTGTAACGTAATTTTCCGTACACTCCGAATCGCGGCAAATCCCGGGCCAATCACATAACTGCCTCATTTGTAGCGCAAAAATGGCGCTACCTTTCCAGTTTTCTTCGCCGCCCCAACTTACGAGTGTGAGCATGAATGACCATCTCCCCAAAACTCGAGTCGTGCTCTCCTCTACTATCCTCCCCCACCCTACTACAGTTTATGTTTAGCGTATTGTTGGCAACATCGGCAGAGTCCTTACCTTGGTCCCTGCTCAATCCCTGCTACCGAGATCAGTCCTATCTGTTCCGTTCTTAGTCCCTTTCCTAGGCTCGCTGATCCATCCATCAACGTAAACCTTCCTCAGCGATACCCTGACAGCTCATCTTTTGTGACACATAGTCTTCCTCCGCTTCGCTCTCAGCATCTCGAACACTCTGGCTCTGACGTTGTGTCTTCGGGCTTGACTAGTTTGACTCTTCGGGCTTGTCTTCAATTTTCTTGCTATTTGTAATCGGCGTCATCACACGACGATGAGCTTTGGTCTTGCTTGACCTTTACAGAAGGATAGAGCGGGAGAACGCGAGAGCGTAGTTCTCACGAAGCCGGAACCTGCTCTCCTTCTTAGCCGTCGGCGTTGCAAAAACCTCATCGAATGGTGTCTCC
>Ga0137385_10002073_pt1 | contig 17041 bp, 12 predicted proteins | sample SagtaG_FD_104921 | JGI IMG/M metagenome (GOLD analysis project Ga0137385, IMG submission 104921) | Vadose zone soil microbial communities from Sagehorn Ranch, Mendocino, California, USA - Sage2_R_80_16 metaG | ecosystem: Environmental > Terrestrial > Soil > Vadose zone | place: USA: California...
GCCGAACCATCGACTAACTGAACGCCGGAGGTGTAAATGATCCAGCCGGCAGTCGGTTCGCCCACGACTTTGCCGAGATGCGAAGCCCGATACCCTTCGGTAAAGTCCTCGCCGTCTGAGAGTGTGTGCCGGTTCGTGATCAGGATCGTGGGCAGTTCCAACGCGCGCTGCCCGAGCACGGTCCGCGATGGCGAGGTTGAGAATCCGCGCGGCGTCATTGTGAAATAACTGCGCCGGGTAAACACATCGATCGCGTAGACATTAACGAAACCGCCGTTGTTGTTACGCACATCAACAACCACACCCTGGCGCTTCTGGTTTTCAGCATCCAGATCGATGTAAAGCTGCGTCAAGGCTCCGAACGACATGTCCGACATGTGAACGTACCCCAGCCGGCCATTGCTGAGGCGCCCGACCAGGGCGCGATTGTCTTCGACCCAACGCCGGTAAAGAAGATTACGTTCGGCGGCGCCGTTGATGGGACGCACCACAACTTCGCGCTTCTGCGCTCCGTTGGCAGCCGAAGCAATTGTCAGGGCGACGCGTTTGTTGATTTTGTAAGCGAGCAATTCATCGAGATTCGTATGCGCGCTGATCGCAACGCCGTCAACCGCGATCAAATATTCGCCGGGCTTGATATTGCTGAGCGCAGCCGGCGTCAGCAGGATAACTTCAGTAATTCGCAGCCCGCCCTTGTTTTCGTACTCCTCCCGATCAAACCGAAGCCCCAACCTTCCGATCACGGCGGGTTGCGCGTTGCTCTGCGGCGCGGCGATACCGGAATGCGAGGCATTCAGCTCGCCCAGCATCAGCGAAATAATTCGTCGCAGTTCGTCAGGCGTGCGCGCCCCGGCAGCGAGTGGGGCATATTCGTCGTGGACCGCCCCCCAATTCACGCCGTTAAAATTTGGATCGAAAAAATTGTCGCGAATGTAGGTCCAGACCTGCCGGAATACTTCCAGCTTTTCGCGCGCAAAATCGACGTCCATTTCGGCCGTGACCGCCAATGGTCGCGCCTGCCGATTCTCGAGTGGAATCACGTTAATCCGGCCCTGCTCGAGGTAGAAAACTTCTTTACTGTCCGGAGAAAACTGCGCGCTGCTTTTGAAACCCGCGGTCGAGGTTAGCTGTCGCGAAACGAAAGGATCCTTCGACAGCTCGTCGAGGGGATAGATGTAAAGATTCAGTTGATTTGCTACCGAGGCAATCATCAGGACCCATTTGCCGTCCGGGCTAATCGCCTGATAGCGAACATCGATTCCCACCGCCAGCAAACTGAGCCGCCGCCGTATTTGATCGAAATTAATCTCTACCGGCTTGGGAGTTGGTTTAGCTTTCGGTTCGCCTGCCGGCGTCGATGCCGGCGATGGAGTCATAACAGGCGCCGGAGATGACTGCGGTTCGGGCGTCTGCGGCTGTCGCAGAGGAGTTCTCGGCATCTCCTCTTTGAAAAGATCGCGAAATTGATCTTCGCGATATTTCGGCGTGCGCGGGATCAGATCGACGCGAGCAAGTTGAGCGGTTTCGGTCCGCTGCCCGGTATCAAACAACAGAAACAACCCATCAGGACTCCACGAAATCGTGTTGCTTCCGCCGTTAGCGACGAAGCTCACTTGCCGCGTGTCGCCGCCGGTCACGGGCGCAACAAAAACATTCTTGAAGAGTTTTTCGCCGACCGGCATATAGGCGATCCATTTGCTGTCGGGCGACCAGACGAATGGCCGATCAGAACTCAGTGGCGGCCGCTCGAGATGCGCACGCGCAATGCTGTGTTCCTTCTTTGAATCGAGATCCAGAACGCGGATCTCTTCGCCGCCTCGCTGAAAAGCAACCATCTTTCCGTCCGGCGAAAATCGCGGCGTGTCGTCGCTGGCGCTCTCGCGAGTAAGTTGCGCCTCGCTATTAGTAGCGAAGTCATAAACAAACAGGTGCGTGGGGCCGTCACGATCTGAGACATAAACGACGCGGCGGCTATCGCCGGACCAGACGATTTGCGATTCTTCCGCAGGAGTGAATGTTACGCGGGCAGCGTCGCCGCCATCAGTTGCCGAGGCCGCGAAGACTTCGCCGCGTACGACAAAAGCGATCTTCTTTCCGTCAGGAGCGAGCGCGATTTCTGAGATTTGATCCGTGAGCCGCAGGTGTTCCACCGCCGGACCAACCGGCGCTCCCCGGCGAGTATTGCTAATCGCGCCGGCGCGATCGCTGGCGGTGTCGAGTTTCCAAATTTCAAAATTGCGCTCGAAAACGATTGTGCGCCCGTCGTAACTGATGCTTGGCCAAAGCACGCGCCCGTCTTTGAATTGTGTTATCTGGCGCGATTTGCCCGCGAGTTCGCGGGCCCAAACGTTCTGCGCGCCGCTGCGATCTGAAATGTAATAAAGAATGCGACCATCCTTGCTCCACATCGGCCACATCTCTTTGGCATTACCGTCGCTGATTTGCTCGTAAGCCGGCTTTGATCCAAAGCGCATCAACCAGATTTCACTTTCATCGATATGACTGTGACCTTTGCGCCACCATTGGGAACCGCCAATACCGTGTCCCGTAAAAGCAATTGTGCTTCCATCAGGCGCGGGTGCGCCAAAGTATTCGGCCGTGTAGAGATCGCCGCTGACTTCCATCGGTGTCCCGCCGTCGCTGCTCACGCGATAAACGTCAGGGGTGCCAACGTCGTGACTGGTGGATGTGAAATAAATCCAGCGACCATCCGCTGACCATCCATCGAGCAGATCGATGCTGTCATCGAAAGTTAGTCGCCTAAGGTCGCCGGTGTTGAGAGTGAGTATGTATATATCTCCATTGCCGGTGCGCGTCGAAACGAAAGCGAGCCGCGAGCCGTCGGGTGAATAAAGCGGCCGCGATTCGTTTGCCGGATGTGAAACCAGCAAGTGCGCTTCACCACCGACCGCCGGCACCGTCCAAATGTCGCCACCGGAAACAAACGCGATTTCTGCACCATCGGGCGAGATTGCCGGCTCGGTAAAATATGGTTGGGCGGTCTGGGCAGAAGCCGTCATTGCAAAGCAAATGAAAGCGCCAAAGATCAGAGCACGTCTGACAAGTCGGTGTAGTCGCCAAGCGGATTTTAGTTCGGTCATTAGTTTCACCTGATGGTGTGATTTGGCAGCAATGAAGCGGACAACAGCCCCGCATACTACAACATTTGTCGCAGACTGCAAGCGTCGTCCTCGAGGGAATATCTGAACTGCACGTGATAGAATCAAAGGTTTGTTTCCAGAGGCAAGATCCAGACATCGCGCGCTATAACCCGCGAACATATGACTAATCAAAGAACCGACATCCGAAATATCGCAATTATTGCTCACGTCGATCACGGGAAGACGACCCTGGTTGACGCCATGCTCCGCCAGTCCGGCACCTTCCGCGAGAATGAACAAGTCCGCGATCGGGTGATGGATTCGATGGACCTGGAGCGCGAACGCGGCATCACCATCATGGCGAAAAACACTGCGGTCCATTATCGCGATGTGAAGATCAACATTGTGGACACGCCGGGCCACGTAGATTTCGGCGGCGAAGTCGAACGCGTCCTGGAAATGGTCGACGGCGTCATGCTGTTGGTCGATGCTGCCGAAGGCTGCCTGCCTCAAACGCGTTTTGTCCTGCGAAAAGCGCTGGAAGCGCGTCTTCCGGCAATTGCTGTCGTCAACAAGATCGACCGCCAGGATGCGCGGCCGGAAGAAGTCGTCAATGAAATCTATGAACTATTTCTGGATCTCGATGCCACTGACGATCAAATCGAGTTCCCCATTCTGTATGCGATCTCGCGCGATGGCGTGGCCAAAAAACATTTGTCGGATGAAGCGCGCGATCTCAGGCCCTTGTTTGATCAGATTGTCGAGACGATTCCCGCGCCAGGCCAGTTGCGAAACGACAGCCTGCAATTGTTGGTGGCAAATCTTGATTACAGCGACTATGTCGGGCGCCTGGCAATCGGCCGGATATTTTCCGGCGAGATTGCCATTGGCGATCAGGTCGCGATCGCGAAACGCGACGGCACAATTGAGAAAACAAAAGTCTCTCAACTTTACGTGTTCGACGGATTGAAACGCGAGCCGGCCGAACGCGCCACGTTCGGCGAAATCGTCGCGCTTGCGGGAGTTGAAGGTATCGAGATCGGCGAGACTATTACGAGCGTGGAAAATCCGCAGCCGCTGCCGGTGATCGCGGTCGACGAGCCCACGATCTCGATGATCTTCGGCGTGAACAACGGTCCATTTGCCGGAACGGAAGGGCGCTTTGTTACTTCGCGCCAGTTGAAAGAGCGGCTGGAGAAAGAAGTCCTGGGCAATGTCGCGATCCGGCTGGAACCGACTGACTCGCCGGATCAATTCAAGGTTTCCGGGCGTGGTGAATTGCAGCTGGCAATCCTGATCGAGATGATGCGGCGCGAAGGCTACGAGCTTCAGGCCTCAAAACCAGAAGTCATAACGCATCGCACTGATGGAAAATTTCTGGAACCGATTGAGCTGGTGGTCGTCGATTGTCCGGAAGAGTTCATTGGCGTTGTCACTGAAGCGATGGGGCGGCGCAAGGGACAGATGACGAAGATGGTAAACCACGGGACCGGGCGAGTGCGCCTGGAGTTTGAAACTCCTTCGCGCGGCTTGATCGGTTTTCGCAGCGAGTTCCTGACCGAGACCAAAGGGACAGGTTTGTTGAATACACTTTTCCTGCGCTGGGGCGAGTGGCTGGGTCCGATGCGCGGCCGTTCGACGGGCTCGCTGATTGCCGATCGAATGGGCGAGACGACGACCTACGCGCTCTATAACATTCAGGAGCGCGGATCTTTGTTCGTTCGTCCGGGAATTCGCGTGTATGAAGGCATGATCATCGGCGAAAATGCCCGGGCCGTCGATCTCGACGTGAATGCGATTAAGGAGAAGAAGCTAACCAATATGCGCGCGGCTTCGGCGGATGAAGCAATGCGACTGGTGCCGGTCAGAGATCTTTCGCTGGAACAGGCGATTGAGTTTATCGCTGACGACGAGCTGGTCGAGGTGACACCAAAAAGCATTCGCCTGCGCAAAAGATTTCTGCGGCTCAACGATCGACCAAGGAAGAAAGAGGCATAAACGCCACGCTGCGGAAAATGAGAGCAACCGCCAAAACCAGAGTCAAGATTTGCTGCATCGCCAGCATTGAAGAGGCCTGGATGGCCATCGAACATGGCGCATCGGCAATTGGCCTTGTCTCGGAAATGCCCAGCGGACCGGGACCGATCTCGGAAGATCTAATCGCCACAATCGCTGCCACCATCCCGCCCGCGATTGGATCTTTCCTGCTCACGTGCAAACAGGATGTCTCGCTGATTATCGATCAGCAAAAACATCTCGGCGTTAATACAATTCAAATTTGTGATCGCCTCGAGCATGGAGCTCACAGAGAATTGCGCGCCGCCTTACCCGGCATCTCACTGGTGCAGGTCATTCATGTAACGGGCCTTGAATCACTCGAAGAAGCCGTGGATGTTGCGCCGCACGTTGATGGGATATTACTCGACTCTGGAAATCAATCTTTGCCGGTGAAAGAGCTGGGCGGCACGGGTCGCACGCACGACTGGAACCTGAGCCGGCAAATCAGAGAGAGTGTCGTGGTCCCGGTATTTCTTGCGGGTGGTTTGAAAAGCGAGAACGTCGCCGAAGCGATTAGACAAGTAGGGCCGTTTGCGGTTGATGTTTGCAGTGGTTTGAGAACCAGCGGTTTACTTGATGAAACCAAGCTGAAAGATTTCTTCGCAGGTATGGCCGCGGTTTAGAGTTTCTCACGCGATACCGGGATTGTAGTGTAATCGAGCACGCCGGTGTGCATGGTCATCTTCCACTCGCTGCCAATTTTTGCATAGACCTTGCAAACTCGACCCTTCCAGTGATTTTCCTTGCCGGCGCGATCGATCCAAAGAGTGTCAATGTCGACGACAGCAAAGGCGCCATCGCCTTCGCGCGAAGCCTCGATCTTCCGGACCACCCGTTTGTTGTGCGCCAGACGGTGGGTGTCGAATAAATCCTGCCAACCGCGCTTCCATCGTTCATGATCAAATCGCCCCCAATCGATCACCCAATCCATCGGATCATGCGATTGTGGTGTTCGCGGCCACGGCCAGACCATGTCGGGATGAAAAACAGTTATCAGCAGATCCACGTCCTGGGTGTCCCAGGCCCGCGTCTCGCGGTTAACGATCTCTTCGATTTGTTTTTTGACGTCTTCACTCGTCATCAGCAGAGGTTCTGTTTGAACAAAAGGCGCAGAGGATGGTCTGCGCCTTCGGTTGTCAAGCAGACGACTACAAACCAGGGGTTTGTGTCAGGACCTAGAAAGTAAATCGCAACGCCAACTGCAACTGCCGCGGATCACCCACGCCCTGACGCAGGAAGCCGTCGAAATTGAACAGCGCTGCCGTGCTCAGCGGGTTAATGAGGTTCTTGTTGTTAAAGGTATTGAACATCTCGACGATGGGGACTAACGCGTAACGACCGTCAGAGCCAAACTTGAAGGGACGTTGGATTCGCCAATCGAAAGAAAAGTACTTGTTGTCCTTTCGCAGCGTGTTGCGGTTCGTGGCAGTCCGAACAGCAGGCGTTATCGGCTGGGCGCCGCGGGCCTGCACGCGGAAGTTTCCTTCCAGGCCCCAGCCCATTTGTACTAAAGAATAAAAGTTAAACTTGTGCCGGATGTCGCGATCTGAGAGAGCGTAATCAAAACTCAAATTGTTGATGTCAAACGATCGATCCGTGAACGGATCACGCTCATTCGAGTCGTCGTCTCGATCCTTGGAAAACACGTAGTTCCACTCAAACTGATACCTCCTGCTCATGCGCTTCCTCATGCCCACGGTAAAGCCGTTGTAAAGAGATTTGCCGACGGCGCTCGTGACCATTACCTCGCCAAGATAATCGCCGAAGATTGGGAAGCCCGCAGCATCCAGCTTGCGATTGACGTTCAGAAAGCGAGTCAGGTGGACGCCCTTTGAATGGGTGAAATCAAAATAGACAGTAAGGTCGCGGGCGATTTCCTGTTCAAACTGAACGTTCGCCGTGTAGATGCGCGGATTGGCGTAATCGCGGCTGAACACGCGCACGCCGCTAAAGCATGGGAAGGGATTAGTAAATGGGCCGGCCGCCGAGAAATTGTGAATCGTCGAGCACGAGCCTGCTGTCGGCGTAACCAAACCCGGCCACGTGGGGCGGATGAACGGGTTGGCAAAGAGACCACCCGCGATGGTCTGTTGCTGCACACCATTAGTGGTAATCGATCCCACCTGGCTTAACATGTTCTGGCGTGCATAGTAGACACCGTAGCTGGCTCGCAAAACGGATTTACCTACCTTGGAAATATCCCAGGCAAAGCCAACTCGCGGCTGAAACTCCTTCTTCGGACTATGCAACGTGCCGTCAGATGGAAACCGCGGATCTTTCAAGGCGAATCCGTAGGCAGTTTGTGCTGGTGGCACAGTTACTTTCGGAAAGATCTGTGCTTCCCAGCGCAGCCCGTAATTGAGTATGAGGTTTGGCCTGACTTGCCACTTATCCTGCGCGAAGAGCGCCAGGTCTTCATTCTTAATGCTGGATGCGCCGGCCGCGTCGGTGGCTGGCCCGCTCGGGCCCGCTCCCTGCAAGAAAAGCAGTAGCGGAGTTGAGGGTGTCCCGGTGGAGCACGTCCCGGTCACTAGATCCACCCAGGCGCCATTTGAACACTGGCCTGCGTTAGGACCGAAACCGGCACCGAGGGCCGCTGGTGATGCATAGCGCAAGAAACCAGCGACCGTATTGAAAAGATACCGCCCGGTGAAGAAGCCACGAAACACCTGCGTGTTCCGCGTGTGTAACCATTCGCCTCCGATCTTAACAGTGTGGTTCCCGGAAATAATCGAGAAATTGTCCTTGGCGTCGGCGCGCCAGAGCAGTTCGTCAATCTTTGGTTGCAGGAAAAATGGATTACCAAAGCGGAAGGAGAGCTCGTTGGGATTGAATCCTCCACCGGCGCCGGTGTCGGCTGGAATATTTGACGTAATAGCCGAGCGCGGCCGCAGCTCACGAGTGTAGGAAAAGTGCGCTTCGTTCAGTTTCGTCGCCGAGATCGTCGAGAAGAGATTGATGTTGAGATTGTTGATCTTCGACGGGCCCTCGATGCCGTTTGCTGAATTGCCATAAGTGGCAACATCGAAGGTCTGGTTGGTGTTTTTGGAATAGTCGAAGTTGTAGGAGATCGCCAGCAAATGAGAACGATTAAGATTGAAGTCAGTCTTGCCCAGGAACGCATAATTTCTGATTGGATGCTGTACGGGCAAACCTTCGTCCTGGTTCCGGCTGGTCTTCATGAAGTTGATTAATGCCAGTCGCTGGCAATCGCCGTTGCTATTGATCAATGCTTCATGAGCCGGATTCGTAATGACCGGAGTGGTGACGGGACATGGCGTCGGCCCGATCGGATCGCTCAGGTTAGCCCGCGTCAGATTCTCATGGATACCTTCAAATGCAAAAAAGAAAAATGCTTTGTCTTTTCTGATGGGGCCCCCAACCGTGCCGCCAAACTGCTCGCGACGAAAATCCTTGAGGGGCTTGCCATCTGAGGTGTTGGCCGTGAGTCCTTCAAGCCGTTGAAAGTGGAAAAGACTGCCGTGCACGTTATTGGTGCCGGACTTGCTGATCACATTGATCACTCCTCCAGCCGTGCGGCCAAACTCGGCCGTTGCGCCGGTGGCCACAACTTGAAACTCCTTGACCGCTTCCAGTGTTATGTCGATCGCCGCGCGCTGTCCGCCGAGCTGCTCGCCGAAGAAGCCGTTGTTGTAATCGCCCCCATCGAGACTAACGTTATTGAAAACTCCGCGCTGGCCCGCGAAGGTGATTTCGTCGCCATCCGGACCCTGGACAACGCTAACGCCAGGGGTCAGTGTCAATAGATCCTCGAACTTGCGCCCCAGGATCGGAGTAGTGCTGACCGCGGCTTCGTTCAGGGTCGTGCTGGACTCAGTCTTTATCGTATCGACTGTAGGCGTCGCGGTGATCGTAACGCGCTCCTGCACTTGAGAGATCTTCATCGAGACCGGGAGATTGAGAGCCTGGCCGACAAGCAGCTCCAGCTTTTCCGCCACCGCGGTAGCAAAGCCCTGTTTGGAAACCGTAACCGAATAGTTACCAGGAGGCAGCGCGAGCGCGACGAAACGCCCTCCCTCATCGGTCGTAAAGGTTTTCGAAAAATTGGTGTCGAGGTTCCTGATCTCGACGCTGGCGCCGGGCACAATCGCGCCGTTGGCGTCCGTTACCGTGCCCTGAATCGTACCCGCGGTGCTTTGAGTTTGAGAGTTAGCTGCGATGGCGCATGCCAAAGTAACGAGGAAACAAAGAACGGACCGATGTACCCATCGAGCGACCTGGGGGCGCCTAAAGTTATTCATGTTTTCTTCTCCTGTCCGAGGTATTGGACATTAAGTTTCACGTTAGAATTGTGTTTGGTTGCGGTGGGTGGGCCCTTCCCAAAGAAATTAGAGGACTTAGTCGTTGCACATTGTTACGCTTCATCGAGACTACGAGTTGTAGAACAGCGCGCAATCTTATTTAAGATGAATCAGACTGTCAATTGCTTATTCGGAAAACAATAAGAACGTACATTACGGAACGGCTCGTAGTGGCGAGCGGGTATGAACTTTACGTCTGCGGCACTGCGAAGTACAGCTCGGGCCTGGCCAGTGCCTCTTCGAGGCGGGCTAAGTAGCGGCCCACATGCAGGCCATCCATTAGTGCGTGATGAACTTCGACGGAAATTGGAAGCAGCGTATGCTCATGATCATTTGTAAATTTGCCGAATGCAATTCGAGGCACTGAATCTCCGCGGCCGCGCTTGCGCGCGTGCGCAAAGCTCGTAAACGACACCCAGGGCAAGGTCGTAAAGTAAATCAAATCATCGTTCGGCGTCGGCTTAAAGATGCTTCCAGCCTGAACTTCGCTTATCGCCCGGCGCGCCTCTGTCATGAACTTGTCAGAGTCTTCGTCATAATCAAAATAGGCGTACGAAAAGCTCTCATTAGGCATCATCACCGTGGTGCCACCATGAATCACATCGTGAATAATCACTTTGCCTTCTCTCAGGCGATAACGGAACGGCTCGGTCTCGTTGGCGATCCTGAGGGCGATGTAATAATAGGCTAATGAAACGCTCGTATCCGGGCGACTGCGGAGGTGGGCCCGCAAATTCGTAACATCGACTCGAGTGCAGATGTTGAAATAGGGATTGTCATAACCAAGAAAGAATTCGAATAGATCCCGGCGAGCCCAGGTGCTTATGTCGAGGTCCTTTGGCATGGCGGAAATTGTAACCGATTCGACCGCCTGTTGCTCCAATCTCTCAGACGTGGTTAGCTCATCGAAAGGAACTCGCAAAAAGAACGAAAGCTGCGCGATAGACCTCCCAAAGACTCTCTCTGGCCCTGACTCGCAGCATCTCCGCTCGGAGGTTTCGAGCAATATCGCGACAGGTTGAGCAAGAGCGCGTGAGACCCTCACGACAGATGCGATCTAAAATCGCTTCGCATAAGTTCTGATTCTGTATTGTGGTCTTCAGTCCCAGAAAATGTCTGGGACAGATTGCCCTCCTCCGGAGCTGAAGAACTTTTACGGAAACGTGGCTATAACATTTGGCCGCTCTACGGCCCGGACAAAATTTGTTAATAGAACTTTAGAGGCACGACGCTAGTGGAGGAATTCAGGAATGGAACTCAAAAGAAGTGGCTCACAGCCTTCCGGCAAAGGACCCGCCGAGTATTTTACCGGCACCGTTCGCATTGACCCGCTTTTCCAGGCACCGGATCCGGCACGCGTGCTCGCAGTCAGTGTCACGTTCGAGCCCGGCGCTCGGACGGCATGGCACATCCATCCGCTCGGGCAGACCCTGATCGTCACCTCAGGATGTGGGTGGGTACAAAGTGAGGGCAGCCCAAAAGAGGAAATTCGGCCGGGCGATGTGGTCTGGTGCCCACCCGGTGAGAAGCATTGGCACGGGTCCACTTCAAGGACGGCGATGACGCACATCGCCATCCTGGAACACCTTAACGGCAAGACCGTCGATTGGATGGATAAGGTCAGCGATGAAGAGTATAAGGCCTGACTAAGGGCTGATTAACAAGAAACAATGATTGGTAGATTTGGTTGATGATTCGATCAAGAAGAATGAATCAACGAGTCCGCGGAGCGGACGGCAGCATAAAGTGGGGGTGGAGCGAGCTAAGCGAGCGAAACCCAGGAACCGAAACCATAAATATAAGGAGCCCGCGGAGCGGGCGATAGACCGAAGGAATGCGGAAGGTTTCGGCTCGTGAGAGGTTCATCGAATTTCTGCAGGCGAACGGAATTGGATGCGACGAACATACGTTTGAGGTCTGCCGCCCGCTCCGCGGGCTCTGGCTCCTATGACAACGGTTTCCCGAGGCTTACGCCCCGGGCTTTACGCTGTCGTCCGCTCCGCGGACTCGTCGACCGTTCCCGCCGCTTCGCGGCGAAGGCTAAGCCCTACACGGCTTCCTGGCCGGTAGACTTCTTGGGCACCATACGAGGCCGGATTACTTATTGATGGTAAGTAGAAGGAGACGCAAATGCAGAAACGCAAACTCGGAAATACCAAACTGGAAGTGTCGGCCCTCGGGCTTGGCTGCATGGGAATGAGCTTTGGCTACGGTCCGCCTGCCGACAAGCAGGAGATGATCTCGCTGATTCGAACGGCCGTCGAACGCGGCGTCACATTCTTCGACACCGCTGAAGCGTACGGTCCATTTACGAACGAAGAACTTGTTGGCGAAGCACTCACTCCCTTCCGTGGACAAGTGGTGATCGCCACGAAGTTCGGATTCAAACTTGATCCCACGGTCGAGCGGGGTTTGGGTGGCGTGGATAGCCGGCCAAAGCACATCAAAGAGGTTGCCGACGCGTCGCTCAAGCGGCTCAAGATCGATACCATCGATCTCTTCTATCAGCACCGCGTTGATCCGGACGTGCCAATCGAAGACGTGGCGGGGGCGGTCAAGGACCTGATTCAGGAAGGCAAGGTTAAGCTTTTCGGGCTTTCTGAAGCAGGAGTGCAAACGATCCGCCGCTCGCACGCAGTCCAGCCCGTGACGGCACTCCAGAGCGAATACTCGCTGTGGTGGAGAGCACCTGAAGCGGAAGTGTTACCAGCGCTCGAGGAACTAGGAATTGGGTTCGTGCCATTCAGCCCTCTTGGTAAAGGCTTCCTCACGGGAAAGATCAACGAGAACACTAAGTTCGACAGTTCCGACTTCCGCAATATCGTTCCTCGCTTTACGCCAGAGGCTCGGAAAGCGAATCAGGCCCTGGTTGATCTGCTTCGGTCGATCGGAGAGCGCAAGCATGCGACGCCGGCCCAGTTAGCGCTCGCCTGGCTCCTGGCGCAAAAGCCATGGATCGTTCCAATCCCAGGCACTACTAAGCTGAATCGCCTGGAGGAGAACATCGGAGCGACCGTCGTCGAACTTACTTCCGACGATCTCAGTGAGATTGACAGCGCCGCTTCAAAGATCACGGTGGAAGGGGCCAGGTATCCTGAACAGATGGAGCGAATGACCGGTCGCTAAGCGCCACGCATTGTCTGTGGCTCCGAACAGCATTGCCCATCCCAGGATCACCGCCAGCCAGCCCGTATAAATCGGATTCCGCACGTAGCGGTAGAGACCTCGGACGACGAGCTTCCTGCGCGCGTCGATCGGTGTGGAGTAGCGCGGCCGAAAGTCGCCAAGTCCCAGACGCATCGCGTGCGCAGATGAAGGCTCCCTAGAGCAGAAAGCGGCAACCGGCAACAAGCACCGGGCCAGCGATGATGGCTCGGTTTCGTACGATCCACAGCGGAAGGTACACAGCTACCGTCCCGGGCACGATCAGGGTGAAAAGAAGGTCTTGAAGAAAAGGGCCATCTTTCCGTTCTCATGGAAATCCATTCTCCGACGTTTCTCCCCTCCATAGCTTCTTCACGTTGACCTCATGTAACATCGTGTTGTCATAACGTCCACATGACAACGACCACGACTTCGACCTCCGACCTTTGCTATGCTCCGGCGACCGAGCTCGCCCGACGGATTCGCGATCGCGAAATCTCCGCGGCGGAAGTCACTGAGGCGTTCCTGGCGCGCATCGCCGCGCACAACAGCAAGCTCAACGCCATCGTGCACCTGTTCGAAACGGAGGCGCGCTCGCGCGCGAAGGAAGCGGATGAAGCGCTTTCACGCGGCCAGAGCTGGGGGGCTCTTCACGGCGTCCCCGTGACGATCAAAGAGCCGATCTGGATTGCCAATACGCCGTCGACCCTCAACTCGAGGCGCATGAAGGACTTCATCGCGGCCGAGGACGCAGTGCTCGTCAAACGAATCAAGTCCGCCGGCGCAGTCATTCTTGGCAAGACGAACGTACCCGTCGATCTCAGGGGCTATCAGGTGAAGGGCGACATCTATCCGGAGGGCAAGAATCCTCACCGGGTCGAGTGTTCGCCGGGTGGCAGCACGGGTGGCGGCGCGGCGGCGGTTGCTGCCGGCATGACGGCGCTGGAGTTGGGCGGCGATGCGGGAGGATCGCTGCGGGTCCCCGCGCATTTCTGCGGCGTCTTCTGCCTCAAGCCGACCGACAAGACGATTCCGCGATACGGGATGGTCCCTTTGCCCAAGCAGGCGCGCGGGTGGCTGGTGAACATGGCGCAACCGGGGCCCCTCGGCCGTTCCATTGATGATCTCGAGCTCCTGTGGGAGATCATCCGTGGCCCGGATCCTTCCGATTTCGAGATCGCACCGATCGACTGGCGTCCACCGTCGGGCCGCTCGCTCGAGCAGCTGCGCTTCGCATGGACCGATGGGTTCGAGGAGTACGTCGCGGGCACCGAGACGCGCGAACAGCTCGCCTCACTGGCCACTCGGATCGAGCGTGCGGGTGCTCGCGTGGAGAAGGCGGCGCCCGCGATCTACCCTCGCGCTAGGGAGGTGTTCGTCCAACTGATTGGTGCACTCCTCGGACAGGATATGCCCTGGCTCGTGCGCAGGATCTTCCCGATATTCGTCGCGCGCGGGCTGCTCAAGGGACAGCCGCATATGGTGCGGCTTCTGCGTCGCGCGCTCAAGATGAATACGCAGGAGTACGCGGCGGCCCTCGGAGTCAAACGTGCCTGGGTCGAGGACATCGAGCGCTTCTTCGGCGCCTACGATGTGCTGCTCGCCCCCGTCTCGTATGGCCCTGCGTTCAAGCGCTGCAAGGAGGGCAGCGCGCTCGATTTCGATGGCGCGATGCGGCCCTACAACGACTACTGCTGGCCCTACGTTGCGCCGTTCAACGCGAGCGGCCATCCGGCGCTGGTCATGCCGCTCGGCACTTCGAAGGGCGGACTTCCCATAGGTGTCCAACTCATCGGTCCATACTGGTCGGAACCTGAGCTCCTGCACATCGCGAGGCAGTTGGCCCCGCTGACGAAGGGCTTCGTCGCGCCGCAGGGCTTGTGAGTCAACTTCGACACTTTGGAGCCATAGCAAGGCCTTGCGCAACTTGTGTGGTGCGGCGAAGGGTGCTTTGATTCGCGCCGCCGCGTCAACTCAACCGTTCGGCGAACATCGAGTCGGCCTCAGCAGGGGCGACAGCACGAGGAGGGAAGCACATGAATCGCACGATTCTCATCATCTTGGCACTTTGCGCAATCGCCCCCGCAGGACAGCGGCCGCCCGTGAAGTGCACCGAAAATTCTCCGGAGCGGCGTGGAGAGGAGGGATGTACGGTTATGGCGAACAGACCCTTGCTTGGGTCTCTAACCAAGACCGTATATTGGCACATCGAATCGCTTTGATTCGTTGGAAGCGGCGAAGAAGGCAGCCGGTCCCAACGGTGTAGCGGCGGAGGCACATGGCTTCTTTTGGCTGATGACTGTCGAGGCGAAGACTGAAGATCAACATGGTGGTCATCACGTCACCTGGATAGGTCCGCTTGTGCTGCCTGCCGCAGATAGTTATTCAATGCGAGTACAGTCATCTCTACTTATGCCTGGAGCCAGGACGCCCGCGCACACACATCCCGGTCCAGAAGTGATTTACATTGTCGATGGTGAACAGTGCATGGAGACACCGGAGATCGGCCTGCATCTTAGCGCTGGACAATCCTATGTTCTCCCGGATGGTGCCATCCATCGCGGGACGGTTATAGGATCCAAGGCGAGACGAGCCTTGGCGCTTAATCTGTACGACGCCGCTCATTCCGTTAGCCACGACTTGGCCGATCCACCGCCGCTTGTTTCATGTAAGTAGTCCGCCGAAATCGTTGGACGCGAACGGCGGGAGCGTGTTTCGCATCATGACTGGTCCGGCGATGCTTGATTGAAATCGCCGCGTCAACTCAACCGTTATGTTGCTTATTCATCAGCGGCTGACGCTTTCCATTGGGTTGGTTGTTTGCTTCGCCTCGTTCGCCGACGCGCAAACTCAAGGCTTGGCCGACTGGATCGGTAAATATCCGGTCGTCGTGCAAAGCAAACCGAGACGCAGCATTTACAACTCGCCGGTCTTGCGCCCACGCTTGCTCAAACTTCTCGGCACACGACGCTATCGGCGACTTGCGAATTTCTACTACACGATGAGTCCCATCAAGAACGTCGACGGGTATCTCATCGCGTTCATGTGCGAACACCACTTTTGTCCGCACAATAGTAGTTTCATGGCGGTGAACCTAAACGAGGGCGACATACACGTTGCGTTCTTCAGTGATGGGTATGTTGAATGGTTTCACACAAAGGGAAAGGCCAAAGACCTTCCCCACGATGTGCTCTACGATCCGTGGTGGATGCAATCGCCAACCGCTGTTACGCGCGTTGTCGAAAAAACGAAACGCGCAACATAACAAATCAACTCAGACGTTGGGCTGCAAATCAAGGAGAAGCTGTGTGGTAACGACCATGTTTCGAAGCATAATCGTAGTGGCGCTTCTTGCCGCGGCGGTTGTCACCGCCTCAGCGCAGGGACAGGGGATCAGGGTAACGCTTCTAGGAACCGGGTGCCCACCGCCGGTCATGAACCGCTTTGGGCCGAGCACGCTGGTGGAGGCCGGAGACCAAAAACTTCTTTTCGATGCGGGGCGCGGCGCTCTGCAACGTCTGGCACAGCTCAATGTACGGTGGGGGGATGTCCAGGGAGTCTTCCTAACTCACTTGCACTCCGATCACGTCGTCGGCTTTCCGGATGTGTGGTTGACGGGCTGGCTGATAGCGCCGGGGCGCAACGTGCCGCTTAAGGTGTGGGGCCCACGCAGGACCGCCAAGATGATGTTCCACCTGAAGCATGCGTACGAGGCCGACATCCGGTTTCGTCTTGAAAACGAGCGCGTGTCGCCTGAGGGGACCGTGATCCTCGCGAAGGATATTGGCGAGGGCATCGTCTATGACAAGTTTCTCAACCGTTCGGCGGCTTTCTTTTAACGAATGAGGCGATAGGAGCAGCTAAACATAAAGCACCTTAAAAACTGGAGGAGACGAAGCCGTGAACGAACACAATTCTTCTCGCACTTCCTCGACCGGTGTTCGTATACACATCCTCTTGGCGGTTGCGATGGTGCTCGTCACATTTTCCTTCGCCCTCGGTCAAGCCTCGCGTAACAACCCAGTCCGCGCGGGACAGGCGCGTGACGCCCAAGCCCGGCGCCAGGTATTGGCGACTGATGATCGGCGGAGCGACGCCCTGCGTCGGTCCGATGTTGCACCGCTACGGAAGATTTACGCCGACGATTACACGTTGGTGACGCCTGCGGGCGTCATCCAGACCAAGTCCGATCAGATCGACGACCTGACCTCGGGGCGGCTGCAGTACGTGAAGATCGAGGTCAGGGAGCGAGCCGTGCGCGTTTACGGCGACGTCGCACTAATCCTGTCGAGGGAGAAGACCGACATTTTGCGTGCCGGTCAGCAAGTGGGGGGAGATATCCGCGTGACTAGGGTATATAAGAGGTTCGGGCGGGAGTGGCGCGTAATAGCCACACACGCAAGTGTCATCGGGCAA
>Ga0137385_10002095_pt1 | contig 16981 bp, 14 predicted proteins | sample SagtaG_FD_104921 | JGI IMG/M metagenome (GOLD analysis project Ga0137385, IMG submission 104921) | Vadose zone soil microbial communities from Sagehorn Ranch, Mendocino, California, USA - Sage2_R_80_16 metaG | ecosystem: Environmental > Terrestrial > Soil > Vadose zone | place: USA: California...
CCCCACACGATGATCGACGGGTGGTTGCGGTCGCGCGTCACCATGGACCGCACGTCGTCCAGCACCCGGTCGCGCCAGGCAGCGTCGCCGACGAAGTCCCAGCCGGGGACCTCCTCCCACACCATCAGGCCCAGTTCGTCACACGCGTCGAGGAACGCGGGGGACTGCGGGTAGTGCGAGCAGCGGACCATGTTGCAGTTCAGCTCGTCGCGCAGGATCGCCACGTCCTTGCGCTGCACGCGGTCGGGCATGGCGCCGCCGACGAACGGATACCACTGGTGCCGGTTGAGGCCGAACAGCTTGCGGCGCCGGCCGTTGAGGAAGAAGCCGCTCTCGGTGAACACCGCGTCGCGGACGCCGGTGCGCACCGTGTGGTCGTGCACCGGCTGGCCGTCGACGCTCAGCGTGACCCGCACCTCGCACAGCGCCGGGTCGTCCACGTCCCACAGCCGCACGTCCGCCAGCCCGGTGAGCGTCATCGTGGCGGTGTTCCGGCCGCGGTCAAGGCCGTCCATGGCGATGATCGCACTGGTGAGAACCGCGCCGTGCTGTGTCAGGGTGCTCTCGAGTTGGATCGGCCCGTCCACCGGCGCCGCCGCGTCCACCTCGCACTCGACCGCGATGCTGCGGCCCGGCCCGAGCACGTCCACCGGCCGCGCGAACACGTCAGCGATGTACGCCTTCGGCGTGGTCCGAACGCTGATCGGGCGGTAGATGCCGGCCGGCTGGTAGAAGTCGATCGCGGAGGGCTGCGGGAACCGGGGTACGTCCGGCGGCACGTCCTGGCTCCACCGCCCGTCCACGACCACCGCGAGCACGTTGTCACCCGCCGCGAGCAGGCCCGTCATCTCGCAGGTCAACGGCAGGTAGCCGCCGGTGCCGACGCCGATCCGGCGGCCGTTGAGGTAGACCGTGGTGGCGGACAGGACACCGTCGAACGTGAGGAACGCCCGGCCGCGGCGCAGGTCGGCCGGCGCGTCGAAGTGCTGCCGGTAGACCCAGAGCGACTGCCAGTCCGCCGGCTGCCAGCCCTGCCAGGACAGGTTGGTCACGCAGTGCGGCACGGTGACCCTGGTGAGCTCGTTGTCGTCGAACTCGGGGTCGGTGCAGCCGCCGACGTACCGGCCGAACAGCCATTCGTTGCCGAGGTCGGTGTGCACGGCCGACGACGTCGACCCGAGCAGGGCGGCACCCAGCGAGGTTGACGCGACCACGCCGACACCGAGCCCGATCAGGAACTTCCGCCGCGTCGGCCCACGTCGCGGCTCGTCGTCACCCACCGCGCGCACGTCAGCCACAGTCATACCTCCCCCCGGCAGTACGAAACGCCGCCCAGACCGCTGCATCGCAGGTAGGAAGCGTGTCGGGTCGTCCGGCCCCACCCCGGATCGTGCCCGACTCGTTGTCGATTCTGAGTAAACATTAAGGGATTCGGCTACCGAACGCATCAGTGGACACGCCGAGTCACCGAGCGGTCTGGGCAGCGTGCTGGCAACCGGAACGATCCCGAACGTCCTGACCAGGGCAAACGCCCTACTTCACTACTTATTTTTTACCTTATATTGACCACTGTCGTGTGATGGCCATAACATTTTGCGAGCGACGGAGGGGTGCGGTCCCGCTACGCAGCGTGTGTTGTGTGAATTCGTCACGGATTGAGGAGGCTCTGGTGTCCGCAGGACAAGAGATGCCCGGCGGGGTGCGCAAAACACCGCACCGTCGCCGGCGAACCCTGGCGCTGGCACTGGCGTCCGCCGTCGTGACGGCGGTCGCCACCTGTGTTGCCCTGTTATCGGCGGCACCGGCCAACGCGGCGGTGACCCCGAACATCTTCTACACCATCGTGAACGCCAACAGCGGCAAGTGCGTCGACGCGCGTGCCGCCGGCACCGCGAACGGCACCGCGGTGCAGCAGTTCACCTGCAACGGCTCCACCGCGCAGGAGTGGCAGTTCCAGACCACCAGCGGTGGGTTCTTCCGGGTCAACAACTTCAACAACGTGGCCGAGGTCTGGGACGTCACCGGCGTGTCCACCGCGAACAGTGCGCTGATCCAGACGTGGACCTATGGCGGCGGCAACAACCAGCAATGGCTGCCGACGCAAGCGTCCAACGGCAGCTACACGTTCACCAGCCGTAACAGCAACCTGTGCCTTGACACCCCGGGCGCGTCCACCGCGGACAGCGTGCAGTTGCAGCAGTTCACCTGCAACGGCACCACGGCCCAGTCGTTCAACCTGGTCCCGGTCGGCGGCACCGGCCCGACCACGACGACCACCGGCGCGCCACCGCCGCCCGGCCAGCCCAACTTCGGGCCCAACGTGTTCGTCTTCGACCCGTCGATGTCCTCGGCCACCATCCAGAACCAGCTGACGAACATCTTCAACCAGCAGCAGACCAACCAGTTCGGCACCAACAGGTTCGCGATCCTGTTCAAGCCGGGCACCTACAACGTGGACGTCAACATCGGCTTCTACGAACAGGTTCTCGGCCTGGGCCTGCTGCCGGACAACGTGAACATCAACGGCCAGGTGCACGTCGAGGCCGACTGGTTCGGCGGCAACGCGACCCAGAACTTCTGGCGCGGCGCGGAGAACATGGAGGTCAACCCGCCGGGCGGCACGGACACCTGGGCGGTGTCCCAGGCCGACCCGTTCCGCCGGATGGACGTGCGCGGCAACATGCAGCTGGACGACAACGGGTTCTCCAGCGGCGGCTACATCGCCGACACCAACGTCACCGGACAGGTCCGGTCCGGCTCGCAGCAGCAGTTCCTGACGCGGGACAGCACGATCGGCAGTTGGACCGGCTCGAACTGGAACATGGTGTTCGCAGGCGTGCGCGGCGCACCGAACCAGTCCTTCCCCAACCCGCCGTACACGACGGTGGCCACGGCCCCGGTCGTGCAGGAGAAGCCGTTCCTCTACGTCGACAACGCCGGCAACTACAACGTGTTCGTGCCGGCACTGCGCACGAACTCGTCCGGCACCTCGTGGGCGTCGGGCAACCCGGCCGGCACGTCGCTGCCGATCAGCCAGTTCTTCATCGCCCACCCCGGTGACTCCGCGGCCACCATCAACGCCGCGCTGGCAACGGGTCAGAACCTGCTGTTCACGCCGGGTATCTACGCGCTGGACAGCACGATCAACGTGACCCGTCCGGACACCGTGGTGCTCGGCATGGGCATCGCCACGCTGAAGCCGAACAACGGCGTCGTCCCGATGACCGTTGCCGACGTGGGTGGCGTGAAGCTCGGCGGCCTGCTGTTCGACGCGGGCACGACCAACTCGCCGGTCCTGCTGCAGATGGGTCCGGCCGGCTCGTCGGCCGACCACACCGCCGACCCCAGCTCGCTGGACGACGTGTTCTTCCGCATCGGCGGCGCCGGTGTCGGCCAGGCCACCCAGTCGCTGGTCGTCAACAGCAACAACGTGATCGGTGACGACATGTGGCTGTGGCGGGCCGACCACGGCACCGGCGTCAGTTGGACCACCAACCTGGCGACCAACGGGATGGTGGTCAACGGCCAGAACGTCACGATGTACGGGCTGTTCGTCGAGCACTACCAGCAGTTCCAGGTGATCTGGAACGGCAACGGCGGCCGAACGTACTTCTACCAGAGCGAGATGCCCTACGATCCGCCCAACCAGGCGGCGTTCATGAACGGGAGCTCGCCCGGCTGGGCGTCGTACAAGGTGGCCAACACGGTCACCAGCCATCAGGCGTTCGGCTTGGGCATCTACTGCTTCTTCCAAGCCAACCCGAGCAACCAGGCGGCGCACGCGATCGAAACGCCGACGGGGGCGGGCATCGGGTTCCACGACATGGTCACGGTGTCGTTGGGTGGCACGGGCACGATCCAGCACATCATCAACAACAACGGCGGCACGGTGAACTCCGGGACCACGGTCCAGGATCTGACCACCGGTCCGTAGCCCGGCGCCTTCGCGGCGACCGGCGAGAGTGCGGGTGTGCGTCGCGGCTTCGGCCGTGGCGCACACCGTTCTCGTCGTCGAGCGCTGAACGATCGCGTGCAACAGTGCCGCGATCAATTGACATGTCACCAGGCCGTTGCCGACAATCCCTCGCGACACGAGGGACGTCCCTTCGCCCGTGGAAATGCATTGGGAACTGGCGCCAAGCCGTTTCCGGCGTGCCGCCGTACCTTTATCTTTTGGCACCGAAGTTTTCTATCACTGGCAACACTTTTACACGGTATTCAGCCATCCCTGCCGACGGTAACAGATCCGATACAGAGCCACTGAGCTGTGGAAACGTCGTTCCAGGTGCGAATTTCGGGTCATCGGTCCGAAATCTGGCGGCTGTCCCGAGATTTGCTGGGCGGTTGGGATCCGAGCCGTTGTGAGGTTGCGCCGTGGGCCGGCTGGTTTACTCGAATCCGTTCGCCGGTCCCGGCGAATCGTTCAACCATGCCGGTTTCGTCAGGAGAAAGGGGTGCACAATGCGTAGGACCCAGTCCCTGCGTCGCGTCAGCAGCGCGCGTAGCGTTGAAAGTGTGCGTAGCGTCCGGTCCGACTAGTTCGCCGGTTCCCTTCGCGAGACGGCTTCCCCGCTGGGTAGCCTGGCGGGGGTGGGTGCGCGCCGCGCCCACCCCCGTTTGCCGTGCTGTTTCGCCTGATGAGGGAGCGACCGAGGTGGCTCTGGAGATCGAACGCAAGTTCCTGGTCGCCGATGGCTGGTCGCCCCCGCCCGGCGTCGAGCCGGAGCCGCTGCGCCAGGGTTACCTGACCGAGGCGGCCGCCGACGGCACCGAGGTCCGGCTGCGCGTGGCAGGCGACCGTGAGCTGATGACCGTGAAGCGGAGTCGTGCCGCGACCGGCGTCGCGGTCCGTGACGAGGTCGAGTTTCCGTTGCCGGACGGCGTTTTCGACCAGCTGTGGCCGCTCACCGGCGGCCAGCGGCTGACCAAACTGCGCTACGACGTGCCGCTGGGTGACCTCGTCGCGTCGGTCGACGTCTACACCGGCCGTCACGAGGGCCTGCGGGTGGTGGAGGTCGAGTTCGACAGCGAACCGGCCGCCGCCCGGTTCACGCCACCGGACTGGTTCGGCCCCGAGGTCACCGGCGACGCCCGCTACTCCAACCGGCTGCTGGCCCTCACGTAGCCCTCGTCACCGGCGCCCGCCGGCACGACCGGGTCCGCGCGCACGCCGGTCGGCGCGGCCGGATCGAGCGCGGCCGCCACCACCGCCGACTCGATGCCCCTGGCCAGCGCCACCAGTCGCGCCGGCCCGATCCGGTGGGTGTCCACGCAGAGCAGGCAGTCCAGCACGTCCGGCACGTCGTTGACGTGCACGACGACACCGCGGTCGTAGCTGTCGAACCGGTGTGCCCAGCGCATCGTGGTGCGTGGCAGGACGGCCAGCACGTCGGCCCGGTTCGGTACCCGGTCGGACGTCAGCGGCACGTTGCGTCGCCGGTCGTTGTAGAAACAGGAGATGTCCCGCAGGCCAGGGCCCAGTCCGGTGACCAGCGCGGCGAGTTCGTCCGGGTCGTAGTAGGCGTGCTTGGCGGCCCGGGTCGTCGCCTGCCAGGCCCGGCCGACCACCTCGTCGAACGTGGTGTTCCCGACGTCGATCACGCACAGTCCCGGCTGCGCCACCGTGCTCACCGATCCGGTCAGTCTGGGCCGGAAGCGGTTGTGCACCAACGTCTGCACCACCACGGTCCGCTCACCGGTCACCCGCCCCAACGCCACCGCGAATGCCGCGAGCCGCACCGAGCCCGGATGCGCGCCCGTGCGGGCCGCGACCGCCAGCACCGCGCGGTCGGCGGCGGGGGAGGTGTAGGCGAGCTGCCAGTAGCGCGGCGTGCGCGGGTCTTTGGCCTGCTCGTCCGGCTTCGGCGCGGGCAGGGCGCGCAGCAGCCGTTCCCAGTAGCGCACCGACGCCCGGCTCTGGCGCAACGCGACCGGTGTGCGCTGCTGTTGTGCCAGCTCCATGGGTTGGATCGCGGTGACCGGACCGTCGGCGTGCGTGTTGAGGTCGATCATCAGTGCCTCGATGCCGTGCGCGTCGATGGCCAGGTGACTGTAGGCGACGACCAGGTGGGCCGGCCTGGCGTCGCGCCGGACCACGGCCATGCGCACCGGCCAGTCGCGCTCGTGGTCGAAATCGGTGACGTGGTAGCGCCGCCAGACCGTGTCGGCCACCTGCGCCGGATCGGTGCCGTCCGCGTCGACCACCGCCAACGCGACCTCACCGGACGCCGACACGACCTGCCGTGGCTGCCCGCCGTCGTCGAACCGCAGCCGGGTACGCAACGACTGGTGGCGGCTCATCATGCGCCGCAACATGTCGGCCATGTGCTCGACGGTGGTGCCGGCCGGCAACGGCACCACACCACCGACGATCATGGAGGATTCGCGCTGCCGGATCGACCGCCAGATCTCCCGTTGCCCCCAGGTCAGCTCTTCGACGCCGGTCCCGTCACCGTCGAACCGAACACGGACGGAACCCGACATGCGCTGCCCCCTCGGCCGCCAGAAGATCGACACTAACCCGGCCGGCGCGCGTCCACGTCGCGATGCGATGAGATCGGGCCGCCGTCCCTTTTTCGTTGGTCCGGGCTTTTCGTTGGTCCGGCCGGCACATGAGGCCCCCGCGCGGCACTAAACTCGATGCGGTGGGGCTGCTGCGCTGGATGACGGGATTGATTCGCGGACGCCGTACGTTGTCTGAGTTGACGGACACGTACGTTCCGCGATCGGAGGCTGTGGTGCTGGACCCGGAGGAGCTGTATGAGGTGGACTCCGATGTCCCCGACCTGACCGGGGCGGTACTGCTGCACCACTTCGAGGGTTTCATGGACGCCGGTTCGGCCGGCCGGCTGACCGCGGAACACCTGCTGAGCAGCTTCGAACACCGGGTGGTGGCCCGGTTCGACGTGGACCGCCTGATCGACTACCGGTCAAAACGGCCGTTGATGACGTACGTCACGGACCACTGGGCCGAGTACCAGGCGCCGGAGTTGGTCGTCCACCTGCTGCATGACACCAACGGCACGCCGTTCCTGCTGCTCACCGGCCCGGAACCGGACCACGACTGGGAGCGCTTCACCACGGCGATCCGCGCCCTGAACGAACGCTGGGGTGTGCGCCTGACGGTCGGGATGCACGGCATCCCGATGGGTGTCCCGCACACGCGCCCCCTGGGCGTCACCGGCCACGGGACCCGCCCCGAGCTGGTCGGTGAATTTCCGCCGGTCCTCAACCGCCTGCAGGTCCCCGGCAGCGTCAGCGCGCTGCTGGAGTTCCGACTGGGCGAAAACGGTCACGACGCGGTCGGCTTCGCGGCCCACGTGCCGCACTACCTGGCGCAGGCCAGCTACCCGGCGGCCGCGGTGGTGCTGTTGGGCGCGGTCACCAGGGTGACCGACCTCCACTTCCCGGACGACACCCTCCACGCGGCGGCCAACCGGGCCGACATCGAAATCAACCGCCAGGTCAACGGCTCGGACGAGGTCGCGGACGTGGTACGGGCCCTTGAGGAGCAGTACGACCGCTTCGCCGAGGGAGCCGCTAGAAACAGCCTGCTGGCCGAAGGCGTGGACAGAATGCCCACGGCCGAGGAACTGGGCAGCGAGTTCGAACGCTTCCTGGCCGAACAACAGGGCAACCCCGACCAATGACCTGGTGGCTATTTGCCGCCGAGGATTCGGCTGGTCACCTTGTTGCGTTCCGAGGTCAGCTCGTCCAGGACCTGGCGTAGGTTGGTGTCCGTCAGGGTGACCGTGGCACTCTGTTGGTCCACTTGGGACAGTACGGTTCTGCGGACCAGCTCTCGGACGAACGATGCCGTCACGCCGTCCATCGCCGCCACCAGACCCGCCTCGTCCGCCAGCTTCAGCTCTACATCCCTGCTGTAGAGCCGAAGTAGCCGGGTGCGTTCGGTCGTGTCGGGCTTCGGGATCTCCACCGCCAGGTCCACTCGGCCGGGGCGGTCCACGAGTGCCTGCTCCAGGACCTCGACCCGGTTGGTGGTCAACACGAACGTGACGTCCGCGTCGGCGTCCACCCCGTCGATCCGGTTCAGCAGCTCGAACAGCAGGGGATTGCCGCCGTCGAACTGGCTGCGCTCCTGGGCGATCAGGTCCACGTCCTCGATCACCAGGACCGCGGGCTGCAACCGCCGGACCAACGTCGACGCCGCCGGCAGCATGCCCAACGCCCGGCCGGACAACACGACCACCGTCGCCTCGGTCAGGCGGGACATCAGGTACCGCACCGTGTGCGTCTTTCCGGTGCCGGGCGGCCCGTACAACAGCAGGCCGCGCTTGAGGTGCTGGCCCAGCGCCACCAGGCGGGCATTGTGTGCCGCGCCGCGCACCACGTGCCGTTCCAGGCTCTCCAGCACGCCGGTCGGCAGCACGACCTGGTCCGCCGTCAGGTTCGGGCGGGGCAGAAAGCTGACCAGTTCGTTGCTGCGCTGCTCGTTGACGTCGAACTGGAGAATGGCGCCGCGGAACGCGTCGTGCTTGCGCATCTGTTGTTCGATCTCGTCGCGTACGGCTGTCGCGGCGGCCCGGTCGGCGGCGAGGATCTGGAGCATGCAGTTCGGTTGGTGATTGAAGCCTGCCGCCGAGCCGCGCACGGCGATCACCACCGGCGCGCCCGACGGTGCCGCGCTGCGCACCAGCCCCAACTGCACCGCCTCGGTCACCGAGTCGGCGCCGGTGGCCACCGTCGTGTAGTCGACGGCGCCCAACTCGTACCCGTGGCCCATGCCGGCCGATGCCAGCATGTCCACCACCTCCTGGTGGGACCGCCCGCCACCGGCGATGCCGAACCACGTTGCGTCGGGGCTGTGCTCGGCCAGATATGCCTCGACCCCGCGTTGCAGGTTCACGTGTTCCCAGGTGCCGAACGAGATGGCCACGTTCGGCACCTGCGCCAACGGGCAGCCGATGTGCTCGCTCACCATGGCGACCAGCGCCGACCCACCGGCGGAGGTGACCAGGTGGCGCGTGTCATTGATCAAAGTGGCCAGTGCCGTGGCGAGTTGCCGCGCGCCGGCCGGATCCAGGTGGTTTTCGTCGGTGATGTCGGGCATGTCCCCAGCCTGACACCGCGTCGGTCCGCTGTCCGGACATCGGCGATATTCACTGGCAGACTGGCCGCGTGCATGACTTCGACGTGCTGGTCCTGGGCTCCGGTCCCGGCGGACAGAAGGCCGCGATCGCCACAGCCAAACTCGGCAAGCGGGCCGCGGTGGTGGAGCGGCGGGACATGATCGGCGGGGTGTGCATCAACACCGGCACCATCCCGTCCAAGACGTTGCGCGAGGCCGTGCTCTACCTGACCGGGTTGAACCAGCGCGAGATGTACGGCGCGAGCTACCGGGTCAAGGACGACATCACCGTCGCCGATCTGCTCAGCCGCACGCAGCACGTGATCGGCCGGGAGATCGAGGTGATCAGGAGCCAACTGGGCCGCAACCACGTGGCGATCCTGCCGGGCATGGGCCGTTTCCTGGATGACCACACGGTCGAGGTGCTCGACGGCACCGGCCGTGAGACGAAGGTCACCGCGGAGAAGATCGTCATCGCCACCGGCACCCAGCCGGCGCGCCCGTCGACGGTCGCGTTCGACGAGCGGACCGTCATCGACTCGGACGGAATCCTGGCGCTGGAACGGGTTCCGCAGTCGATGATCGTGGTCGGCGCCGGGGTGATCGGCATCGAGTACGCGTCGATGTTCGCGGCGTTGGGCTGCAAGGTCACCGTTGTCGAGGCCAGGGAACGGATGCTGGAATTCTGCGACCTTGAGGTCGTCGAAGCACTCAAGTACCATTTGCGTGATCTCGCTGTGACGTTCCGTTTTCGTGAGACGGTCGCCGCGGTCGAACGGCATGCACACGGTGCGATCGCGGTGTTGGAGAGCGGCAAGAAGATTCCGGCCGAGGTCGTCATGTATTCCGCCGGGCGGCAGGGTATGACGGGCAGCCTCGGCCTGGAGAACGCCGGACTCGTGGCGGACAAGCGCGGCCGGGTGCCGGTGGACCAGTTCTTCCGCACCGAGAAGCCGCACATCTACGCGGTCGGCGACGTGATCGGCTTCCCCGCGCTGGCGTCCACCTCGATGGAGCAGGGCAGGCTGGCCGCCTATCACGCGTGCGGCGAGCCGGTGGCGCCGATGTCCACGCAAGCGCCGATCGGCATCTACACCATTCCGGAGATCAGCTTCATCGGCAAGACCGAGGACGAACTCACCGCGGAGCGGATCCCGTTCGAGGTCGGCGTCTCCCGTTATCGGGAATTGGCGCGCGGGCAGATCATCGGCGATTCCTACGGTGTGCTGAAACTGTTGGTGTCACCGGAGGATCGATCGCTGCTCGGCGTGCACGTCTTCGGCACCGGGGCGACGGAGTTGGTCCACATCGGACAGGCGGTGATGGGCTGCGGCGGCACGGTGGACTATTTGGTGGACGCGGTCTTCAACTATCCGACCCTGGCCGAGTCCTACAAGGTCGCCGCACTGGACGCGACCAACAAGATGCGCGATATCGTTCGCCTCGACTAACGGCGAACTGCTTCATGAAAACTAATCAGAATTGCCGGTTCGGCGGTGGTCCTGACCGTCCGGCTTGTGCCGCGGACAGGTCAGCGGCCGACCCGGATCGATTCACCAGCGCAGCCCTGCATACCTGAACGGGTTGAGCTGGGACTTTCGGGTCGGCCATGCGACGACGTGGGACTTCTCAGTCGACCGGAGCCGACTCCGGCTCGTCCTCGGGCTCGTCCGGTCGCACGATCGGGCCGAGGACGCGGATCGCGGTGGCCGGCGCGGGATGGAACCCGGCGCCACGCATCAACCCGGCCACCTGGCCGACCCTGGCCGAGCTGACCAGGGACGGTCGTACCTCGCACACCTTGAGCGCAGTCCATTCGGACCAGTCGGGAACAAGCACGTCCATGTCGAAGAGCTCCCCAAAATGGGTGATGGTAAGCGATTGGCGTCAACTAATTGTGGTGCTACGAGCTGAAGCGAGTTCGTTGGCTCCCTGTCATTAAGTTGAACATCGGGTGTCCGTGTTGCCCGCACGCCACCGCAACCGCCATACCCAGACGGAATTTAGTTGAGCGGGTCACTCACGCAAGACCAGCGGCGGGTCGACCGAGCCCGACTGGGGCCGCGCTGCGCCATCGGGCAACACGGCGGACAGAAGCCTCGGGACACCATCGTCTGATTCCGGCGAGCGCAGCCGAGTCTACGCCCATACCGCCGACCCTGTACCGGGACCGGCCCGATCGGGCGAAGCGACTGGGGGAAACGGAGCATGCCGACCCACCTGTGTGACAAAACAGCAGGTCAGCCCCCTGGATAGGGTGATTTGTGCATCCGAACTGATAAGTCTATGTTTACTGTCCGTGGCGGAAATCGAGCCCACCGACGCCGACCTGGTACGGGCCGGCTGTGATCTTCGAGTGGCGCTGGGCCGGATCGTGCGCCGGCTGCGTCAGGACCGCGATCCCGGCGAGCCGACGATGTCCGAGGTGTCCGTGCTCGCCCAGCTCGACCGGCACGGCGCGGCCACGCCGGGTGTGCTGGCCGACCGGGAACGGGTGCGGCCGCAGGCCATGGGCGCCACGCTGGCTGTTCTGGAGCGCCGCGCCCTCGTCGAGCGCGCCACCGACCCCACCGACGGCCGCCGCGTCTTGCTGTCCATCACCGACGCCGGCCGCCGCGTCCTGGTGGATCGCCGCTCGCGCAACGCAGAACGCATGGCATCGGCCCTGGCACACGGTTTCAGCCCGGCCGAACAACGCAGGCTGATCGCGATCGTCCCGCTGCTGGAGCGGATGGCGGATCTGTTGTGATGCACACCTGTCGGTCAGAAATCCTTGCCGGACAACAAGAAGGAGATGGAGTATGAAGGACGCGATCCAGGCCGGGACCGTCACCATCACCGGGCACGGCGGTGACGAGATCGAGGCCTACCTCGCGCGTCCGCTCGGGGACACCCCTCGCGGCGGAGTAGTCGTGATCCACCACATGCCCGGCTACGACATCCAGAACAAGGAGATCGTCCGCCGGTTCGCGGCCGAGGGCTACGCGTCGATCTGCCCGAACCTGTACTTCCGCGAGGCCCCCGGCGCCAGCCCGGACGACGCGGCGGCAGCGGCGCGGGCCAACGGCGGCGTGCCCGACGAGCGACTCGTCGGCGACGTCGACGGCGGCGCCCAACACCTCAACTCGTTGGAGGGCGCCAACGGCAGGATCGGCGTGATCGGCTACTGCTCCGGCGGCCGGCAGTCGTTCCTGGCCGCGTGCTCGCTGAAACTGGACGCGGCGGTGGACTGCTACGGCGCCTGCATCATCAACCCGCCGCCGGCGGGCGCGCCGCTGAAAGTTACACCGCTGCTCGGGATCGCCGACCAGCTCTCCTGCCCGCTGCTCGGCCTGTTCGGCGCGGAGGACTCGTACCCGGCGCCCGATGAGACCGCCGCGATGTCCGCCGAACTGGACCGGTTGGGCAAGGCGCACGAGTTCCACACGTACGAGGGCGCCGGCCACGCGTTCTTCGCGGTGAACCGGCCCAACTACCGGCCGGAGGCCGCGATGGCCGGCTGGGAACGCATCCTCGATTTCTACGGCAAGAACCTGGCCAGCTGAAGGAGAACCCGTATGTGCACGTACCAGACCGAGAAGGTCGAACTGGTCGGCAGCGGCAAGAGCGCGACCGGCTGGTTCGGCGTGAGCCACGCCACTGTCTATGTGGACCATCCGGTGCACGCGCAGTTCGCCCACACGCTCAACATCGACTTCATCAACCCGACGCTCGGCCCGTCCGCGCGGGTCGCGGTGGAGTTGACCGAGGAGGCGGCGCTGGCACTGGTCGACGCCATCCAGCGGTCAATCGCGTCGGCACCGCCCGGCCTCGCATCGGAGCACCAGGCCGTCGGCGCGCACTGAAACCAGCCACCAATCACGGTCAGGCCGTCCGCGTTTCTTCTGCCCTAGAACAAGCCACCCACACCGGTCCTGCCGCCCGCGGTGTCTTCCGCCCCAGAGCAATGCGAATGCGAGCTCTGGGGCGGAAGACACCGCGTAAAGGGCGGCAGGACCCGCGCGCCCCGGCGCGCCATGTCACAGCACTGCTGTGCCGCAGGAACTGCAGAACTTGGCGCCGGGCGGCAGTTCCGTTTCGCACGCCGCGCAGTGCACCGCGGGTAGCACGATGGGCTGTCCGCAGCTCATGCAGAACTTCGCGTCGGGTGGGTTGCCGGCTTCGCAGTTGGTGCACGCCACGGCGGCGACCTGTGCCGGCGCGGTCGGGGGCAGGGCGGCGGCCTTTGGGCGTTGGTACGTGCCGGGCGGCGGGCTGCTGTAGCCACCGGGGGGACCACCGGCGAAACCCGTCGGGGGTGGGGCCGCCGGGATGCCGGGTTGGGCGGCTGCGGCACCGCCCACACCAAGGCCGGCGGCCAGGAACGCGCCGCCGACCGCGCCGCCACCCTGTGCCATGCCCTGTCCGGCGCCCAGCGCCATCTCGCCTGCCGCGTACTGGTTGAAGCCGCCGGCCAGCCGGGAGTAGCTGGTGTCCTTGGCCAACGCCTTGAGTTGGGTCGCGTCCTCCGGCGCCAGGTTGATGTCGAAGTTGCCCATCCGGGTGAGCGCGACGCCGTAGGCGGCCAACTGCTCATTCGCCCTGGTGATCACGGTCTGCTCGATGTCGGGCGTGTAGGCCGACAGGCCCAGGATCGGCCAGCCGTTGCGCACGATCTGGTTCGTGATGTCCGTGCGCATCACCTTCAGCAGTTGGTCGCTCACCCAGCCGCTGATCCGGTCGTTGTCGGTCACGTCGACCGTCGACAACAGGTTGGTGATCAGCCGGACCGGGTCGACCACCCGTAGGGCGTAGTCGCCGAACACCCGCAGGGTCACGATCAGGCCGGTCACGCTGTCCTGCACGTCGTCGATCCGGCCGCCGAACGTGAAACCGGTGTATTCGCGGCTGCCGACGAAGTACAGCTCGGCCCGGTAGGCGTTGCCGCCGGTGGCCATGTCGACCAGGGCGCCGAGGCCGGGGAGTTCGTTCGCGTCGATCTGGTGGCGGCCGGGGCCCATGGTCTGCACGACCTGGCCGGTGTTGACGAACAGCGCCACCTCATCGGCGTTGACGATGGCCCGGGTGAACCGCCTGATGTTGACGTCCGGCCACTTGTAGACCAGTTGCCCTTTTCGGTCGTCCGGTACCGCGATGAATTCTCGGCTGAACAGTGCCACCGTTGCCTCCCACGACCTCCCGTTTGGGCCAAACCATACCGGGAGGCGCACGTCGTTGACCGGCGGTCGACACTATGGGCAGGCACTACGGGGCAGCCGCGCTGCTAGCTTCTACGCACCAAGCGGGCCGGTTGGGGACCCCGGAGTGGGAATGGAGAACGCTGTGGACCGGATCGAATGCCACTGGTGTCGTGGCCAGAATCCGCCGGGCAACACCAGTTGCCTCACCTGTGGCGCACCGCTGGACGAGCGGGACCGGGTTTCCGACTCGGGCTGGAAGGAGGCGCCTCGGCTGCGTGACATGACCGAGTTCCGCTTCGCCAACAGCACATGCCAGGTCGAGGGCGAGCTGGTGCCGGTGGCCGAACTCAACCTGGCCCAGGGCGACGCGGTGTTCTTCGAGCACCACGTGATGCTGTGGAAGGACGAGCACGCACCGATCTCCGCGCTGAACACCGGTGGAGGCTTCAAGCGGGTGCTGGGCGGGATGCCGTTCGTGGTCACCGTGGCGCAGGGCCCCGGCCGGGTGGCGTTCTCCCGTGACGCGCCTGGAGAACTGGTCGTGCTGCCGCTGCACCCCGGCATGGAACTGGACGTGCGGGAGCACGCGTTCCTGGTGGCGTCGGGCAACATCAACTACTCGTTCGTCCGGATCAAGGGCCTCGCCAACGTGCTGCACGGCGGTGGCGGCATGTTCATGGACCGGTTCGTCACGGCCGGCACACCGGGCCTGCTCATGTTGCACGGCTACGGAAACGTCTTCGAGCGCATGCTGCGGCCGGGGGAGAAGATCCTGGTCGAGCCGGGCGGCTGGCTCTACAAGGACTCCGCCGTGCAGATGCAGGCCGTCCAGCAGAAGCTGCGCACGGGTCTCATGCGCCACGGCATGTACCTGGCCGAGATGACCGGCCCCGGTCGCGTCGGCATCCAGTCGGTGTACGTCCACCACCACTCGGAGTGAGGGCCTGATGACCGCGCCGGCATTCCACTGCCGCTACTGCCGCCAGCTGTCCGACCCGACCGCAACGGCCTGCCCGCGCTGCGGCGCGCCGATCGACGTCCGCGCCCACGTCAGCGCGTCGGGCTGGCAGAAGCAGCCCGCGACCAAGGACATGGCCCGCATCCAGTTCGGTCGGTCCCGGCTGCAGATCGAGGGCACCTACGTGCCCGTCGCCGACTTCGCGCTCACCGGCGACGACTACATCTACTTCTCACACCATTCGCTGCTGTGGGCCGACCCGGACGCCCAGCTCACCAACATGAGCCTGGCAGGCGGCTGGACCAGGATGATGGCCGGCATGCCGCTGATCATGGTGGAGGGCCGGGGTCCTGGGCACATCGCGCTGTCGGACAACCACGCGGGCGATCTCGTGGTGCTGCCGCTGGAGCACGGACAGCGGATGTGGGTCCGCGAGCACCGTTTCCTGGCCGCGACCGGAAACGTCAAGTACACCTGGGAGTCCTCACCCGTCTGGTTCGTCACGGGATCGGGCGACGAGCGGGAGACGCACTACCCGATGGGCATGTACGGCGACATCTTCGGCGCGCAGGGCGCACCGGGCCTGTTGCTGCTGCACTCGCCGGGCAACACGTTCGTGCGGGACCTCGCGCCGCGCGAGACGCTGCTGGTGCAGCCCAGTGCGCTGCTGTACCGGGACCTGTCGGTGAACATGCACCTACACCTGGAGTATCCGCACTCGCCGGGCCTGTTCTCGTGGCGCCGCAGCTACAACTACCGCAGTGTGTGGCTGCGGTTGATCGGGCCTGGTCGGGTCGCGGTGCAGTCGGTCTACCAGCGGCCGGAGAAGTCGGAGCCGATCACGTCGCATTCCTATGCGACGTCCCGTAGTTGGTGACGTCGGTGCCGGCGGTGAGGTCGCGGACCTGTTCTGATGCCAGTTCGTCGCGGGCGGTGCCGGCGAGCAGCCGGGCCACCGCACTGTCGGCGGCCACGGCGTCGTGCTCGGATTGCAGTGCCGCCAACCGATCCGCGTATTCGGACAGGGCGCTCACCCGGTCCACCAGTGCGTCCCAGCTCCGTTGCAGCGCGTCCGCGTGCTGTTCATCGGGCAGATCGCCCAACTTGCGTCGCAGGACCGCGAGGTGGAACGCCTGATCGTCGATCTCGTCCAGTTCGGTGAGCAGGTCCAGCCGGACCCGGTGGTTCTCCAGGTCGTCCGAGGCCCATGCGTTGCTGCGCGCGATCCGGGCCACGGTGTCCACGGCGACGAAGACGAGCCGGCGCTCCTGCGTCTGCGCCCACGGTCCGAGCCACGCCTGCCGTGACCGCCAGGACGCGCTGATCTCGCTGCGGGACAACGAACGCCGCGACAGCCGCCACGCGACGACGGTGCCCGTCCCGGCCAGCCCGAGCAGCCCGACGATGGCCACCATGATCGCCAGCGGTATCCCGGCGGTCAGCGCGACGGCCGTGACCACGCCGGCCAGCACGAGCATGCCCACGAGAGCGAGCAGGGCCCCAGGGATCAGAATTCGGGCAAATCGACGGACGTCGGCGCCGACGTCGAGCCCACCACTGGTGCCGGGTTCGTGGGGGAGCGCGGCTTCGGTCGGTGGGCCGAGCGGGAGGTCGGCGTGTAGTTCGGCCGGCCGCATGGACAGGCCGCCGTGCTCGGCCAGCCGCGCGACCTCAGCCAACACCGCCGCCCTCTGCTCCGCGGTCACGCCCACCCCTTGAATGTGAATAGTTGGAAATTTTCCACCCTAGCCGATA
>Ga0137385_10002103_pt1 | contig 16957 bp, 13 predicted proteins | sample SagtaG_FD_104921 | JGI IMG/M metagenome (GOLD analysis project Ga0137385, IMG submission 104921) | Vadose zone soil microbial communities from Sagehorn Ranch, Mendocino, California, USA - Sage2_R_80_16 metaG | ecosystem: Environmental > Terrestrial > Soil > Vadose zone | place: USA: California...
CAGGGCCTGCTGCTGCTGGGCGGCGCCGACTTCCTCGGGCTCCGCCTGACGGCCAGCACCGTCTTCACGATGCTGCACGTGGCCGGCGTGGTCCTCGCGGCATGGGGCACGTGCCTGGCGGTGTGGCGCTTCCTGCGTGATGGCGACCGGGTCGCGCAGCTGCTCGTCGCGGGCGTGGCCATCAACCTGGCCGCCTATGTGCTCAGCACCAGGGCAGGCGTGGTCACCCAGACCCGCGAGATCGCACCCGTCCTGCCCTTCAGCGCTGCCCTGGCCGGGCGCCTGCTGGGCGGACAGGCGCTGGCCGGGCGGCTCAAGCCGGCCCTGCTCGTGCCGCTCCTGCTCGTTGTCATGCCCGGTTACCTGCTCGGCCTGGCGGGCGAGATCAGCCAGCCGCCGGCCGCGGCGCAGAACCAGCAGCTCACCTCCTGGCTGGCGGCCCGGCACCTGCATACCGGCCTGTCCGGCTACTGGGAGTCGAATGTAGTCACGCTGACCAGCGGCGACCGGGTCCAGATCCGGCTGGTGAACGGGTCCCGCAGAGGGCTCGCCCCCAGCTCCTTTGAGGGGAAGGCGGAATGGTACGACCCGCACCGTAATACGGCGAACTTCGTCGTGCTCTTCCCGGGGGTGGCAGAGTATCGCGGCTTTACCGAGGAGCAGGCCGTGCTGGCGAGGTTCGGTAAGCCCGCGCGAACCTATCACGTCGGTGCCTACACCGTCCTGGTCTGGGATAAGAATCTGCTGCGCGAACTCAGCCGGGCCCGGTGACGTCAAGAAAGCGAAGCCTGCGCTCGGCGACCATCATCAAGGCGACCGTGATCCTAACCCTGCGCAGGCCGCTGAACCGGGCGAACACTGTTACCTGACCTATCTGGCAGGGACGCGCTGAGTGAGTTGCCGTCACGCCTGCGAGGAACGACTCCGCCGCGTCGTCGGCCGGGCGAACGTAGCTTGATGCGGCACCAGGTATCCCGGGCACGAGCGGCCGGGCGGGTGGCCATAACCACCCGCCCGGCCATCATGAGGCCTTCGCCCAGCCCAGCCCAGCGCCGCCGTCAGCCGGCCGGCGCCGCCATCGGGTCCACGCCGGCTAGGTCCTTGCGCGTGACCCGGATCGCGACCAGCGTGATGACCAGTGCCAGCACCGCGATCCCCGCCGAGACCAGGAATCCCTTCGAGAAACCCGTCGCGAGGGCGTGGTCGGTCACCGCCTTCTGCAGCGCGGCCGCCTTGGCGCCGGACACCTGGTGCCCGGCCTTCGCGGCCGCCGCTGCCTGGGACCGCAGGCTGCTCGCCACCGCGCTCCACGCGACGGTGCCGAGGACCGCGAGCCCGATCGAGCCGCCGACCTGCTGGCCGACGTTGAGCATGCTGGACGCGACCCCGGCGTCGGCGTTGCCCACCTTGGTCAGCGAGACCAGGGACAGCGGCACGAACACCAGGCCCAGCCCGAGCGCGGTGAGCATCATCGGCCCGAGCAGGCCGCCGGCGTAGCTGCTGTGCTCGGTGATCCGGGACAGCCAGACCATCCCGCCGGCCATGATCGTGGCGCCGGTGATCATCAGCGGCCGGGCGCCGATGCGGGCCACCAGCTGCGACGCGACCCCGGAGGCCGCCATGATCATGCCGACCATCGGCAGGAAGGCGATGCCCGCCCGCAGCGGGCTGTATCCCCACACGTTCTGCACGAAGAGCGTGAGGAAGAAGAACATGCCGAACAGCGCGGTGCCGACGCACAGGCTGATCAGGTAGGCGCCGGACCGGTCCCGGCTGCGCAGCACCCGCATCGGGAGCAGCGCGTGCTTGCTGCGCACCTCGATGAACCCGAAGGCCGCCAGCAGCACCACGGCGGCCGCCAGCGAGACGATCACCTTGGTGTCACCCCAGTGCGACACGCCGCTCGCGCTGGTCGCGGCGTTGGAAAGCCCGTAGACCAGGGAGGTGATGCCGAGCGTCCCGGTGATCGCGCCGGGCAGGTCGAAGCGCCCGGCACGCCGCTGCGACTCCGGCAGCACCCGCGTGGCCAGAGCCGCGACGACGAGCCCGATCGGCACGTTGACGAACATGATCCAGCGCCAGCTGAGGTAGTTGACGAGCAGCCCGCCGGCGATCAGCCCGACCGCGGCGCCGGCCACGCTCATCGCCGCGTACACGCCCAGCGCCCGGTTGCGCGGGGGCCCCTCGGGGAAGGTGACCGCGATCAGCGACAGCGCGGTGGGCGCGGCCATCGCGCCGCCGACGCCCTGGATCACGCGCGCGGCGAGCAGCCAGGCCTGGTCGGTGGCGAACCCGCCGGCCAGCGAGGCCAGGGCGAAGACCAGGATGCCGGCGATGAAGATCCGGCGGCGCCCCAGCAGGTCGCCGGACCGGCCGCCGAGCAGCAGCAGCCCGCCGAACGCGAGCGTGTACGCGTTCACGACCCATTCCAGGTTCGAGTCGGAGAAGCCGAGCGCGCCCTGGATGTGCGGCAGCGCTACGTTCACGATGGTCGAGTCGAGCACGACCATGAGCTGGGCCGTCGCGATGACGGCCAGGGCCAGGCCGAGCCGCCTGCGCGGCTGCGCGGTGGCGGCGGCCCCGGCCGCCACAGCGGTACCGGGTATGGTCCCGGTATCTGGTGATATCGCAGACAAGATAATCCCCTTTACCCGAATTTCGGGCGTAGTCATCCAGCGCCGTGACCACAGTGGCCCGGTGAGCTAATTTAAAAAGAAACCCTTGATGCCGAACGAACGCTGGCTACCCGCTCCAGCCGCGTTTTGTCACCTGCCGCGAGCCGTCAGGGCAGTGACGGCCCGGCCGCCACGCCTCATCGATCAAGACGTGGCCGCTGCGGCGGTTGTGACCGGCTCACCCCCATCCGCGTGCTCCATCCCCGCGGCCAGCATCTTCTGGATGAGCGCGAGGAGGATGTGGCGCTCCGTCTCGTCGAGGGCGTAACACCAGGGCATCCGCAGGGCCAGTTCCTGCATCATCCGCTCCTTGGCGGCGATACCCTCCGGGGTCAGCACCAGGTTCTTCACCCGGCGGTCCCGGAGGCTGGGCTCGCGGCGGGCCAGCCCGCGCCGTTCGAGCGTGTCGGCGATGGTCGTGACGAAGGAGGCGTCGCAGGCCATGTGCTGCGCCAGTTCCTTCATCGTCATGACCTCATCGAGCTTGAACAGCGCCAGCAGCTCGCTGGGGGCGATGTCGAACATGGCGGCGATCGACTGGCTGATCGCGCCGGCCCGCTTCACCAGATCCGTCAACCCGTTCACAATGTCCCGGTTCACGCCGTTGCTGCCCGGGGCTTCGCTGGCCCTGGCCGCCTCGGCTGCCTGATCCACGCTGATCACCTCCCGTCCTCGCATCTCTTGACCTGCTCAACAGTTGAGCTACTCAAGTTATTTCCGGCCTGGACCGAGGTGGCGGTGGCGGAACTGATTGTTCGGCCAGATGCCCTGAACCGGCCCTGCAGCGCCTGCGTCCTGAGTCGGTACGGGCGAGCAGGCCGAGGACGGCAGGCGGGCGTAAGCTGAGTTGCGTGACCGCACAGCCGACGGAAGACCCCGCCGACCCGCTGGTGATCTTGAGAGACCTCCCCGAACCAGAACGTGAGGAATTCCTCCGCCAGTACCACCAAGCGGTGGATGCCGCGCACGACCCCGCCGGTTACCAGTGGTTGCGACGACTTCTCCACGTGTGGAGCCTGACCGCGATCGCCGCAGGCCAGCCGGGCTACTACGAGGAACTCGCGGCCGCACGCGCCGGAACGGCTGCGACAGTGCCGGTCACCGATGCGATCCCGGACTGGACCGAACGGGTCGCCGCGGCCAGGGGTCGGCGGTGACCTACCGGGCTGAACTGAGCGGCCGGGCGCTGAAGCAGATGCACGGGCTTCCGAGCCCAGCATTCGACAGCCTCATCGAGGCCATGGCGGACGTCATCGACTATCCCGACGACCCGCTCCGGACCTTCCCGACCAGCGACCCCTACGTAAGGCGTGTAGAGTTCGGCGACGCGGGCCTGATCACTTACTTAATAAATGACGGCGCCAGCCTAGTCATTATCCTCGACATCACCTGGGCTGGTTAACAGCCGCCGCAGGCCCTGGCTATCCGCCTCCGGGTACGTAAGGCAACTGTCCAATGAAGCCATTAAGCCCGGGTGCCTGCCTGCCTCGGATCCAGGACACGTCGCCAGGATGGAAGGGGCTGAACTCACAGTGGTCAGGCCAACCGACGAAGCCGACAGTCCGGTGACGGCGGCATCTAGCCGACCTGGGCGCGCGGGTGATCGTGGCCGGGCGTTCCGCCGAGAAGACAGCAGCGGTCGCGAACAGCATCGGGGCGACCGCGCTGACTGGAGACTTCGCCCGGCTCGAGGACGTCCGGCGCGTCGCCGACCAGATCCTGACGCTGTGCCCGCGGATCGATGTGCTGGCGAACAACGCGGGTGCAATGTTCCCGACCCGCATGGTGATCACCGACGCCATCCAGGACGCCATCGCCAAGGTTCCGGCGGGGCCTGGAGCCTGCCTATCAGCCCCGCCAGCGGCACGCAGTCGTCATCCGAGCCGAGCCGCACATGGTGGTGGCTGTCGATGAAACTCCTTGGGAGTGATCTCCCCTGCCTCCCACCGCTTGTACTGCCGCACGAGGCTCGACGTGCCGGGTAGCTCCTTTGGGGAATGTGCCCGCATGGCCCTGATCCGCTACTGGTTCTCGGGTGTGATCAGGCCGGACTCGTAGGCCAGGACGACGGCTTGCACGCGGTCGCGGAGGTTGAGCTTGGCGAGGATATGCCCGACGTGGATTTTGATGGTGCTTTCTGACAGGAATAGCGCCGAGGCGATCTCGCGATTGGACTTGCCGCGCGCGAGTAGCAGGAACACCTCGCGCTCCCGGTCGGTGAGGGTCCCGAGCAGGCTGTCACGCCGGGTGGCGCGTTCCGGGTCGGGGAGCAGCGGGACGAACCGGTCGATGAGCCGCCGGGTCGTGCTGGGCGCCAGGACGGCCGCGCCGTCGGCGACGGTGCGGATGGCGGCGAGCAGATCGGCGGGCGGCGCGTCTTTCAGCAGGAATCCGCTGGCGCCGGCGCGCAGGCCGGCGTAGACGTAGTGGTCCAGATCGTAGGTGGTGAGGATCAGCACTTTGGCCGGGCCTCCGGCGGCGGTGATGGCCGCGGTGGCATCGATGCCGTCTACGCCGGGCATGCGGACGTCCATGAGCACGACATCGGGCCGGAGCGCCGCGGTCATGCTGACGGCGGCGGTGCCGTCCCCGGCCTCTCCGACGACCGCGATGTCGGTTTCGGCCTCGAGGATCATCCGGAAGCCCATCCGGACCAGCGACTGGTCATCCACGAGCAGGACCCGGATCACGTCGGCAGCTCCTGATCCAGCAGCAGATGCGCGGACACCCGCCAGCCGGCCGGAGGCCGGGGGCCGGCCTGCACCTCGCCGCCGAAGGTCTGCACCCGCTGCCGCATTCCGGCCAGGCCGCGCCCGGCGGTTTCCGGCCGGGGGGCGCTTGCGCCGGCGCCGTCGTCCTCGATGTCCAGGCGCAGTTCGCCGGGCAGGTACAGCACGCGCACGACCGCGCTGGCGCCTGTCCCGCCGTGCTTGAGGGTGTTGGTGAGCGCTTCCTGGACCAGCCGGTAGACGGTCAGCTGGACTCCGGCGGACAGCGGTGCGGGTGTGCCCCGTAGCTCGTAGCTGACCGGCAGGCCGGCCGCGCGTACGCTCGCGACCAGGTCGTCAAGTCCGCTGAGATCCGGCAGGGGGTGCCGCTCGTCACCCGGTCCGGCGTCGCCCGGTCCGCTGAGCAGCCGGCGGGTGTCGGCCAGGGCCTGGCGTCCGGTGGCCGAGACGGTCCGCATGGCCTTCGCCGCTTGCGGGGACGAACTGGCCGCGGTGGCCGCGGCGCCGTCACTGAGCGCGACCATGACCGCGAGGTGATGGGCGAGGATGTCGTGCATCTCACGGGTGATGCGGGCGCGTTCGGCGGCCGCGGTCAGTTCCTGCTGCTGATCGCGCTCGCGTTCAAGCCGTTCGGCCCGGTCGTGCAGTTCTTGCAGGTACGCGCGGCGGGTGGCGGTGTAAAGGCCCAGGCCGAGGGCGGCCGCGACCATGCCCGAGCCGAGGATCGCGCCGTGCCACCAATTGCTGCCCGCCAGGCTTATCACGGCGGCGATGACGCCGCCCTCCAGCAGGCCGGCCGCGGCCAGGGCGCGGCGCCGGGACTCCTGCGCCGCGACCGTGTACAGCGCGACCACCAAGGCGAAGCTGACGATGCGGCGGGCATCCCACAGTCCCGCCACGGCCGAGACGCCGAAAAGCCAGCCGAAGACCGCGCTCGGCCAGATCCGGCGGACGACCAGCGGCAGGGTAAGCGCCGCCTGCACGAGGATCGTCAGCGGCGACGGCCCGACGTGCTCCTGGGCGTGGTAAGGCAGCGAGAGCAGTGCGACGAACAGGGTTGCCAGCCAGTCGAACATCCACCAGCGCACTGAGCGCGCTGGTGGATGCCCGAAGAGCGGAAACGCGTTCACTCCACCGATTGTCCCCCGGATCAGGCGTCGGCGCGCCGCAGCCGCCAGGCGGCGAAGCCGATCATCACGACCGCGTAGGCGCACAGGAGGCCGAAGCCGGTCCACGGCGCCAGCGGATGAGCCAGACCCCGCGCTCCCCCGAACAGCACTTCGCCGGCGTTGGAGGGAAGGTACTGCACGAAGTGCGAGGACCACGAGGACGGCAGCAGATCGGTCAGCGGCGGGATCACGAAGAACACGGCGGCGAACGTGGAGATCCCGGCGGCGGTGTTGCGCAGCAGGCCGCCCAGCGCCATCCCGATCATGCCCGCGACCGTGGCGTACAGGGCCGTGCCGATGACCGAGCGCAGGGCACCCGGAGCGGAGATCGCGACGTTCAGGTGCTGGCTGCTCAGCAAGGCCTGCCCGAGGAAGAACGACACGAAGCTGGTGACCAGCGTGACCGAGAACACCACCCCGGCGAAGACCCCCAGCTTCGCCCACAGCACCGGCAGCCGCCTGGGCACCGCGGTGAGCGAGGAGCGGATCATCCCCGTGCTGTACTCGCCGCTGATCAGCAGCACCCCCAGCACGCCGATGGCCAGCTGGGCGAACAACATGCCGTTCAGGCTGGTGGAGACCGGGTCGAAACTCACCTTGTCGGCGGGACTGAAGGTGTGGTACTGGCTGGCGGACACCGCCGAGAACAGCGCGCCGATACCGATGGACAGCACCACCGCGGCCAGCAGCGTGTAGACCGTCGAGCGCAGCGACCGGAACTTGGTCCACTCCGACAGCAGGACCCGCCGCTGAGTGACCCGCAGCGGCGGCTGGCCGGCCACCGGGGCGGTCATGGGTGCATGGGTCATGGTGGTCATGCCGCCACCTCCGTCGCGACGCTTGCGCCGGCGGAGCGGTACTCCACCGAATCCTGGGTGAGCTCCATGAACGCCTGCTCCAGGGAAGCCTGCTGCAGGGCCAGTTCGAAAACAGGCAGCCGTGCCCGCCAGGCCACGATGCCGATCTGCTCCGCGTCCAGGCCCTGAACGTGCAGGACGTCGGCCCGGTCGCTGGTGATGGTGACGTCCGGCCCCAGCAGCAGGTCCCGCAGCCGGCTGGCCTCGGGCGTGCGGACGGTGACCGAACTGCCTGAGGCCCGGGCTACGAACTCCTCGACCGTGGTGTCGGCGATGAGCCGGCCCCGCCCCACGACGATCAGCCGGGTCGCGGTCTGGGCCATCTCGCTCATCAGATGCGAGGACACGAACACCGTGCGCCCGTCCGCGGCCAGCGCCTTGAGCAGGTTGCGGATCCACCGCACGCCCTCGGGGTCCAGGCCGTTGACCGGCTCGTCCAGCACCACCGCCTTCGGGTCGCCCAGCAACGCGGAGGCGACCCCGAGGCGCTGGCCCATCCCCAGGGAGAACCCGCCGACCCGCTTCCCGGCCACCTCGCGCAGCCCGACCATGTCGATGACCTCATCCACGCGTCGCCGGCTGATGCCATTGGTCTGCGCCATCGCAAGCAGGTGGTTACGCGCCGAGCGGCCGGTGTGCACGGCCCTGGCCTCCAGCAGCAATCCCAGCTCCGCCATCGGCGCGACCGCCGACCGGTAGTCCTTCCCGTTGACCCGTACGCTGCCTGCGCTCGGCTCATCCAGGCCGGCGATCAGCCGCATCGTGGTGGACTTGCCCGCCCCGTTCGGCCCGAGGAAACCGGTGACCACCCCCGGCTGCACCACGAAGTCCAGGCCGTCAACCGCGAGCTTGTCCCCGTACCGCTTGCTGAGGTTTCTCACCTCGATCATCTGCGCTCCTTCATCGACACTGTGCCCCTGTTACCAGCGGATCTGACCCTGCCCACGCTAGGGCGGCCGCCGCGGCCACCGCGTCGGCCGATCGGTCACACATTGATCCCCCGCCTAGTACCAAGGGCCTAGGCCGGCCGATGCCTCGTCAGCCGGGGGGCGTACGCGGCGGAGACCGCCGACCGGCCAATGCGGGTGCGCGGGCCCAGGGCGTGATGCCCGCCCGTTCGGAAACTTGGTTAGCGTAGCAAAAGAAAAACTCGTTACCCTAACTAATGATTTCTCGCTAGCTTCGCCAGAGGGAAATCCCGTTAGCCTGCTCAGGGTCTCGACTTGAGCGGAGCAGACGAGCAAGGACCGCAAGATGCTGTGATCATGGCAGTCGACTGCACCAAGAGCTTGTGGTTACTCCGGTTATATGGAGACCCAAGGCCTACCAATGGACATGTCAGCATCCGGGACTCAGCGTAATGCTGCAGTCAGCCCCGCCTCGAGGGCTCAACCTGCCGATATCGAAAAGCAGGACCCATCAGACGGTAGCGGCGACCGGGCCACTGCTACAAGCTTGCGGACCCCTGGAAAGCCGCCAGCGGACCAGGGCAGCCAGCTCCACGGACGGCTCAACTCCGAGCTCACTTCGCACCAGGTTCCTGTAGGCGAGGAAATTACGCCGGGCCTCGCTGAGATTGGACTCGGCCATGTGAGCTTCGAGCAGCGCACGTTGCGCGCTTTCGCGCAGAGGCTCGACGCTGATCGCTGTCATGGCCGCGTCGACCGCTTCGCCGTAACGGCCCATCGTTGTCATCGCGCGGCTGAGCGCCTCCAGCGCATGCAGCATCCGCTGACGCATGCGCTCCCGCTCGATGATCGCCCAGTCGTCGTAGCAGCCCGGCAGCAGGTCCAGGGCGTCGGCGAACGGCCGGCTCAGCGACAGGTCCTCTGGCAGAGGGCGCTGGGCAATCAGCCGGGCTGCCCATTCGGCTACCTCGAGAACGTCCACAACCACTCCGTGGCGAAGGCCGACCGACCGCTTATCCGCCTCCAGCACATCGATCTCCGCGCAACGCAGACGCCAGAGCACAGACCGGAGATTACCTGCGGCCCGGCGGTCATCGACCGAGGACCAGAGCGTCCCGGCAGCATGGCAGCGCTCGACTCGGCCTCGCCGCAGGGCGAGGAAGGCGAGAAGCCTCTTGCAGCCTTCCGGAACTTCGATGCGGCAGCCACTCTGCGTCACGTAGAGGCCGCCGAGCAGGTGCACCACGCAGTTTCTCGTCGGGGCACCGCGGGAATTCTCGTCTTTGTGATCTGGTAGGCCCATATCCCCTCCTGCTCCCACCAAGGCGTGAGCTGACGCTAACTCCCGATCGTCACCACTACGTTATCGTCACTCCGCTGCTACTGGTACAGACCGAAATGGACGGCCCGTGATACGGATCATGCCCCAATAGGTTGAACAAAAGAACGAAGGAACTCGGCGACGGCCTGAAGCGCATCGCCGGGATCGGTAAAGTGCCGTTCGCCGCCGAATCCAGTTGTATACAGACTACGAGCCAGGTCGCGATTGGTCGTAACAGTGATGAGCAAATGCTCCGTCTGCACCTCTACTCGCACGATGCAAACACCAGACTCAGTTTTACGCGCCGACATAACCCGATTCTCCAACCATCGCTGTCACCTGGGCGTCATCGCATCAAGGACTCACTATCATCTGAAGCCGTGTCCTCTGCGCGACGCTGATGATGGTCGTATCCGCCACCGCCGCGCGCAACCCCTGGCGCGCGGCGGTATCACTGAGCCGGTACAGATGCTCGAATGCATCGATGTCCGCGTCGGAGATCCAGCCCTCCAGCAGGCGCTTTCCCAGCCTCACCTGCACCGGTGACGGGATCGCGATCAGCACCTCTTCGCGCTGGGTGGCCAGGAACGACCGGATCTCGCTGTCGCCGGTGAGGCCGGCGGCACCGCTATCGAAGGCCGGCCCGCTGATGGTGGCCTTGGTCGGATCGTCGTCATCTAGTTCGAAGGGGAATGACCGGTCCGTTCCGGCCAGCTCGGAGACGGGCGGGATCAGGGCAAGCGCGGTGCGGTTCTGGTTCACCGGCTCGCCCGTCGAGCCCAGAGCGGCGTAGAAGTTCACCAGTGAGGCCTGTGACGCCGGGCTCAGCGTGTCGAAGGTCACCGGCGCGCAGCGCTCGAGCGTCTCACGCACGCGAGCGATAAGATCGTCGCGCTGGGGGAACACCGCCAGCCGGGTCGCGGTCCAGGCGCCGAGGGCGTTCGAGGTAAGGTCCTCCGGCCCGAATTTGGACGCCGCGTCGGAGGTGAGCTCGTGCTCGATGCCCCGCCGGGTCGCGCCGCGGGCAGCCATCTGGGCGCTTCCGGTATCCATGAACCACGAGATGTACATGAGCTGGAAGAAGTGCCTCATGTCGACGAGCCCGCAGCGGCTGGTGAACAGGTACCTCAGGGTGAGCATGCAAGGTCCGCGAGGGCCGCTGGAGCGAAGCGGACCCGGCAGCGCCGCGCCAGCGGGCCGGCCTCCTGCCAGGGTTACCAGCTTGTCCATAATCACATCGCCGGCCGGGCCGGTGCTCGCGGTGACGAGGGCCTGCACCACCGCCATCATCGCCGCGAGATCCCGGGCGATCAGCGGGCGCTCGGCGGTGGTGAACCGCTGCACCCGCTCGCCGCCGCGGCGTTGCTGCACGACATGGGTGAGTTCGTGCGCCAGCATCCGCCGTCCCGCGTCGCTGGCCGGATCGGGTCCGCTCGGTGAGAGGAATACGTTCCTGCCCACGGTCACGGCGGGCGCGCCGAGCGCCTCGGTCAGCTGGGCGGCGCGCTCGTCGCGGTGCAGCCGCACGTCATCGACGTCCTGAGCCCCGGGCGTGCCGGCGCGCGGCAGCATGCCCGGGTCGGCTGCCTGTTCGGAGACGCGCTGCGCCTGCTGCTCCTCAGCATCCGGCGAGCGTGGCCGCATCCGGCGGAAACGGGTCATCCTGGCGTCTGTTCGGCATTGCCCACGACGATCACGATCGCCTCCGGGCTCAGCCCATCCCGGTAGGCGACGCGGATATCGTCAACGCGGAACGTGCCGCTGGCGTTGGCGTCCAGGTCAAGGAGGGCGGTCCGCACCACCGCGAGCGGCTGGCGGTCCGCGGCGGACGCGAGCCCGATGTAGATGAGCTGGCGGCCTGCGGCCCTCTGGTGCACGGTGCCGTAGATATCGTTCGGCGCGGGCACCGCGTAGGTATCGGCAGGATAGGTCAGCCACCCGACGAGATCAGCCTTCAGTGGAGGGCTCACTTCCCTGACCGTATCGACGACAACCTTCTCGGCTTCTTTGCCCGCATCGGCGAGATAGACCGCCACCTTGTCAACCGGCCGGTCGGACGGGCAGGTCCGGTCGGACCGGCGGACGAAAGCCAGCCACGGATAGGACTCCGAGTACAAGGGGACCAGGTCGGCGAGCTCGGCCGGGATGAGCACGTCAACGGACGGCGTGCCCTTCTGGCCGCGCTGGTCCAGCGGGATCCTGTCCAGATGCTGGGCTTGCTCGACCGCGCGTACGGCATGATCGGCACGGCAGCGGCAGACCCGCACCTCCACGTACGGCCCGAACAGCTGCTTCGCGTACGCTTCCGCGTCATAGCCCGCAGGCGGGGACGGCAGGTAGCCGGCCGGCGGCAGCTCACCGAAACCAAGCTCGCTCAGCCCGTACTTCGCCGGGTCCTTCGCCTGACTGGCTGCCTTGTCAAGCTGCGGGAGCGCCTTCTCGAGCTCGGTGATGCTCTCGCTCAGCCAGTGGGGTTTCACCCTCATCTTCGCGAACTGGTCCCGGATGGAGTCGATGGCGTGCGCGAGCTCCTCGGCGGCCACCGACTTGGCCGGGCCCGCCTGGCTGGCCAGGTACAGGTCGGTGAGCTGCGCCTGGAACTGCAGCACCTGGGCGATGAAGACGTCCCACGGACGCATCGCCAGCTTGGACTGCCAGGCCCGGCGGGGAGCGGGATCACCCAGATCGCGGCGGGCGATCCACAGGTCGACCAGCCAGCTGCCGCCCGAGCTGAGCAGCACGGCGATCGGCACGGCGTTCCCCTCGGGGGCCTCGGTGGCGGTGGAGAAGTCGAGGGTGGCGATGCCGGCGATCTTCGACCCCGCCGTGCCCGGCACGAGCCATGGTCGCCCTCGTTCGCGCTCGCGCTCGTAGTAGCGGCTGGCCAGCCAGTTCCGCTGCTGGTAGTCACCCTGGGATTTCAGCCCCGGCATGGAGTCGGCGCGCAGGTTGATCGCGATGCCCTCGGCCTGGTAGGGGTGAATGGCCGCGCTGCTGGAGCAGGGGTCATCGCATAGGTTGCCGTACACGTTCTCCTGGCCGTAATCCCAGCTCGCCGGGCTCACCTCGACGACGAAGAACCCGTCGGCCTCGACGGTGAGGTCCGAGAGGTCGACCGTGGCCTCCTGCGTGGACCGCAGTGGCCGCCCGTCCGGTCCGATGGCGAGGCCCGGATCAACTTTGAGCATGGTGCCGTCGAGCCAGGCCCGGTAGCCGTATACCACGCCGGTCCCAGCGGCCAGCGCGGCCGACTGGGCCAGCGCCAGCGCATAGTCCTCCATGACGGTGAGGTGCTGTGCGCGCAGGAACAGCCCGTCACTTGGGTTGAGGCGGGTGATGCCGCCGCCCACGGTGGCCGGTGTTCCGCCGGAGTCCGCTGACAATGGCGAGCTGGTCGTCGTGGCCATCACTCCGTCCTCTCCGTGCGGCGGTTCCGGAGGGTCAGCACCGCATCGTGACCGTCGTTGGCGTCGCCCGGCGGGCCACCAGCCAGGCCGGCCAGCGGCGCCGCCGGATCCAGGCCGAACACTGGCGCGCCGCCGGTGCCGCGCACGATGAGCCGGACCAGCTCGTTCCCCGGGGGGGCGTTCAGGGTCACGGTTACCCTCTGCTCGGCATCGTCGTATCGCACCGAGTCGATGTCCTCCTCGACCCAGCCGCGCTCAGCCAGCGATGTCAGCTGCACGGCCCGTCGTGACACCGAAGCCGGCATCAGCGGCGCGGTCACCGCGAACCAGAGCGCGGTGGCGTCCTCGTTCCAGTAGACCTTCGGGATGACCCGCGGGCCATCGGCGTGCGTGCCGTCTGAAGCCGGAAGGGCCGCCGCGACGGCGCAGGTCAGTTCCTGGATGACGGAGGTCGGCAGCAGCGGGGAGCGCTCCCCGGAGTCGGTGCGCACGCGGATGATCTCGGTGCAGCCGTCCCGATCGCGCACGTCGATCTCCACGCAGGCCAGGACCACCTCCGAGCCTGACTCCAGCACCGGGAACAGGGTCGGCCAGCTCTCCCCCGGCTCGATGGCGGGCATCAGGTCCGCCGCGTCCGCGCTGGCCATCCTGCGGAATTCGCGCAGCATCGCCTGTGGCCGCTCGGCCGGGGGCTTGCTGAGAACATCGCGCCGCGCCGCGGCCGCCTTCTCGCCGGGCCGGTCGTCCTTCCCGACCTCATCGAGACCGAGCAGCACGCGGACCCGGTGGTAGGCCCGGGACCGGTCCGGGCAACGGCCGAGCCGCAGTTCCAGCCGGACTCCCTCGGCGACGCGCGAGTAGTCGTCGTGCTTGCGGGTGATATCACACGGATCGGCCAAGGTGGGCACCGACGTGGTGGGGCTGCAGTCGTGCCGGGCAACGAGGCAGCCGTAAAGTGTCTGGGTCTTGCAGCTCTCGTCGATCGCGTCTGGATGCTTGGCCAGCCACTGGCGCATGTCCAGGCACCAGCTCGTCTCGGCGAGCAGTTCCCGGCCCAGCCCGTCTACCGCCAGGCCCGGCGACACCTTGAGTTTCAGCGTCTGCTCGCTATCGACGCTCACGCGGTAACCCCAGACCACACCGCAGCCGTGCAGCCACGCGGCGTGCAGCATGTGCTTGCCGCGCGGGTTGCCCATCAGCGTCCGGAAGTCGTCCTCGCCTAGCAGCATGCCGTAGGCAACCCGCAGGGCCAGGAACGGGTTCACCGGCAGGTCCGTGGCGCTGCACGACTCGCAGGCGCACGGTTCGGAAGGAGCATCCGTCTGGCTTGTCATGGTGATCTCCTTATGGGCTCGCCGGGGAAAGGCAACGCGGATTTCGAGTACTCACGGCGGATGGCCGTAACCAGGTGCCGCTGCCCGATCCGGCTGTGCGCCCCGGCGGCGAGGAAGGCCGCGGCGACCGCTGCGTTGCGGATCCAGCCACCCGGAATGGCGTAGAGCCGGGCCAGCGTGTCGATGTCAACGTCGTCGGTGATCACGTCGGGCGGCAGGTGCAGCGCCCACAGGTCCTGCCGGTCCCGGACGTCGGGTAGCGGGAACTCGATGACGAAGTCCATCCGCCGGGCGAAAGCCGGATCGACGTTATGGCTCAGGTTAGTGGCGAGGACCGTCAGCCCGTCGAAGTGATCCAGTCGCTGGAGCAGGTAGGCGGTCTCCATGTTGGCGTACCGGTCATGAGCGTCGGTGATCTCGGTCCTGGAGCCGAACAGCGCGTCGGCCTCGTCCAGGAAGAGCACCGCCTGTGTGCGTTCGGCTGCGTCAAACGCCGCGGCCAGGTTCTTCTCGGTCTCGCCGATCCACTTCGACACCAGTCTCGACAAGTCGACGGTCAGCAGGTCCGTGGCCGCCGCGGTGGCCACCACCTCCGCCGCCAGCGACTTGCCGGTGCCCGGTGGCCCGCTGAACATCAGCCGTGCTCCCCGGGACGCCCGGGCCCGTTCCCGCATGCCCCAGTCGTCGAGCACCTGCGACTGATGCTCCAGGCGCGCCACCGCATCGCGGAGCTGGAAGCCCGCCTCCGGCGGGAGAACCAGCCGGTCCCAGATCACGTTCGGCGTCATCAGCGCAATGCCGGCGGGCAGGTCGAGGGCGGCCCGGGCCCGGATCAGGCCGGAGACTTCCGGCAGGCCGACCGCGCCGGGAGCGCAGCCGGGCAGCGCCCGGGCATCGACGGCGATGGCCGCCGTGTGCGCCGGATCCAAGGGGTGCCGGGCGGCCAGGGCGGCCGCATGCTCAGCCAGATGCGGCAGTGCCCGTCGCCAGGCCGTCCGGTGGCCGGAGGTACCGACCGGTCCGGCGGGGACGCTCAGCAGCGGCCGGTCGGAGCCGGTACGCAGCGGCCCGGAAGCGGTCACGAAAGCCGGGCCGGGCACGTCGCGGAGCGCGAGCACCTGCGCCACCGTCGCCTCCCGGTCCGGGGGCCCGTCGATGACGAGCACCGGGATGGCATCCCGGGCGGAGGCGTGCGCGGCGAGCAGGGCAATGCCGGGACGGTCGGCGGCTGCGACGTGGCCCGCCACGAGCGGGACGCCGACGGCCCGCGCGAGCGCCGCACACCGGGCCAGCCTGGCATCCTCGTCCGGGCCGTTGACCAGGATCGTGCTCGGGAGGGCCGCGCGCAGCACGGCGAGCGCGTTCCGCACCGGCACCAGATCCAGCCAGTCCTCCAGTCCCGGCGGCGCCTCGCCGACATGGGCCCGCTCGATCCCGGCCGGCCATGCGTCGTGGCCGTGCAGGGCATCCCATAGCTGGTCGGCGCAGGCCAGTGAGCGCTCGAACAGGGAACCGGGCCCGGTCAGCCGGATCAGCCCTACCCGGACCGCGATCCCCTCGCTGATCAGCCGCCGGATGTGCGACCGGTCGCTGGTTACCGCCCCGAGCAGCAGCGCGGCCAGGCCCGCGGTCACCCGCGCTTCGCCGTGGGGGTGCAGGGTACGCAGCGTGCTGGCCAGCCCCTCGTGCTCATCGGCCAGGCCTGCCAGCACGATCAGGTCCTCTTCGTCCTGGGTGAGCTGGTACCTGGCGGCGAGCCGGGCCAGCGGATCGGTGACCGGCGCAGCCGGCGCCTTCAGGTCGCCTGCCCACGTCCGCAGGAAGGTGGCGGCCTCATCGGCCCTGGTCTCGGCGGCGAACTGCCCGGCTAGCAGGTCAGCGATGCGCAGCCCCCAGTTCCCCGCCCGGGCCGTCAAGGCCCGGCTGGCTCGCTCGTCCGGCGGCGGGCCCGGCACGGGACCTGGCGACCCGGCCCTGGGCGGCACGCGGGTTTCAGACATAGCAGAACCTCACCACCGAGCCCAGCCAGCCGAGCCAGCCCGGATCGATGTCCAGGCCAGCGCGCCGGATGTCGATGTCCACGGTGTTCAGCGGCATCTGGACATCGACCCAGCCTCGTTCGGCGAAGATGATCCCGGACCTGTGCAGCAGCCGTTCGGTCGTCTGCGCGGTGGCGTCGCCGTCACCTAGCAGGCGGAGCGCGGTCACGGTCAGCCAGCGGCGCGCATGCCTGGCGATGCTGTCCAGTTCGGCCGGGCCGGCCGGACGCCAGGCCAGCGACGGCGGCTCGTCGGCGGGCAGCAGTCCCGCGAATGCGAGCAGCGCCGGATCGTCGGGCGCGGCCGGCACGAGCGAGCCCGCGATGGAATGCAGCACCCAGGCCAACGGGCGGGCCGACAGCGCATCATCGGCGAGTACGGCTGCGGGAACGTCGGCCTCGGCCGCGGTCTGGTACAGGTGCAGCAGGCCGGCCCACTCACTCGGCCTGCCTGCCCGGGGCTCATCGGACGGACCTGGCATACCGAACGGACCTAGCGTATCGGACTGGCCTGGCGTA
>Ga0137385_10002108_pt1 | contig 16941 bp, 18 predicted proteins | sample SagtaG_FD_104921 | JGI IMG/M metagenome (GOLD analysis project Ga0137385, IMG submission 104921) | Vadose zone soil microbial communities from Sagehorn Ranch, Mendocino, California, USA - Sage2_R_80_16 metaG | ecosystem: Environmental > Terrestrial > Soil > Vadose zone | place: USA: California...
CCGCGCACCCACCAGGCCAGCCTGGCCCAGCGCGCCTGCCGCCGGGCGCGATCAAAATCATCCCGGGCATCTGCCCGCGGGAATCCGGTCTGCACAGTCTTGCTTCCCAGCAACAGGATACGCCGCGACTACGACCTCATTACGAAGATCACCAGCCAGCCTGCGCAGTGGGTCGTGCCCCGCGGGACCGTCCCCTGACCTCGCCCTACTGGGAATCCGGCCAGTAGTGCCCGGACCGCTTGGCGGCGGTCACGATGGCCGCGCCGTCGAGTTCGATGGTGGTCAGCTCGATCCCGCCGAGCGGCCACTCCACGGCGAACTCGAAGCCCTCCGCCGGAGGCAACGGCCACAGCCACAGCCCCACGCGGTTGAACCAGATCCCCCGGCCGCGCTGGCCGCTGCTGCCCGGCCACCAGGACAGCATCGGCCCGGTCGGCGGGTCCTCACCGGCCCGTACCTTGCGATGCTGGTCAATCGTGGTGGCCTTGGTGCCATCGGCGTAGCGCACGCCTAGCCGCAGCAGCCTGTCCGGCAACGGGGCGCCGCAGCGCGACCCGAAGCCACCGCGCTGCGCGGACGCGCACAGGTCCCACCAGTCATCCTCGGACAATCCGTCCTGCCTGGACACGACCTCTACGTCCAGCATGCAGCCGGGCTGGAAGGCCCGGACCGTGGGCAGGAGCACCACGACGTTCGCGCTGCGGGCAACTGTCCGCTCAATGGGGAGTACTGTGCCAGTCTCCAGGCCGGGCGGACCCGACCATGGCGGGCGTTCTGGTACTCCGCCGGGATCCGGCTCTTCGCCGACCGGCAAAGGCTCGAAGAACATCACTTCACGGTACGCTGCCTTAGCGCCCGTACTGCCATCTTTTGTGAGTTACGTCTCATACGCTTCTGGATGCCGCTTACGCGTCGCGCCACTCTAGCCGCAGCCCGCCGGCGAGCAGCGCCGCGGCGGCGCCGATGCTGAGCAACGTGATCAAGGCGAGGTAGAGGACCGACCCGGCAGCGGCGCGCAGCACCGGCCCGTCGCCCAGAAAGAGGGGGGAAGGGGAGGCGGGCGGGAGGTAACCGTGCGCCGGAGTGAATCCCCGGCCGGGCAGGATGATCCGCCCGGCCAGCACCGACACCAGGACCGCGAAGGTGCCCGCCGCCAGCACCAGGCCGGTGACGATGGCTGCCTTGGCGGCCAGGACGGTGACCCGCCGCGGCATGGCCGCCAGGGTGACACGGATCATGCCGGTGCAGCGCCGCAGTGCCGACCACCACCCGCAGCTCGGTCAGCGCTGGCACCGGGACCACGAAGTTGCCGTTGCGGCGCAGCACCCGCTCGCCGAGCGGGACCACGACGGCGGCGCTGGCCAGCCCTGCCGCGAAGGTGAGCGTGCCGATCACGATGGCCTTCGCCGCCAGGACCCGGATGCGCCGCGGGCTCGCGGCCAGGGTGACGCGGATCAGGCCGCGCCGGTACTCGGCGGTGATGAACATCGTCCCCACAACGATCATCACGATCAGCCCGGCGAACGCGCCCGCGAGGGTCTGGGCGATGGAGGTGCCCACGCCCTGCGGGCTCACGGACGGCGCGATGTCGCCGGAGCCGCTCACCGTGAACGTGCCGCCGACCTGGTGGAACCCGCCGAGCTGCCCGGACGCCAGCGGGCCAATGGGGGCTCCGATATCGGTACCGGCCCACCTGTGGCTGGGCCCCGTGGTCGGGAGGCTTGTGCCCCGGAGGCTGACGTGGTCGAAGGTGCCAGTGGCCTGCGCACCCCGCTCACCGCGGAGCGGAGTCTGCTGCAGGTGGCTCTGGCCGATCCCGATGCCACCGCGGAGACGCTGCGATCAACGTGCGAGGAAGTGCTGGCCCTGGGCAGGCAGCAGGAACGGCTCATCGAAGCGCTGCTCACCCTGGCCAGCAGCGAGCGGGGAGTCGAGCAGTGGGAACCCTTTGATCTCGCCGACATCGCCGGGAAGGCGGTCGCGGCCCGCCACCAGGAAGCGGAGCGCCGGCGCATCCACGTCGACGCCACGCTCGCCGCAGCTCCCGCCACCGGTGACCCGCGGCTGGCGGAAAGCCTGGTGGCGAACCTGCTGGACAACGCGCTGCGGCACAACGTGGCCGGGGGCCGGGTTGAGATCTCGACGGCCCGGGCCGCCGGGCGGGCGGTCATATCGGTCAGCAACACCGGGACGCTGATCCCGCCCGACAAGCTGAGCCGCCTCTTTCAGCCATTCCAGCAACTTGGCAGCGAGCGGATCCGCCACACTGACGGCCACGGGCTAGGTCTCGCCATCGTCCATGCGATCGCCAGCGCCCACAGCGCCGCGCTCAGCGCGCGGGCCCGGCCTGACGGCGGCCTCGACATCGAGGTGGGCTTTCCCTGACGCTCCCCCGCGGTTACCTTGGGCGACGCCGGGACAGGATACCGGTGAGAACCCGGGTCAAAACGGAAGAGGCACGTCGTGGCTGATGAACAGGCGGATCACTGGCTTGCTTCCGCCGCAGTGGGCAGGTCAGGCGGAATCGACACCAGTGTCGCGCATCCGGCCCGTGTCTATGACTACTGGCTGGGCGGCAAGGACAATTTCGCGGCCGACCGTGAGGCGGCCGAGCGCGTGCTCGCGGTCACTCCGGGTCTGCGGGCCAGGGTCCGGGCGAACCGGGCGTTCCTGGCGCGGGCGGTGCGGTACCTGGCCGCCGAGGCGGGAATCCGGCAGTTCCTCGATATCGGCACCGGCATACCGTCAGCCAACAACACGCACGAGGTCGCCCAGGCGGTCGCGCCGGACTCGCGGATCGTCTACGTGGACAATGACCCCATTGTGCTCACCCACGCCCGGGCGCTGCTGGCCAGCGGCCCGGAGGGTTCCATCCAGTACGTCGACGGTGACATCCGCGATGCTGCCGCCATCCTGAAGGCGGCGGCCACCACCCTGGACTTCACCCAGCCGACTGCCCTGATGCTGCTGGGAGTTCTGCACCTGATCCAGGATTCCGAGGATCCCTACCGGATCGTGGCCGGACTGATGGGCGCGCTGCCTTCCGGCAGCTACCTGGCCATCTCGCATCCGGCCAGCGATATCCACGCCACCCAGCAGGCCGAAGCCCAGAGACGCTACAACGAGCGCGTGTCCACCCCGCAGACTCTGCGGACGCGCGAGGAGGTGGCGCGGTTCTTTGACGGGCTGGAGCTGGTGCCACCTGGCCTCGTCTACGTGCACACCTGGCGGCCCGATCCCGGGGACCCCGTTCCCCCGGAGGGAAAGTCGGCCCACGGCGGCGTGGCCCGCAAGCCTTAGGTGCAGCCGGCCGCCTGGACATCGATCGTCACCTGCTGGCTGCCGCCGTAACTTGTCCCCGCGGCCGGTGACTGGGACACCACGTCGCCGACGGCCGTTGATCCGTAGCATTCAACCTCCGCGTAGACGTTGGTGAAGCCCGCCGCCTGGAGCGCGGACGTGGCAGCCGCCTGGGTCATCCCGACGACGTCCGGGACCGTGTAGCAGTTGCTGGCCTGGATCGACAGCTGGACCGGCGAGGTGAAGGCGGCCTGCGCCCCGGCCCCAGGGACCTGCTTGACCACATCACCGACATCCGTTGAGCCGTAGCAGCCTTCCACCGATGAGATGTTGGTGAAGCCGCGCGCCTTGAGCGCCGAGGTGGCCGCCGAGAGCGTCGTGCCGAGGACGTTGGGCACGGTCCCCGCGGTCGGGCTGCTACTTGGACTGCTGGTTGGGCTGCCCGCCGACGAACGCGACGACGTCGATGGCTGGTCCTGGCCGGTACCGGGCGGAGCCAGGGCGGAGCTGGCCGGATCCTGGCCGGCTGGGGGAGCGTTCTTCGGCGCGTCGACCGCCCTCGGGGAAGCCGGCCCGGATTGGGACATCGATGAGGACGCGGGGCGCGCCGGGTGCGGTGACGACGCCGCGATGATCTGCTGATGCCCGAGGGCGTGGCGGAGCGCGACGCCTCCTGCCGCGGAGCCCGCGATGAGCACGGCGACGACCGCGGCCCAGGCCAGGCGCCCCCGGTTCCTGCGCCGCGGGCGGTCATCCGCGGGCCCGGGCTGCGCCGGGTCGGCAGGCTCCGCGGGGCCGGAGGCCCCTGCCAGGCTGACGACCCCCGCCAGGCCGAGCGGCTCCGCCAGGCCCGCGGGCTCCGCCAGGCCCGCGGCCTCCGCCAGCACAGCGGCCTCCGTCGGCGGTCCGGCGAGGTCATCCGCGGGCACCGGCGGGAAGCCGACGGTCGCATCCTCGGAATCCGCGCAGCTGGGTGCGCCGGCGAGGCCTGCCGCAACCGGCGGAGCCGACGGGGCTGGAGGGACGTACCGGTCGAATACCTCGGTGATCGGCGCGGGCAGCCAGTCCGCGCCGAGCTGGCCTGCGCCGAGTTCCGCGAGCAGATCGCTGGTGGTCGGCCGCTCGCTGGGGTCCTTGGCCAGGCAGCGTTCGACTAGGGGCCGGATCTCCGCGGGCAGGTGCGCGGTATCGGGATCGCAGTGGACTACCCGGTAGAGCAGCGCCGGGGTCGGCCCCGCCCCGAACGGGCCCTGGCCGGCGGCGGCAAACGTGAGCACCGCGCCGAGGCTGAACACATCGCTGGACGTGTCGACCGCACGGCCCTCGGCCTGCTCCGGGGACATGAACCCGGGCGAGCCCATGACCGTTCCGGACTGGGTCAGCATGCTCGCCTCCGCCGCGCGGGAGATCCCGAAATCGATCACCCGCGGCCCGTCATCGGCCAGCAGCACGTTCGAGGGCTTCAAGTCCCGGTGCACCACGCCAGCCGCGTGGATCGCCTCCAGGCCCTCGGCCAGCCCTGCCGCCAGCGTCAGCACGGAGGCGACCGGCAGCGGCCCGTGATCGTCCACCGCCTCAGCCAGCGATGGCCCGGCTACGTAGGCCGTCGCCAGCCATGGCATCGGGCCCTGCACATCCGCGTCAATCACCAGCGCGGTAAACAGCCCGCTGACATTCCGGGCCGCGACGACCTCACGCGCGAACCGGGCCCGGAAACCGGGCTCCCCTGCTAATTCCGGACGGATGAGCTTGACCGCCACCAGCCGGCCCCCGGCGGAGCGCCCCAGGAACACGTGGCCCATGCCGCCGGCCCCCAGCCGCCCCAGCAGGCGGTACGGTCCCACCGATCGCGGGTCTGCAGTCTGCAATTCCCCCATCATGGCGACCTCCCCGGTCGATCCCCCGCAGCCATGTCCGCGACGACCAGCTGCTACAAGAGCCCGTCACTCCTGCTCACGTTTGCGAAGGCGGGATGGTTCGCAAGCGGGTCATTTCGTCCTCCGAGAGCCATAGCGCCGCCGCGGCCACCTTCTCGACGAGGTATCTCCCGGCAAGTCCGGGCCTCTTATTACATGACGGAGTGACATCCCTAAGGGACGTTCTGTGAGGAGGCAGGGGGTGCGGCCATGGACCCGCAGCCGTGGGACAAGGTGCCCTATCTGAAGAGGCTCGCCGGAAAGGTCGCCTCTTGTTTGGCCACGCACCGGTCCTGGGTGTGGAGGTTCCTGGGAATCTGCCTCCTCGCCGCCGTGGCCAGCGTGATCTGCCAGGGAACCAGCCCAGCCGTGAAGCTGCAGCACGCCCGGGTAGCGGCCTCTGTCGCCAGAGTTTCGCAGTCAGTGTCGGCTCCGCCCAGGAACCTTCAGCGGATCACCTTCGACCAGCCGCAGGACGCCACGGTCGGCCAGCCGGTCGCCTTGACCGCATCATCGATGACCACGACGTCGCCACCCGTGCCGACCGGGCTGCCCGTGTCGTTCCGCTCGGATACCCCCGCCATGTGCTCGGTCTCCGGCGTTACCGCCACCGCTACGGTTCCGGGTTTCTGCGTCATCACCGCGTCCCAGGCTGGCGACGGAACCCGCACACCAGCTCCCGACGTGGCGCGCGCGTTCTGGGCGCACGCCGGGTCAGAGCCCCAGACGATCACCTTCGACCAGCCAACGGTCGGGGCGGTCGGGCAGCCGGTCGCCTTGACCGCATCATCGATGACCACGGCGTCGCCACCCGTGCCGACCGGGCTGCCCGTGTCGCTCCGCTCAGATACCCCCGACGTATGCACGGTCTCGGGTCCCATCGTCATCCCCACGACGGCCGACGTCTGCACCATCACCGCATCCCAGGGCGGCAGCGACCGCTACGCAGCAGCCCAGAACGTGCAGCACTCATTCCAGGCCCACACCGGGTCCAGTGACCAGACGATCACCTTCACCCCGCCGTCGGGCGCAGAGGTGGGCCAGCAGGTCACCCTGACCGCCACCGCCACCTCGGGGCTCACGGTGTCGTTCCGCTCAGACACGCCGCTGATGTGCACCGTCTCGGGCTCCACCGTCACCACCGTTGTGGCAGGCACCTGTACCATCACCGCCTTCCAGGGCGGCAACTCCACCTTCGCGGCTGTTCAAGACGAGCCGAAGTCATTTCAGGTCAGCGCCGGAGGCGGTCGTCAGGCGATCGTGTTCAGCCCTGTAGCTGGTGCGACAGTCGGCGTGCCGGTCGTCCTGTCCGCGTCATCAGTGACCTATGACCCTAGGCAGGCAAGCACGCCGCCCGTCGCCACCGGGCTGACCGTGTCATTCCTTTCGCAAACACGGCGGGTGTGCACGGTGTCCGGCTCCACCCTCGTCCCCTGGACAGCCGGCGAGTGCCGCATCATCGCCTTCCAGGGCGGCAGTGCCAAATTCCAGCCAGCCGCGGCAGCGCAGAAGTTCCCGGTCGAGCCGGCCTCCCAGACCATCTCCTTCACGCCGCCCACGGGCGCCACGATCGACCAGCAAGTCACCCTCACCGCCACCGCCTCCTCCAACCTGCCGGTGACCTTCAGCTCGAACAGCCCGGACGTGTGCACGGTCACGGGCTCCACCGTCACCCCCACCGCGGCCGGCACCTGTGCCATCGCCGCCTCCCAGCCCGGCAACGACAAATACGCCCCAGCCAAGCCGGTGAAGAAGTCGTTCCCGGTCGCGCGGATTGCCCAGACGATCGACTTCCCGCAGCCGCCGGACATCGCCTTCGGCAAGCCGCTCACCCTGACCGCCACCGCATCTTCCGGGCTGGCGGTGAGCTACGGCTCGACCACCCCGGACGTGTGCACGGTCTCAGGTTCCGCGGTCACCACCACGACGGCTGGCACCTGCAGCATCACCGCCACCCAGGCCGGCAATGACCGCTTCGCGCCCGCTCGCGGGGTAGTACGCTCCTTCCAGGTCCAGGCCGGGCATCACGTACAGACGATCACCTTCCCGGAGCCGCCAGCGGCAAAGGTCGGGGTACCGGTCGCCCTGTCGGCGTCTGCTTCTTCGGGGCTGGCGGTGTCGTTCCGCTCGGACACCCCACGGGTGTGCACGGTTTCGGGCGCCACCGTGACTACTACCGCAGCAGGCACCTGCACCATCACGGCCAGCCAGGGCGGCAGCGGCCGCTACGTGGCAGCCCGCGATGTGGGGCAGTCGTTCCGGGTGGACCCGGCCGCGTCGATAGTGCCCGGCGCCCTGGTCTTCTTCCTGGGCGGCCTGGTTCTCGCGACCGCGGGCGTGACAGCGCTCGTGCGACGGGTGCGGCTGCGCTCACGTCGGCCGCCGGCGCCTCAGCCAAGCGTGCGGGCTGTTCCGGATCCCGGTCCGCCGGGCCTGGTCAGCGTCCAGAACACCGGAGCAGGAGTAACGCACACGGTGCGCATCGAGTCCGACTCCGGAGCCAGCATTACAACGATCAAGGAGGCCAGGCCATGATGCCAGCCGTGCAGGACCGCCCGCAGACCGTCCTGGATCTGCTGTTCACCCCGGGCGAGGACAGACCCGAGGCGCTGGCCCATCAGATCATGTCGGCAGATGTCAACGGGGACCTTGGCCGTGCGCTGGGGAACCTCCCGAAGTCTCTGCGTGAGGCCGCCGTCCGTGAGGCCACGACGGCAGCGGCCGGGCAGATGGATATCGACCTGACCGGATTCCTGGTCGCCGGGTGGCGGAAGCATCATGACGTCATTGCCGCCGCCCGGCGCACCGTGGCCGCGCCTGGCAGCACCGAGCTCGTAGACCTGGCTACACACCAGATCACCACGACCCAGCGCCCCGCTGTCAATCTCCTCGTTGACGGTCACCGAGTGGCCACGGTCCAGCTCAGCCTGGCTGTCGTGTTCGACGTCAGGGCCTTGGTGGCAGGGATCAGGGCAGGTCGATTGGTCGCCCTGCACTCCGGTCGCTGCAACGTCACCGCCACATTGGCCATCCAGGAGACCAATGTCATCACCAGGCAGGCCCGCCTCGATTTGCCTGGCGTCATCCCGCTCGGGCAGGGCATCAGGCTGCTGGCTGCCGATAGTTACTCAGCCGACGCGGCCCCATGACAGGCCGGCACGCGGGCAGGCGGCACAGCCTAGGCCGGCGTTAGGTAATTGGGCCTAGGCTGCCCGCCACACGGGCGGGCGCCAGGGCATCGGGCTAAGGCGCGCCTGCCCGGGTGCGGTCCTTCGGACGCCCGGGGTTACCCGACCTGGCTGCCGAGCATGAACGACGCCCGGCCCTCCTCGTCGAGCTGCGCGTCGAGTTCCCGGTCCTCGACGATGCTGGCGGCATCTCGCTGGACGAAAACGCGGGCGCCTGCATCCTCGATCACCGCATCGTCCGGCTGCGGCCCCTCCAGGGACAGTGTCAGCGTGCCGGGATCGCTGTCCTGCAGTGACATGCGCAGGCCGGTCTCCTCCGGGATACCCGGCTGGGAAGTGAGACTGCGGATCGTTGCAGCGGCCCTGTCGGTTAGCGTAAGCACTCAGCACCTCACTTGGATGGATTGCCTCGGAAGGTAATTCACCCTGCCCGCGCTTCCCCCGCTCAAACGGCCTGCGTCCCCCCGGCCGCCTGCTGGCCGGATATGGGCGGCAGATCTCCTGGTCCACGCGCTAAAGAGCGTTTTGTCCGTTCCGGACGAAAAATCTGCGTGTACCGGAGCAGCCAGGGCTAATGCGCCACTGCGCTAGGCCCTTGCCTCCTCGATGGTGAGCTCCGCCGCAGGGTCAGCCTCAAGGCGCTCGTCAGGGATCGCCACGCCGCTGCGGACGGAACGCCCGTACGTGCCGTCGTCCAGCCGCTGCAAAGCGCGGTCGATCTTGGCCAGCCGGTCTCGCAGGCTCTCCGCGATGGCGTCGTCCATGCCCTGGGCGGTCAGCGGCTGGGCCGCGTCAGACACGTCTTCCTGCCCTTGCTCGTCCTCCGTCTCCCGGTCCTCCCGGCCTGCCTCCTCGGCGTCCGCGAGCAGGTTCAGCACCTCGCCGCGCTCAGACCGCAGCAGGGCCCGCGCCCGGTTCTCGTCCATCATTGCCCTCCGCACATGTCAGTGAATGGCACCAGCATCCCAGGCCCGGAGCCGGCCGGGCCCCCGAGCCCGGCCGGAAGCCCGCTACCAGAGACGCGCCTCCCGGCGGAGCAGCGCGGGCAGGTCCTCCGGGGCCGGCGCGGCACCGGCCAGGCCCCGCGCCGCGAACCACCTGGCCACGTTGGCCGCGTCCCGGTCGAGGAACTCCGCCCCGCGCGGGTTCGCGATCACGTCGACAACCTGGGGCAGGTCGATCAGCACCAGGCGGCCGCGGTGCAGCAGCAGGTTGTAGGCGGACAGGTCGCCATGGGCCAGGCCAAGACCAGCCAGCGTGCTGAGCGCCTGTACCAGCTGGTCCCACAGCCCGGCGAGCTCCCGGCCCCGCGGGCGGGTCTCGGCCAGCCGGGGTGCGGCGGTGCCGTCGGGGTCGCCGATGAACTCCAGCAGCACCTCGGTGCCGAGCACCTGGACCGGGTAGGGCACGGGGACGCCCGCCCGGTGCATCTGGCTCAGCGCGGCGAACTCGGCGTTGGCCCACTGCTGGGCGATCATCTCCCGGCCGGCCGCGGTGCGGCTGGCCATGGCCCGGGTGACCCGAGACTCCCGGACCCGCCGTCCTTCCAGGTAGGCGCTGTCGCGGTGGAACATCTTGTGCTCCGCAGCGCGGTACCGCTTGGCGGCCAGCAGGCAGGACCGGTCCATGCCTGGCACTCCGCGGCGCAGCAGGAACACGTCGGCTTCCTTGCCCGTCTTCAGGATCCCGAGCTCGGTGTCGACCGCGGCCAGCTCGGTGACCAGCCAGCCGGGGTAGGGGCGGGGCCCGCGCTCGCCCGCGGCGGACTGGTCCCAGGTGGACCAGCGGTCACCTTCGACCAGGCCGTCTACCGTGTCGAGGGCGTCCAGAGCGGGCAGCGAGTGGCGATGCCGGTTTCGCTTGGCAAAGGTTGGTTCGTCGTCGTCAAAACGCCGCTTCCGTCGATGATCCATGCGGCGGTTGTAGGCAAAGTCGGGCACTGATGGTGCTCCTCTGGCGAGCGGTGGTCAGGGAGGGCGGCGTGAACCGCGCGAGGATCATGGACATCCGCGTCCCTCCTTCCGCTCGGCCGGCAGCACCGGCACCAGCTGTGCGCCCCGAGCGTGCCACGCACGGCCGGGCGCGGGCAACCGGATTTCGCCGCGCTGGCGCCACGCCGCCGCCGGCACGGGTCCCGCGCCCCGGGCGGCGGGTCACGGCTGGTAGCGCATGGATCCGGGTATGAACGACGAGGTGATCTTGCAGACCGCGTACGCGGCCGACCGATGGTCCGACTTCGGGGTCGGGATGGCAGGGGCCGCGGCGGCCCTGGCCGGGCTGGTGTTCGTGGCCGTGTCGATCAACCTCAGCGAGATCCTCAAATACCGGAACCTGCCGGGCCGCGCCGCCCAGACCCTGATGTTGTTCATCACGCCCTTGCTGGCCGCGATCTTCCTGCTGGTCCCCCGGCCAGCCCGGTGCCGCCCTGGGCTGGGAACTGCTCGCCGCCGGTGCCGTCATCGGCGGTTTCCAGATGCTGATCAACTACCGCTCGCCGCGTTCGGATAAGGAAACCGCGCTGACTTGGGCCGTCAGCCGGGTCTTCCCGGCCATCGTGAGCTGCGGGTGCCTCATGGTCGCGGGGGCCACCCTGCTCGCCCAGGCCGGGGGCGGCCTGTACTGGCTCATCCCCGGCGTGCTGGCGGCAATCATCTTCGGGCTGGTCAACGCCTGGGTGCTGCTCGTGGAGATCTTGCGCTGAGGCTGCGGTGCGGTCCGGGACGGCGCCGGGTCAGCCGGCATCGAGTTAACTGAAGAGAGGCGGCGAGAGGACGAGGCAGTGCAGTTCACGGCCGAGCACGAGGCACTGCGCGCGAGCGTGCGCGATCTCGTGGAGCGCGAGATCAACCCGCACGTCGACGAGTGGGAGCGGGGCGGGCGCTTCCCCGCGCACACGCTGTTCCCGGTCCTGGCCAAGATCGGCCTGCTCGGGCTGGAGTACGACCCGGCGTACGGCGGCGAGGGAGCGGATCACTCCTTCACTGTCGTGGCGGGCGAGGAACTCGGCCGGATCGACTGTGGCGGAGTGCCCATGGGTATCGCCGTGCAGATGGCCATGGCCACGCCGTCGCTGCATCAGTACGGCAGCCCCGAGCTGAAGGAGCGCTTCCTCGCCCCGGCGATCCGCGGCGAGATGGTCTGCTCGATCGCGGTGACCGAGGCGGACGCCGGATCCGACGTCGCGGGCCTGCGCACCCGCGCGGTGCGAGTGAAGGGGGACGGGGAGGGGGGCGGGGACGACTGGGTGATCAACGGCAGCAAGCTGTACATCACCAACGGGGCGCAGGCGGACTGGATCTGCCTGCTGGCCCGGACCTCGGACGAGGGCGGCTATCAGGGCATGTCGCAGATCGTGGTCGAGACCAGCCGCCCGGGCTTCCGGGTATCCCGCACCCTGGACAAGCTCGGGAACAGGTCCTCCGACACCGCCGAGCTCTCGTTCGCGGACGTGCGGGTTCCGGTCAGCAACACCATCGGCACCATCGGGCGCGGTTTCCAGCAGCAGATGGAGCAGTTCCAGTCCGAACGCATGATCGCGGCGTACCTGCAGGTCGGCGCCATGCAGAAGGCGCTGGACCGGACCAGGGACTACCTGGCGCAGCGGCAGGTCTTCGGGCGGCCACTGCTGGCTAATGACCACGTCGCGTACCGGCTCGCCGAGCTGTCGGCCCAGCTGGACCTGGTGCGCCACTACAACTACGCCTGCGCCGAGGCCTACCTGCGCGGCGAGGACACCAGGCGGTTCGCCACGATCGCCAAGCTCGCCGTCGGCCGGCTGTCCCGCGAGATCGCCGACGCCTGCCTGCAGTTCCACGGCGGCATCGGCTACATGGAGGAGACCTGGACGGCCCGGTTCTACCGGGATACCCGGCTGGTGGGCATCGGCGGCGGCGCCGACGAGGTCATGCTGAGCCTGCTGACCCGCCTCGACGGTTTCGTCCCCTGAGTCAGGTCCCGTCCTCCCCGGCCATGACCCGCGCCGCGGCCAGGGCCGCGATCGCCGAGCCCCGCGCCCCGGCCATGTCCAGGTCCGGGACCAGCGCGACGGATGCCGCCCGCCGCTGCTCCTCGCGCAGCGTGGTGTGCTCGCGCACCTGCCCGAGGAACCAGTCGCGGAAACGCGCCGCCGCCTCTACCACGCCGCCGCCGACGAAGTACACATCCGGGTCGGTGAAGTTCGCGGCGATCGTGAACAGCCGGCCGAGCGCCATCGCCTGCTGCCGGAAGATCTCGAGCGCCAGCGAGTCACCTGCCTCGCCGTACCCGCGTACCAGCTTCGCGGCCGTGCGGACCGGGCTGACCTGCCCGAGCTCGTGGCCGGGGAACCGGGTCAGCCAGTGCGGGAGCAGATTCTTCTCGATCCCGGTCAGCGACGCCACGCTCTCCGCGTCGCCGTACAGGCCGCAGTTGCAGGCGGGCACCGGCTGGCCGGGGCCGAGCAGCCCGTCCATCGGGATCCACACGTGCCCGAACTCCCCCGCCATCCCGGCGGCCCCGCGTACCACCTGGCCGGCCTCGATCACTCCGCCGCCGAGCCCGGTGCCCACGATCGCGGAGACCGACGAGCGCCGCGGCGCCTCCTCAGGTCCGAAGTGCACGTGGTGGGCGTACAGCGCGGCAGCGTTGGCGTCGTTGTTATACAGAACGGGAATCCCGAGCCGGACCTCAAGCGCCCCGCGGACATCGAACCCGCACCAGTCCGGGTCGCCGAAATTCGTGGCGCCCTGCAGCGCGATGACGCCGTCCGCGCTGACCGGGCCCGGCGTGTCCAGCCCCACGGCCCGCACCAGGGCCCGCGGCGTCGCGGCGAGCTCGAGGACCTGCTCCAGCGACCTGGCCAGCGCCTCGATGGCCTTCTCCGGGCCCTCCCGCACATAGCTGGGGGACTCGGCCATCCGGTCCACCAGGAACTGGCCCCCGGAGTCGAGGACCGTCGCGTTGTTCATCGTTCCGCCGTTGTCGAGGCCGACCACGACCCAGCGACCGGGAGCTGCCATCCCACGCCCTCCTCGAGCGACGACGCGCGGCCGCGCGCGCCGACCCGCGTGGACACCGGCCCCGGCCGGCGGCGGGCAGGCAGGTTACGGCGTCGGTGGGTACATTATCGGCCCGAAGCGCTGGCCTCGGCCATGTGCCTCGGGATGATGAGGATCACCGCGATCGTGGCCAAGGCGGCGATGGACAGGCCGGCGTACACATCATGGGTGGCCGCGGAGATCGCGTCGCGCAGGTAACCGGCCGCCGGCCCGAGGCTGGCGGTGTGGCCGATGGTGGCGCTGACCCCGCTGACATTGTGCGGCAGGCGGCCCCTGAGCTGTGCGGGAGCACCCCGGAGGCTTGCGTTCAGGCTGGAATTGAAGATCGCCCCGAAGATGGCGGCACCCAGGCTCTGGCCCAGATAGCGGCAGAACATGACGGAACCGGTGACCACGCCGCGCTGGTTCCACCCCACGATGGACTGGGGGCCCACCACGGTGCACACCGACAGCAGCCCGAGGCCCATGCCGAGGGCACACAGCCCGGACCCGCTGAGCGCCCGGCGCCGCCACAGCCAGGGCGGCAGGATGGGCTCGGCCGCGCGGCGCTCCACGAACACGGCCGCGACCGCGGCCATAGCGGCCACGGCGAAGACCGCGATGCTCGGCGGCGACAGCCAGGGCCAGGCCACGCCGCCCTGCAGCAGGCCGAACATCAGGGCGCCCGCGGCCAGCAGCAGGGTCGCCGCGCCGGCGGTGTCGATCCGGTGCCGCGTCCGGCTGACCCGCTCGTGCAGGTAACGGGCGATCATGGCGATCGCGGCCGCACCCAGCGGAAGGTTGATCAGGAAAATCCACCGCCACGAGGCGTACTGGGCCAGCGACCCGCCCAGCGTCGGGCCGAAGACCGCGGAGATCCCCCACACGCTGGACAGCCAGCCCTGGACCCGGCCGCGCTCCTCGAGCCGGTAGAGGTCGCCGGCCAGCGTGTTGACCGTAGCCATGATCGAGCCCGCGCCGAGCCCCTGCAGGCCGCGGAAGCAGATCAGGCTGACCATGTCCCACGACGCCGCGCACAGCGCGGACCCGGCGAGGAAGATGATGGTGCCGGCGATCAGGATCGGCTTGCGGCCCCACTGGTCGGCAAGCTTCCCGTAGATCGGGATAGACACCGTCTGGGTCAGCAGGTAGGCCGAGAAGACCCAGCTGAACAGCGAGAAGCCGCCCAGATCGCGGACCACCTGCGGGATTGCGGTGGCCACGATCGTGTTATCCACGGCCGACAGCGCCATGGTCACCATGAGCCCGATCAGGATCGGGCGGCGGTGCGTGCCGTGGCCGGGGCCGGGGGGGTGGGCGGGGGTCTGGGATTCGGGGGTCCGGGGCCTGGCAGTCATCTGCAGCGAGCCTACCGAACGGCCGCTGCCGGGCCCGGGGCGTAATTAGGGGATGCCGGGTGGCGGGCCGGGGAGGCTTTCCCCGCTGATCCCCTGCTCGTCGGCGAGCTGGCGCAGCAGCGCCGTGAGCTGCCTGCGCTGCGCGCTGGTGAGGGATGCCCCGAGCAGGCGCTCATGCCCAGCGCTGGCCTGCTGCGCCTCGCGCAGCGTCGCCCGGCCCTGATCGGTCAGGTAGAGGGCGTAGGAGCGCCGGTCGGCCGGGTTGCGCCGGCGCTCGACCAGCCCGCGCTGCTCGAGTTCGTCGACGACGAACACCATGCGGGTGGGATTGAGCCCCATGAGTTCCCCGATGGCCTGCTGCGATCTTCCCTCGTTCGCGGCCAGCCGGGTCAGCATCCCGACGTGCCGCGGCTCCAGCCCGAGCGGGGCAAGCTGCTCACGGAACGTCCTGGCCACGTGGAAGCCGAGCTGGACAAGGAGATAGGCGAAGCCGTCGCCGCCGGCCGGGTCGCGCCGGTCCGCGAGGGAATCAGCCATGCAGCAAGATTATCACATTGAGATATTGTTATGAGTCGTGATAGTTTTGGGCTGTTACGGTATGACCCTCACGACAGGGGCCCCACGGGAGAGGTCGCCCCGGGAGAGAGATGAGGTGTCCGGAGTGAATGACATCACCGACCGCCCGGCCGGCCGGATCAGGGTTTCCGATTCCGACCGCGACGCGGCCGTCGCCGAGCTGAGCGAGCACTTCCAGGTGGGCAGGCTCGACAGCGCCGAGTTCGATGACCGGGCCGGGCGTGCCCTGCGCGCTCGCGTCGGCAGCGACCTCGACGAACTCCTGGCTGACCTGCCGCGCAGGCCGGCGGCGCACGCCGAACCGGGCCCGCCGACGCGGCCGCGGCCCCTGCTCCCCCAGGCCCTGCTGCCGGTCCTGGTCGCCGCGGTCCTGGTCACGGCGATCCTGGCCGGCGGGGCCGTCGGCGGCGGCTGGCATCATCACTGGGGCTATGGCATGGCCCTGTGGTGGCTGGTCCCTTTGATCGCACTGCGGCTGTTCTGGTGGCGGCGAGGAGGCATCCGGCGGTGGAGGTGAACCAGAGCGCGCAGACGACCCAGCCCGACCAGCAGGCCGCGCAGCGCCGGCTCATCAACCTGAGCCGCGCCAGCCTGGGCGCGGCGGTCATGCTCGTGATCCAGTACGGCCTCGGGATCGGCGTGAACCTCTACATCACGGTGCCGACCGGCGGCAGCGCCGGGCGGGCCATCGGCCGGGCCTTCTCCAGCGGGCCGCTGCTGGCCGTGCACACCGCGCTTGGCCTGCTGCTGATCGTGACAGCGGTGAGCCTGCTGGTCCGGGCGGTGATCGCCCGGCACCGCGCGATCATCGTGCTGTCCTCCGTCGGGCTGCTGGCGATCCTCGCCGCCGCGGCCAACGGTTTCAGCTTCACCAGCAGCGGCGAGGACGCCGCGTCCCTGGGGATGGCGGTGGCCACCGGGGTGGCCCTGCTCTGCTACATCGCCGTGCTGTTCGCGGCGGGCACCGCCACCCGGCCCGGGCCACGTTGACCAGGCCAGCTGGCTAACCCTGGTGCCGCCCGGCGGCACTATTAGGCATGGGGCAGCTCGCGGACCGGTCGGCTTCAGACGCTGACCTGGTCCGCGCGGCGCTGCTCGGCACCAGGGAACCGTTCGCCGAACTGGTACGCCGCCACCAGCGCACCGCCACCGCGCTCGCGGCCCGGGTGCTCGGCTCGGAGGACCTGGCCAGGGACGCCGTCCAGGAGGCCACGGTGGCGGCCATGACCGGCCTGGACCGGCTGCGCAGCGCTGATCGGTTCGGGCCCTGGTTCTGCGGGATAGCGCTCAACGTCTCCCGGCGCTGGCTACGCCAGCTCCGGGCCGAGCGGCCTGCAGCCCAGCCCGGCCGGGCGGGCGACGGCGTCGGCCCGGATAACGGTGCTGGCCCGGATGAGCTCGCCGAGCTGGCCGACCTCGCGGCCCGGGTCCGGGCTGCGATCGCCAGCCTGGCCGACGGCCAGCGGGACGCGGTGTTCCTGTTCTACCTGCAGGGCCTGAGCCACCGCGAGGTGGCCGCGGAGCTCGGCATCCACGAATCCACCGTCAGCCGTGCGACGCACGGCCGTTTTGTCTTGCTCCCCTCCGG
>Ga0137385_10002115_pt1 | contig 16920 bp, 12 predicted proteins | sample SagtaG_FD_104921 | JGI IMG/M metagenome (GOLD analysis project Ga0137385, IMG submission 104921) | Vadose zone soil microbial communities from Sagehorn Ranch, Mendocino, California, USA - Sage2_R_80_16 metaG | ecosystem: Environmental > Terrestrial > Soil > Vadose zone | place: USA: California...
CGCCAGGGCATACCGCCACGCCTCCCAACGGCGAACCAGGGTCACCCATAGAGCGCGGTCCCAGTTCCCGAGGCGAGGACGCCGATCACCGAGAGCACGCGTGAGGACTCCGATCTGATGACGGAGCGCGAGGTTCTCCAGCGCGAGCTCACGCTTCGTCCGAAAGGATGACCTGGCAGCCCCGAAGGTGACCCGAATCAAGTTCCACACGACGCGGACGCTACCCGCGCAAGACGCTGCGGCTCAACTGATTTCGTGCGGATGAGTTTTCGACAGGCACAGGATCCTGCGTCGTGCCCTCGAACAGGCATCCGCCGCCAGCGATCGCGGCTACCTCAGCGTGCCGCCCATTCCATGATCGCCGCGCGCAGAGCCGCGTGGAGGGACATCCCCCTCGCCCTGGCCCGCGCCTGGAGGAGCTTCCAGACAGGTGCAGGAAACCGGATGGAACGAGGGATCGTTGGCCCCGTCTCCTCTCCCTTCCGCGGCCGACCCCGACCGAGATGGATCCCGCCCTCGGCGGCGATCCGATCTGCGTACGGGTTCCGCCGAACCGTCGCCGACTTGAAGTCCGCCTCCGGGATCTCGCGCAGGGACGCCTTCGACGGTGCTCGGTGACTAGATACCTTCCTCATAGGGTCTCCTCTCGTGCGAGGTGGCTCTCCGCGCGCTGATGATCCGGATCGTGTCCTCACCGATCTCTGCGTAGACGGTGACGAGGACTCGCATCCGCTCCGACAGGCCGATGAGTAGCGTCCGGGTAGGATCGACCCCATCCTCGACGGCCAGCGCGAGCGGGTCCGCGAAGACCGATGCCGCCTCGTCGAACGTCACCCGATGCTTCCGGACGTTCGACGCAGCCTTGCGCGGGTCCCAGGTGAATCGCACCGCAAACAAGTGTATTACCTTTTATGCTCAGGCGCAACTCGGCATCCGCGGCACGAAGCCCGCCTGGCGGACTCACCGTGATGGGTGCATCTCCGCGCGTGGGTCGGGCGAGCGCTGGTCACGATCGTCAGCCAACTTCCTGCGGCGATCGGCTCGAGGTACCGCGGAATGCTCCGCCGGCGCAGCCTCGAGTTCGCGATGCTGCGCGCTGGCCCCCGGCCCGGGTCAGGTCAGGCCGAACTCTCGCCCGATCACCCTCGCCATCAGCCCCGTCGCGGACCGGCGCCTCGCGCGCGGCGACCCGAGCGGCCCGCATCGTGCTCGTGAAGGCCGACCACACTTCGGCGCCGGTGACCTCGTAGCCGTGCCCCGCGGAGAGCCACACGCGTTTGCTGATGCCGTCACCCGACGCGCTGCCGCCGTTGGTCGCGGCCACTATTCTCCGGTGAACCACAGGCGGTGCGGCGCGCTACGTCCGCGGACGCGGACGGTTCACCCACTCGCGAACCGAACCGCGCCGCCACACGCGGTCGGCGTACTCGCACAAACGGGGCGGTAGGGCATCGCCGTTGCGGACGAGCCGCTGAAGCATGAGTGCAAGGTCGGCGTCCGCAACCGAGAACTCGTTGAAGAGCAACCCCTGGCCCACAGGAAGGAGCCGGTCGCAGACCGCTACGAGCCGCTCCACCTCCGCCCGTGCCAAGGTCGAAAGCGGGGCGGTAATCGCGGCGCCAAACACCGTGGCCACGTCGCGCTCGTCCCGAATCGCGGCGAGGTCCGTCCTGAGCCATGCCTGTACCTGACGCGCACGAGCCCGGTCGCGAGTGGACTCCGGGTAGATACGAGGCCAGCGGGGCGGCGGGAACATGTCCTCCAGGTACTCGTCAATGGCCGACGACTCCGCAAGCCAGAAGTCACCATGCTGGAGCGCGGGCACCCGCCCCGTCATCGAAAGGGTGGGGTACGTCCCGCGCCGGTGCTCGCCGCTGTGGAGCGACATCGTCCTCAGCTCGCACGCGACCCCCTTCTCGCGCACCGCCACAAACGAGGAGAAGACGTAGGGGCTCTCCCAGCGGTCATCGCCATACAGCACGAGGGGAACGGACATCGCGCCCTCATACGCGTGGGCGGGGCGCGCATCAAGGCCCGCGTCACTCTGGGCGGTGCCCGAGCCGGTTCCGAACAGCCCCCGGCGTCCCTCGTGTCACGGCTGTCCCGGCCGTCCCGGGCATCCCGTTCGTCTCGGCCGGGACAGCTGTTCCCCTGTCCCACCCGGCTCGTATCCGAGACGCTTCATCAGCGGGCCCCTTTCCCCTTTCCCGGCTAGTAGAGCGCCCGCCCGCGCGGTCGCCGCAGGCTGGTCGCCCAGCGCAGCACCAGCTTGGCTGCTGCTCACGTTTCACGCCGCACCACGATCACCGCCCAATGGAGCCCTGGCTACCGGTCCCGCGGGATCCCATGGCTCCGTGCTCGCTGCTGCTGGACGATCCTGTCTCGGAGCCGCCGGGCGCCATCGCTCCCTGCTGGCTGCTGTTGGACGAAGCTGCTTCGACAATGAGCTTTGCTGTTTCTTTCGGGTGAGAGACCATGACGAGGTGAGATGCCCCCTTGATCTCCACGACCTTATTTGCGCCGGCGCGCTTTGCCATGAATGCATTCGTAGCGACCGGAAGATTCTTGTCCCCAGTGCCGTAGATGAACCAGGACAGGATTGACCTCCAGGCTGGAGAGCCGGATGGCTCGCCGAAAGCCGTATCAACGATTGGACGCTGAGTCACAGCCATGATCCTCGCCTTGACCGCTGGAACGTCGGCAGCGAACTGGGCGCGAAACTTCTCCGGCTGGATATAGAGGTCATGAGCTCCGCCCTCCAAAGGAACGGGCAGCCCAAGCGCTGAACCCGACGTGCCACCTGGGAACTTGCTGAGCAGGTCGTTCGCAGTTTCGCCGGTGTCCGGCGCAAACGCGCTGACGAACACGAGTGCCTTCACGTTGTTCTTTCCGGTCGCTGCGTTGCTGATCATCATTCCGCTGAAGGAGTGACCGACGAGCACCACGGGTCCCCAGGCGCTCCTGCGCGACGGTCGGTGGCAAGCTCGAAAAGAAGAACTCCTGCTCCGCCACTCCGGCCATTTGCGACGTCGTGGTCTCGCCCTCGCTCATGTCGTACCCCGCATTCCCCGCCGTCACTCCGCGGCAGCGGCGACATAGGCGTGGAGCCGCGCCGCGAGGACCTCGACCGCCTCTGTGGGCGTGTCGACGCCGAAGACCCGGTCATCGGGGATCTCTCGAAACCTGCGCCGCTGGTCCACGGGCGCATCGGCGAGCCTTCCGCTCCAGCCCGGCAACCGGAAGGCGATGACGAGGCGCCGGTGCACCCAGGCCAGGGCGATCTCGGAGAGCGTGCCGGCGCCGCCCCCGATCGCGACGAGGGCGTCGGCGTGTGCGACGAGCACGTTGCGGGCGTGGTCGAGCCCCGTGGGGAGCACGACGTCGCAGTACGCGTTCGCCGCGCTCGCCAGGTGACCCGGCACCAGCGCCAGCGTGTCGCCGTCACGATAGGCGGCCGATCTGCGAGCCCCCCGCGAAACGGCCTCCATCACGCCCCCGAGCCCGCCCGTGACCACGCGATGGCCTGCGTCCACGAGCGCGGCGCCGAGTCCCTCGGCGCACACCCAGTGAGGGGATCCCGGTTCCGCGGTTCCGTCGCCGGACACCGCGATGAGAGGGCGACGTGCCATGGCGAGGGCACCGTAACCGCGGCCCGACCACGATGCCCGCCTACGTCTCACCGGGGTCGTGCGCCGGCGGCCGGATACATCGCGCACTCGAGCCGCTCAGGTGTTGCGGCTGCCGCTGGTGATAACCACCACCGCTGCTCGCAGCATGGGGGGACCGGTCATTCCCGAGCTGGCCAAGGTACTCCCCCCCGGATCTCGAGATCATGGATCGTTCAACGGTGAACGCCTGGGACGACCCTAGGGTGAGAGCAGCGATCCGGGCGACCGGCCGCAAGAAGCTGATCATCACGGGCATCTCCTCGGAGGTGTGCCTGGCCTTCCCTGCCATCAGCGCCACGGCCGACGGGTACGATGCCTGTGCTGCCATCGACGCCTCCGGCACGTTCTGGCAGGCGAAGCGCGAGGCGGGCCCGCTGCGCATGCAACAGGCCGGTGTCATCCCGATCGACTACTCGAGCGAGAAGATCGAGATCCTCGCCGACAACGCCGACCCACGGCCGCCGACGTGTGCGCCGCGCTCGAGATGCCATTCGCGGTACTTGTCGGCCAGATCTCGTCTTGAGCGCCTCATACTTGAAGAACCCCGTGCCGGTCGATCCACTTGCTGCCTGTCGAGCACGAAGCCCTTCGGGCGTTGCAGCTTCGCACCGTTGATTCGGATCGCTGACATTGGAAATCTTCTCCTTTGTGTTACGCCAGTCGCCGGCGGGCAATCGCCGCGTGGAAGCGCGCCCCGGCGAGAAGGTTCGCGTCGTCGAAGTCGTAGCGCGGGTTGTGCAGCGGTGGCGCATCGACGCCGTTGCCGATGAAGGAGAAGCACCCCGGCACGTGGCTCAGGAAGTGGGCGAAGTCTTCCGACGCGGTAATCGGCTTCTCGGCGAGGGCGACGCCTTCTGCGCCGCAGACCTCGCGAGCCACGGCGAGCGCCCCGTCCGCGCACGTCGCATCGTTGATCAGCGGCACGAACTCGCGCGTGTAGCCGACCTCGACCGAGACGCGGTGCGCGGTGCCGATCCCTTCGGCAATGACGCGCAGCTGCTGTTCGACCTCGGCGCTGACCTCCGGCCTGAAGCTGCGCACGTCGCCGCGGAGCACCGTCTGGCTCGGGAGCACGTTCCGGGTGCCATCGGTGACGAACTCGGTGACCGATACCACCGCTGTGTCGGCGGGATCGAGCCGGCGCGACACGATCGTCTGGAGGTTCATGACGAGCGCGCAGCCCGCGACGAGTGTCTCGCTGCCGGCATGTGGGCGAGAGGCGTGGCCGCCCACGCCTCTCAAGGTGATCTCGAAATTGTCCTCGGCCGACATGATCGCGCCGGCGCGCGTGCTGATCTGGCCGACCGGATGGCCAGGCATGTTGTGGAGACCGTAGATCTCCTCGAACGGGAACCGCTCCAGTAGGCCATCACGGAGCATGGCGAGCGCGCCCTTGCCCCACTCCTCGGCCGGCTGGAAGATGAAGCGCACCGTTCCGTCGAAGCCGCCTTCCTCGGCCAGTATCTTCGCGCCACCCAGCAGCATGGCCGTGTGGCCGTCATGGCCGCACGCGTGCATGAACCCGGGGTGGGTCGACCGGTGGCTCGACGTTCCTTGTTCGGCGATCCTCAGCGCATCCATGTCGGCGCGCAGCGCGATCGAACGAAGACCGGAACCTCGCTTCAGCGTCCCGACGACGCCGACGCCGCCGACGCCCTCGGCCACGTCGTCCAGGCCACATTCCCGCAACTTCGCAGCGACGAAGGCAGCGGTGCGACCCACCTCGAAGCCGAACTCCGGATGAGCGTGGAGCTCGTGGCGCCATGCCATCATCTCGTCGTGAAGGGTCTGCCAGTCCAGCATGTCAGCTCCTCTCGAGTGCTGCCGTGGCCACCACGCCAGGCGCGATGCCCACGAGCTTCTCGTACAAGACCGGATCCGTCTGCGCCCTCGGTGTCGATGAGGAACACGCGTGCGTCGCGGGGTTCGCCTCGCTCATCCCTTGACGGGAAAAGGGACGCTCCCTTGCGGTGTAAGTAAAGATAAACCCCCGGCGGACCGGGGGTTATCTAGGAAAACTGGAGCGGGAAAAGGGATTTGAACAGAGACTGACGGTTAACTCTAACCAAGCGACAGTCCACGCCTTCTGTCGTTTCGCCCTGTGCCCCAGTCGTTCTCGAGCGATGACACCTTGCCCGCACTTCCCCACCGTTCCCCGTTCCTGCCCCAGGTTCTGGGAGACATACGGGAGACGTTTGACCCTCGCGACTACCCGCTGGCGAGAAGCTTCCGCAGCGGTTCGATGATCTGCGGCAGGTCCTCTCGAGCGGTCTTGAAGAGCGTCTCGTTCGTCACGCCGAAGTACTCGTGGACGACGATGTTCCGCATGGCGCGCATCTCGACCCAGGGGATCTCCGCGTGCGCATCCTTCACCTCGTCGGGGATGTGCACGACGGCCTCTCCGATGATCCCGAAGCATCGCGACACCGCGTCGAGCGTGCGCTGGTCGGCGATGAACGTCGCGACGTCCATGCCCTGTACGTACTGCTGAGCCCGTGCGGCCGCTTCGAGGATGTCCTCGACCCGAAGCCTCCACTCCCTACGTGGCACGCACAGCCTCGCTGAATATCCGCTCGCGGAGCTGCGGCTTGACAGCGTCGCGCATGACGAGGTCCACGCGGCAGCCGAGGAGCTGTTCGAGCGTCCTCTGCACGCGGAAGAAGTGGAAGAGCCCGATCGGCCGATCGAACTCGACGAGCAGGTCCACATCGCTGCCCGGCCCCGCGTCGCCACGAGCGACCGAACCGAAGATCTCCAGCGAGCGCACCCCGAGCGCCTTCAGCTCGGAGGGGTGCGCAGACAACGTCAGCTGGACCTCTCCACGCGTCACTCGCGGATCATAGCTCGGGCGGCCAAGCCAGGCCAGCGGGCTTGCCGGATGGGCAGGAACGTCGGCGCGCCCTAGTGGACGTGCCGGGTTCACACCCCGTTCAGTAAGCGGCTGCAGGCGGTGGCCATCCGCTTCCGGATGGAGCAGCTCGACCTCGACCGGAAGGCGCTGGAGCCGAGCATAGGTCCGCGAGCCCGTGTCTCCGAGGTGCTGTCAGACCGGCGGCGGCTCACCCTCGACATGATCCGCCGGCTCCACCGGCAGGTATCCCGGCCGAGGTGCTGCTGGCGTCCTGAGCGGGTGCCACGTTACGCGGACCGCCTCGACGAAGCATCGCCTGGAGGCGGTGTGGACGCGAACGAAGCCACCATACTGGGTCCGCGGTGCGCGAGCGCATCACCCCAAGCCCGCGCACTGCCATGCTGGGCGTGGCCCGGCCCTTGCTCTTCACAGGCCGATGCACCTTCGCTTCGACCACGGGACCATCGTGCTCAGCGACCTACCGTCGGGCATCGATCTCACGGATCTGCCGGGCGTCATGTGGGATCCGCGCATCGGCGCGCTGCGGGCACCGGCGATGCACCACCCGGCGTTGCGAGACGCTCTCGACCTCCGCGGTGTCCGTTACACGGACGACCTGGACCGCACCACGGGCCTGGTGGGCGCATGGACCGAGCCCGAGCTCCGGCCCTATCAGGATGATGCCCTGTGGGCGTGGCAGTCCTCGGCGCAACGGGGCGTGGTCGTCCTCCCGACCGGCAGTGGCAAGACCCGCTTGGCCGTGCGCCATGGCCCGGGTCAAGTGTCCCGCGCTGGCACTGGTACCGACGCGCGTGCTGCTCGAGCAATGGCTCCGGGAGCTGACGCTCGCCTTTACAGGCCCGATCGGCTGCCTCGGCGACGGCCAGCGGCGCATCGAGCAGGTGACGGTCTCCACCTTCGAAAGCGCCTGGCGCCAGATGGACCGCCTCGGCGACAGGTTCGGCCTCGTGGTGGTGGACGAGGTCCACCATTTCGGCGATGGCCTGCGCGACGAGGCGCTGGAGCTGTGCGCCGCCCCTCGTCGCCTCGGGCTCACGGCAACCCCGCCTCGCGGCCCCGCGGCAGATCGGCTCACCGACCTGGTGGGACCCACGGTCCTCGAGCTATCCGTGGGTGACCTGGCTGGCAGGTACCTCGCCCCGTTTCAGCTGGTCACGCTCCGCCTGGATCTCGACCCCGAGGAGCGACGGCGTTGGGAGCGCTCGGTGGCCCTCTACCGGCCGGCGCTGCAAGCCTTCCAGCGCAACTGCCCTGGCGCGAGCTGGGCCGACTTCGCCCGTACCGCGTTTCGCACGGAACACGGCCGGTGCGCGCTCGCGGCCTTCCGACAGAGTCGCGAGATCCTCGCGTTCCCCTCCGCAAAGCAGGCGGCGGTGACTGCCCTCCTGGCGCGCCACGTTGACTCACGCGTTCTGGTCTTCACGCCTGATAACGCAACCGCCTACGCCGTCGCACGCGAGCACCTCCTCATGCCGATCACTTGCGACATCTCCAGAACGGAGCGAGCGAGCGCCCTGGAGCGCTTTCGACGCGGCGAGCTGCACGCCCTCGTGTCGGCGCGGGTCCTCAACGAGGGCATCGACGTGCCAGAAGCCGAAGTCGCGATCGTCGTAGGTGGAACGCAGGGGGAGCGCGAGCACGTCCAGCGAATCGGGCGCCTCCTGCGGCCGAGGGAAGGGAAGACCGCCATCGCCTACGAGCTCGTGATGCGCGGGACCTCCGAGGTGGCCCAGTCGAGAAGGAGGCGCGCCGGCCTTGCTCCCCGCCAATCTCATCTGCTGTGAGCTCCGCGGCCACGTGGCGCTTCCGCGCTTCCTGGGTGAGGCGGATCGTCCATGGATGAGGCAGCTCGTCGACGAGTGCGATCGCGCCGCAGGTCGCCCGATCCGTGAACTCGAGGCGCGCCTCCGCGAGCCCGTACCCGGCGCACCGTGCGACAAGCAGCGTCTCGTGGCGCACATCCTCCTCGGGGTTTCCCGTTCGCGTGTCGGCTCGGCGGTTCCGCCTCGTGAGGCCAGGGCCGCGGTCTTCGCGGCGGCGGCGCGCAAGCCTGTCCGACCGCGCAGGGCGATCATCGCTGCTTGCGCCGCCGAAGGAGGGATCGAACCCGTGGCGCTCGCGGCGGCCCTGTTCGCCGACCTCCCCGGTGAGCGGCTGGCCATGCCCCCGGCCCTCCTCGACCTCGGGGAGCTGGCACTCCGTTCCAATCTCCTGCTCGCACAAGCGCTCATGTCCAGGGCCTTCACGGTCAAGATCTCGCTGGAGGGCAATACCCGCGCCGTGGTCCGCCACGCGGCGCTCCGGGGACTCCTCTGCTCCGTGAGCCACGGGGACACCGGCGATGGTGCCCAGCTCGAGGTCTCCGGGCCGTTCGCCCTCTTTCGCCGCACGCTCCTATACGGGCGTGCGCTAGGTTCGCTCGTGCCCGTGCTGGCCTGGACCCGGCGCTTCAGGTTGGAAGCCGAGTGCGAGGTGCGACGCCGAACAGTCACGGTCGCGCTCGCGACCGGAGACCCGATCTTCCCGTCGCCCGAACCGCGACGTTTCGACAGCCAGGTCGAGGAACGTTTCGCGCGCGACTTCGGGCGTGCCGCACCGGAATGGACCATCATCCGCGAGCCTGAGCCGCTCGCTGCTGGTGGACACCTCATCTTCCCTGACTTCGCGATCCACCCGCGATCGGATCCCGCTCGCCGTTGGCTCCTGGAGATCGTCGGCTTCTGGACTCCCGAGTACCTCTCCCAGAAACTCCAGCGACTGCGCGAGGCCCGGATCCCCAACCTCGTCCTCTGCCTCGACGAGGAGCGCAACGTGGGCGAGGGCGATCTGCCGGAAGCGAGCAAGGTGATCCGCTACCGACGCCGCATAGACCCTGGCGCGGTGCTGGCGGCACTCGCCAAGGCGGGATCCCGCTGAACAACGCTCCGCGCTGGGAGACATCCGGGAGACTCGCGGCCGACCAGCCGGGGCGAGCCCAGAATCTCGGCTGCTTGGACGAGCGGAAAAGGGTTCGGCCGGAGCGCTACCCGCAAACCATTGCGCCACAGTCATTCTAGCGCGAGTGGAAAAGGGCTCCCGCACCGGACAAAGAAAAACCCCCTGGCGGACCAGGGGGTTAGATGGAGCGGGAAAAGGGATTTGAACTCTACCGTGACTGAGCGCTAAGTGGGCGACGCCACGCTGTTTTCCCAGGTACGTCGCAGAGTTGGCGCATCGAGAGATTCAGTCCTCTTCCGGCCGGTTCCGTCTCGTTCCAGCCAATTCCGGCCACAAAATGGCGCCAGAATGGCGCTGGTACCGAATGCGGCAGTGGACCTGATCGGCCCGAGTGCCAATCTGCGTCCCTGGGGGCACCCTCCGTTTCGCCACACAGGCAGATCCGCTTCCAGGCTCCCCATCGCCACTAAGCTTCCCCTTGCGACCAGTCAACGACGACCCAGAGATCGTCGAAGGCGTTCGAATCGAAGCGAAGCTCCAAATCGCCAGCGGGCTGAAATGGCGATTCGTCGAAGGCGACGCCGTTCACGATCTGGGTCGTCCCGAGCGACTTCCCATTGCGAAGACACTCGACGTCGCCGGACGCACTCCCTGCGAAGAACAGGTGAAGCCGCTTCGCGGGCTCTGTGATCGTCTTGAGGCGGTAGGAGAAGTCGTCCTTTGCAATCGAGAACTTCAGGCTCGCCTTCCCACCGCTCGGATCCATCGCGCGCTTGAACGCAGCCCACTCGGTACCGAACTCGTGCCGCATCGAGAACACCCGCGCCGAGTTGTTCTTAAGCCACTGTTCGGCCGCCTTTTCCGCAGCAGCCCTGTCGCCTTCGGGCCGAGCCGTGTGCCTGATCGTCAGCAGGACGTCGGCGACGGTGTCGTAGTCGAAGGCACGCGGCTTTCCCAAAAACTCTAGGACAAACGTCCCGATCGCGCCGGCGCCTTCGAACGGGAGGTAGCGTTCCTCTCGAGGATTCGCCTCGAACATCCCGGTATCACCGTGGGCGCCACTCGTGACGATCGACGTGACCGCTGCGGGATATGTCACGAAATTGGTAGTGTCGGCTTCGGGGTCGCCTCCATAGCCGGCCACTCCGCGGCGGACGAAGCTCTTCGTCAGCGTCACGCTGCAGTTGACGCTGGCATATGGCCCCGTGACGCACGGGATCGAGACACTGACGGCCTTGATGCGCCGGAAGCTATGCCCCGGACAGTCCAGATCGAAGAGGGCCTCCGGCAGGTCGACTTCACACTTGCCGCTCTGCCGCAGGTCGATGAGCTTGAGAGGGAACCATTCCCTCAAGCTGACGTGCTTCGTAATTTCGTACTCGCGCGTGTTCCGCTCGATGTACGCCATCTCCATCCGCTTCACATCGAAGGAGAGCTTTTCGCCCGCGAACAAGCCTTCCCTGCCCGCCAAGTACCCTGTTTCGATGAAGGTCTGTGCAGGAAGTCCGAGCTCATGCTGGAGCGCGCGCTCCGCTTTCTTCGCCACGTCGAATGCGAACTGGAAGCACTTCGCGTGCAGACCCTGCGATTCCCGCTTCATCCAAACGTAGAAGTCTTCCGTCGTCGTCTTCCGCTGGTCACCCGTACGCACGTTCTGTTCGTTGGTGAGGAACTCTAGGACGTCCTTGGATTGCTCGATCTGCTTCAAATGGTTCTCATGATCGAGCGCCGCGACGTACTCACGAATTTCGGCTGAACGCAACTGCTTGAAGAGCTGCGTCAATTCACCCGCAGCTAACTTCCGCTGAAGCGCCCAGTCCTGTTCCCGACGCGCGAAGTTGCCCATCTTACCAGCCCGCCCGGCCTCGTGACTGATGCGTCCGGCGACACCGCGAGCAACGGTGGAGAGTCCCCGAAGCAAGGCGCCGAGCTGCGTGCCCCCGAAGTTGATTCCTGCCCCGAGTCCCCACGGCTTCGCAGCTGCCTCGACGTCCGGGATCATGCTCAGAAAGGCACCCGTCGATTCGATCACGCTTGCGACGTCTTGTGCGATCTGTGAGGCCTCCAGTAGATCGAGCTCTTGCGCCTCCTCGTCGGAAATCTTGTGACCACCGTCTCGGAAGCTCGATCCGATGCGAACGTCTGGATCAGCCGAGTCGACACTCGGATCCGGCACTGGCGTCGAGCGGCCTTCGAAGAGCGCGCGGTCGAACGCAACGTATTCCGGCAGCTTGATCTGCTTGTCGTCTGTGCCCAGTAGCCTGTCGTAGTGCCGGAATCGCTGGAACGCGTTCTGCACGTTGGCCTGGATCCCCTCACGATTCTTGATGGCCTCCTGCCACTGCGCGTACCGCACCGCCTCCGCCAGCCCCAGCATGTTGGCCTCGTGCCTGGCGCGCAGGACGCTCAGCGTCTCGCCGTCCTTCTTCTCGATAGCCGCCAGGATCTGCGCCCCGAGCGACCTCACCTCCTGCGCCATCTCAACCGCCTTCTGCAGCAAGAACTGGAACCGAACCGGCGCGATGGCGTCGGCAGTGCCGTCGATGATGGCGCCTACCTGGACTCCCGCCGCGATCGCTCGCGCCAGCATGGCGGGATCGATGGGAGGGGCGAAAAGCGGCAGCTGCCGGAAGACGCCCTGCAGGTTCAGACTGTTCCGAATCTTGAAAAGGCGATCCGCGACCGTGTCCCAGTAGCCGATGAGGTTCTCGTTCCTCGGAACGCAAAAGTAGAGGCTGCGCCCGACGCTCTCGAGCACCGCATGTTCTGGCTTCGCTTCCGCTGCCTGCGGCGGTGGGAAGAGGTCGAATGCGATCTCTGCCTCCAGCTTCACAGCAGCGTTGCCGAACTCGTCCAGATCGTTCTTCAGGCTCGCGTACGTCTGCTTCTTCGCCGATCCACGCCTCGGGATCACCTGCGGCCGGGGGCCCAGAATGTTCGCCGCGAGCACGTACAGTTGCATCGCCTCGTTGATGCTTTCGCGGGTGTCCTGTCGAAAGAGCGAATCGCCCCACGCGATAAGATTGTCCAAGTACGCCATCACGGTAGCGTACATGTACGCGGTGGGGCGAGTCCGCGCGACCAGGTGAGGGCGGAACGGGCTGTCGCGCCACGCGCCGATCGCGCGCACGGTCGAATCCCTCGCGACGGGATCGTCACCAGTTGCGAGGTTGTAAAGGGTTTCCTCAATGTGCTCGACCTCGTCGATCTTGAAGGGCTTCACCTTCCAGAAGCGCTTCGGTCCGAGGCTTGGATCGGAGTTGTCGGTCGGGTCGAAAACATAGTGGAACCAACGTTGAGCCTCTGCGTACCGACCGTTGTTGCTGAGGTGGAGGGCAATGGTAAACGGCGCGTGATAGAATACCTCCCAATTGTAGACCGCGTACGCACCGCCTTGGTAGTCGAAGTCGAGATCGTGGACAGGTAGGCCGTCGTCCTGCAGCGTGGAGTCGGCCTTCTTGATGGCTACCACCGCCACTGGCGACGTCCCGCAGAGCGCAGGGTCGACAGCTCCCACGACCTTATCGGGCGAGTATTCGGTCGTGAAGAATGGCCTTCGGAGGTCGACCTCCGTGTCGAGTCTTTCGAGCCCTGCGATGTCGCCGCGTATGAGTTCTCCCATGAGCCTCTCGGCGTACGGGTGCGCGTGAGTCGTGAAACGGTAGAGGACACGGCGCGCGTGCTCGACGGTGTGCGCATACTTGCGCTCGCGCCTCGTCACTCTCCACGATCCGAGCGCCACGTGATAAGTATCGAGGACGCCATGAAAGTACCGGGCGTTGCTCATCGCAGGCCTCCGCGCTGGAGCGCGATCTCTCGGACCGCAGGGCTGGGCTGAAGGCCCCACCTCACGTCGATTACCTTGGGACTACCTTGGTCCGGCCGCGCAAATCCGGCCTCCGTCCCCTCGATCCTGGGGAAGACGATGCCCTTCGCGGTTCGGATGATGTCCCCGTCGCCGAACAACTTGTCCGTGTAGCGATTGGCCTTCTTGATGAGCCCAACGCCGCTCGGGACGAGCACGACTGCGCCCGGGTGCAGCGGTACGAGAGGCACCTTGGCGATGTCGATGGTCACGTACTCGCGCGTCGTGACGATCCACTCCGTCCACTCGTGGACCGCCGTCTCGACGACGTAAGGCTCCACGAAGAAGGTGTGGTCCTTCGCTGAGGCCTCGTAGAAGAAGGGAGCCGCGAGCGGGCCCAGGTCATCGGGGAACGGGTTCTGAAGAGCGTAGGCCCCGCTGTGCCAGCCGTCGGGATTCCACCAGAGCTCTCTCGGGCTACCATCGTCCGCGAAATAGACCACGTGCTGCGTGCGGAAGGACTCGAAGGAGTACCCTGCGACGTTGGACTTGGAGGCCGGCGCACTGGCAGCGGCCTTCGTGAGGACGTTCTCGTTCCAGGCACCGTTCCACCAGAGCTCGATGACTTGGTCGCCCTCTCCCCTGTAGACGATGTGCTGTACCCACCAGCTCTCCGTCGCGTAGCCAGCGGGATCGCCTTTCGCCTTCGTGAAGCTTGCGCCGACGGGGTTGTAGTTCCAGGTGCCAGGGGCTCCCCACAGCTCGTGAATCCGGTCGTCCGCACCCCGATAGACGACGTGGAGCGTGTTTTGCACGAGGAATGCGTACGCCGTCGGCGATGCTCCGGCGGCAGGCTTCACGGCTCCGGAGATGCTCTGCGTGACGTTGGCATAGCTCCAGTTCTTTCCTGCGGCGTCGCTGCGCAGCTCATGGATGTTGCCGTCGATACCCACATAGAAGATGTGGCGACTCACGATCGTCGTGACGCCGAGCTCTGTCTTGGTCATGACAAGCCCGGTGGGATCGCTCGCAGCCCTGGGCTGGCCCGCGTTGAGGTCTCGGAGGTCCCAGGCGGCCCCCGCCTCGCCTTCGACGGCCGCGCGCAGCTTGCCGTCTTTCGTCCGGAAGACCACTCCACGGCTGGGCGCGAACACGCCGCCGAATGGGCGGCCCTGTGGCTGCTCCGCAGCGTTCGGGGCGACGTAGAGGGTTTCGATACGCCAGCCGGTCCCGAGGTGCTCGGGATCGTCCATGGTCGGATCGAGCTGCGACCAGACGAGCTCATGGAGCCTCGTCGTCCCGGCATAAGCGAGGCAGATCATCCCGCGATCATCGAGGGGATACCCGTGAGGATCGCTCGCTGCGGGTTCACTGTTGACACCTGGATCGGAGCTTGTGGCGTCCGCGCTGGGCGACTGATAGAACCACCCATTGGTCGTCCAGAACAGATCATAGATGCTGCCGTCGCCGGAGCGATAGGCCACGTGCTGCGCATTCTGGGGGCGGAATGTGAACCCGGTGGGCCGTCCCACGCCGCTCGGCGGAGTACGAGCCGGCACGGGAAGGCTCTCGTTGCTCGGGAAGAGCAGCGTGAAGCCGCCACCGCCTCCCATCACCTTGTGGGCGCCCCCGCCGGTCGACTGGGTGCCGGTCGCCGAGCTCTGCGTAACCGCAGAGACGAAACTCACATTGAGCGCACCGTCGTCTCGCTTCCACTTCGTCGCCATGGCTCTGACATCGAACGGGGGCACCACGGGTGCATTCCCCGCCATCTCAGGGCGCGGCGGCGCGAGCTTGCTGAAGAACACGAACTTGTGCGCCTTGCCTCCCGAGGTGACATGAATCTCCAGGTCATCGTCCTCGATGCCCGCCGCGTTCTCGATGAGGACCGCCCGGATGAAGAAGTATCGCTTCTCCTTGTCGGTCGTGGCCTTCAACCCGTCGAATGCCGTTTCGACGAACGCAGGAGTGGACGAACGGTTGACCCACTTCGCGTGCACCTGCTCGACCCAGTGGAGCTGCAGCTTCACCTTGGTCGTACCCCGGAGATCTCCGAGTGCCACCTCGTCCGTGCCAGGCTTTATCTTGCCCGGGATGCTCGAGCTCTGCTCGGCCTGCTCGAGGAAGCTCAACCAGAACAGGTGCAGGCGGCCTCGCCACGCCGTGAGCACGAGGTGCTCGCCCTCGATCCCGACGTCGAGGGGTTCCCACGGCGTCCACATCCCGTGCGCTGCCTTGCGGTAGAAGTACTTGTGAGGCGCGCTGGGTGTGCGGCCGACGACGTGAACGACCGCGCCGTCCGCGCTGATCCCAGGCTCGAAGTACATCGTGAGCATCTCGAGGCGCGCGATCTCCTCCAGGCCCTTGAGGTAGCTGTGGAGAACGACGCGAACGAGGTCGTCCTCGACCTCGCCCTGCAACCGCTTGCTCTCGAGCTCGCGGCCCAGCTGCGTCTTGTCCTCGCGGAACTCGGGGGCGAGCCAGTTCTCGGGCCAGATGAACATCTTCCGGTTCACTTCCCACACCCGATACCGGCACATCCACTCCCATCGTTGACGGTCGATGATCTGAGGATCGCCGTCGTGCTCCCGGTTCATCAGCCAACGCTGGATGAAGAGCTGTAACGATCCGATCGCGAGCTGGATGCGGGAAGCGAGGACCACGGGCTCTGTGCCGGGGTCCAGCAACAAGTATTCGAACAGCTTCTCCTGCGTGTCTCCGTATTGCGGAACGTCGCCGTCCATCACGTGCGTCAGGTGGGCCACCAGCGCATCACGCTGCTTGCCGCGGAGCGTGTCGGAGACTGGCCTGACGAGGCGACGCCACGCCGAGGGCTTGTACCGGCCCTTCACCGCCGACCGCACCCTCCGGGCGATGACATCGTCGATGGCGACGCTCGCGTAGTGAACGACGTCTTCGGGATCCAGCCCCAGGCGAATGAAGCACCTCAGCGACTCGACCGTTTCGCGCAGACTGCGCGGGTCGGCGAGCGCCGCGACCTCGAACACCGACCCTCCGCCTGACTTCGCGCCCAGCGCCACGAGCGCGACGGCGAGCCACTCAGGCCTTCGTCCAGTCAGCGCAGACAGGGCCTCGTAGAGCTGCTCCCGGCGAGCCTCGGATGTGTGGTTCGCATCGATCGGCTGGCGCGCGGCAGCGAGGACGTCGAGCAGGCGCTCGCTTCGTGCAAATTCTTTGCGCGCCGCGACCAGCTCGAGCCACCGTGTGAGCCCCTTCCTGTGCACCCGCGCCGTCGCTTCCGCTGTCACCTCGGCGATGGGCAGCACATTGAGGTCGAGCGCCATGGGGTCGCGCGTGAGGTACAACAACTCCCCCTCGGTGATCCCGAGTGACTGCAGGAGGTCGAGTGCCATCCGAACCCTTCGCAGGGACTCGCCGGCCTTGGTGGGATCCGTGAACCCCGTCTCGGCCAGGGGCTTGCCCGAGGAATCCTTCAAGATGTCCCCGATGAGGCGATCAACGAGCACCTCCGGCGCCGACAGTTGTGCCGCGAGCGTTTGCACGAGCACGACATGCTGCTTTTCGGGGACGGCAGAGACATCTGGAGCCAGTGAAAGAATCGCGATGAGCGCTGGATCGTTTTCCGGCGGAAGCTCCTCGTGGGCCCCACGGTGACG
>Ga0137385_10002117_pt1 | contig 16908 bp, 10 predicted proteins | sample SagtaG_FD_104921 | JGI IMG/M metagenome (GOLD analysis project Ga0137385, IMG submission 104921) | Vadose zone soil microbial communities from Sagehorn Ranch, Mendocino, California, USA - Sage2_R_80_16 metaG | ecosystem: Environmental > Terrestrial > Soil > Vadose zone | place: USA: California...
CACTATCCTTGACAGGCTGATTCCTGATCCGCTCCCTGAATCTGGGGGCAAAGACAATGCAATTCATCACTTGAACATCATAATCTTCGGAAAGCCAAACACTGGAAAAACCACCTTGGCTGAATCGATTGCTCAAGCGTTAGCCCGCAGATACGGTCAGAGGAATGTGAAGGCACTGCGCGCTACGCGCGACCTTCCAGGTTTATTCCAGAATATCGACAAACTCTTCGGCCGTTTCCGGAAACCTCCGAAGGCCATACTCTTGTTCGCTGACGATATGACAAAGGCGCTTAGGAAGCTCTCAGGCACAGTCGAGGTGAAGAATTCTAATGGACAGTTGGAGAAGATGAGGAGGATCGATTACTGGCTAGACAAGTGGTACGATATTCGAGGCGAGCTCTTCAAGCGTGGCATGCGGCAGGGGCTGGTGGTCATGGTTGCGGGTCTCCATCGTTTCTATGGTGGCGATATAGATCTGCGGGCCGACGCGGACCTGCTTCTTGTTCGAAGCACTGGAACGCCTGGGACATTTGACGCGAACAAGGTCGAGAAGATGCTCGGCCCCGTCGTCTACTACGCTATGCGCCAGCATGAGGTTGACGCTCTGCGAGATAGGAGAGAACTTGCTTGGACCGCTTTCGTGGCGAAGACTGGTTCTGGGGTCTTCCGTGTTCCTCGTCCCTCAGTCTCGACAAAATGGCTGATGCGAAACGTCGGAGCTAGCGAGACCTCCCAAGAGTTGGCCGTTGAGGTTGACGAGACTGCGAAGAAACCATCTATCGAAGTCGTTGAACCTAAGAAGAAATTCGCGGTCGAAGTGAGACCCGCTCTTCAGCCAAAACAGCATCTTCAAACTAAACAGCATACGCGCAAACGGGGTCGAGGTTTCGCAGTTGTCCTTGCGGTGGCTGGCATCTTAGTGATAGCTTTCTTGGCCTGGAAGTACGTCTGGCCCCTGCTAAGGTAAGATCAACCAGAGGCGAGAGGTAAGCAGTTCAAGACCGACGGCGAGTCGCCAACAACTGAATCTTCCAATCGAATCCAGCATGACAGGAAATAGGCTGCCTCACAGCACCTTTTCAGACCGTTTCCCAAACCCCCACAGACGGTGGCGGTTATGAGACGGATATTTCGATGGGTCTTAGAAACTGTCTCAGCGTTGAATTAACAGCCTCTGTGTGTCTGAGCGCGTTTGAGTATATTTGATGCATCACTTTCTCGGGATCGTCCTCTAAGGGTCCCTGGTACTTTTCGGCGGTCTTGCAGATTGCATTGCAGACTTGGTGGGTCAGAGTTTCCATACTCCTAGTCGATGGTGCGACAGTCTCCCCGAACAGAGATAGGCAGGCTGTGACACCCCTCGCCCTCTCTATGTCAATGGGCATGAAATATCGTCTAACGTCGTTGGGGAGTCGTTCACGGTCGACAATGAATGCTTGTGCGTTTGCAATGTACCACTTCTGAATTATCCCGTGTCCTCCCGCTTCACTTCGTACTTTTGAGATGAGCTCTTCCTCCCTCAACGCTTTGAGATGATGACCAATGGAAGGTGGAGAGAGGCCCATTATTTTCGAAAGCTCCTTCTCGGTTAGAGCTCGCCGGGAGAGGAGCCGGAGCATCTCCCTCCTCATGGGATCAGATATCAGCCTCGCCTGCGACTCATCAGTAACTACCTTGACGGCCGCGCGTTCTCGCATGGACAAGTCCATTGTGAGAAACTTCCTCGATTAGAATGGTCTTATCGGCTAGACGTACTTAACGGTATCCAAAAAATCGAGTGAATTCGTCTATCTGACCCCAGATATCCCTGGATAAAAATCGAAAGAACGCCCTTACCGGCTAGACAGTGAAAACCAAACGCTATATCCGGGGCCTAGGATTCGCAATCTGTTTTCATCTTGATTATGCATTTAGGGCAGAGAGCAAAACAGAGGGAGACTTCGAGGATCACCGTCCGTTTCAGGAAGAGCGCGAGCAAACTCCTCGCACTGATGATTCTTGCCTTGATGGCGATCCCAGCGATTCCGATTCATGCCCAGACTGTATACCTTCCTGGGGTCCATGTAGGCGACTCTGTGACATATGGGCAGATCAGTGTCGCGACGACTGGGACCGGTCCTCCTCCGTCAGGTTTCCAGGTGTTCAATGATAGCAAGTCGATAACCGAGACTGTTACGAGCGTAGATCTAGTCTCGAAGACGGTTGGAGCTACCCAGGCGTTTCTTTTCAAGAATGGAACGAGCCAGTCGCAGAACCTGTTTGGTAGCGTTGCAGATGGAAGCGGAACTCTCAATGTTTTCATCCTTGCAGGTGGTCTCAGCGCCGGAGACCCGCCATTCCAGACATCTTCCGCCAATTCATTTTTCGGATTTCTCACTGAGACGGTTACGAGGGAATATGCCGGTGCATTGCGGACCGTCAACTTGCTCAGCTTTCGCAGCATTCCCCAGTCGGGAATAAACAGCCTCTCGTTTGCTTGGGATCAGCAGACGGGCTTCCTGCTTGACGTCGCTGAGAATGCAACCACAACATTCTCCTCTTCCTCGTCCCAGACATTCTCGATCAAGATCAAGGCGACAAGCACCAACATATGGAATCCTTCTAGCGCTATGGATTTTGGCTTCGACGCGATCACTCAGGGATCTCCGCTCGTACATCTCGGACAGTCTGCTAGCTACACCCTGAATCTTACCAGCTTCACCGGGTTTGCGGGCTCTGTGAATCTGAGTGCGACTATTACTAATTCATCTCTAGCTCACCTCCCAGCGCTAGGCTTGGGCAGCACGAGCGTGATGATCCCGTCGAGTGGCTCTGTTACAACAACGCTGACGTTTTCTACGGATGCTTCTACGACATTGGGACTCTACCTATTCTCAGCGCACGCATCTGGCAGTTTGTCTCACGATGCCTTGTTCGCAGTATCTGTTCAACCTCCTACTTTCGCACTCCTATCCAGCCCAACAAACATGACAATCGCAAGGGGCTCGACAGCGGCATCCAAAATCACCGCTAAGGCCTTGGGTTTGTTCTCCGGCACCATAAGTCTCTCAGCGTCTCCTTCTTCTCCAAGTATCACCGCTTCCCTGAACCCGACAACGGTCCATCTCTCCTCGACTGCGGCCTCGGTAAACTCCACCCTGAGCCTCTCTGTTGGCACATACGCCGTCCCTGGAGATTACAGTGTATACGTGACTGGAACGAGCGGCCAATCCCAACAATCCGCGTTCATCCCAGTCAACATAATGGGCCCCCAGTTCCGAATGTCCGTCAACGCATCCTCTCTAACACTCGACCCTGGCAGATCGGCTGCCGTTGCTGTTACTCTGACAAGCGTTTCCGGCTTCAGTGGCACGGTGGTACTGGCTGACTCGTCTTATGGACCGGCGGCTATTTCGCTCAGCCAAACAAGCATCGTCCTCTCTTCAGGGGGAACAGGTAGCGCCATCCTCACGATCTCGGTCGCCCCAAGTGCTTCCCCGGGGTCTTCCATCTCCGTCTCCGTCACAGGAATCAGTGGTCTCCTAGATCAGACGCAGAGCGTTTTTGTTAGCGTGCCTAATTCCGGATTCGGATTTTCTATGTCAGCAAGTCCTTCCAGCCTTACGATTGAGCCGGGCCAGAACGGAAACTTCACCATCGCTCTGGCCAGCAATGGTGGCTTCTCTGGTCATATAGCGCTGGCTACACAATTCTACGGTAGCCCTCTGGGCTACGTCTTCAGTTCAACGAACGTTACCGTTACCCGGGGAGGGACGGCCACCTCTACACTCAAGGTCTCGGCGCCCGCCACCATTCCACAGGGCTCCTCTAACATCAACGTTTATGCCAACAGCGGCAATCTGTCTCAACAGGCCTTCCTCTCCGTCAACATCGGTACTCCTCCTGTTCTAACACCTGACTTTGACATCTCCGCGTTCCCTCCAACCCTACTTCTAGCGCCGGGCACTTCAGGCGACTCGACCATCACACTGGACGGCCTGAACGGGTTCAGCGGAAACCTCGCCTTGAGCGCATCATTACGGGGAGGCCCACCTGGCGTGTGCCCGGGTGCGACCTGCCCTACGGTATCTCTGGAGCGGAATGTCCTCAAATTGTCGAGCGGTGCATCAAACAGCACAACGGTTTCCGTGACTGTTCCAACTTCCACACCTCACCCTTCATTCTATACGGTAGTTGTGACAGCCACAAACGGCAGTCTATCCCGTGATACTTCGGTAACAGTAGGCGCCTGCCCTTGTCCCTCGCTCCAAGCCTCCTTCAATACGAACTTCGTGACCATCATCCAAGGCACGAGTATCGCCGCGACACTCATACTCTCCAGCTTCCAAGGCTTCTCGGGCACTATATCGTTGCATCAGTCCTTGACGGTGTTCGGACAAAACTGTCAAGATTCCAGCTGCCCCTCAATATCTCTCTCTCCCATGAGTGCCTTCCTCTCCGCAAATGGGACCGCAACTTCGACACTTACCATCGATACCAACTCGACCACGACGATCGGTCGATCCTATAGTGTTCAGGTGGTTGCTGATTCCACATCCCAGACAGCCTACGCTTATCTAAGTGTCAATGTTGTGAGTCCCACCGCTCCGGATTTTACAGTCTCATCAGCACCTCTTCCTCTAATCATCACTCCGGGCAGCTCAGCGCCCATGTCAATCTTGCTAAGCAGCCTTAACGGGTTCAGCGGCAAAGTAACCCTCTCCTCATTACCTGGAGGGGCCATCGCGATCTCTCCAAACTTTCTGAACCTTACCGTAGCTTCTGGAGGATCAGCGGGCTCTATCCTAACAATCTCAGTGCAAGCCAATGTTCCCTCCGGCTTCAACTTTGTCTACTTGACTGGGACAAGCGGCATCCTAACTCACGCACTCTATCTACCCGTAATTGTGGCTGCTCCAGACTTCAGTACAGTGGCGAGTTTGACTTCTCTGACCGTTCAGGCGGGGGGCAAATCCAATTCCACCATAATAACAATTCCGAGCCTGGATGGCTTGCAGGGAAGCGTATCTCTGGACTCAATAGTACAGCCCTGCTTTAGCGGAATCTGCCCGACCGTTTCTTTCAACCCACCGGGTGTGAGTCTCTCGCCAGGTGGGTGGACCTCATCGAACATTAGTGTCTCAGCACCAACTGGCACTCCTCCCGGGAGCTACTTCATAACAGTCAACGTCGCGAGTGGTTTGCTCAGTCACGCTGTTTATCTTTCGGTACTGGTTACGGGACCAACAACATTTTTCCCCGACTTCGGCGTATTCGCCTCTCCATCCGCCCTCACGATCGCCCAAGGAGGATCCGAAGACTCCACTATTGCAGTGAACAGCCTCAACGGATTCAGTGGGACTGTCACACTGTCGCCCGCCACACCACCGGGTATTACGGCAGTCTTGGCGTCGGGGAGTCTATCTCTCACTCCCGGAGGAACGAGCTCTGCGACGCTAAGCGTATCCGTCGCATCCACAACAGCCACCGGTTTCTACTCTCTCACTGTGACTGGTACCAATGGTACCGTGTCACATCCGGTCGACATTAGTGTGCGGGTGGTGGGCCCTGATTTTGAAATCTCGGCAAATCCGGGCTTTCTGAATGTGCCGCAGGGTGGATCCGGCATATCCGTCATTACCCTTGGCAGCCTTGCTGGCTTCGCAGGCACGGTGACCCTATCGGCGTCAGGAGACCTCGCAACATCGTTCAGCCCCAGTACTGTCTTTGTGTCAGCAGGTGGATCAGCGTCTTCGAACTTCACGATCAATGCATTCGCTCCCACGCCGGGTGTCCACTATCTGACTGTAACCGCGTTTGCAGGCATTGTGTCGCACTCGATAACGATAACCGTCGACTTAACCGGTCCGGACTTCAATATCTTCGCCATCCCGTCACGACTCACAGTCGCCGAAGGAGCGTCTGCCCTCTCAACGATTACTCTTACTGGCCTCGATGGCTTCTCCAGCCCAATACTCCTTACTACCTTTAGTCCATACGGTCTCCAATCGTCCGTGAACCCAGCTGACGTGACCCTTAGTAAAACAATGAATTTGGTTACGGCAGGTCTAAACGTCACAGTTCCGGCCACATTAGTTCCTGGCTCCTTCTACTATGTCACGGTGACCGGTACCAATGGCATACTTGCCCATTCAGTAAATGTACCCGTGATCGTGACGGGTCCAGACTTCACTATCTCTGCCGATCCAACCTTCTTGACAATCGAGCAAGGCAAGAACGCTACTTCGACGATCAGCCTATCCAGTCTTGATGGCTTTCAAGGAACTGTAGAACTTAGCGCCAACAGCTTTGGAGCCCTCTCGATGTCGTTGAATTCAACTGTCACATTATCGTCAGGTGGAACAGGCACTGCCACGCTTAGGGTTTTCACAACGACCTCTACCCCTCTAGGAGGCTACACTTTCTTCGTGACTGGTACCAGCGGCATACTCTCACATTACACCGATGTATTCGTCACTGTGGCGGGTCCTGATTTCCGGATCTCCGCAAACCCCCACTCATTGATCCTAATGGCTGGCCAGAGCGCAAATTCGACAATCAGCCTCGATAGCATCGACGGCTTCGCAGGCATTGTGAAACTCTCAATTTCGGTGAATGGTGTCACTGCATCTCTGAATCCGCTGAGCGTCGCGCTCACTCCGACTACGACATCCGCCATTTCCAACCTGACGATATCCGTGCCCGCCACCATAGCCCCGGGTTTCTACGGCATCGGAGTGACGGGAGTGAATGGCTCACTATCTCACACGATTGGCATCTCCGTAGAGGTAATCGGGCCGGACTTTACCATAGTCTCGAATCCAGCGTTTCCTTCGCCGCTCAAGGCTGGACAGACGACCCTCTCCACAATCACGCTGAGAAGCCTCCTCGATTTCTCTGGACTTGTTACCCTGACCATTTCGTCCCCGATTCTATCCGCTAGCCTCAGCAGTACAGACATCAATCTTGCACTAGGAGCGCAGGCTTCAGCCGACCTCAACGTAACAGTGCCAGCTAACACTGCTCCAGGTTCCTACGCGATCACGGTCACGGGAGTCAGTGGCTTGTTGTCTCACACAACTTACATTTTCGTGAGCGTGATCGGGCCTGACTTTAGTGTTGGAGTGGTTCCATTTTCTGGAACGGTGCCGGCCGGTACGACTGGGACCTTCTCCGTTTTGTTGGAAAGCCTCAACGGTTTCAGCGGAACGGTGAACCTAAGCACCACATCGGCCAACGGTTTCACAACAACTCTGAACTCCGGGAAGATCACACTGCCCTCCGGAGGACTGGTCTCGGACGGCCTAGAGATCTCCGTGCCTGCCAATACTCTGACGGGAACTTACAGGGTCGATGTAACAGCCACAAATGCCAGCGGCGTCCCTGTTCATAACACGTTCGTACAAATTTACGTGCTCGCCCAGAACTTTACATTGATTACATTCCCATCCACAATATCAATCCAGGCAGGATCTGCCGGTAAGTCAATCATAGACGTGGTCGGCCTCAACGGTTTCTCCGGGACCGTGGCGCTCACAATCGGGCATAATACCCAACAGCTAGCAGCAACTCTCGGCTCCGTCAGTCTGAAGCTTACGCCAGGCTTCACGAATTCCACCGCTCTGACCATATCCACAACCACTAGCACCACTCCTGGCGTCTACCTCGTCGTGGTGAACGGAACAATCGGGTCTCTCTCGCGCTCAGTCACTGTGAGGGTTGGTGTCACTGCTCCCTCCCAGATACACCCGACCTCTACGACTCTCGTCTGTGGTTCTCCTGTGGTTGTGAATCAAGCTTCCACTTGTACTGCTACAGTTACTGATACGAGTACCAGTGGTGCTACCAGTCCCTCAGGAACTGTTACTTTCAGCACTACCCTATCTGTGCCCGGCTCGTTCGACTCGACAACTTGCAACCTCGTTGCAGGTGCGACCGGGACCGCGACTTGTTCTGTTCACTTCAATCCCTTACGATATGATCTTGGCCCTGTGAGTGTTTCGGCTAGTTATGGCGGCGATTCGTCTCATGATGGTAGTTCCAGTTCCGCGTTCAGCATCACTGTCAACGGACGGACCGCTTCCACGACAGTCATTTGTGACAGTCCGGTGAGCTTGGCTGTTCCACCTAATCCTTCTACCTGCACGATAATTGTTACGGATACCGATACGGCCGGTACTCCCCTCACACCCTACGGTCACGTTGACCTATCGACCAATAGTACAGGCACTTTCTCAACTCTAACGAACCAATGCGAGCTTGCGGGTTCTGGTGTCTCCGGCAGTTGCACCATTATCTATTCCCCGACGGTTGCTGGTGTCCACAGGATGACAGCCAGTCATCCTAATGACGGGTATCACTTGCCCAGTTCGGGCTTCGTCGATATAACCGTTAGTGGAAAGGCAACCCCGACCATCGCAACAACCTTGTCTGCCACTGCGATTTCCGTTGGTGGATCCGTCGCTGATTCCTCTACTCTGGCCAGCGTCTTCCAAGCGGGTGGAACTGTCACTTACAATGAGTTCAGCGGCGCAGCATGTGCCGGGACTGCGACAGTCATTTCTACTGTGACCGTCACAAACGGACTAGTTCCAGACAGCAGAGCTGTCCTCTTCAACTCTACTGGCAGCTTCAGCTTCAACGCCGTCTATAGCGGCGACGCTAACAACGTCGGAGCGACTAGTGCTTGTGAGCCTTTCACCGTAGGTAAGGTTGTGTCTTATGCTTCGACTGTTGTCTTTGACGCTTCCACCAACGCGGCCTGGTCTGGCTCTGAGGTTACTGGTGCTTCTGCTTATGATACTGCTTCCCTTTACATTGTGGTTTGCAGGGGAGGAGGCCCGTGCGGAACTCTGCCGGGTCTTCCTGGTCTCCCTCTCTCTGGGACTGTTGGCTACACCTTCTACTCGAACGGTGGCTGCTCTGGAACTGGTGTTTCGCAGACTGTTACTCTGAACTCTATCGGTCGTGTTCCCAACTCTACGTCTACTGGCCCTCTGGCTCCTGGCACCTACAGCCTAAACGCTACTTACAGCGGTGACCCGAACTACTTCGGTTCGACAAGTCCTTGTGAGCCTCTAACGGTCAACATGATCAACCCAACGATCTCTACAACTCTGTCTGCAACAACGACGACTGTGGGTGGTTCGGTTAGCGACTCGTCTACTCTTTCGAATTTCTACAAGGCGACCGGCACGGTCACCTACGAGTTCTTTACTGGATCTGTTTGCAGAGGCACTGCTACTACTGTCGGGACCCCAATCACCGTGGCCAACGGGTTGGTGCCGAACTCCATGTCACAGACGTTCAACTCTCCTGGGTCGTACAGCTGGAACGCCGTATACTCTGGTGATGCTAGCAACAGTGGCGCAACTAGCCCATGTGAATCTCTGACCGTGAACAAGGCTAGTCCAACACTGGCGACCTTACTCTCTTCCTCGTCCGTAACTCTAGGGAACGCAGTCTCTGACTCTTCAACCCTCACGGGGAGCTTCCAAGCCACTGGGACATTGGCATACTCTGGCTTTAGCAACAATCTCTGTACTGCTCCTGGAAAGGTCGTTTCAATCGTGGACGTTACGGGAGGAGTCGTTCCCAACTCTCGACTGGTCATTTTCAACTCTACAGGTGACTTTGGATTCCAAGCGTCTTACGGGGGCGACGCCAACAATAGTGGCGCGACGAGTCCATGTGAGCCGTTGTCAGTTACCTCTGCGGGCCAACCGGTTCTCTTGTCTTTCAAGGGCTTTGATCTCGACGACTACGAGAATGGATTGGGCCAATTACAGGTCTTCGTCAACGGTCATCTCGTTGTGGACATTCCTGCTGGCCTGAACCATCTCAGTGGATCCGGCGACTACACCCTCTACACGGATCGTTGGATCAACTTTGGACCCTTTGACATTACAAGCTTCGTGGTGAACGGACGGAACAATGTCACCTTTACAGACCTCAATCCAGCCGACCATTTCGGCCTTGTACGTAACGTCATGATAGCACAGGGCTCGACGGTGCTACTCAACGTGGGCAGAACAGCCGGAATCTATCCCGGACATTCCAAGACATACACGTTCTCGATCCCGCCTCTCACTATCACCAGCTTCACAATCTCGCCCAAGACAACAGCATCGAACCAGGTCCTGACCTTCACGGCCACCTACACCGGTGGGACAGCGCCGTTCACGTGCGCCTTCAGGTTTGGCGACGGCAAGTCAGTGACGGTTGCTGGTAGCTTAGGCACATGCACAGTGACCCACGAGTACAATCAACCGGGAACGTTCATGGTAACAGTCACTGTTCGAGGATCCAGCACCTCAGACATCGTCCGATCAAGCCTAGCCGTCAACGTCACTTGACGGCAGCCAGATCATGCTCCGGGCGAGGGTTGTCCCGTGGACAAGGTCAGCCTTTCCAGAGTCCTATCGCGGCCCCAGCTAGAAAGGCCACTGAGGATATTGGCAAAAGACTAGCGAGTCCGACTGCTTGAGCTGCCACTGGTTGTGCTCCGTTGAAGACGTAATAGATTGTATTCGCCGAAGGCGTGCTCCAAGCAAAGTTGAGGTAGCCTGTGACCACAAGTAACACGACCAAGGCTACGACAGCCAGGGCGAGCTTGATCGCTCTCTTGATAATCACACCCAACAGGATTCCGATTATGAATGTTGTAATCGACAGCACGGAGGTCAGGGTGGTTATGTCAAGACCGTTTGCCATTTCGAACTGTATAGTCTTAGCTCTACTGGTATAAGGGGCTATACGGGTGAGAAGTTGCAAAAAGATGTCTAAGGCGAAGGTTTCACGGCGGGATAATTCGTGGTACAGAAGCAGGCTGGTTGTCCGAGCCGATCCTTGACGTCGACCGGTCCCATGAACAGAATGCTCGTCGAACAATTGAACAACACCAGCCTCCACACAACCTTGCTGAAGCTTTCCTACACGTACAACAATACTGGAACAGTGTCCAGCGTCATTGGCATGATAAACGGTGGTACCGTCAACGAGCAGTACAGATACGACCCTCTTCAGAGGCTCACAAACGCCACTGTCACTAGCTCGGGAACCTACAACAGGATCTGGTATGCGTACGACGGTGTTGGGAATAGGCTGAAACAGAGCCTCAACGGAACAGTCACAAGCTACCTCTACACTCTCTCAAACAACGAACTATCATCATCGTCGGCGCCAGGAACTGGCACGTCCTATTCCTATGACGGAATTGGCAACCTCGTATCTAAGACAACCGGCAGCCTGACTTGGACTTACACATGGGATACTGCAAAACGCTTGCTGAAAGCTGGAAACGGAACAACCCAGGGAATGTATGCCTACGACGGGGAAGGACGAATGCTAGAATCGAAAGAAGGATCCGCGAACATCTATTTCGCATACGCAGGCAGTGGCATTCTATGGCAGAACGGCACAGACTTCGTCTATGCGAAAGGCATGAAGGTAAGCTGGATTGGAGTTTCGAGTCTGAACACACCCCGGTACTACCACACAGACCAGCTCGGCAGCGTTCGCCTAACAACAAGATACGATGCGACGGTGGAATTCACGGACAACTACCAGCCGTTCGGCCAAGATAATGGTAAATCCATTGGATTCCAGAGGCCGCCCCCCTTCGAATTCCAGGGAATGCCCTTAAGCACTCGGACGGGATTCTACTACGACTACCAGAGATGGTATGACCCAAAGGTAGGACGGTTCATCAGCAGAGACTCAAAGCCCGGGAGGTTATCAGTTCCTCAAAGCCTGAACCTGTATTCGTTCGTCATGGACTGCCCCTGTTCCGGAACGGATCCTACAGGAGAGATCCCAATCCCCTTGAGAGACGACCTTTTTTACGGAACTGGTAGCGGAGATGATTGGGGTCAGTCTGCCACAACCAGTTCTACCTCGTCTAGAATAATTCCTCAGGTACCTGGCGAAATGCGTTCGAGCTTGAGCGTTCGCCTGGACCCTATAGACTGGTTGGCAGCGCACAACCAGCCGGGGCCTTGGTCTCCTCAAGAAGCCCAAGCAATCATTGACAAAGGAGTGGAGTTAGCGAATAGTTTCAAAGCCCAGAACGCCTACGACCAGTGCAAAAATACGGCGACCTCCTTCATAGCTGCAGGGCTTTTGACGGTCGTCTCCGGTTCAACCTTCACTCTACTCTTTATCGGGGCTGCAGCGTTCTTCCCTCCCGCTGAGGTGGCTGCCCCGTTCGTCGAGGCCGGTGTCCTCATCGTCGGAACGGCATTTGTGCTTACCGGAGCAATCTACTACGGAGTGAATTGCCATTACCCAGCATAAGCCGGTAGCTGATTTTTGATAGTTATTGGAACATCCGCGTTGGTCGTGACTAGACTTCACGGCACAGGCACGTTTGGTACATTGATCGCGGTCTTATCTGTTGTCATCGATGGACTGATGACCACTGGTCTTGTTCTGGCGAGAAAATTCCTCAGAGACTCCATATGTCTCCGTCCAGGCCCAAACGCAACGACCGACAGGACTGCTCCAACCTATCCGACGCTTTCATAGGAATGTTTTATTCGAAGCATATGATTGGAGAACCATGAACGTGCAAAGCGGTTATTCAATTAACAGGCTTAGGCTCTGGGGACTATTGATTGGAATGGGCTTCGCATTGGGCATCGGGTTCACTTTTTTGACTTCTGAAGGAAACCAGTTGCTTGACTGGAATGCCTTGGCAGCCCTTGGTTTTGGACTATGTGCGGCCTCCTTGATGGGGCTATGGCTAGAGCTCAAAAAGGCGAAGCGCTAGCTTCGGAAGTCGGACTCAAGAATTGACTATCCAATTGAAGGAGGTGCTTCTTGACTGGCGTTTGAATAACCTACGATATCTGTGAACATGATAACTGCGAGCCTTCGCTCGAGCTTGACTAAGGACTGCCTAGCACGATGAAACACTGACGGGTTCTGAGGCCTACAAGTTTACGGGCAAACCTGTTAGCCAAACCACAGGTTTGTACTGCGACTACCGGCAGTGGTGTCACTCTTCGACTTGGAGCTTCAAAAGCAGAGACCCGCTGGGAGGGCCCGACGGAGCATCAGAGCGTCCCGAAGAATTCGTTTTTTCCCTCTCTAGTTGTTATCTTTCTTCTTCTACTAACTTTTCTTTTCTGTTATCTTTCCTTTTTCCACTAACTATTTTTTTCTGCTATCTTTTTCTCGACCCCCCCGGGGGGGTATCTGAAAACAAAAAACTCCTTCACACCTTACGAGAGAAGGTTGTCTTGTTGTTGGCGCCGGGAGTGGGATTTGAACCCACGCGCCCCGAAGGGGCACAGGCTGACAGGAGAGCCTATTCCAGACATGGGCCCGCGTGCTAAGCAGACTGCCCGGTACCAGGCTCCGGAATCCCGGCCAAACAGGCAACCGTTCTAACGACTATTTTCCCTTTTGGGAAGCACGACGAGACACGCATTCAAAAGAATCCAGTATTCGAAACCCGCACAATAATAGCCCCTTAGAACAAAGAAATCCTGAATTGTTTCTTCAGAAGATTAACGAGAGTGGCGATGGGAGCGAGCCAGCCAACAACCCTTGACGGGCGAATGGCAGTGCTCGCGCCCGGGGGACGCCACCCTTGAATTATTTACATTAGGAATAATCATTCTAAGCCTGGCGTTACTCTGATTCCCAAGTGCTCGTAACTACAACCAGCTCCCTTTGGAGGCACGATTTTAAGTGACTAACACCCTCTAACACGGGGTAATCTTGGAACGCTGTGCAGTATGCGGAGCAGAAGAATTCATTCCATACGTCTGCCGGTACTGCGGCCGCACCCACTGCGTCTACCATCGCCTTCCTGAGAATCATGAATGTCCCAATATTCAGCAGGCCCGCGCCCCTAGGCAGCCCATAGTGCTAGAGCGCCGCCGAACGGGGGCAACTCTAAGACTCCTTCAATCACCGCGAATGGGCATGATGCCTAGGCGCGAGTTGGTAGCTCTCACTACTGCATGGATTGTCCTTGGAATAAGCTTCTCGACAAGATACATGTTCGCGTGGTTCGCCACTCCGATAGCCCTTCTCGAAGTGTTTCTCCTGAGCATGATTGTTATCGGTACCGGTTTCCTCGGCCATGAGTTAGCGCACAAGTTCACAGCGCAGAGATACGGGGCCTGGGCCGAGTTCAGGCTGTGGACTATAGGAGCAATCATGACTCTCGTTTTTGCGGCTGCATCGCAGGGCACTTTTGTCTTCGCAGCCCCCGGCGCGGTCTACATCGCATCCCGATCCAGCTACATTGGTGACGCGATGGACAGAAAAACCAACGGCATCATTTCGCTCGTGGGACCCTTAGTCAACGTTGCTGTGGCAGGAGTCTTCGCTCTCGCCTACTTCACCCTTCCAGTAATCGGAATCAATGGAATAATCATCAGTGGCCGCAATTTTCTCCCTTGGGCTGTCTTCATCAATCTCTGGCTTGGAGCCTTCAACATGATACCCTTCTTCATACTCGACGGACAGAAAGTTCTGACCTGGAATCGAGCCATCTGGGCACTAGTGACCATTCCGCTATGGCTAGCAACCGCGGCCGCGCTGATCCTCCAATTATCCTAGCTACTCCGATTTCCATCTCAACACACTCTGACCGAAGAAGCGGTACTCCTGTCCACACTTTGGACAGGCAATATTGTACTCCTCTTCTGCTTTAACTTCCATCACGATCTCTTCTCCGCAGTTGCAGACGAACGAGACTTGACTCTCGGTCATTGCGAGTCAACTCTGAGCCTGAATAGTGACTGTCTTCGTTTTCCACAAACGCGGATAAGTCTCAGTGGGCATTATGACTCTCACAGTTTTCGCAGCCAGCCCATGATCCGTCTTCATCATCTCTTCACTCGACATGAGTGCCTTCGACAAGGCGACGAGCTCGTCCTTCAGAGTAAACAACGCAATCGACATCTTTGGAACAATACCCTCACTCAGACGGACAATTCCGGGAACTGCCAGCTCTGCTCCGTGGCAAATTGAGCTTACGGTAGAATCACGAATGTAGACGCGTGGGACAAATTCGAAGGCTGACTCCATCGGTTTCACCATTCGTCTCGCCAACAACTCTCTCTCCTCACCGTTAGCCTCAGACAGTTGCATCAGGTCATACAATGAGAATGATTCGTCCTCGGTGAAACTTCCTGCACGGGTCCGTCGAAGCTCACGCATGTGTGCACCAACCCCAAGCACTTCGCCAACATCGTAGACGAGTTTCCGAATGTAGGTTCCTGCCTGACATCCAACCCTGAACAGAGCTTCGCGGCCATTGATCTCGATATCTCGAATGTAGTAGATTCTCCTTTTTCTCACATCTCTCCTTACAGCCGCTCTAACGGGAGGTCTCTGAAGAATGTCCCCGATGAACTCCTCGAGGACTGCTCGCGTTTTCTTCTCTTCCATGTCACCGTGAAGAGCCATCAGACAGGCATATTCTTTGCCTGTAAGTAAGAAAGCCTGGATTGTCTTTGTTGCGTCTTCGAGAGCTAGTGGAAGTACGCCCGTGACCATTGGATTGCTCCGACTTGGTGAAGGTCTCTAGAGTTCCGCCATGGCCAGCATGTTTCAGCCGCAACATTCGTTTGACCCAGGCTACAACTTCGTGGCTGGACGGTCCAGAGGGCTTGTCCAGGTTGATTAGTCCAAAACGAAGATGCTGGTTGAGAGGCCTCTTCGTCGGCGGACAGCCGAGGGCTGGGTCGGTTTCTTCTTCAAGCTTGACCAGGAGTTTTCTCTGTTCTTCCCAGGGGGCCCGCTGAGACACTCATCATCTCCATTTCAATAGTGGAATTCCGCGTCTCTTAAAGAATCTCAACTCAAGAACAGACGCCTGGAGAGAAGAGATGAGTCTTATGCGTCGGCGTGGGGTCTGTTAGGCTGTTACGAGAACCTGTTTTGGCAGAACGGCTTCTTTGAATGCTTCGGCCTTCTTTCCTTTGCCGATAGCCTTTGCTACATCCTCGTCTGAAGCTCCTTTCTTGATATCGATGGAGTCTTCAGTAGGTTCGAGGTGTTTCACGTTTGTTCTTCTACGGCGAACGCCAGAGATCTTCTGGGGCCCAGTAGCTAAGACGAAGTTCTTGTCGATCACGTCAACAATTACGCACTTCTGTCCCGTCTCCCGACCGCTAAGTTTCACACAGATGCGTCCGACTTCGATGGTGGGCATCGGGACAATCTTCCTAGACCGCTGTCACGGTCGAAATCCTCATTTAAGGTTTCGTCGGTTTCGCTGGGCTGTCTTCGCTCTTCGAACCATCAGAGCTGCCGAAACGAGAACCTTGGCTGTATCCTCAATCGAACCGAGGCTAGTGTCGAGAATGAGATGATAGATGGAGCGATCTTCAACCTGAAACCCGTAGTGTCTGAGATATCTTTCCCGCTGAACAGATTCCCTCTGCTCAGTCTGAGCCCGAGCCTCTTGGAAGCTTACTTTGTCCCGCCTAGCAATTCGTTCCAAACGGACGTCTTCAGGAGCGGTGAGGTAGATCCGTAAATCCGACCTTTCCTTCAGAATCCAGCCTGCGAGTTGACCGTCAACAACAACATTACCCTTGTCGGCTTCAGCTGTAGTTCGCTCATCAACCAGTCTGTCAAAGGAAGGATCTTCCAGCGCCTTCTCGCCCAATTCTTCGAGAGAGACCTTCTTCTCTTTCGCGATTCGTCGAAACACGGCGCCGGCTGAGACGTGCCTGATGCGCAACGCTTCAGCCAGTCGAGCAGCATAGGTTGACTTGCCCGTGCCGTGAGGCCCACTGACGGTAATGATCATGTTGAAACGTTGGAGGAACGGACGAGAGCTCGAACCTCTGTAGAGAGACAGTTCGGGCACAATACTCCTCCGAACGGCCTTGACGGAGCGCGGGCGCTCCTCGAATATCTCAAGGGCTTACGAGTTGGGACCCCGTGTAGTTCCTTGCCACA
>Ga0137385_10002122_pt1 | contig 16886 bp, 10 predicted proteins | sample SagtaG_FD_104921 | JGI IMG/M metagenome (GOLD analysis project Ga0137385, IMG submission 104921) | Vadose zone soil microbial communities from Sagehorn Ranch, Mendocino, California, USA - Sage2_R_80_16 metaG | ecosystem: Environmental > Terrestrial > Soil > Vadose zone | place: USA: California...
GGCTCCAGATTTGACGAACACCGGGATGTTTCGCGTATCGGCAGCGATGCTCATTGTCGTGCCACCTGAAACAGCTTTACCTGTCCATAGGTCAAACCATCGGCCGGGCGGCAATGTCAGCTTGCGGCCGTCTGGTTCGCCGGCAAACAGCGGGGCAACAAGGAGGCGGTCGCCCACCATCCACGCATCATCTGTTTTGGCCAATGCCGGTACATCGGGCCAATCCAACGCAAGTGCGCGGAATGGCGGTGTTCCATCCGATGCATATCGAGCAAACGCCGCACGCAAATATGGGATCAGTTGCATGCGCCAACCCAAGATCTCCCGGCAACGCCCCTCGGTTTCCGCCCACTCTGGAAATAGTTCGTTTGCGTTGTTCTTCTTGCGATCCAACTGTTTCCAGGGTGGGTTCCGGATGTACCAACCGTTAATCATCGCGAGAGGTGAAAAGACAACGGACTGTAAGCGTCGCACGAGATCGTCCTGACTCTTAGCGTCCCTGACTTCAGGACACCACAACAAACCGCAGAAGCTGGAATTGACGAGCGCACGAACAAACTGCCGGTGATCATAGAGATCGCTGTAAAGAACAAACGGATACGGCGCCGCAAGTGCTCCACTGGAGCGCACCAAGGAGTAAGTCTCCTGACCGCGCGCAAGAAACTGATCCCAAAGTGCTTTTTGATAGCGGAGACCGAAGAGGCTGTGCATTTGCTCGCCGTCGACCCCGGAAGGAAACCGGCTCGGTTCCGCGAAAGACCATCCGCCGGTGAAATCCGAGTTATCGCATTCGTCGAGTTTGAAGCCAGAGATTCCAAGGTCAATCAACTGCTTTCCATGGAAATCACCAAAGACTCGACGTGCCTGTGGATCCTGAAAGTCGGGCACCAAACCGCCCCATACGGCTGTGTTTCCAGCCAGGTCCTGCATGGGCTTGAAGAGAGGCGAAGAGGGATGGACGAACGAATGTTCCCACAGATTCACATGGAAGTTCTGCCTCTTTAGATCGTCAATTAGGCTCTCAGGATGTGCAAAGCGCGACTTGTCCCATGAAAACGAGCACGAGTATGCATGAGTTTGCCATCCTGCTTCGAGGCCCATCACATCACACGGAATTTCTCTTTCGCGAAATTCGGAAGCAATCGCCACAATCTCATCTTCGGTGGCATTGCTTGCCGCTCGATACCAGAAACCAAGACCCCATTCAGGTGGCAAGACACCGCCGCCCGAGAAAAGATTGTAACGGCGCACGACATCCAGCATGGTGGGGCCTGCGAATAAATATGCTTCGATTCCTTGTGTGGTTGGAATCTCTACAAGAACCTGCGATGAGTCCTCTTCCCTCAGGGTCTTGGTAAACAGCGGCACATCCCCGCTTGGCATCTCTCCGGCAGGAGTTGTTGGTTTTGGCCTCGACTCTCCGCAATAGAATGTCGCGTATCGCGCCGTATCCACAAGGACGCCATAACCACGGCTGCTCACATAGAACGGAATGGGAGCATGTGAGTCACCGGTATCTTTGCCCGGATCGGCATTGACCCGGATCGTGCGCTTCTTTCCGCGGTGAGAGATGCTGAAGAACTGCAATCCGAAACCGTAAATCTCTTCGTAGGGTGCCAGCGGAAACACGAGAGACACGCCGCGCCGGCTGATACTAGAGGTTGGTGCATCAATAATTGGCGCCTGAACTCCGGGCAGACGACGCATCGCCTCAACAGAAGCCGGCACCAGTCTCGAGGTCACCGGCGTAATTGCCTCAGGTAACCCTGTTGTTATCTTCCACATGCCAGGACCTGCGGTTTCCCACTGATTGTCAGCTTTCTTCTGCTCCGCTGCTTCCGCGGCAACGGAAGCATCCTGACTTACCAAGGCCAACGCAGTACCAGCGACTAGCCGCTTACCAAACTGCCTCCGATTGAGTAAATTGTTCATTCTGCGAATCCGTTCCCCTATCTTTCAAACGACTGGTATTTGAGGTTTGACCTTTTCAAGCAAGAAGTCGCGCTCACTGGTTTTGAGTAGTCTCACCGGTCTTAACGTTCAGCGTCCACTTCTGGGGAGGTGGCAAGCGAAGAGCACCGTCGCTTATTTCCAGCGGCATCCATAAGTATCGAGAATCCCAAAGCGCTTTAGGGCGCCAGATATCGCCCATAAAGATGACAGTCGTCTTTTTGGATCCTGCGATTTTAAGCATCATTGTGGACTGCGAACCATATGTGTTCGTCTCCGGCGGAGCAATGTCCTTGAACTCAGTCCACGGCCCGTTCAGCGAAGGTGCCGTCGCATACACATTTGGGTTCGGATGCCATCCTGTGAGGTGAGACCCTAACACATAGTAGAGACCGTTGAAGTGAACGACTGCTCCTCCCTCGAGAGGAGCCTGAAGGAAGCTTACCTTCTTTTCTACGCTGAGGTAATCTGCTGAAAGCTGCGCAATGAAGAACCCCTTGGTCGGCCTCGACTCGAAGATGATGTATGCCGCGCCATCATCGTCAACAAACTGACCGATATCCCGGCTCTCTTCGCCGAGAGGACGAAAGCTCTTGAGGTATCGATACTCACCATCAATACGATCGCTCACGAACACAGCAACTCGGGCCAGACTGTAGGCGCCATTGTCCAGGTGTGCGTACATCACAAACTCACCTGTATGCGGATTGTGAAAAACCTTTGGCCGCTCAAGAATCCACTTCGGGTCGAGATGCTCCGGATCCGCAAGCCTCACTACCTGGCGGCGAAACTTCCAATGCACAAGGTCCTTGGATGAATAGCAAGCCACGTAACGCCGCTCTGGATCGTTCCCTTCGGTGCGGTCTTCTCCAAACCAGTAGAACTCCCCCTTCCACCTAAGAATGCCCCCACCGTGCGCCTGAATTTGTTGGCCGCGATTGTCGAGCCACACCTCGCCTGGACGAATTAGAGGAGGTTCGGCGCAAAATAAAGTCGTTGCCACTAAGAATCCGAAAGCTACCGCTCTACGAGCTTTGATCATTTTCCTCCGCAGTCCTGTTTTGGGCGAGGCGACACATCGCATCACCGGGGTGAGTCATGATTTGTTTGGCCGGAGCGTTCTATCGAGGAGATTGTCTCTTTCTTAAGCTTTTGTTCCTTGATTCTTTTGCAGGACTCCAGAGCCTTTGCAGCTTCCTCCTCGCGGCCTGTCTGCCGATACCAACGAGCCAAACGATAGTGCAGCGTACCGTCATCGTCGGTCCCGGCGATTCGCTCGACCTCGCGGATGGCATCATCGAGCCTTTGAAGCTGAGCATAAGCATCGGCGAGATCCACCTTGGCTCGAACCATGCCGGGATCGATTTGCACGGCCCTCTCCAGATACTTCACCGCTGTCTCCGCGTCACCGGATGTTCTTAGCGTCAGCTCTCCGGCCTCAAAATTGAGCCCTGCATCCAAGGGGAATTCCGTTGCGTCACGCGTTGCCTCATCTTGTGCCTGCTTTGTCTCTCTTGCCGTTTCCAACATGCGAACGTACCTCAACATAATGTCCGGGTCGTGCGGACGGAGCGCCAATGCCGTCTCGAATTCGGACTTCGCTCCCCTGTAATCATCTCGCTGAACCGCAAAGTCGGCGAGGAGTAGGTGCGACGGAACCGAGTCGGGATGCGCATTGACTGTCTGTTCCAAAACTTCTCGTCCTCGTGCCTTGCAAGCTCGAAAGATCCAATACAGGTTCTGGTCATCGATGCGATGTCGACTTACCAACTCCGACAAAGCCTCGTCATATCGATGCAGATGCCAGGCGGCGGATGCGTATTCCGCATCCTCTGTCGCTGTCAAGAGATGTTTGGACTTAACACGCTCCAATGCGGCAAACTTCGACGAATAGCTATTGGGGCTCCCGGTTGAGTTGGCCGCCATGCTTGCGGCCTGTTGTTTGATCTTCAGAATGGACTCGGCAGGTAAACCCGATGCCAAGGTATCAAGGTTCGCGAGTGTGAAGGCGGGGTCATTTTGCGTCAAGGTCTGCAACAAACCGAGTGCTCTTGAAAGATCGTCTTGTGCAACCGCAAGCCGAGCGTCATCTGCGGATACCTCAAGATCCTCAGGCGATATCTTTCTTGCCGCTTCAATCTGTTCCTCGCTCTCTCGCAACCTCTCAGGCGTAGGCTGAGTTTCGATTAAAAACCGGGCCAAGGCAAGACGCGCTTCAACAGAACCAGGAGTGAGGGCAACGATCGCACGAAGGTCTTCTTCCGTAGACACAGCGCCTGTTGCGGCATGAATTGTAGCCGTGAGCAGTCTGCCGTAAACGCCGGGAGACCGCCGGAGCGCACTCCCAACATCCTTGGCCCAATCGAGGTACGTGACGGCAAGGTTGCTGCCCAGACTCTCGGAGTCGGGATCGCGCTCGAGAGCTTTACGGAGGAGGCTAACGGCGGCATCGAACTGCCGCGTTTTTGCATATGCCTCGCTCAATGCCAGCGTCGCTTCCGGTTGATTCGGCTCAATAGCAAGAGCCGATTTCAATGGTCCAAGCGCCTTCTCGGCTTCTCCTAATTTCAGATGAGCTATTCCTCCAAAGACGTGCGGCGCCAGCAGAGCGGGTTTGAGGGTCGCCGCTCGGTCAAAGGCAACCACTGATTCCTTGAATTGATCCTGTCGGTAGAGCGCCATTCCCAGATTCGACCAAACCTCGGCGATGTTTGGATCGAGAGAGACAATCTTTCTGTAGAAGGTTGCCGCACTGGACATGTTCTCCGCCTGCTCTGCTTGCTGAGCCTGCTGGAACAATGCGACAATTCGCGACTGCATCTCCTCGGTCTGCGCCGCCGCTAAATAGTGAACGGCAACCAGTAACCATATTGTTCTTCCAAAGAATCGAAGATGGTTCAAGTGCCCCATAATCCGGCCATACTGGTGTTTGTCCCCAACTCTCGTTGGGGACAAACTGGTACCTGTGCTGCGTTTCGTCAGAAGATCACCTTTAACGCCAAGGTCATGGTTCGTGGACCGTTGACATCGCCGTTGATCTGGCCGAAGTTCGAGCATGTGGTTGGGTCACTCTTCGTGAGGCAATCCACTGAGGGTGGCGTTGCGGCCGGCAAACCAAAGTTTGTCCGGTTCATGGCATTGAAGGCTTCCGCGCGGAACTGGAGGACCGTGTTCTCATTCACTGGTGTACGGAAAGAGAAGTTCTTCAACGCTGAGAGATCCACTTCCTGGTATCCGGGAACCGAGGACAGATTGCGTCCGCAATTTCCGAAGGTGTTCTCTGCGGGGTTGGAGAACGCACTCCAATTCCACCAGTTTTGAAGTGTCGGATGTGAGTTCTTGATACTGGCTCCTGCGACGCAGTTCGGACGCTGGAACGAATTGTTCGTGTGTGAGACCCAGTTTGCCGCGCTGAACTCAATCGGCTGACCCGTATGGGCCTGGAAGACCGAATTCACTTGCCAACCGCCGACCACCCTGCCGGCAATGCCGTGATTCAGGAATTTCTGGTTCCGCCCGAACGGTAATTGATAGATAAAGCTCGCGCCCACCTTTTGCCTTTGGTCAAATGCGGAGCGAGCCCAGTTGGCACGCAAGTTGTAGATGTCCTGCACGCCGCTCCCGTTCCATTGGGCGCCGCCCCACGAAATAGTTGGATCGAGGCTAGAGTTATCGAGGGACTTGGCAAGCGTGTAGGCAAAAGTCCAATTCAGATTCCTGTTGATCTTCTGTTCCAGCTTGAGTTGCAGCGACCTGTAGGTTGAATTGCCGTCATGGAATCTTCCGTTGACATTGCCGTACTGCGGGTAGGGAAGATTCGCCCAAACCGTGCTTGTTGACCCTGCCGCCTTTGCTAACGGCATCTGATTGAGCTTCCGTTCAACAGGCAGATGGTTGGCGCGCGTTCCCACGTAGGATGCTTCCACCACCGCATGGTAAGGTAATTCCCTGGCCACCGTAAGGCTCCACGAATAAACCATCGGCGTCTTCTCTCCAGTGTTAACGTAAAGCGGCTGGAAGCCAACGTTATTCGGATTGGCAAGATTCGTTGGGTCGTTGCTGAGCGCGTCGGCACTATGGAGGGGTCGGACAGCGGGTGGACCGCCGTTCTGGAGAATGAATGCCGGTGTTACGTTGCTGCTTGAGGCCGCTGATGCGCTTGCGGCGTACCCGGTTTCTTCTCCCTGTCCTGTGTCGCCGTAATCTTCGATGGTGCTCCCCGGCGAGATGAACGCGCCAAAGCCTCCGCGGACCACGGTCTTCTGATTGTCGAAGGGGGTCCATCCGAAGCCAAGGCGAGGAGCGAAGTTCCACAGTTTCGTGCCGTTGGTATGTGCGACATCATAGACCAGGGCGCCCGGAAGACCGTTGGAGGGGTTGATCGTCGTGGGAGAGAATGCAGTGTAACGATTGTTGACTTCTTTCCAGGTGAACTGCGCGTCCTGGCGTACGCCAATGTTGAGCGTAAGATGTGGCGTCAGCTTCCAGTCGTCCTGTGCAAACCAGGAAGCTTCCTTCTTGCGCGCTCCCCAAATGAAATCGGCGGGTTGAATGCTGTAGTTGTCCACGTACCCGAGGAGCATGTCGGCCATTGACACCGTTGAAAAGTTCCCTGGATAGACGTCGCTGGTGTACCCGCCGGTGAATCCGAACTTGCCGGAGGGTGCTTCGCGACCGGACTGCTTGTTCACCTGATTGAACCGTACGTCGCCGCCGAACTTGAAGGCGTGCTTACCTTTCAGCAATGTGACAGCATCCGAATACATAATGGTCTGTTCCCACTGGTTGAGCGCGTTGCCGGGCCCCATGCCATATCCGGCGCCGGGAACAGCGAATCCGAACTCGGGAAAGTTCTCCGCGTTCGAGTTCTTGACCCCAAGCTTGGCGGCATAATTCTTGTTGCTGCCCGGAAAGTTGATGACCGAGATGTCGCGTTCGGTTCCCACGCGGAAATCGTTAATCAGATGATCGTTGAACGTGTAGGTGTGCCCCAGGGTGCTTACCCAGGAAGGATAGGTGCTGGACCCAGCAGTATTGTCCGCCGGATTGTTGGCCGGCCACTTTCCGCCACCGTAGTTCACTCCTGATCTGTGGTTCAACCGAAAGAAGAGCAGTTGCTTATTGCTTATGGCATAGTCGACCCTGGGGTCAACTTGCCAGCCTATGTTGCTCGACGAGGTGGAGACGAGTTCGTTTTTGATGATCGCGCCGGCTCCACCGGCATTCGGGTCCGGCATGTATTTGAGCGCGGCCACCGCTACCGGGTCGAACCGACTCGACGGAATGATGTTGCCGGGAAATGGCGTACGTGTGTATTGAGGGTTGGTTACAACCCCGGTCGTAGGATCCACTGTCGTCGGCTGGGCCGCATCGTAAGCGGGATTGACTGTGGTGGTCGCTGGATCGTATATCTTTACTCCTTGTGCCAGCAGCGAGGAAAAATCGCCGTTTTTAAATGCAACCGTCGGGACGTCGCTTAGCTGTAGCCCCTTGCCTGTCACCGGGTCACGCTCGTACTGCAGGAAGAAGAAGAGCTTATTCCTGAAGATCGGGCCACCGACGTGACCCCCATAGAGATTGTCGCGCGTGCGGCCCCTCGAATTCGGCTTTCCATTCGCCAACTGGTTCCTCTTGTTGAAATAGTCGTTGGCGTTGAAGTCTTCATTCTTCAGGTAGTCGTAGAGGCCGCCATGGAACTGGTTCGTGCCGCTCTTGGTGATGACGTTCACCGTCGCGGTGCCGCGGCCATTCTCCGCAGCGTACGCGTTTGTCTGGAACTTCATCTCCTGCACTGCGTCCTGGTTGGGAACAAAGGAACCCCACGCGGTAATGTTGACCGAGAGGGCCTCCGTGCCGTCCACCACCATATCTTCGGTAAGCGCTCGTCCGCCATTGACGCTAAAGCGCAATGGGGGGTCGTTGTCGAACTGCTGTCTGGCCACACCGACACCGGGGGACAGGAGAGGCAGCGCCGCGAGGATATTGCGGTTCAAGCTGGGCAGATCCTCCACCTGTTCGCTATCCAGAGCAGTGCCGAGCTCTCCGCTCTCCGTGTTGACTAGCGGCGCGCCGGCGGTGACCGTGATCGTGGCACCAACTTCGCCCACTTTGAGGGCAAAGTCCACGCGAGCGTCCTGATCCACCTGGAGCGCGATGCCCTCGTGAACCTGTGGCCCGAAACCAGGAGCCGTGACCGCCACCTTGTACCGGCCTGGCGGGAGCGACACTACACGGTAGTTGCCGGTTGATTCGCTTACCTGGGTTCGAATCACGCCGGTATCCACGTTGGTCACGGTGATGGCGGCATTTGCAATGGCAGCATCCGTCGAATCCGTGATCAGACCGACGATCGTGCCCGTGTTGCGCTGCGCAAATGCAGGCGAGCACAGGGCGAGGCAGAAAAGCAGGAACCACATCGGTCCGAGCCGGATTTGAGCTTTCATGGCGTACGTCCCCCTAAGAGAAATGCATTGCACTTTGGAATCGAATCTATTGCGATACAACGGAATGAACTGAATGGCCCTGTAAGCGATTTCATTAGAAGCCCCCGCCTCGATCTCATTCATGTTCTGCGGTCCCCATGCTTTCGCTCCCGACAAGTTGATTCGGTAAACCTCGCTTTGCAATGGAACGCCGCTGAGTCTCCACCTCGTGGAATTGGACCGTCAACGTTCGGAACAGTTCAGGCTGAGGAGTCTTTGCGCTAAACCCCTTACAATCAATGGAATCTACGGCGCGCGCAGAAACGTTACGAGCACGTTACGAGTGTGCTATTCTTGTGGCCTTCGCAGCCGGAACAGGAAATGACCCTCTCTGCAGCTCAAGCCGAATCGCGCAACCTTTCTGCAGAGCAAACCGCCGCAGTCAAGACTGAACTCACGGCAATTTTGGCAAGCGACAGTTTTTCGAGTAGCAATCGATGCCGGGACTTTCTCGAGTTTGTTGTCAAAAAGGCGCTGGCGGGAGACTACGAGAGCTTGACGGAACGGTTCATCGGTGTGGAACTGTTTGGGAGAGCGGTAAGCTACGAGACCGCCACGGATTCGATCGTCCGAGTGAGAGCCAACGACGTTCGTCGTCGATTGGCCCAGTATTATTCCGGTCGTCAAACTGCCGTACCGGTGAGGATCGATCTCGTAGCCGGGGGATATATTCCGGAATTTCATTGGCGAACGGAACAAGAGCCCAATCCTCCATCAGAATTGGAGATCGCCAGTTTCGCGGGTCAAATCTCAACGCCCGGTACGTCAGTCGATCAAAAACCAGTGCCTGGGAAGAAAGAGGACCTTTCCGGCCTGGCGCACGCTCGGCGGCACTCGAGGATTTTTTTGTGGAGTTGTGCCGCAGCCACCGTAGTTGCGGCCACATTGTTGGCGCTGACATTCAAACCCCACCCGAACAACTTTGATCGTTTTTGGCTGCCCGTCCTCCAGGCGTCTTCCTCGCCAGTGCTGGTCTTGCCCACCACAGATACACTCCAGCTTCAACCGGGGGCAATGAAGCTATACGGCCAACTAAAGCCAGGTGGATCGATGACGCTGGGGTTGGGCGATGTGCAAGATTTTCATAACTGGCACACTTCCTTGCCGGTTATGCAGGCCACGCTGTCGGTCGCGTTGGCGCTGCAGCGGAAGGGTCAGGCCCCTCTGGTCCGCATGGGAACCGACCTGAAGAGGGACGAACTTCGCGGCCATCCGATCATCGCCATAGGCTCGTTTTCCAACCCTTGGACGCAGGAGAACGTCTCCGGTCTGCGCTTCACTTTCGACCGGGGCGCGTCCGACAACGAGCCGCCGCGCATCGGGGATGCACGCAATCCTAATCGCTCTTGGTCCTTGACCAGTATTTATCCGGAGCCGCAAAAGAAAGACTACGCAATTGTCACTCGGACTTTCGATCCAGTGACCCGCGAGCCATTCGTATCCCTGGCCGGCCTTCACAGTTTCGGCAATCAAATCGCGGGTGAATTTGTATCGCAAGAGTCGTCTTGGAACGAGGTGGCCCGCCGTGCCCCCGTCGGTTGGGAGAAAATGAATTTGCAGGTTGTGCTCGAGGCAGACATCATCGGAACCACCCCCAGTTCACCGAGGATCGTCGATGTGTACTTCTGGAAGTGAAGGCCGCCATCCTGCACAGTTTATATAGTTCGTCCCGTTGCGACCGCAACAGCGGACGGGCGCGCTATCTCGGTCTTTGAGGTGTGGTACGTTGCTTGTACTCGCATCGCTTTCAATCGAAGTGCTGGCGGATGCGGCATCACAATTTACCGTTGCGAGAAACACGAGAGCCGACAGGGGATTCGACCGAGATGAGCACGGAGTGACTGTCCCTGCAATGGGCAGAGAAAACCGGGCGGAAGTCTGGAATGACGGCGTTATTCGAATAACTCACCGGCCTCTCGGTGCTTTACCATCACTGGGCAGTCTCGTTGTCATTGCTCATCCCGAGAACGTCGCATGGAAGTTTGACGAAACGCCGAACGCAGTATTTATTACGACGAGTCGGACGAAAGTGAGAATTGAGAAGGCAACGGGATGCGTTTCGTTTCTTGACCTGTCATCTCGACCTATCCTCGAAGAACGTGAAAGTGGCACATGGCTCTCCGCAACAACAGCAGGGAGAGCACCAAGAATACGCATCGAACCATAACCTATCGGGGTTCTGAAGTCAGGATTTCGTCTGATCAGAAGGGATCGGGCAAATAGAATCCCGAGAATAAGGCAGACTAGCGCGTCTATGCCGCACAGTCGTCTCTGAGGCATCGACTATTTGGTGCTAAGGAAATTAGACGCTTAGATTCAGAGCACTGGAGAGAGCATGTTCCATTCGTATTTCCGCCGGTTGCGGCTGCTGTCAGGCTTGGTCTTCGCCTCCTCCTTGTGCCTGCTGCCCAGTGTGGCCCAGCATGGCTTTGCCTCAAGTGGCACCGAAGCCCGCCGAAGTGCACCCAAACCGCTCTATCGCGATCCCGTGCACGATGGGGCAGCTGATCCATCCCTAATCTGGGATCGCCTCGGAAACAGATGGCTCATGTTCTACACAAACAGGAGAGCCGATCTCGCTACTACAGACCCGAAAGATGTTGTGTGGGTCCACGGCACCAGGATCGGAATCGCTGAGTCGAAGGATGGTGGAACCACTTGGCATTATGTTGGAACAGCCAACCTACCGTACGGCGAGCGAGATTACACGTTTTGGGCTCCGGTTCTCGTTTGGGACAAGGGTCTCTATCACATGTTTTTGACTGTGGTTCCAGGCACACTTCACAATTGGGATGCGCCTCGCCAGATCATTCACCTTACAAGTTCTGATCTCGTGAATTGGCGGTTCGTTTCGAAGCTGAGCCTCTCTTCTGATCGGACTATTGATCCTTGCGTCTTTAAGCTATCTCCCCAACACTGGCGGCTGTGGTACAAGGATGAACGCGACCACAGCTACATTCACTACGCCGATAGTTCCGACCTTAACCAATGGACTCCGGTTGGAACCGCTATCTTCGATCGCCCCAGTGAAGGTCCGGTCGTTTTTCGCTTCAAAGGCTCATTGTGGCTGATCGTCGACGCTTGGGATGGATTAGCGGTGTACCGTTCCACCGATGCCACCCATTGGATTCCTCAACCAAACAATTTGCTTGCAGGTCCTGGCCTCTTACCTAGCGACCGTTCGGAGGGGCATCACGCAGACGTTATAGTTAGCAATCATCGTGCATTCCTTTTCTATTTCGTACAGCAGGGTGGGCCGGATGAGGCAACCGGAGTGGCCAATGCGGAACACAGGTCGGTCCTTCAGGTCGTCGAACTGAAGGAAGAGAATGGCGAGTTAAAGGCGGATCGGAATTCGCCAACTTTTGTCATGCTTGCGCCCGGGGCCGATAAGTAAGCAGCCTGAATGGCACTTGCAAGATGGGGCCTAATTTTGCGAATGCATTTCTTCTTCAGATCCGTGTGCCCCGTCGAAGATTGGAGGGCGATCTATTGAAGTCATTGCGCGTATCGTGCCCGATGATCACCGCTTTCTTTTTTCTAGTGAGCACGGTGTTTTCCATCTTTCCTTTCGGATTGCCGGCTCACTGCGCAGGCCAGACGAACGTTCCCCATGTTGCGAGGAAGCCCATTCCGTTCGGGATGCGCATTAAGCTCAGTCTTTATGGGAGTCAGCCACCACTGTGGATTGGAAGTTCCGCGAATTCGCTGTTTGCCAATTCTATCGAGGCAGTGCCGTTCCTTGTGGTCGACCGCGGAAACGGCCAAGTCGCCTTTCAGGGGAATGGTGGTTTAATCTCTGTAGACCCGGCAGGCGTCGTTTCTCTTCGACGCGGAACTACTGGAACCAAGGAAACCTTTCAGTGGATCGCAATGACGTGGACGGAACTTAGATTGGTGTCGCTCGTATCGCATCACTATTTGCGCCTGGACCGCGTGACAGGCGCATTGTGGGCAGACATTCCCGACACGCAAACCGATATCTCAAAGACGATCCAATTTGAATGGAGAGTTGTTACGGACGATCTCACTCAAAAGCACGAGATGGAGCAAGCACGATGAATCGGCGCCGTGGACTGTATTGTTTGTTAACTGTGGCTGTCCTAATCTCGTGCCCGCCAGCGCCTGCGCAAACATCACCGTCTCCCGTCGAGATCACAGTTGGGACTCATGGGAAGTCGATTAGCCCGGATCTTTTCGGGATCTTCTTTGAGGATCTCAGCTATGCCGCCGACGGAGGACTCTACGCTGAACTCGTTCAGAATAGATCCTTCGAATACACCGCGGCAGATGCAAAGGGTTGGAATAGTCTGACCGGCTGGGATCTTGCCGTAAATGAGCGTGCCATAGCTTCGATTCGAGTCGAAAACACGGAGCCTCTCAATGCTCGCAATCCTGACTACGCTGTCCTCGAAGTCGGGAAAGCAGACGGAGAAGTTACTCTCCGCAACAGCGGTTTTGACGGCATGGCCATCAAAGCGGGTGAGGTCTATTTACTCTCGTTGTTCGCACGTCAGCTGACCGGACGACCTGTCCCTCTTTTGGTTCGTCTCGAAGGCAAGTCTGGTGAAGTGCTTGCTTCAGCTCTTCTGCCTGCCCCGACGAATATGTGGCAGAAATACTCCGCGTCCATGACGGCGACAAAGTCCGACGCCGAAGCTCGTCTTGCGCTTGTGAAGACGACACCGGGCAAGCTGGGCCTGGATGTTGTCTCTCTATTTCCGGTGCATACATTTCATGGGCATCCCAACGGTCTAAGAGCTGACCTCGCAGAATCCATCGCGGCGTTGAAGCCGAAGTTCATTCGATTCCCTGGCGGATGCCTCGTCCACGGCGATGGGCTCCCTAACATGTACAAGTGGAAGGACACGATCGGCCCGATTGAGCAGCGGGCGGAACAACCGAACATCTGGCGCTATCACCAATCACTCGGCCTCGGCTATTTCGAGTACTTTCAATTAGCCGAGGACATCGGCGCTACGCCTGTGCCTATCGTCGCAGCTGGTGTGTCATGCCAGAACTCCGGCGCGTCGGTGACCGGTAAATGGGGATTGGGCCAACAAGCATTACCCTGGCCTGAAATGCCTAGCTACGTGCAGGATGTGCTGGACCTAATCGAATATGCGAATGGGCCGTCTAGCTCGACCTGGGGTTCCAAGCGTGCCGCCGCGGGTCATCCTGAGCCGTTTCACCTTCGCTATCTCGGAATCGGCAATGAAGACGCCCAAAGCGACGCGTTTCGACAACGATTCAAGATGATCCACGACGCGGTGAAGGCGAAACATCCTGAGATAACGATTATTGGGACGGTAGGCCCGGATCCTACCGGTGCTGACTACGACGCAGGATGGCGGTTCGCTAACCAGCAGCATATTGAGATTGTCGATGAACATAGTTACAGATCGGCGGATTGGTTCATCGAAAATCAGGACCGCTACGACAACTACAAACGGAACGGAACGCGCGCCTACATCGGCGAATACGCCGCTTGGACGAACCACATTTCCAATCTCTATTGCGCCTTGGCCGAAGCGGCGTATTTGACGGGCCTGGAACGCAATGGGGACGTAGTCCTGATGAGTTCCTATGCGCCTCTGCTTTCCAAAATCGGTCACTCAAGCTGGGAGCCCGATTTGATTCACTTTTCGAATTCAGAAGTATTTCCGTCCATCAGTTACTACGTGCAACAAATGTTCAGCACGAATTCCGGGGATTCTTATTTTGATTCACTTTCCAGCGTTCCACTTAGGAACGAAGATTTGGCATTCTCGGCGGTGCGAAACAGCAAGAGCGGCAACCTGATTCTTAAACTCGTTAACTACGGCGGACGCGCATCTCATCTGCGCCTGAAGCTTCCCGAGAACTATGCAAAAGAGGCGAGTGCCACAATGACGCTCTTGACGGGCGACCCAATGACGGTTCGCAACGACGGCGGCTCTAGTATCTTACCCGTGACTTCAACAGTGGCGGTGAGCCCGGAATTCGATTACGAAGCCCCAGCGTATTCGCTTACGGTTTTTCGGCTCCCGCCGATCGCATTGAGACCTTCATCAATAATCAGTTCACCTTAAGCCGCTAAAGTTCAATACTTGCGAGTGAGTAAACACTGACGACCCAATACTCGCTTCGGCCGTAAAGTGACTGCCTCGGCGAATCGAGCCAACGCAAGCAACTTTTGGTACGAACAACTCGTATGTAGGTCGCGGTGATGATCTTATCGGACTCCTCGCCGGGGAAGTACTCGGTCGAAGCCTAACGACTTTGATCTTGCCTAGTCCCATGCCGGGATTCTGAGCGACGTTGCCGCGGTTGTAGTGTCCAGAGTTCTAGGTCAAGACAGAAGGCGGTGGCAGGAGATCGCCCTGGTCCTCACTCGGGCCGCCAACCGGCCAATGGTCACATGCGAGAACCCTTCGGACTCCAGCTCCTTCTCGACCGCGGCCGCGTGATCGGAAAGCGAGACGGCCATAACCTTGATGCGCTCCCAGAGTTCGGCATCGTCGAGGCGAAATTCCGCGGCAAACTTCTGCCAGTTTCGTGCCCCGATGTTTCTGAGCCGGTATTCCCCGCCGATCTTCATCGCGAGTTTCGCCTTCTCCAGGTTGATGGCGCGATACGGAAGTACGCTCGCCAAATCATAGAAGGGGGCGAGTCGAACGACGCCATTTGACCCCAGCAGCAGCCCGAAGTTCTTGGCGTGGGCATCTGTGCCGGCGATCAGCCAGTTGAAGATGATGGAGTCCACGAAGGACAAAACGTCTTCCTGCGGGTTACTCGATTGTGTTCGGAGAAGTTCTGCAATCCTGGCTGCGTTTGGTCCCCCGTCGCTTTCGTATTTGCGCGTGGGATGAAGGCCGAGAGCCTGGCACATGTCCTCCTGGTGGATGCGTGACCAGCGATCTCCCTGTCTTATACGGTCATATCGCTCCACCACAATGGCGACCTCGTCTCCAAAATGCTGAACCGCTGAATTCGGAACGACCAGACCCGCAGCCCTCGCCAGGCGGAGCGAGAAATGCTCGTTTTCCGCGTGTCCATCCCACTCCCCAGTGGGAGGCTTGAGGATGTGAGTCGTCGGCACTCTGCCAGATGGAACGCCCCATCGCTTCCTGTCAAACAGAAGAGCTGTTTTTGGTTGGGCTCCAGCCAAGCTGAACTGCCCCGTGTCTTGAGCAGTGCGCCATTGCGAGTGATCGCCGCGCAATGCCCGCAATCGTTCGGCAACGTCCTCCTCAGTAAGCCATTTAACTTCTTTTGAAGCGGGTTCCTTCTGCAGTTCTTCAAGGCGCTCGGGGCTGACGAATTGGACAGCACCGGCGCAATCCTCCCCCACGTGCGTGATTAACCGAAAGACATTCTTTGGGGATACCTGAAACCGTCTTCCCCAATTCTCAAGAACCCGATCATTGTCCGGCAGCAAGCCCCAGAGAAAAGCCTCGATCCGCGTGTGGCCGTGTTCCGCCGAACCCAATGGCATGGAAAGGGACAGTGGATAAGCATCGGGATCCGCTCTCCAGCTTTCGCGATAGACGAAGGAAAGTCGCGAGTTCTTATAGTGGACCGAGCCGATTTCTCGGCCGTCCAAAAGAGCGATGAGTTCATTTGTCATGGACGCTTCTTCAGAGTGGCGAGGATATGGTTGATATCCGGCTTCTTCGCTTTGGTGGTCGAGGATGGCTCTGGAAGTGAGTCTGTTTTCAGATCGATGTACACGCCGAGACTCTTCAGGGTCCGCAAGATGAGGCCGATCTCCGCGCGAGGTTTGCCTTGCTCGACCTCGACAAGCCACTTCCGGCTCGTCCCTGTCTTCTTGGCCAGAGTGATTTGGTCCATCCCGAGCTTCGTGCGTCGCTCGCGGATGAAGGCTCCCAGATCGGTATCGGTTCGGACGCGCATGTTCTAACCCCCAGCGCCGCTATAGTAACCGAGCGGTGACATTTTGTAAAGAGAACGAACGGTGACATTTTCGATTGTGAGCGAATGGTGACATGCAGGCTGGCGGAGACAAGGAATGCGGAGACAAGGAATGTGGTGGAGGTCATTCTCCAGGTGCCAACACCTGATCGTAAAGGCCTGCGCGCTCCTCTCGCCCAGCCGCAGGACCTGCTCAAAGACCCTACCTGCTGTGGAGTTTCTCGGGCTGGAGGAAAAGGCCCGCTACTCTGAGTCCGATCTGGAGTCGGCCATCGTCACCCATATTGAACATTTCCTGCTTGAGCTTCGGCTGACTACGCCGTCTCTATAAACCGTTCACGGAAAATTGATCGTGGAAGGTGCTGCAAAGCACGCGGCCTGAGAACCAACGTATCGCGTTCTTTTCGCAGTTTGCTGTAAGTTGTTGATTCTATGGTGGGCGCTGCAGGATTCGAACCTGCGACTTCCACCGTGTGAAGGTGGCACTCTACCGCTGAGTTAAGCGCCCCAAAGGAGGGGGTGGCGCAGATTGCGCCGGAA